>ERZ778017.240-NODE-240-length-85401-cov-7.269034_pt1 | contig 85401 bp, 66 predicted proteins | sample MGYA00375747_ERZ778017 | MGnify/ENA primary metagenome ERZ778017 (study PRJEB29350, sample SAMN05509838) | bioreactor metagenome | biome: bioreactor; material: wastewater | place: South Africa: University of Cape Town | collected 2014-03-17 ... | reverse complement strand
GTGCCGCTCCGGCTCCTCTTCATAACACGGGGGCAGGTAGACCAGTACGTCGTGCGGATGCTTGAGGAATCGCGACGGCACTGCCGTGTGGATCCGGATGTCGCCGGTGAGGGTGTGCTCGCGCACGGGTGCCGGTGGCGAATCGTCGACTGATGCGCCACCCTCGGTCCCATCCTGAGCTGCCATGTGGGAGTGGCCTGGCGAGATCTCCGGATCGGGATCGACTGTGTGATGGGACGGATCGATGAAATCGGCAGCCGGCACTGTGCGTCGGGAGGCTGATGGGAAGAAGGGGACCGGCTGGCGAGCGCAACCGTCAGTACCGGTAATGGTCTGCCTTGTATGGCCCGTCCACCGGAACGCCTATATAGGCCGCCTGGTCCGGGGTGAGCCGGGTGAGCTTGACTCCCAGCTTGTCCAGGTGCAGCCGCGCCACCTTCTCGTCCAGGTGCTTGGGGAGCGTATAGACGGCTCGATCGTAGCTGTCAGCGTTCTGGTGCAATTCGATCTGGGCCATCACCTGATTGGTGAAGCTGGCCGACATGACGAAGCTCGGATGCCCTGTCGCACAGCCCAGATTCAGCAGCCGCCCCTCGGCGAGGATCATCACGCTGTGTCCATCGGGAAAGACCCACTCGTCGTACTGTGGCTTGATGTTCACGTGCCTGATCCCGGGGAACCTCTTCAGGCCGGCCATGTCGATCTCGTTGTCGAAATGGCCGATGTTGCCGACAATCGCCTTGTCCTTCATGCGCGCCATGGACGCGACGGTGATGATGTCCTTGTTGCCGGTAGTGGTGATGAAGATGTCCGCCGTCTCCACCACATCCTCCAGCGTCAGCACCTGATAGCCTTCCATCGCTGCCTGGAGGGCGCAGATGGGGTCGATCTCGGTGATGATCACGCGCGCACCCTGGCCGCGCAGCGCCTGCGCGCACCCCTTGCCCACGTCGCCGTAGCCGCAGATGACGGCCACCTTGCCAGCCAGCATCACGTCGGTGGCGCGGTTGAGGCCATCGATGATCGAGTGGCGGCAGCCGTAGAGGTTGTCGAACTTGGACTTCGTCACGGCGTCGTTCACATTGATGGCGGGGAAGCGAAGTGTGCCAGCCCGCATCATCTCGTAGAGGCGATGCACACCGGTGGTCGTCTCCTCGGAGACGCCGCGAATTCCCTCGGCCACCTTCGTCCAGCGACCTGGATTGCGCTCGGCTTCCTGGCGCAGCAGGTCCAGAATGACGCCCCATTCCTCCGGATCCGTTTCCGGATCGAAAGCCGGAATCTCCCCGGCCGCCTCGAAATCGGCACCACGATGGACGAGCAGGGTGGCGTCGCCACCGTCGTCCAGGATGAGGTTGGGGCCGCCACCATCGGGCCACATGAGCGCCTGCTCGGTGCACCACCAGTATTCCTCGAGCGTCTCCCCCTTCCAGGCGAAGACGGGCACACCGCCGGGGCTATCGGCCGTCCCGTTGGGGCCGACCGCAGTGGCGGCGGCGGCGTGGTCCTGGGTGGAGAAGATGTTGCAACTCACCCAGCGCACATCGGCGCCCAGTGCGACGAGCGTCTCGATGAGGACCGCGGTCTGGACGGTCATGTGCAGCGAGCCCATGATGCGCGCGCCGGCGAGTGGCTGCTGAGCCCCGTACTCCTCGCGCAGCGCCATCAGGCCGGGCATCTCCTGCTCGGCGAGGCGGATCTCGTTGCGCCCCCACTCGGCGAGGGAGAGGTCGCGAACACAGAAGGGCGGTCGCGCGGTGGCGCAAGGCATGGGAGTCCGATCGTGGAGTGTCGTGGTCATGGCATGGTGGATGTGATTGGTGATTTCGGGAAGGTGGGATCCAGGCCGGACGAGGCGGGGATGCTGGTGGCGGCGTGGGATTGGTGACGGGGAGCGGGCGGTACGGAGGCATCCTGAGTCTGGGGGGGGCCCCCCGCGCGGCCCGGCGCGCCAGACCGGGCCAGCCCGGACAGCGCGCCAGCCCTCAACTCGCGCCCAGCGGCCTCGGGCGCCTTGCAGGATCCTCGAAGCCCGCCCGTCACCCCTGCCGTCGCCCGTGCCGTCGACACGAACAGTGCCGGACCCAGCGCCTGCGGATCGGCGCCGAGAAGCCGCGTCCTGACATCGCGGAAACCGGCGTCCGTCAGCCATGTCTCCATCTGGGCAGGCTCGAAACCCTGCCAGACGTGACCCATCGTCCGCCGATATTCGGCGTGAGCGTGTGGGAGCATCTCCAACACCAGCAGCCGGCCGCCCATGACCAGCGTCCGGCGCGCCTCGACCAGCACGGCGGTCGGTTCGACGACGTGGTGGAGCACCAGCGACAGAACGGCGACGTCCAGTTCCCCGTCGGTCACCGGCAGGGCTTCCAGCTCACCGGCTCGCAGTTCCACGACCCCGGCGACGTCGGGGTCCATACCCGCCAACCGGGCGCGCGCGGCCTCCAGCATGGCAGGAGAGGCGTCCACCGCCACCACGCGTCGCACGAAGGGGGCGAGCGAGGCGGCAAGCTGCCCGGTACCGCAGCCCAGGTCGCCCACCGTCCACCGCTCGTCGAGCAGGGCGAGAAGTGCGCGCAGGTCGATACCTCTGCCGAACAGTTCGGAGCGCAGCGCATCCCAATCGCCGGCCGCGCCGGCAAAGAAGTCAGCCGACACGCTCCGACGCTGGGCGAGAACGGCTGGAACCCGCAAGGCATCCTGGCGTGTTGCCGCAACTTCCACCATCCCCTGCCCCACCAGTGCCCACAGCTCTTGACGAGCGTCGTCCAGCTCGGCCAGCCGGTAAAGCCGCCTGGCGCCGTCGGCGCGGGCCAGCACCCACTCGTCGTCGGCGAGCGTGCGCAGATGCCGGCTGACCGTGGACTGCGGCAACTGGAGCACCTGGCACAGCTCGCCGACAGTGAGCTCATGTCGGTCGAGCACCAGCAGCAGCCGCGCCCTGATCGGGTCGGCCAGGGACTGGAGTTGGGCCAGAATGGCCGCCTCGGGTAATATCCGCATATCCGGCTAATAGGATATTCACTCCGCATCGAATGCACAACCTGGGCGCACGCGGTCGCCGCCAAGCGCCCGTGCATCCGAAGCACTCGACTCACGCACAACCCGGGCGCGCGCCGTCGCCGCTCATGTCCAGCCCGGCCAGTGCCGTCGCGTCCCGCACAACCCGGGCGCACGCGGTCGCCGCGGGCCATCGTGGAAGAGGGGCCCGTCGACGCCGGACTTGCCACTGCCGCCCTCGGGGGCGTACACTCTCGACAGCACCACTTCGCAACCCGTACCCAGCGATCTGCCATGCGCCTGCTCGCCGTCGTGATACTCGCCCCCCTGCTCGTCACCGTTCCTCCGTCCCCCGTTCAGGCACAGGGCGCGCCCGTGGCTACAGTGAGCCCCAGGAGTTCGCGCATGCGAATCGCGAGGTTGCTGCGCGACACGCCCGTCATCGACGGCCACAACGATCTCCCGTGGGCCATCCGTGAGGACAGCGTCGCGCCGCGAGACGTGGGCGCCTACGACCTGACGAAGCGCACCCGCGGCATGACGGATATTCCCCGCCTGAAAGCTGGAATGGTGGGTGGACAGTTCTGGTCCGTCTACATTCCCGGCGAGCGCGATGACCCCAACTATGCGTCCCAGGGCACGTCTGCCAGCCTGCCCGGCTACGCCCGGGTGCAGTTGGAGCAGATCGACATTGCCCGCCAGATGATCGACCGCTACCCCGAACTGGTGCCCGTGAAGACCGCCGCCGAGCTGCGTGCGGTGCGGAAACAGTCGGGGCGGGTGGGCTCGCTGCTCGGCATGGAGGGCGGTCACGCGATCGAGAATTCGCTCGGCGCACTGCGCGCCTACTACGACCTTGGCGCGCGCTACATGACCCTGACCCACAACGTCACCCTCGACTGGGCCGACGCGGCGATGGATGCTCCCACCCATGGTGGGCTGACTCCCTTCGGCGAGGAGGTCGTGCGGGAGATGAATCGGCTGGGAATGATCGTCGACCTCTCCCATGTCTCGCCCGGCACGATGAGTGACGCGCTCAACGTGAGCGAGGCGCCAGTGATCTTCTCCCACTCCTCGGCACGGGCGATCACCAATGTCCCGCGCAATGTGCCCGACTCCATCCTCAGTCGGCTACCCCGGAACGGCGGTGTCGTCATGGTCACCTTCGTGCCTGGCTTCGTCTCCCAGGCGCTGGTGGACTGGGTTGCCAGGGCACAGGCGGCGCAACGGGCGGCAAGCCAGCAGCCCGGCGCCGACAGCACGAGCGTGGTGCGGGCGATGAATGAGTGGGTGGCCGCCAATACCAGGCCACGGGCAACCATCGGCGATGTCGCCGATCATATCGAGCACATTCGCAAGGTGGCTGGTGCTGATCACGTCGGCCTCGGCGGTGACTTTGATGGCATCACCGAGACCGTCGTAGGCCTGGAGGACGTGAGCACCTATCCGGCGCTGTTCGAGGAACTCGCCTCCCGCGGCTGGAGCGACACGGATATGCGCAAGCTCGCCGCCGACAACGTGCTCCGCGTGCTGGACCAGGTGGAAAAGGTATCCGCGCGCCTGAAGACGGAACGACCGCCATCGACGCGGACAATCCAGCAACTGGATTCCGGGCGCCGTTGACTCGGTGAATGTTCGGGGGCATCGGGATTGCAGTTCCAGTCAACCCGTGTCGGCGTCCAGTTGACGCCGACCAACTGGAATGGCTTCATGCAGGAGGAACAGATGGCTGCACTCTTTCGCCGCGACCGCCGACATCCGGCTGTGGCATTTGCCCAGGACCATGGCCCCGCACTACTCATCGGCATCGGTACCGGTGTCGCGCTCGCCCTCTTCATGGACCGGGGGCTGGGTATTCGACGCCGTCGGGTAGTCGAGCGCGCTGGCGCCGTCACGCGCACGACGACGGAGCGCATGAGCCGGAAGGCCCGTGACCTGCGCAACCGCACCCGCGGCGCACTGGTGGCAACCCGCAATCGCCTCAGGTCGGACAGGCCGGACGACGATCAACTGGAAGCGCGCGTGCGGTCGCAGCTCGGTCATCATGCCCGCCAGGCCAGCCGCATAGAGACCGAGGCCACAGATGGCGTGGTGACGCTCCGCGGTGAGGTGCTGGCCACCGAGCTGGGTGACGTCATAGCCGGTGTACGTGCTGTCCGTGGCGTACGCGAGGTACGCAACGAACTGGCGGTCTTCGAGAACGAGGCTGAATTCAGCCGGTGAGCACCGCCCCAACCCTGGAAAGAGGAAGTCAGATGTCCCAACGCGGCTATGCCGTGCCTCCGTTCGCCCACGAATGCCTGGACGGCGCTGCCGCGGCATGGGGGGCATCGTTCGATCATCCGTTCGTTCGCGAGCTGGCGGCGGGCACGCTCCAGCCCGAACTGTTCCGCTTCTACCAGATGCAGGACGCGCGCTACCTGGAGGCATTCTCCGATGCCGCGGCGATCATCTCCACGCGCTCACCAGTACCCGCCGACAAGCTCTGGTTCATAGATGCGGCGCGGATGGCGCTGATGGTGGAGGGCGCCCTCCATGCCGGCTACGGCGAGAAGCTGGGCTACGGTCCGGATGACATCATGGCGCTCGAGCTGACCCCCAACAACCGTGCGTATCAGGATCACATGGTCTCCACCGCGCTGCGTGGCACGCTGGTGGAGGCCATTGCCGCGCTCACGCCCTGCCCGTGGCTCTACGTGGAACTGGGCCAGCGGCTGCAGCGGGAACATGGCACGCCAGCAGCGAGTCACCCTTACGCGGACTGGCTGAAGACCTATGCCGACCCGGGTTTTGACGACTACATGAATGAACTGCTCTCCCGACTGCAGCGCGCGGCCGACGCTGCCGACGACGCTGCCCGGGAACGTGCGAAGACGGCTTTCGTGACCAGCGTCCGCTACGAGTGGATGTTCTGGCAGCAGGCGTGGGAGCAGCAGGAATGGCCCACCCCGAACACGCTGTCAGTGCCGGGGACCGACAGCTCGCGTCAGCGCGATGACCAGACGGAACGGGTTCTCACGAGCGCCATCGATTGACCGCTCCGGGATAGCGGACCACCGGCACCGCAAGAGGGCGGGCGAGGACAGCTGTCCTCGCCCGCCCTCTTGCGGCATGCGCTATCTCATGTAATGATACATCAACATCTCATGCCTCATCGATTCATGCCTTAGCCCGCACCCATGCCGCCGGCCACCGAACTGCCACTCCTCCAGGGCACTCTCGACGTGCTCGTCCTGAAGACCCTCTCCTGGGGCCCGCGCCACGGCTACGCAGTCGCGCGCTGGATCGCCGACACTACCGGCGAGGAGTTGACGGTCGAGGAAGGGGCGCTCTACACGGCCCTGCACCGGCTGGAGAAGCGGGGCTGGCTGGAGAGCGAATGGGGGATCTCGGACACCGGGCGAAGGGCCAAGTTCTATCAGCTCACGCCCGAGGGTCGCGATCAGCTCCGCAGCCAGAGCCTGCGCTGGACGCGTTACGCCAGCGCCGTCTTCAGGGTTCTGGAACAGAGTGGTCCCGATCTGCTCGGCGCCGAGGGCTGAAACGTGGCACGGATAGCCGGATTGCGCCGGATCTTCCGCCTGGGCGGAAGGGCACGACAGGTGGAGCTGGAAGTGGATGAGGAACTGGCATTCCACTTCGCCGAGGAGGAGCGGCGACTCGCCGCCCGCGGCCTCGATAGCCGCGAAGCGCGCGCCGATGCGGTGCGACGCTTTGGAGATGTGGGTCGCTACCGTTCCGAACTGACGCGGATAGACCGTGGCCAGCTCCGGCTCGAACGGCGCACCGACCTCTGGCAGGCACTGCGCGATGACGTGCGCTACGCCCTCCGCGGCATCCGGCGTCAGCCTGGCTTTGCCGCCATCGTCGCCCTGACCCTCGCCCTGGGCATCGGTGCCAACGCCGTGACGTTCGGCGTCGTGGACAGGCTGCTGCTCAGGCCACCGGCGCATGTGGTCGCGCCAGGCCAGCTCTACTCACTCAGCGAGAGCTATGACTATCGGGGAGCAGGCATCCGGAACAGCAGCTTCAGCGTCGATGCCATGGCGGATATCAGCCGGGGCGTGAGGGCGTTCGACGGGGTCATCGGCGAGGGCGGGACCAGGATGAGCATGGGTCGCGGCGAGCGCGCCGAGCCGGTGAGGGCCCGCTTCGTGACAGGCAACTACTTCACCGTGCTCGGCGTGCGCGCCGAGCGTGGACGAGCGATCCAGCCGATCGACGACGCGGCACCTGCGGGCGTGCCGGTTGCCGTGATCAGCGACGGCTTCAGGCGCCGGCACTTCGGCACCGACGAGGACGTGCTGGGTCGCACACTCGAGCTGAATCGTCAGCAGTTCACGGTGATCGGCGTGGCCCCTGCGGGCTTTGCCGGAACCGGGCGCACCCCGCCTGACGTCTGGTTACCGTTGCACACGGTCGCGCTCGATCCGGTGCGAGGTGGCCAGTACATGAGCAATGACTGGCAGTGGCTCGAGGTCACCGGTCGGCTGCGTGCAGGGCTCGAGCCGACGGTCGCCGAGGGGCAACTCACCCAACTGCTCACGGCGCGCGCGCAGGCTGAACCGCATGCCGGGCAGTCGGCCCGGGTACCGGCTGGCGTGCTGACCTCCGTACTCCCCATCGTGGCCCGCAGTGACAGCCCCGAATCGCGGGTGGCGACGCTCCTATTCGGGGTCTCGGTCCTCGTGCTACTGGTAGCGTGCGCGAACGTGGCCAACCTGTTGCTGGCCCGTGCAGTCGCGCGACGGCGGGAGGTCGCCGTGCGCCTGGCACTCGGGGTGAGTCGTGGACGATTGATCCGACAGTTGCTCACCGAGGGGATGGTCCTGGCGCTGATTGGCGGCGCAGGCGCTCTCCTGGTGGTCCGGTGGGGCGGCACGCTCGTCGATCGGCTTCTGCTCGGTGGCAGTATCGGTTCGGCCCCGGTCGTCGATGCGAGGACATTGATCTTCACCACCATGGCAACGGTGGCGGCGGGCCTCCTCGCGGGGACCGTGCCGGCGCTGCTCGGCAGCCGGCTGTCCCTCACGAGCGCGCTCCGGACAGGTGCCGGTGACGGCGGTGGGAGGCGCGCGCGCAGCCGGGCGACGCTGCTCACGCTTCAGACGGCAATGTCGGTCGTACTGCTAGTGGGCACCGGACTCTTCGTGCAGAGCCTGGTCGCGGTTCAACAGACACGATTGGGTCTGGATACCGACCAGTTGCTGGTGGGAAGAATGGCGCTCAGAGGGCAGGGCATGGATTCGGCCCGAGTGGACGCCACGTTCGCCGACGCGGCGGTGCGTGTGGCGCGCCTCCCTGGAGTGGCCTCCACGGCGGTCGCGGCCAGCCTTCCGCTCGCCTCCTCGTACGCCACCGGCTTCCGGATTCCCGGTCGCGACTCGTTGCCGTCACTGCCCGACGGAGGGCCGTATGTGAACGCCGTCTCGGCCAGCTTCCTGCCCACGGTGGGCACGAAGGTACTCCGCGGCCGCGGGTTCGATACGACGGACTACGTGCCGGGAGCACCGAGGGTCGCGGTGGTGAACCAGAGCATGGCGCGGCTGTACTGGCCCGGTGGCGATCCCGTTGGAGAATGCGTCCACATCGGAGCCGATTCGCTCCCCTGTTCCACCATCGTGGGAGTGATGGAGAACGCACGCCGGCAGTCGATAGTGGAGCCGACGAGCCTGCAGTATCTGGTGCCGCTCAGCTACGGCATGTCTTTCATGCAGGACAGGGTGCTCTTCGTACGCGTGAAGCCGAGAGTGGATCGGGATGCGTTAGCCGCGGCCACCCAGCGGACCATGCAGGGTCTCGCTCCGGACCTGCCGTACGCCGATGTGTTCCCGATGAGCAACCTGCTGGATGACGAGGTGCGACCGTGGAAGCTGGGCGCGACCATGTTCGGGATCTTCGGCGCGCTCGCACTCGTTCTGGCGGCCGTGGGCACCTACGGTGTGATCTCCTACGGAGTCGCCCAGCGTACCCGCGAGATGGGAGTTCGCATGGCACTCGGCGCAGCACCCGTTGAAGTCCTCTGGCTGGTGGTCCGGCAGGGTGTTCTGCTCGCCGTGGTAGGCATTGCCGCCGGCGCCGCCGTGGCTCTCGTGGGTGGTCCCTTCGTGGCCGACCTGCTCTATCAGACATCGCCGCGGGATCCACTCGTCTTCGGTGGTGTGATCGTCGTCCTGCTGGTCACCTCCGTCCTGGCCGGACTCGTACCGGCGAGGCGCGCGGCGAAGGTGGATGCGGCGGTTGCCCTGAGGACCGACTGAGAGCAGGATTGTCCGGCACGGCTACGACTTTCATGGTCCCGTCGAGCGGTTGATCCCTGGTCGCCATCTGTGCAGACGGCTGGAGAGCGCCATCACCGATACGGATTGGAGCCATGGCAGCCGGAATCAGATGGCGGGATGGTTCGACATCCGGCGACAGAGATGATATATTTCCCATGATGGCGTTCTGTATCCGCGCCTGACGATGGGGTGTAGCTGAGTGGCAAAGCGTCCGACTGTTAATCGGAAGATCGGTGGTTCGAATCCACCCGCCCCAGTCCGGGTTGGTTCTGTCCTGTTGGCAACAGCCTTGCAGTAGGTGACGACTCGACGGAGACGGCCGTCCCAGCTGGGCGGCCGTTTCCCGTTGAGAATCCGGCGGCCGTTCCCTTTCAGCATACCGGTCGTCTCCAGGAGTGGTAGCCCGCATCGTTCGGGCGGACATAACCAGCCGGTCGCCTGACCACGTGAATGGTCGTCGCGTCGGCACCACCCTCCCAATCCGTACTGCACCATGCCGAACCGGTCGAGATGTTGAGCCAGATCATTCCCAGCAGGTCGAGGACGCCGAGGATCGCCCGATTTACTGATTCACTCGGGCGACGTTGGGAAGTCCGGGAGTTGCCGGCCCGGGCGAACTCCATACCCCGCGCCCCCGATCTGGCGTTCGAGACCGAGGGGCTTATCCGCCGCGTTCGATGCTACCCGTCCAACTGGATGGATCTGGGTCCGAGTGAGCTGGAAGCGCTGAGTCAGCGGACCTGATCAGGCCGTCGGTCCGGTCCGACAGGTCGGATCAAGCCTCATGATGCCGACTGCCCCGGCCGGGCCGGTTGATCGGATCGGACGCCGGATTCCTTCGCTCGGCCTTTCATTTTGAATGTTCGACCGAATGCGCATAGTCTCGCTCTGCCCCAGCCTCACCGAACTCGTTTTCGACCTGGGTCGTGGCGCCGATCTGGTCGGGCGCACGAAGTTCTGCGTACACCCGACGGGATTGGTGGATCGGGTGCCCTCCATGGGTGGTACGAAGAACCCGAAGATCGATCGCATCGTGGCGGCGCGGCCCGATGTCGTGCTTCTCAACAGCGAGGAGAACCGGCGCGAGGATGCCGAGGCGCTGGCGGCGGCCGGCATTCACCTGCATGTGAGCCTGCCGCGCGACGCGGCGGAGACGGCCGGGATGGTTCGCGACATTGGCCGGGTGCTGGAGCGCAGCGACGAGGCCGAACGCATTGCCGCCGATATCGAGACACGCAGCGCGCGCGTGCGTGAGGCGGCCCGTCAGCGCCCTCCCGTGCGTTTTGCCTACATCATCTGGCGCGATCCCTACATGGCCGTGAACGACGATACATTCGTCAGCGCCCTGCTGGCCCAGGCCGGCGGTGAGAACGTGCTCGCCGGCAACCCGATCCGCTACCCGACTGTCACCGCGGAGGAACTGGCGGCGGCCGACCCCGGGTTGGTGCTGCTCTCCAGCGAGCCGTTCCCATTCAAGGCCTCTCACGCCGACGAACTCGCCGCGATCACCGGGCTTCCGCGCGAGCGCTTCCTGCTCGTCGACGGCGAGCTACTGAGCTGGCACGGCTCGCGTACGCCAGCCGGAGTGGATTACGCCGAGAAAGTGTTGAGTGAGGACATCCGTGCCCCGAACCAGAACGTACCTTCCTGAAGCGCGGCAAGGCCCGATGAGCATCCCGGGCACCGATTTCTGCTTCCGGGAGCCTGGATTTCACCCTCTCTCCACGTCCCGGCGCTACCATCAGTCCTCATCCATCCCCAGACTTCCAGCTCCATGACGATCTTCGGAAAGATCATCCGTCGCGAGGTTCCGGCGGACATCCTGTATCAGGACGACCTCGTGACGGCCTTCCGCGACACGGGCCCACAGGCTCCCACGCACGTCCTGATCGTTCCCAACGCGGCCATCCCGACCGCCGCCGATGTCACCGCACGTGACGAAGCCGCGCTGGGGCGGATGTTCACCGTGGCGCGGAAGATCGCCGAGCAGGAGGGAATCGCCGAGAAGGGCTACCGGCTGATCGTCAACTGCCGTGAGGACGGTGGCCAGGAGGTCTTCCACCTGCACATGCACCTCCTGGGCGGTCGCCCACTGGGTCGCATGCTCACTGGCGGCCCGAACGGTTGATGGATCGAAAGTCAGTCGCATCCGGACGCGTGGGCGGTCTGCCAGCGCTGACAGCGCGGGTGCCGCGGCTACTGCGCATCGTCGCCCTGGGTTGTGGAGCGGCACTGCTCACCGTGGCTGCCTGCTCCAACGGTGGCGACCAGCCTGCTCGTACCGCTCTCCCGCCTGGAATGACCCGTATCCAGCCGTCCGAACCCGCGCCCGAGCCGCCGAAAGTCCCCTTCAGTGCCGCCACCCCGCGCTATGGCGTGAAGGTGCTGCAGAGCTGGCCGCACGATCCGGAAGCGTTCACCCAGGGACTCGACCTCTACGATGGCCGTCTCTACGAGAGCACGGGGGTGGAGGGCCGATCGAGCGTTCGTGAGGTGGAACTGGCTACCGGACGTGTGCTGAAGCGCGTCGACATGCCATACCCGATCTTTGGTGAGGGGATCGCCGTCCTGGACGGTCGGCTCTATCAGCTCACGTGGAAGTCGAGGAAGGGGTTCATCTACGACGCAGCCACACTGGCGCCGCTCGACAGCTTCAGTTACGACGGCGAGGGGTGGGGACTGACCAGCGACGGCAAGCTGCTCTACATGAGCGACGGCACGTCGACACTGCGCGTACTCGACCCCAGGACGCTCCAGGTCACGCGCACCATCGCCGTGACGGAAGCCGGGACACCGGTGCCGATGCTCAATGAACTGGAATGGGTGAAGGGGGAACTCTATGCGAATGTCTGGCTCACCGAGTTGATCGCGCGCATTGACCCCACCTCCGGCAGGGTCACTGGCTGGATCGACCTGACCGGCCTGCTGACCAGGGAGGAGCGTGCCGGCGTGGACGTGACCAACGGCATTGCCTACGACGCTGCCAACGACCGGCTGCTGGTCACGGGCAAGTACTGGCCGAAGCTGTTCGCGGTCGAGGTGGTGAAGCGGTAGACCGCGCACGATCGTCGGCACGACCAACCCTTACCACACCGGCCACGCTCGAGCGCGAACCGAGCGATACCGCCGCAGCTGTCATCCTGGTGTAAGGTGACGCACCTAGCTTTGCATGTAGTCGCCGGAGCTGCCAACCGCTCAGCAGTGCCAGCGACATCGTCACCAGCCATGCGAGGTCGACGTTGCGCCGCAGGCCGAGGCAGTTCGCACCACGATTCATTCCGGTTGTTGGAGCGATAGCGTTCATCGGTGTCGCTCTCGCGCCTGCGCGAGCGCAAACATGCGTGCGACAGAGCTCCCGCACCACGCTGGCCGGCCTCACGGGGCGCCCCATCCGCAGCATCGACGTGGTAACCGAGCAGGTCGACCTGGGCCGCGGCACGCTGGGGACGATTGCCACGGCGCTCCATGTGCGCACGCGGCCATCCACGGTGCGTCGACAACTGCGATTTGCCGTCGGCGACACGGTGGACACGCTCAGGATAGCCGAATCACTGCGCCGGTTGCGGCAGCGTCGTTACCTGGCCGACGTGGAGGTGGAAGGCACGAGTTGCAGCGGCACCGATGCCGTCGACCTGGTGGTGCGAACGCGAGACGCCTGGAGCACGAAGGCCGAAGTCAGCATGAATTCATCTTCTGGCGGAGGTACGGCCGGCACCACCAACCAGAGCAGCGGAACGTCGTCCACCGTCGGGCTGGAGGAGCGCAATCTGTTGGGCAGCGGGCGGGGCGCGAAGCTCTACGTTCGCTCATTCGGGTCTCGTCTGGGTGCAGGTGTGCTGCTCGATGATCCGTGGTTCCTGGGCAGCGCCTATTCCGCCCAGCTCGGATCCGACTCATACCGCGATGGTGCCGACCTGCGTCTGCGGCTCGCGAAGCGCGAGCAGAGCATGTTCGATGTGTGGGGATCCTCGCTCACCATGGCCCGGGGAATCCGGAAGGTGCCGGGCGCCGACACTCTGCGTAGGGATGCCGCGTCGTTGCTCGTGACCCGTCGGCTGGGTAGCGGCGAGGACGTCGACCAGGTGACCTCGGCCATCTTCGGCGTGGAAGGCGAGCTGACGCGGCTCGTGGCCGCACCTGGCGCCGCTCTCGTGGGTCCGGCCTTCGCCGCGCGCCGCCTCGTCGCGATCGACCTCGGGATGCGCCGGCGGACGGTGCGCTACGACACCCTGACCTGGCTGCTGCCGGGTGCGGCGATAGTCGACGTGCCGCTGGGTGTGGAGGGAGAGGTGGTGGCCGGCGCCGGATGGGACATGGCCGCCGGAGCACCGGCCTTGCACCTGGACGCCTGGGGCGGACGGGCCTGGTTGCCAAACGTCGGCTCGCTGCTCACCACCGACATCTGGTCCTCCGGCTATCTGACAGGAGGGGCGTGGCGTGCCGGCAACGTGCGCGGCGCAGTCACCTACCGCCGGAACGCGAAACGTGGAAGCTGGACCACGCGCCTGTCGGCCGAGCGACTGTTCGCTCCGGATCCGGATACCCACGCCCTCATTGCCGACGACCCGACGACCTCGATCCTCACCGACCGGCTGCGTCTGTCCCAGACCGCCGTGGCAGTGGGTCTGGAGCGCTCGGTACGACTGCGCGGCCTCACCCGCTCGTGGGCCCTGGTCGGAGCGGCCTTCGTCGCCGCGTCGCTACGCGAGGACGCCGCTGGCTACAGCCCGGAAATGCTGACTCTGGGCGTGGCAGGACTGGGACTGCGGGCAGCGCCCAGACGCGCCGGCCGCGGCACCTTCCGCCTCGACGTCGGCTACCCGATAGCCGGTTCCAGCATCGTACCCAGGCGATTCTACCTGGGCCTCTCCGTCTCACCCTCGTTCGATCAGTCGAGGCACCGCAGTGGCGTTGACTACTGACGGTCCCAGCGCCTCAGACGCTGCCCCGCGCCGCTCGGCCGCTCACCCGCCGACCCTCCCGATGCGTATCACCCGCTCACGCTACGCGATCGCCCTGCTGGCCGTCGCACTCTTTCTCGTCGTAGCCCTGGCCACTCGTGTCTCGCTGCTGGCAATTCAACCGGTAGTGCTCCACGACGGATTCCTGCCCCTGGCGCGCGCCCTCGTCGCCGGCTTCCGTCAGGACATCACGGCCGCACTCTGGCTCGCGTTGCCGCTGGTCCTGTTTCTGACAGTCCTTCCCGAACGCTGGTGGCGGACTCGCGCACAACAACGGATCCAGGCAGCCGGCATGGCCGCCTGGGTGTTCGTGCTCCTCTTCGTGGCGCTGGCCGAACTGTTCTTTTTCGAGGAGTTCACCGGTCGCTTCAACTTCGTCGCGGTGGACTACCTGATCTACCCGACGGAGATCATGGTCAACATCTGGGAGTCCTTCCCTACCGGCTGGATCCTGTTCGGGCTGGCTATCGTGACCGTCATCGGCGTGCGATTGCTGCGTCCGACAGTGAGGCAGGCACTGGCTGGCGTGTCCACCGTCCGACAGCGGCTGGTGACGCTGGCCTTCTACTCGGCACTGCTGGCCACCGCGACCATGACCACGTCAGCCCGGACAGCCCACGTGTCCCAGGACCGCGTGCTGAACGAGGTGGCAGCCAACGGCTGGTACTCTCTCTGGAGCGCCTTCCTGGGCCAGGACGCACCATACGAAGGTTGGTACGCCACACGCGCTGCACCAGTGCTCTTCCAACGGCTGCACCACCTGCTCGTCGAACCGGCCACCGATACGTCGTCCTTCGTCGCCGGATCCACTCTGCGTCTCGTGCGTGGTGATGACGCGCCCCGGGCGCTCAACGTCGTCGTCGTGCTGGAGGAGAGCTTCGGCAGCGAGTTCGTGGACATCCTGCACCATCGGGACACTGTCATCACGCCCAACTTCGATTCGCTGGCTTCTGGGGGAATCCTCTTCACCCGCGCCTACTCCACGGGCAATCGCACCATCCGCGCACTCGAGGCCACCACTGCCTCGCTCCCACCATTGCCAGGCGTCTCGATAGTCAGGCGGGAGCGCTCCCACGACCTGTTCACGCTGCCCGCCCTGTTGCGTTCGCGCGGCTATGCCACGGAGTTCGTGTACGGCGGGCGTGCGCTGTTCGACGGCATGGGGAGCTACATGCGGGCGAACGGGATGGAGAACGTGGTGGAGCAGAAGGACTTTCCCGACACCGCCTTCGCCACTGCCTGGGGTGTCTCCGACGAGGCCATCTTCGACCGTGCACTGGTGGAGATGGATTCGCTCCACCGAACGGGCAAACCCTTCTACACGCTCGTCCTGACAGTCTCAAACCACCGCCCCTATCTCTACCCGACCGGTCGCATAGCTGGCGACCCCGAGGCGAGGCGTCGCGAGCAGGCGGTGGAATACGCGGACTACGCACTGGGTCGTTTCATACGCCAGGCGCGGTCGCATGCATTCTTCGACAATACCCTGTTCGTGCTCATGGGCGACCATGGAGCACGAGTCTACGGTGCGGCCGAGATCCCGCTCCCGAGCTACCAGGTGCCGATACTGCTCTATGCGCCCGGCGTCCTGCCGGCGGGGCAACGAGTCAATACACTGGCGTCGTCGATGGACGTTCCGGCAACGATCCTCGGCGTGCTCGGCATGGGTTACGAGTCGAAGATGTTCGGTCGCGACCTGCTACGGCTACCGTCCACCGACGGGCGGGCGCTGATGACGCACAACAACTCGATCGCCCTCATGCGCGACAGCCGCGACGGCATGTTGATGGCCGTACTGGGGCTCCAGCAGTCAGCCAGCGTCTATCGAGTGGACGAGGCCACGAACTCCCTCAGCCGGATCGCCGAGCCTGACTCCGCCGGGAGAGCGTTGATCGAGGACGCCATTGCCTACTATGCCGGGGCGGACTGGATCTACCGGAACGGGGAGTACGACCTCGCGACCGCGCTCCACCTGGCCAATGGAGCGGCCGCTCAGCCTCACTGAACGAAGCGATAACCCATCTTCCAGACCGTCATGATGTGCCGCGGCTGGGTGGGGTCGTCCTCCAGCTTGCGTCGCAGCAGAGCCACATGGGTGTCCACCGTGCGGCTCTCCACGGCGGCGCTGTAGCCCCAGACGGCCTTGAGCAGTTCCATTCGCGAGGTCACCGCGCCGTTCTTCCGGATCAGGGTGACGAGGAGGGCGAACTCCTTCGGCGAGAGATCCACCTCCTGGCCGTTGCGCTTCACCATCCTGAGCGGGACGTTCAGCTCTATGTCGTCAAAGCTTTCCCAGGCGTCGGCCGGCGAGTGATCGGGGGCATGGCCTCGCGGACGCAACCGAGCCTCGATGCGAGCCAGCAGTTCCATCACGCCGAACGGCTTCGTCACGTAATCATCCGCGCCCAGTCGGAATCCGAGCACCTTGTCGGGTTCCTCGCCGCGAGCGGTGAGGATGAGCACCGGCACCTCGATGGCCTCATCGCGCAGGGTGCGCAGCACCTCATAGCCATCCATAACCGGAAGCATGAGGTCGAGGATGACGAGGTCAGGCGCGAGGGTGCGGGCCATCTCGAGGCCATGCAGCCCGTCGGCCGCCACCAGCACCTCGAAGCCGGCGATCTCGAGGCTGTTGCGGAGGCCATAGGCCAGCGTCTCGTTATCCTCGACGACGAGGACGCGCTGGGTACGATCGTGCTGCGGTGAAGCCAGATATTCCTGTTGGTCGCGGAGCACGGGCGACGGCGGAACTCGCGGAGGGAGGCTCATGATTGCACGGGGAGCGGGAGAGGTGCGTGAGTTCTGGATTTGCTGCACGGTGCGCGCCAGAGTCTTCCGGAAATCATCCTGAAGACTCTCCGGCCAGCCCGCCGACAGTATGCGCGACACCGCCGCTGTCCGGCGGCGTCGGTGACTCGGGAGTGGGGACCGGAGCCGGCGGGAGCGTCACGACTATCCTGACGCCAGTCGGGTGGACGTCTTCCGTCCACACGGCACCGCCGTGAGCACGCACGAGGTCGCGCACCACCGTGAGCCCGATCCCGCTTCCCGTTATGCCAGCGTCCACGTCGCGCCGGCTCCGGCGATAGGCCTCGAAGACCCGACGACGATCGGCCGCCGGGATGCCCGGTCCCTCATCCTGCACCCAGAGCCGGACCCCGCCGGCACCGGCAGACTCCGCAGCCACGGTCACAGTCTGGCCGGGCGGGCCGTACTTGAGGGCGTTGTCGAGCAGGTTGAGGAGCACCTGCCTCAGTGCTTCCTGGTCGGCAAAGGCCACCAGGTCGCGATCCACGCTTAGCTGGATCCTGGTCTGGCGGTGCTCAAGGAACAGGTCGAACCCGTGCACCACCTCCTCCATGAATGGAGCGAGCGGCAACGGTCGCGGGACGATTCGCCGCGGCTGCTCCTCACCCGTGGAGAACTGGAGCACGTTCTCGACCAGGTTGGTGAGACGGCGCGCCTCGATGTCTATGATGGCCACTGCGCGTTCCCGTTCAGCCTCGTTGCGCACCCAACCCAGGCGCAGCATCTCGGAGAACATCCGGATCTGGGCCAGCGGCGTCCGCAACTCGTGCGACACACTGGCCACGAAGTCGTTCCGCAGCCGCGCCATCGCGCCGTCCTGGCGCAGGCGCCAGATCGTCATCAGCAGCAAGGCGAGGAAGAACACGAGGAGAGCCATCGTCCCCTGCTCGGCGTTCCACTCCCACGGTCTGCTGATGAGGCCGGGGGCATCCGCGTCGGAGACGGCGACGTGCACGGTGTACGACGAGAGGGGGCCACGCATGGCCAGTGCGACGGGCTCCTGCGCCCTGGCCGATGCCCGACTGCGGCTGGTGATGCTGAATACACTCCGCCCGTCCGGCGCCTGCACCGACAGCGACAACGTTTCCTCGTTGAATCGGCCACGGTCGTCCCACGGAACGGCGGCAAGAAACGCCCGGCCGGTCATTACCCGCACCACCGCGTCGTGAGCGACCACGTCAGCGTCGGCGACGACGCCGTATACCAGTCGCGCTCCACCCTCGGGAACGGGCACCGCCATGAAGGCTATCAGTCGAGAGTCGATGGTTGCGAAGTGGACCTCATAGTCAACGCTTCCGCGAGTGCTGTCCTCCCTCAGCGTCCCGCGTATCAGCGGCGTCAGCCATTCCGGTGCAATCACATGCCCGGGCACCGAGTCGCTGGCGGCCAGCTTCAGGGTCGACGGGACGGCGACAACGGAGCCGGAGGAGAGATCCAGGCGGAAGGCCAGCGATGGTCTCAGGATCGGCGTCCTGCCGTTCATGTGACCGGGACCCGGCGACCACCGCGCGTCGGCCGTGGTCATCACCACTGACGGCGAGACCGGTGCATCGGAGGAGAACGCCGCCGAAGCAGCGGCGGGAAGAAGGAGGGCTCGCGACTCGTTCTCCACCAGCGACGCGACTTCGCGCGAGAGTTCAGTGGCGGCCACGACGGCGTAGGCGACACGAGCTTGCGAGGCCAGCGACTCCTCACTCCAGACCAGCCGGTAGAGCTGATAGCCGAGCGCTGCCGTCATGGCGAGTGCAACGGCCATCAAGGCGGTCGCGGCAGGCGCTGAGAATCGTCGCAGTACGGCGAGGATGCGGTGGCTCGGCATCGGGCACGAGGACCAGGTGATTGGCGACGAGTATCCCTCAAAGCTACGACACGACCTGCCAGGGAGCTATCCTTGTGAGCGTCTCCCGCGCACGATTGCCGCCCGTCAAGCTCTCCGACAACCGTCCTCGTATCTCACTCCGTGCCGATTCTCGCCTTTCTTGCCGTCCTCCAGATTGCCCAGCCTGCAGCGTCCACTCCCACCTTTCACGGGGATTCGGTGCCCGGCCGCGGAGCGCCAACCTTCGAGATACCCCGAATCGAGGCAGAGTCCCAGGTGGACGGCGAGCTGGACGAGCCCGCCTGGCAGAACGCCAAGCGCCTGACCGGCTTCCACGGCTACCAGCCTGACGACGGCCGGCCGGCCGAGGAACGCACGGAGATACTTCTCTGGTACTCGCCCGACGCGCTACATGTGGGCATCATCGCCCACGACCGCGATCCGGGGTCCGTGCGCGCCACCCTGGCCGACCGCGATCGGATAGACCAGGAAGATCGGGTGACTCTCTTCCTCGACACCTTCCTGGACCGCCGTCGATCCTTTTTCTTCGCCGTCAACGCGTTGGGTGTGCAGCAGGACGGCGTGCGCAGCGAGGGCGCCGGCAATCCCGGCGGCGGCCCCGGCGGATGGAGCGGGATGGACCTGAACCCGGACTACGCCTGGACGTCGAGCGGACGTCGGACAGCGTCGGGATGGCAGGCCGAGATACGAATTCCCTTCACCAGTCTCCGCTACCCCTCCGGTGACAGTCAGCAGTGGGGGATCAACTTCACGCGGAACGTGCAGCGCACGGGTCACGAGGATAGCTGGACGGACGCCGTCAAGGGTTCCAACAGCTTCCTGGCCCAGTTCGCCATCCTGCACGGCCTGCACGGCCTCAAGCGCGGGGTCGTGGTGGAGGCCCAGCCCTTCATCACGTCATCTGTCGCCGGCGCGCGAGACGCCATCACCGATCGCTTTGACCGCGGCAGCGCCGAGACGAACGTGGGGGCCAACCTGCGCCTGGGCTTCGCCAGTGTATCGCTGGACGCCACGATCAACCCCGACTTCAGCCAGGTGGAGTCCGACGCCGGACTCGTCACCGCGAACGAGCGGTTCTCCCTCTTCGTGGACGAGAAGCGTCCATTCTTCCTGGAAGGAATCGAGCTCTTCGGGGCACCCAACCGTCTCGTCTACACCCGACGCATCGTGGATCCGATTGGCGGAGCAAAGGTGACGGGCAAGCTGGGGAAGTGGGGAATCGCCTACCTGTCGGCGCTCGACGAGGTGGAGCCGGGTGCCGATGACGCCCTCTTCAACATCCTCCGTCTGCGGCGCGACGTGGGCACGGGAAGCACCGCGGGCTTCGTCGCCACCGATCGGCGTGACGACCGCTGGTCGAACAGCGTGTTGGCGGTGGATGGCCGATTCACCTTCGGCGGCATGTACTACATCGAGGGACAGTTGGGCGCCTCGCTGACCGACTTCAGGCCCGGGCCCCCGAGTCCGACCCTGAAGGGCAGCATCTTCTCGCTGGACTTCGATCGTACGGGACGGCACTGGGGGTTCCACTACAAGATCAACCAGACCAACGACCGGTTCGTCGCCAGTTCCGGCTTCGTACCACGCGTGGGAGTGACCGAAGCCAGCGCCACCAACCGGCTCACCTGGCTCGGTGGTCCTGCGTCCAGGGTCACCAAGGTGAATTTCATGGGTGGCCCGAGTCGTCTCTTCGACACGCGTCGATTCGGCCATGAGAGCGCCATCGAAGGCAACGAGAACTTGAACGTCAGCACCCTCTTCCGCGGCGGCTGGGAGATCTCGGTGAACGGGAAGCGCGAGTTCGTGCACTTCGACCCGTGGGCGTACAACGGCTGGAGCACGGATGCCGGAGCGGGCGAGCCCGCCGCACCGTTCATCCCGGCGGCGGGATTGAGCAACCTCTGGTCGGGCTCCATCCGGTTCACGACCCCGGTCTTCCAGATCGTCAACGGCTCGCTCAACCTGAGTACTGGCCAGGTCGCGCTCTACAACGAGACTGCCGAAGGACGGGAGAAGCGAGTCACGCTCTCCTCGGCCATCCGTCCCACCTCGCAGATCCGGATCGACGCGTCGACGGTATTCTCCCGCCTCACCCGTGCCCGCGACGGCTCGGAGTTCGCCCGCACGGTGATCCCACGCATTCGCGTGGAGTATCAGCCCACCCGGGCGATCTTCTTCCGGACCGTCGCCGAGTACCGCGCGGAGCGATCATCGGCATTGAGGGACCCGCGCACCGAGTTGCCCATCGTGGTGGGAGACGTGGTGAGGAGTGGACGGGAACGCAACGGGCTGCGGTTGGAGTGGCTGGCCAGCTATCAGCCGACACCCGGGACCGTGGCCTTCCTCGGCTACGCGGTGGGCCTCACCGAGCCCGATCCGCTTGCCTTCGACAGGCTGCGGTCGCAAGGGGACGGGATCTTCGTCAAACTGGCCTACCAGTTCCGCCGCTAGCCGTACTGTACGGAATCAGGTGGGAGAGCCACCCTGCCATGGACGGCGCGGTGGCTCGTGACATGCGCGGGATCTCGCGTACCAACTCACCCGAGGTTCGTTCATGGAAAACAATGCCGCCCTGCGCGCCCAGCTCATCCGCCTCCTGGACTGGGAAGACGCCCACGTCAACCTGGATCGGGCCGTGAGCAACCTCGCCCCCGCCGACCGGGGGCGCGCCCCGTCGGATTCGCCCCATACCGCCTGGCAACTCCTGGAGCACCTCCGGCTGACCCAACGTGACATCCTGGATTTCTGTCGCAACCCGGACTACGAAATGCCGGACTGGCCAGTCGATTACTGGCCACCATTGACGACTCCCGAGGATGATGCGGCGTGGTCAGCGAGCATCGACGCCCTGAAGGCCGACAGGAAGGAGTTCGCGAAGTTGATTCGCGACGAGGCAGTGGACCTCTTCGCCACCATTCCCCATGGCACAGGTCAGACATACCTGCGCGAGATTCTGCTCGTCGTGGACCACAGCTCCTACCATGTCGGCCAGTTGGTCTCGCTCCGCCGGCAACTGGGCGCCTGGCCGGAGGAATGACGATGGGACTGAGCGGGCCTGACCGGGCACGTCGTCTGGCAGGGATTGTCCTGCCTGGCTTGTTGGCCACGGCAATGCTTGCCGCGTGCACCGGCGGAGAGGGGCGACCGGCCAGCGACAGCGCGTCGGCGGAACCGACGCCAGTGGGACAGGCCCCGTCGGACGACGTATCGGGGAGCGCGGCGGCGACCGATCTGACCATGCCGGGAAACGTTCGCGGCACCAGCGATACCACGGGCGGCCACGAGCGCGGCGGAGACATCGCGACCCTGCTGTCGGCGCGCACCTCGCCCCCGTCAGTGGACGGCGTGGAGCGACTGGTGTTCGAATTTGACGGAGAGAGCGTGCCGCGCTACCAGATGGCCTACCTGGAGCCACCCTACGTGCAGTGCGGTTCCGGCCACCCGGTGACGGTGGCCGGCGACGCCGTGCTCCAGCTCCGGCTCCGCGGAACGCGGGCCCACGCGGAGTCGGCGGAGCAGATCCTGCCCACGGTGACCGAGCGCGACCGGAAGCTGGACCAACCGCTACTCCGTCAGCTCATCCTGACGTGCGATTTTGAAGGAGAGGTGGAGTGGCTGCTTGGCCTGACGTCCCGGCTTCCGTTCCGGATCCTGGAGCTCGAGTCGCCGGCGCGGCTGGTGGTGGACTTCTCGCCTCCGCGCTAGCTGGGCCTGGCCGCCCGACGTCGGCCAGTCCACCTTTTCTCTCGGGGTAGCGGGTCCTGGAAGCGACGAGTCGCGATCGGAATCCCTCGCAGATCTCGGCGACGACGACGACGCGATGTAGAATGGAGTGTCGCCCTCCGCTCCGACCACGGAAACCCAGGCCAGCCATGCGCGCCTTCCTGACACTCCTCATCCTGCTCGTTGCTCCGCTGGCCGTCCAGGCTCAGCCGTCCACCGTGGTGCTCGTGCGTCATGGCGAGAAGGCGCCTGCGCCGGCCGACAATCCACCCCTCAGCGCGGCCGGCCGGGCGCGGGCGGAAGCTCTGGCGCGCGTACTGGCCGACACTCATGTGGACGCGGTGGTGACGACCGGCCTGGCACGGACGAGTGCCACGGCGGCTCCACTCGTGCGCGCCCGCGGTCTCACGCCGATCATCGTCGCCGCCGGTCGCGACGTGTCGGCGCATGCCCGGGCTACCGCCGCCGCAGTAAGGGCCCGGCCGGCCGGTGAGGTCGTGCTCGTGGTCGGACACAGCAACACCCTGCCACATATCATCGCCGCGCTGGGCGGTCCGGAAATGCCGGAACTGTGCGACCAGGAGTACGCCACCCTGTTCGTCCTCGAGCTGCGGGAGAATGGGCCGGCACGGCTCATTAGGGCCAGCTTCGGCGACCCGGACACCGAGGTCGACCTCAACTGCCACCGCGGCATGCGCCCATGACGGCTCCGCCGGCCGGCCGCGAAGCGCACCTCGCGACAGGCGAGCCGCCGTCACTGCGAGCGCGGCTGACGGGGGGTGAGGTTCACGATGCCAGCCCTGCGGCGCGGGTCGCCCTGGTCGCCGCCGCGGCCGTTGCCCTTTCCATCGATCGCGCAGCCAGATGAGGCCTTCCACTTGATCACGCTCGCCAGACGATTCGCCCCGATCCTTCTCATGGCAGCTCTGGGCTCCGCACCCAGGGCGCTGTACGCCCAGGGTGCGGGCGTGACCGCCGCTGGCGACCCTGAACCCGTGGGTGCCGGCAGGGTCACCGCGCAGGTAACCCTGGGCGCGGTAACCACTCTGAGCGGTTTCGTGGCGGGCGGACTGGCAACGCGGTGGGTGGCGGAGCGCGCCGGCGCCGACTCCCACCGAGCCACCAACCTCGCCTACGTGGGCGCCTGGACCACCGCAGCGCTCGTGACCCCGGTGGCGCCCATGCTGCTTGGCAGCCAGGGGGACGTTCACGGCTCCTATCCGGCCGCGCTCGCCGGCACGCTCGTCGGCGGTGCGGCCAGCCTGGCCGTCGTCACCGCCGGCCGCCGAGGGGCCTTCGACTGCCGATACTGCACTCCGCTGCGCGTACTGGCCGGCGTGAGCGCCTTCGTGCTGCCCAGCGTGGGCGCGACGATTGCCTTCAACGCGAGCCGGCGCGGCGGGCGGTGACCGTGCGTCGCTCCGCGGTCAGTGCCGGGCTGCTCCTCTACAAGCGCACGGATCACGGTCTGGCGCTGTTCCTCGCCCACCCTGGTGGCCCTTTCTGGGCCAACCGTGACAGCGGCGCCTGGACGATCCCCAAGGGCCTCGTCGACGAAGGTGAGCAGTTGCTGGAGGGCGCCTGTCGCGAGTTCGAGGAGGAGACAGGGATAGCTCCGCAACCGCCATTCCTTTCCCTGGGGAGCATCCGCCAGCGGGCTGGCAAGACAGTGCACGCCTGGGCCTGGGAGGGTGACGCCGACCCCGAAAGGGTCACCAGCAACAAGATGGAGATGGAGTGGCCCCGCGGTTCCGGACGGATGTTGAGATTTCCCGAAGTGGACCGTTGCGCCTGGTTCACGCCGGACGAAGGACGTTCCAGGATCAATCCTGCACAGTCAGTCTTCATCGATCGTCTGGAGGCCCTGATCGGCGCTGGAGCCACCAGCTAGCCCGATTGGAACCGATCGACCCTCCCGCTCGTAGGGATACTCATGCAGCCACCCGTTCCCGCGCCCCCACCGCCGTCCCCGCCGGCCGTCGTCGACGGGGCAAACCAGATCCTCATCGAGGGCGGCCAACCGGTCGCCGAACTGGACGGCGCAACGCTCCGCAACCGTCGTTCCGAGTTGTCGCGTCAGCTCAATTCGGCCGATTCGCGCCGCCAGGAACTCGTCAGCCAACTCCGGAGCGCGCCGGAGGGAAGTCAGGCCGGACTGGTGACGCGCATCCAGTTGCTGGACACGCGCATCCTCCAGATCGAGAAGGACATCGCGCTCAACGGTCAACGGCTGGCCAGCCTTTCGGCCGGTTCGACGGCCAACATGGAGGAAGATATGGGAGCGAATCTCTCCAACGGCCAGATCACTGGCATCTCGATCGTCTTCATCATCTTCGTACTGATGCCGCTTGCCGTGGCGCTGGGCCGCATGATGTGGCGGCGAGCGAGCGTACCGAGAACACCGGCTCTACCGACGGAGACCCAGCAGCGACTGGAGCGGATGGAGCTGGGGATGGACTCCATAGCCATCGAGGTCGAGCGGATCTCCGAGGGACAGCGGTTCGTCACGAAGCTCCTCGGCGAACGGCAGGAACTGCCGGCGCTGGGTGGGGGGGCGGTGGCCGAGCCCGTTGCCGTGAAGGCCGACCAGGGCTGAGCGCGGAGGCTCGTTCTCGACAGCATCGGGCTGTCAACAGCCGCACGCGCGGCTCGCAACAGAGTCACGGACGCTCCAGCAACTGGAACTTTTGCCGCCGGAAGACGTTGAAGGAGGTTGGTGTGAGTGCCGGACTCGCGCTCCAGGGCGCAATCCTGCATTCTTAATTCCGTGTCAACGCACCGTGGCCTGTCGGGCGTGTCTGCCCGTGTCCGCTCCGGGGCCAGTTCAACAGGTAGTCAGCCCAGATGCGTCGTTCCCTGCTCCTGGTACTCGCAGCTCCTGCGGCCCTCCTCCTCGTGGCCTCGCCCGCCGTCGTGCGCACGGCCGCGGCCCAGTCTCCCGCGTCCTCGCCAGACGTCGCTGCCACCGACGCTCCCGAGGTGGGACAGATGGCCCCTGACTTCACCGCCGAGTGGGCAGACGCGACAGGTCCGGGCGCGGCTCCCCTGTCGCTGAGCGACTATCGCGGCAAGGTCGTCGTGCTCGCCTTCTACCCCAAGGACCGCTCCAGCGGCTGCACCGCCGAGCTGCACAAGTTCCGCGACGAGCAGGCGACCCTGTTCGGTCCCGATGTCGTGGTGCTGCCCATCTCGGTGGATGATGTGGAGACCCATGCCGCGTGGGCGAAGGACGACAACTTCACCTTTCGCCTGGTTGCCGACCCGGAGCTGAAGGTAGCCGCGTTGTACGGTTCGAAGATGGCCGAGCGCCCAATGGCCAGCCGGACCATTTTCGTGGTGGACCGGGAGGGACGTATAGCGTGGCGCGAGATGCGCTTCAACGCGCTCAACGAGAAGGCCTACCAGACGCTGGCGGCAGAAGTCGCCAAGGCTCGGAACTGATGAACGAGAAGCAGCTCGCCAAGCTGATCAGGAAGACCACCGCCCAGGCCGAGGCGAAGAGTACGCGCGTTCGTCCGGCGCGCGCATACGACCCGACACTACAGGTGCGGGCCGAGGAGGATGCGGAGAGCGACGAGCGAGCGAGGATGTTCGACGAGATGAAGCGGCGCGAGTTCTGAACAGCGGCGAGGGCCACCGCGCTCATACGGTTGCCACCCTGGTGGAATCGACAGCCGCCTTCTGTCGCTCTGGCAGCTCCGGCGACGAGCATGCTGGCGTGACGGAAAGCACAATGACCGCGCTCCCCGCGTCGCTATGATTCGGCATGCCAGCCGCACCGGCAGCGAGGATGCCACCTCGCCGCCGCCGTACCTGCCTGCGAGTCGTCCCGCGCCCATGCCTTCCTCGCCCAGTCCAGCCGAAAGTTCGCCCGGTGGTGATCCGGGTCGTCGAGCGCAGCCAGTGCCCTCGTCGCGCGCTCGCGTGGCGGTACAGCGCGACGCCCATCTGGAGCACATCGAGCGCACGCTGCGCCGCATAGCCGAACGGGCAGCCGGCCTTGTCGGCATCACGGTGCAGCAACTGGAGAGTGGCGAGACCGTGAGCGTTCGCGGCAGCGAGCGATTCCCCATGGCCAGCACCTGCAAGCTGCCAATCGCGGTGCAGTTGCTGTCGCGGGTGGATCGGGGCGAACTATCGCTGGAAAGCCCGGTCGCTGTCACCCAGGCCGACCTGCGCCCGGGCCACGACCGGCTTCGCAACTCCCTCGCCGACACGCTCGTCCGGCGGCTTGCCCCGACACCTGACGACGGCGCGCCGCGCTCCGCCTCACTGCCGCTGGGAACCCTGCTCGCGCGCATGGTCGCGCACAGCGACAACACGGCGAGCGACCTCGTACTGGAGCAGGCAGGTGGACCGCCCGCGGTGACCGCCCGATTGCGTTCCATGGGCATCAGTGACATGCGGGTGGATCGCCCTGAATCGCAACTCCTGCTGGACTTCCACGGCGTCTCCACCGGTCCGCCAGCCGGCGACTGGACCCTGGGTGAGGTGGAACGACGGATGGACGCGGTGCGTCCCCTTCGCCGTCGGGCAGCGGCGGAACGGTTCGCTCGTGACCCACGCGATACGGCGACACCGGATGCGATGGCGACGCTCCTCGCCCGGCTGCAACGGGGCGAGCTTCTCACGCCGGCGAGCACGGAGCGTCTCCTCGCCCTGATGACCGAGACTCCGACCGGAGCGTCGCGCCTCAAGGGTCAGTTGCCGCAAGGCACGCCAGTGGCGCACAAGACGGGCACCACCGGTTCCGCCGGGGGCCGCACGGCAGGAGTCAACGACGCCGGCATCATCACCCTTCCCGACGGTGGGCATCTGGTGGTCGTGGTGTTCGTCAAGGACGCGCCGGGCGACATACCGACGGCCGAGATTGCCATCGCGCGCCTGGCCCGGGCGGCGTACGAACACTGGGCGCGCCGCTAGGCGCCAGACCGTTCACCCCGTTCGGCGACCGACGGCCGCCGCAGTGGGTAGGGGACTCCACCGTCGCCATCACGGTGCCGGCCCGAGTCCAATCCACAGCGCCCCCCTCGCTCCCGAACGAATCCGGGAGCATCTTTAAGGGATGGTCATCGACGATCATCACCCCAACTACTGGATCGCCATGTTCTCGACCTACCGTACGTTAGCCATCGCGCTCGCCTCCGCGCTCACCATCACTGCCGTTACCGCCCGGCCAGTCACCGCCCAGGCAGCCCCTCCTGCCGCCAAGCCGGCTACGATGGACGCCGGCCACGACATGTCGAATATGGGCAAGTGGGCACCCATGGATGAGTTCCACATGATGCTCATGGCCACCTGGCACCCGGTCAAGGAGGCGGAGAATCTCGCACCCACGCGGACAATGGCCGCGATGATGTCGACAAAGGCCGATGCATGGGCGAAGGCAGCGGTCCCCGCCATGTGCAAGGCGGGCACGAAGGCCGCGGTGAACCAGATCGCCACCGATGCCCGCGCGCTCGCGGCCCTGGTGGCAGCCAAGGGCACCGACGCCCAGGTGAGGAGCGCCATCTCCGCGATCCACGACGGCTTCGAGGCTGTCGAGGAAGGTTGCTCGGCGCCGGCCAGGACCAAGGCCACACCGCCGGCGAACCGCTGAGCCTGGCACTACCCCGGGTATGACGCCGCCGTCCGACGGAGAGTGAACCTCCGCCGGCCGGCGGCGTACTATACCCTGGCGGGCCCAGCCATTCCGCGCCGCTCATTCTCGGCGGTCGCCCACGGGCGACCGCTGGTCCCCGTACCTGATATCATGAACCGTCTCTACCTACTCGCCATCGTGGGCGCGTTCGCGCCAGCCATGCTCGGCGCACAGAGCCCGCAGACCGAGCCGGTCGCCGTCCTGCCCACGCCAGCGCCGGCTACCACACTGCCGCTCAAGCTCGAGCCACGGCCCACGACTGCCGCGATCACGCCGCAGGACCTGATGACGCGGCTGTACATCTTTGCCGACGATTCCATGCAGGGGCGTGAGGCGGGGACGATCGGCAACGTGAAGGCCACCGACTACCTGGCCGCCGAGGCCAGGCGGCTGGGTCTCTATCCTGCGGGACAGGGCGGCACGTACTTCCAGACGATCCCGCTCATGACGCGCGGACTCGCCCCCGATTCGCGATTCGTCATAGCCGGCAGTCCGCTCACCCTCGGCACCGACTGGGCCGCCATCGGCACCGAATCGCTGACCAGGACCGACATCCCGATCGTCTTCGCCGGCACGCTGGGCGAGTCGGTGATCCCGGCCGGCGAGATGATGGGCAGACTCGTCATCTTCCGGGTTCCCGCCGGTCCGGCCGGCCCGATCTCTCTGCGCGATGCCATGACTGCCGCGCCCGGCGCGGCCGCGGTCGCCCTCGTGGGCCTGGACCAGTACATCGGCTTTCTCGTGCAGCCCAACACCTTCGTCGACAAGCCGGGCGAGAAACCGCCGGCCGCGCCCGTCATGCTCGTCCTGTCCGAGAAGGCGGCGGCGAAGGTCTTCGGAAACCCGCTGGAGATGGTGAGCCCCGGATCCAACGCCGGCGCGGCGACTGTCGACGTCCGTACCAGGGTGGAGCCGGTGCCATATCCGGCGCGCAACGTCGTGGCGATCCTGCAGGGTACGGATCACAAGCTGCATGGCCAGTACATCGCCATCGGCGCCCACAACGACCATGTCGGCTTCAACAACCGACCGGTCGACCACGACTCGCTGCGCATCTTCAACGACATCGTCCGACCGGGCGGTGCCGAGGATGGCGCGAAGCAGGCTTCACCAGAGCAGCAGGCACTGGTGAACCAGCGGCTCGCCGCGTGGCGTCAGGAGAATCCCGGCGCCGCCCGTCTCGACTCCATCTTCAACGGTGCCGACGATGACGGATCAGGCTCGGTCGCGCTGCTCGAGATCGCCGAAGCACTCTCGCAGGCCAAGTCCAAGGATCGGCTCAAGCGCTCCATCCTCTTCGTCTGGCATGTCGGAGAGGAGAAGGGACTGCTGGGATCAGCGTACTACACCGACAACCCCACCGTTCCCCGCGACTCGATCGTGGCCCAGCTCAACATGGACATGGTCGGCCGTGGCAATTCGTGGGACATGACGGGCACGAGCAAGGAAGGCGCACCGCTGTACGGGAATGACGACTACCTGCAGCTCATCGGGTCGCGCCGACTGTCGAAGGAGTTGGGCGATATCGTGGAACAGGTGAATGTGGACGGCAAGTTCGGCTTCAACTTCGACTACGCGATGGATGCCAACGGTCATCCGGCCAACATCTATTGCCGCAGCGATCACTACGAGTACGCACGTTACGGCATTCCCGTCACCTTCTTCACCACGGGCGTGCATTCGGCCTACCACCAGGTGACGGACGAGCCGCAGTACATAGATTACGATCGGTTGGCGCGGGTCAGTCGGCTGGTGCAGTCGATCGCGACCCGTATCGCGAACCTGGACCATCGCATCGCCCTCGACGGCCCGAAGCCTGACCCGAACGCCACCTGCAGGCAGTGACCAGATGATCCTCGCCATCTTCGGCGGCACCGGCCGCACCGGCCGACAGATCGTCGCCCAGGCCCTGGGGCGCGGTCACACGCTGCGCGCCCTGGTGCGTACCAGCGGCTCTCTGGATGGTGTCGCTGGTGTGGTGGAGGTGGTGGGCGACGTGCTCGATCCGGAAGCGGTGACGGCCACGGTTTCCGGATCGGACGCGGTGCTCAGCGCGCTGGGCGGCGGCCCACCGTCAGCGCCCGGCGTCACGCTGTCGCAGGGGATGCGGAACATCGTGGCAGCCATGCAGGTCGCCAACGTGAGGCGCGTGGTGGCCGTGGCCAACTCCGGGATCCTGGATTCGCCCTCCGGTGGACTGCGCATGGACCAGCCCGACTTCGCGGAGAAGTACAGGGCTGTGGCACGCGAGCACGCAGGCACCTGGAAGGCGCTCCGGGAGAGTGACCGGGCATGGACGGTGGCCTGCGCACCGGACATCGTCGACGGCCCGTCGACCGCGAGCTGGCATGCGACGCCGGACGTCCTCCCCGACGGCGCCCGCCAGATCAGTACTGGCAACCTCGCCGACTTCATGCTCGACGAGCTCGTCGCCGAGCGATTCGTGGGTCTGCGAGTAGGCGTCGCTGACAGCCCCGACTGACGTCACGACGCGCACTGCCGCCGTGCCCTATCCTGTCCCGCCAGTTCGCTTCCGGAAGCCGCCACTCTCGCCCGAGGAGTGCGACTCGCAGGTACGGCAGGCGCTCGTGGGTGCGATAGTGAACGGAGCCAACCCGCCCGACTTCGCGCAGCTCGCCGGCGCGCTCGAGCTCCGCCGCGACGAGGTATGCTCGTCGTTCCAGCGTCTGACCCGGACTGGCGAACTCACGCTCTGGCCGGACAGCTATTCCCTCCGTCTCCTCCCTCCCTTCGGGGTCGGCAGCGGCGACGTGACAGTGGGCGGTGCGCTGGTCGGCGGCGGCGCCCGCAACTGGCGCACTTGGGGGCTCTGGCACGCACTGGGAATTCCTGCCGCGTTGGCTGGAATCGGCCTCGTGCTTCCGGCTGTGACAGTTGGCGTTCGCGACCCCCGAGGTGGCGAACCCATTCCGTTGAGATTGTCGGGATCCACGGTGAGCCCGGATCCCGGGGCGCCGGAGCCGGTCGTGCTCATCCGCAGCCCCTTCTCACGTTGGTGGAATGACCCGGCGGCCGCGATTTCCGCGGTGACGCTGGTTGATTCCGAAGCAGTGGGTCATGCTGCCGGCGTGACAGTCCCGCTCCAGCAACTGAGTGATCTTGCCCGGCACTGGTATGCCGACCGCCTGCGGCCGCAGTGGCGTCCGTACACGTCGGCCGAGGCTCGCACGCTGGCCGACTCCGTCGGGCTTCGCGGCCCCGAATGGCAGCTTCGGCCATGAGGGATGACCCACTTGCATCCGGCGGAATCGGGTTTTGACTACGATGGCGGCCCCACCCTTCACGGGCGGTGTCAGCGCAACCCCGGCACAGGCACCGACAGCCAGCTACGATCGGACCGGGGATCTTCCAGCCTCGACCACGCCGACCCGGAGATTCCGGGTCCGAAACTCACGAAGGAGATGACGATGTCCATGACGAGCGCACTGCTGCCGGAGTTCGACCGCGAGATGGCCACAACGCGCCGCCTGCTGGAGCGGGTGCCGGAGCAGGACGCGGCCTGGAAGCCGCACGACAAATCCATGAGCCTGGGCCAACTCGCCATCCACATAGGCCACATTCCGGCGTACGGTGCGCTGGCGCTGCTGCACGACGAATTCGATGCCGCTGGTTCGCCACGGCCGCAGTTCACGACCACCGCGGCGCTCGTCGATGCATTCGATGACAATGTGCGACAGACCCGTGAAGCGCTGGCCGCGGCTACCGGTGACCAACTCATGCAGCCATGGACGTTCAGGAGCGGCGATTCGGTGGTCTTCACGATGCCTCGGGCCGCCGTGCTCCGCACGCTGCTCTTCAGCCACATCATCCACCACCGCGGTCAGCTCAGCGTCTATCTCCGGTTGCGGGATGTCCCCCTGCCGTCCATCTACGGACCTTCGGCAGACGAGCAGTAGGTCGCAGCTCAGGAAGTGCCGTCCATGACCGGGCCGGCGCCACTGCCAATCACGGCCTGAAGCGCGCGCACCTGGGGCATGAGCCGGGCGAAGTAGAAGCGCGCAGTGGCCAGCTTGGCGTTCAGGAAATCGGTGTCACCGCTACCAGCGGCCAGTTTCTCGCTCGCCACCCTGGCCATCCGCAGCCACATCCAGCCGGTAGCCACCAGGCCAAACTGCCGGAGATAATCCACCGCCGCGGCGCCCAGCTCGTCAGGGTCCTTCCGGGCACGCGAGGCGATCCCCATCGTCGTCTCCTGCAGCGACTGGATGGCGCGCCCGAGTTGCGCCGCCAGGTCGCGGACCAGGTCGTCGCTGCCGGCGAGCGCACCTTCCACGTCGGGCTGCATCAGGGCCAGGAAACGTTTCACCAGGCGACCGTCGTCCTCGGGCAGCTTGCGACCCACCAGGTCCATGGCCTGCACGCCATTGGTGCCTTCATAGATCTGCGCGATACGCGCGTCGCGCACGAACTGCTCCATCCCGAACTCGCGGATGTAGCCGTGGCCGCCGTAGCACTGCAGGGCAAGGTTGGTCACCTCGAAGCCGACGTCGGTGAGGAACGCCTTGATGATGGGCGTCATGAGCGCCACCAGATCCTCCGCCTCCGCGCGTCGCGTGGCGTCGGGGTGCTTCTCCTCGACGTCGCTCAGCAAGCCCACCCAGTAGGAGAGTGCTCGCATTCCCTCCACATAGGCTCGCTGGGTGACGATCATCCGTCGTACATCGGGATGGACCATGATCGGATCGGCGTCGCCCTCAGGATTCGTGGCGCCACGCATGGCCCGTCCCTGCAACCGGTCGTGGGAGTAGATGAGGGCGTTCTGGTACGCTACCTCGGCCAGTCCCAGCCCCTGCATGCCGACGCCCAGGCGCGCACCATTCATCATCGTGAACATCACCCGCAGCCCCTTGTGCCTCTCACCCACCAGCCAGGCGGCGGAGCCGTCGAAGTTGAGGACACAGGTGGAGTTGGCCTTGATTCCCATCTTGTGCTCGATGGAGCCCACGTTCACGCCGTTCGCCTCACCCGCCGAACCGTCGGCGTTCGGGAGCCGCTTGGGCACGAGAAAGAGGCTTATGCCACGGGTACCTTCGGGTGCATCGGGTAGGCGCGCCAGCACAAGATGAATGATGTTCTCGGTGAGGTCGTGCTCGCCGGCCGAGATGAAGATCTTGGTGCCGCTCACCCGGTACGAGCCGTCGCCTGCTTCCTCGGCACGAGTGGTGATGAGCCCGAGATCGGTGCCCGCCTGCGGCTCGGTAAGGCACATCGTGCCTCCCCATGAACCGTCCACCAGCCTGGGCAGATAGCGCTGCTTGAGGTCGTCGCCGGCCCAGCGCTCGAGGAGGGCGGTGACGCCGTGGCCGAGCTCCGGATACATGCTGAACGAGAGGTTGGACGAGCAGAGCAGTTCGTCGAAGACCAGCCGCGTGATGTGCGGCAGCCCCTGCCCGCCATTCTCCGGCCGGGCCGTCATTGCCGGCCAGCCGGCCTGGGTGTACGCCTCGTACGCCTCGCGGAACCCGGCCGGCGTGGTCACCTTGCCGTCCTCGAAATGGCATCCTTCCTGGTCACCAGACTGGTTGAGCGGCGCCAACACCTCCTCGCAGAACCGCCCACCCTCCTCCAGCACGCTCAGGAGAACGTCGGCAGTGGATTCCTCATAGCCCGGCAGGCTGGCGAGCTGGCCAACATCCAGGAGGTCGACCAGGACGAAGCGGATGTCGTCGAGCGGAGCCTTGTAGGTGGGCATGTAGGCAGGGGGCGCAGGTTCGGAAGGGCGAGGCGTTCCACCAAGGTCCGTGGAAGCGTCAGTCGAGGCCGATGTTGACAGAATGTGAGGAACTCCTCACGTTGTCAACATCAGACCAGGCCAGTGGCACGCGTTCTTGCGTCCGCCTGCTTCTGCACCCATGACCCCCGACCGTGGTCCCCGACAAGCAGCCTGACCAGACAGCGAAGAAGACCGAAACTCCCCTGATCCCGCGCCGCACTCCCACCCAGCGTCGCTCGCAGGAGCGGTTGGCGAGGATCGTGCGCGCGACTGGCGAGTTGTGCGGCGAGCGCGGGGTGGACGGGGTGACGATGGATGCGATCGCCGAGCGCGCTGGCACGTCGATCGGCTCTCTCTATCAGTTCTTCCCGAATCGGGATGCGTTGCTGCAGATGCTGGCCGAACGGAACGTGGCCGACCTCAACAAGCTGCTGGACGCGCGTGATGCGCCGGAGATGGCAGCCCTTCCGCTGGCCGAGCTGGTGGATGCAATGATCGCACCGTTCGTGAGCTTCCACGAGGCGCATCCAGGCTACTTCGAGGTGCTCTTCGCGCCGCCGGGATCGACGGCGCTGCGCGCCATTCGCGGTCGCCTGCGGGCCCACCTCCGTCGGCGCGTGGAGCGGCTCTTCCGGCTTCGGGCGCCGCATCTGTCGGCGGTCAAGCGACGTCGCCTGGCCCTCACCGCCGTCGAGTCCGGACGTGCCCTCATGCAGTACATCGAGCACAACGTGTCGCCCAACGAGCGACCGGCGTACAGGGCCGAACTGCGATCCATGTTGGTGGCTTATCTGGAACCCTGGATAGGCGACGCGGAGGAGGGCTGAGGCCGGCTACAGGGCCCGTCGTCTGGTGTCGGGGTCGGCACGACGATACATTCGCGGTCACCTCGTTCCCTCCACCGAGGCGATTCCCGCCGCATGCTGCATCTCAGGACACTCGGAACGCTTGAACTGACCGCCGCCGACGGCCGGCCGCTGGACGCCGGCCTGACCCAGCCCAAACGATCGGCCCTGCTTGCCTATCTGGCGATCAGCGCGCCGCGTGGCTGGCGAACTCGTGACGAGCTGGTAGCTCTTTTCTGGCCCGAAATGGATGAGGCGCGTGCCCGGGCTGCACTCCGCCGCGCCCTGCACTTCCTTCGCGCCGCGCTCGGTCCGGATGTGCTTCGCACCCGCGGCGACTCGGTATCGATCGCCGGGAGCTCGCTCAGTTGTGACGTCATCCAGTTCGAGCAGGCGCTCGAGGAGGGACGACCGCACGACGCGGTAGCGCTCCATGGTGGCGAACTCCTTGCCGGCATGTACGTACGCGACGCTCCTGCGTTCGAGCGCTGGCTGGAGGGAGAGCGTTCACGATTGCAGCGACTCGTGGCCGAGGCCTGCTGGACCCTCGCCGAGCTCGGACGCGACGCGGCTGACCCCGCGGCAGCGACTCACTGGACCAACCGCGCCCTGTCGCTCGATCCGCTCGATGAGCGGGCGCAACGCCGGGGCATGTCCATCCTTGCCAGTATCGGCGACGCATCCGGCGCCCTGCGCGCCTATGATGCATTTGCCACCCATCTGGCGCGAGAGTTCGACGTTCCTCCGTCGGGGGATACGATCGCTCTCGCCGCTTCCGTGCGAGCAGGATGCCGCGCCCACGCCCATGCAAGCGGCGATGGCGACGAGGCGCTGTCGAAGAGCGCCCCACCGTCCGCCGACGACGCCGCGCCAACCACGGATCTCGAGTCCTCCGGCATGCAGCCGGACGCCATCATGGCCGAGCCATCGACGGCGCTGGAGCCCGTGCCGGCGCGGGAGCACTCTCGTGCGGCTCCCACTGACTCGACCACGGTGTCGTTGCTGTCACCTCCGCCAGACGCGTCGCCGGGCCGGGCAGCCTGGCGAAACATCCGGATGTCGATCGCGATTCCGTTCGCCTGTCTGTTCATCATCGCGCTCTACACCCTCGCCACGACGGTTCTCGCCGACGATCGGCGAGCCAGAGCTGCCGGCGTCGACGCCGGCGCTCCCCCGCGCGTACTCATCCTCCCCTTCACTGCCGTAGGCGGTTCCGAGGCCCCGCTACTCGCGCACGGCATGGTCGAACTGCTCTCCACGGCGCTCGACGGCGCCGGCGCGCTACGTGTTGTCGACCAGAGGGCGGTGATGCCGCTGGCGTCGTCTGACGGGTCCGATTCCACGATCCGGGAGGCTGCCGCTCGGCTCGGTATCCGCTTCCTGGTGCAGGGGAGCGTGGTGAAACTGGGCAACCGGCTGGAGGCTCGGGCGGTGCTCCTGGGTGGCGCCGGCGCCACCATCGCCTCATCGGGCGCCAGCGGACTCGAGACGGAACTCCTGGCAGTCAGCGACGACCTCGCGCGCCAACTGTTGGGCGCGGTGAACGCCGGTCCGGACGCCCGCCTCACCCGGCTCGCCATCCACACCAGCGATTCTCTGGCGGCGGTGAAATCGTACCTCCATGGCATGCGCCTGCTGCGCACGGGCGCATTCGGAGAAGCGGCCGACTCATTCAGGGTGGCCGTGCGCGTGGATGAGAACTTCGCCCTGGCATACTACAACCTGAGCATGGCCATTGGCTGGGCCAGCAGTGGCCGGGACCGCGAAGCCACGCTGATGGCCCAACGGGCCGTGCAGCATTCCGGCGCGCTGGGCGCCCACGACCGCGCCCTTCTTCTCGCCCATGCCCAGTCATGGGGCGACAATCCGTTCAGCGCGGAGCAGCTCTATCGCCAGATAGTCGCCAGCTACCCGGATGACATGGATGCCTGGTACGAGCTGGGCGAGGTGATCTTTCACAACGGACCGGCCTCCGGACGCTCGGCGCTGGGAGCACGTGACGCATTCCAGCGTGCGCGCCACATGCCCGGACTGCGCCCTGGGGTGCGGGTACACCTGGCGCGACTGGCCGCGCTGGCCGGCGACAGCGCAATGCTGCGCTCGCTGGCCACCGAGGTACGGGCAGAACTGGCGGCTCCGGCCGATTCCGGCGCAGATGGCGGCACGGCCGGCTCGGGACCGGCCACCGGCACTCCCTTGCTTGTCATGGATGCGCGTGACGACGAACTGCTGCTGCTGGACGCCGTTCAGCGCCGGGACGAGGCGGCGCTCCATAGCTGGCTCGCTACCAGCCGGATGCGCGACGACGCCACCATCTGGGCCCGGATCTGGAGCGTGGCACGATTCACCGGCGACCTGCGCGCTGCCGAGCGGGTAGCTCAGGCACTTCTCACCCCAGGGCGGGCCGCGGACGTCCAGGACCTGGCGTGGCTGGCAATTGCCCATTTCCGACTGGCCGGTGGTCAGCCAGCGGCCGCCCTGGCAGCCGTGGAACGGCTGAGCGACAGCCGGGCCGACGCGGCTCTCGCCTTTCGCGGCCAACTGGCCGCCCTCCCGTTCGTACCATCCACGGCGCTCAACCGCGCCGCGCTCCGCGACTCGCTCTCGGCCACCGATGGACCCGGCGGAGCCGCCTGGAGGTTCTCCGACGAGACCGCCCACAGGGGCAGCTCGGTCATGCTCGGCAACCTGGCCGGGGCTCGGCTGCTGGCGTCACCCTCCGTGATCGTCGCCCAGCTTCACCAGCGGGATTCGCTGGCGGGGGAAGACGTGCCGCGCGATCGCCGATTCGCCAGCCCCGGCTTTCCAGTGGCGATTGTCGCTCCGGCATCGAGCGCTGGCGCTGCGCCGCTCACGGCAGCCAGTCGCCTCTGGCGCGCCGACTCCCTCCTCGCCGCCGGCAACGCGCGGGACGCATTGGCGTGGTACGGCAGCCTGCCGGAGACAGATGGCTACGATGTCATCTACCTCGCGCTGGCCGCGCGCGGTCAGCTACGGGCGGCGGCAGCGATCGGCGACCGGGCCAGTGCTGATGTGGCGCGCATCCGCCTGGCTCGCCTCTGGCAGCACGCCGAGCCGGCGGTGAGCGGCTTCATGAATACAGGTCGCGACTGAGTCACGCACCGTCGCGCGAGCGGGCGCAGGCTCCGCATCCGGGACGGCCAGGACAAGCCCCCGGGCCGATCATCGCGGGCGTGACGCAGTGCGGAGCAACTGACGATCGAGCGACAGAAAAGTAACAGGAACCGGCATTCACCCGTATACGGCACGACCTCCCGTCCGGTGCCGGGCGGGAGGTCGTGCCGTGGTTCGTGGTCAGGGCGTGCAACTCGGGGCACGACCGCCGGTCGCGACGCTGTCAGCCGTTCGCCGACGTCTGCCCGTCGCCGGAGTTGCTGTCCGGTGCGTTGCCGTCAGTAGCTCCCGACTCGGCACTCCCGGTGTCGGCGCCAGTGCTTGCGCCGGAATCCGCTGACGCGCGTACGGCGTCGATCTCGACGGCAGCGCGCTGGAGGATCTCGACGATGTGGTGCAGCCGGTGGCTGTCACCTGGATGACGGGTAGCCTGGGCGTAGGTGGCGCGAGCGACCTCGCGCATGGCCTGATGGACGTCCATCATGGGACCGCCAAAGAGGCTGGCCCCGAAGTTGGCCAGGCGATCGAAGATGTCCTCCACCGTGTCCTGATTGTCAGCGAGGTAGGCCCGGCCGTCATCGGTTATCGTATAGACCTTGCGTCCGCCACCATCGTCGTGGGCACGGGCATAGCCCATGTCCTCGAGCAGGGAGAGCGTCGGATAAACGGTGCCGGGACTGGGTACGTAGGCACCACCACAGCGCTGCTCCAGCTCCTTGATGACCTCGTATCCGTGCCGAGGCTTCTCTTCCAGCAGTTGGAGGATGACGAACTTGAGGTCGCCCTGCTCGAACATCCTGCCACCGCGTCGGCGGGCACGGCCGCCGCCGCGCCTGCTACCAGCACTGCCCCACATCCATCCCATCAGGTCGGAATCGAAGCCCCACCCGCCACGACCGCTACCGCGACCAGTGCCTCGTCCGCCACCACCACCGCCGTGGCCGCGACTACCGCCACCACAGCCTCCACCTTGCGCTCCGAACATCTGACCTCCAGGGTTTCTTGTTCGATACAACTACGATATATCGTCTGATGTAAAATAGGTCTGCGATATATCGTACACAAGTGCGTGTTCCGGGTTCACCGCTCCCAATCCCCAATGTCACGACTGCTGCGCTGGCTCCCGCCGCTCCTGGCCCTTCTCCTCCTCGGGTTGGCGCTGGTCGTACTCCATCGCGAACTGAGGCACTATCGGTACGCCGAGATCGTCCATGCGGTGCGCGAGATCCCGCGGACGGCGCTCCTCCTCTCGGTGGGCTTCACCCTGGTCGCATACGTCATCCTGACCGGTTACGACGCGATCGCCCTCCGATACGTCGGACGACCCCTGCCCTACCGGCGGGTCGCCTTCAGTTCAGGCATCGCCTACGGCCTGAGCCAGACGCTCGGCTTTCCGCTCGTGACGGGCGGCGCGGTGCGCTACCGCTTCTGGAACGCATGGGGACTTGCGAACGCCGAGATCGCCCAGGCGGCGGCCTTCGTCGGCGCCACCTTCACCATCGGCGTGGTCAGCATCAGCGGTGTCGCCCTCCTGCTCGAGCCGCGGGACACGCTCGCCCTGCTCCGCCTGCCCGATGCCCTGGCCCGGTCGGCCGGCCTGCTCCTGCTGCTGGCTGTCGCCACCTACCTGCTCTGGAGCCTCGTCCGGCGCGGCCAGCCAATGCGGATCGGAAGCTGGGAGTTTCCGGTGCCGTCACCGCGGTTGACCGTCGCCCAGGTCGCCCTCGCCACCGCCGACTGGTGTGCTGCTGGCGCGGTGCTCTACGTACTCCTCCCCGGCCATGCCGACATCGGCTTCCTCCCCTACCTGGGCATCTTTGTCCTGGCCCAGTTCGCTGGCGTCCTCAGCAATGTGCCCGGTGGACTGGGCGTGTTCGAGACGCTCATGCTGCTTCTGCTGGGGCCACACGTGGCGGCGGACCAGACGCTCGCGGCATTGCTCGCCTACCGTGCCATCTACTACCTGCTGCCGTTCACCGCGGCTCTGTTGCTGCTTGCCGCGCACGAGATCCTTCATCACGGCTGGCGACTGGTCGCGGCCGCCAGTTCCACCACCGAGTTCATCGCGCGCTGGGGGCCGACGGTGCTACCCACGGTACTCAGCGCGACCACCTTCCTGGCCGGCGGCGTACTCCTCCTCTCCGGCGCGACGCCATCGGTGCACAAGCGCGTCGCGGCGCTGGGCCGGGTGATCCCGCTCGGCTTCATCGAGTTCTCGCACTTTGCCGCCAGCATGGCCGGCGCCGGGCTGGTGGTGCTCGCCTGGGCGATCTATCGCCGTCTCGACGCAGCCTACGCGCTCACCATCATCGTTCTCTGCGTGGGCATCGTGACCTCCCTCCTGAAGGGTCTCGATTACGAGGAGGCGTTGCTACTCACGGTTGTCCTGTCGGCCGTCGTTCCCTCACGGGAAGCGTTCTACCGGCGGGCCGCGCTCACCAGCGAACCGTTCACGCCGGGCTGGATCGTGGCCGTCGTGGCCGTACTCGGAGCCACGGTCTGGCTCGGTTTCTTCTCCTTCAAGCACGTGGAGTACAGCAACGAGCTGTGGTGGCGATTCACCGTCCGCGGCGACGCGCCGCGCTTCCTTCGCGCGACTTCCGGCGCGGTCGGCGTGCTGCTGGCCGTCGGCCTCGCGCGACTGCTTCGGCACGCCGAGGCCGATCCGACCGCACCCACGCCGGCAGAGCTGGAGCGGGCCCGCAGGATCGTCAGTCAGAGCCGCGAGACGACCCCCAACCTCGTCCTTCTCGGGGACAAGGCACTCCTCTTCGCCGAGGGCGACGACGGGCTGATCATGTATGGCGTGGAAGGACGTAGCTGGGTCGCTCTCGGCGACCCTGTCGGTTCGCCGGAAACACGCACCGAGCTCGCCTGGCGCTTCCGCGAGGAGGCCGATCGACACGGAGCGTGGCCGGTGTTCTATCAGGTAAGTGCGGCCACACTCCCACTCTACGTTGACCTCGGGCTGGCGCTTCACAAGCTGGGCGAGGAGGCGCGGGTCGAGCTCGCCGGCTTCAGCATGGACGGCGGCGATCGGAAGAGTCTGCGCCGGACGATGAAGGACGTCGCCAGACTGGGATTCACCTTCGAGGTGGTGCCGCCGACGGCGGTGCCAGCGCTGCTGCCGGAATTGCGCCGCGTGTCCGATAGCTGGCTGGCTGAGAAGAGCACGCGGGAAAAGGGTTTCTCGCTGGGCAGGTTCGATGAACGCTACCTCTCGTACTTCCCGATGGCGCTGGTCCGTGGGCCGACCGACGATGACGAGGATGACAGCAGCGAGATGAGGATCGTCGCCTTCGCCAATCTCTGGACCAGTGCGGGCCGCGAGGAACTCTCGGTGGACCTGATGCGCTACACGACCGACGCGCCCAAGGGAGTGATGGACTACCTGTTCGTGGAACTCCTGCTCTGGGGACAGGCCGGCGGCTACAGCTGGTTCAACCTGGGCATGGCGCCCTTTTCCGGCATGGAGCGCCGCCCGCTGGCCAGCAACTGGAACCGGCTGAGCGGGCTCGTTTACCGACACGGTGAGCACTTCTACAACTTCCAGGGATTGCGGCAGTACAAGGAGAAGTTCAATCCGGTATGGGAATCGCGATATCTGGCATCCCCGGGTGGCCTGTTGTTGCCACGCATCCTCGCCAACGTCACGTCGCTGATCTCGGGCGGGTTGACCGGGGTAGTGAAGAAGTGATGTCGAGCAAACGCGGTCCTTCGCGGACGAGGCAGACGATGTTCGGGTTCAAGCGAGGCAGGTCGGATGATCGGACGCACTCTCGACCATTATCGGGACCGACCGGCAGTAGCCGCACCGGCATGAGGATCCACCCGACGAGCCTCGCTGGCTCCGTGCGACTGGCGCGCTGGATGGCGTGGGTAGTGCTGACGGCCTGCCTGGGTGCGTGCGCCGGCACGCACAGCGACCCATCGCTCCCGAACGGCTCGAATATCGCCGCGCTGCCATTGGTGGAAGTTCCCGCACGCCGGCCGGGTCATATGCTGGCGGTGATGCTCAGCGGCGACGGCAACTGGGCGGACATCGACCGTGAGGTGGCCGCCACACTCGCCGATTCCGGCATCGCCGTCGTGGGGTTGCGCTCGCGGAGTTATCTACAGGACGGGAGGCGCTCACCCGCCGGCCTGGCCGAAGACGTCACGGCGATACTCCGTCACTACCTGACGGCCTGGCAGCGCGACAGCGTGGTGATAATCGGGTACTCGCGCGGCGCCGACTTCGTCCCGTTCGTCGCCAACCGCCTGCCAGCCGACCTGCGCAGCCGGCTGGCGCTGGTAGCCATGCTGGCCCTGGCACCCAACGCGAACTTCCAGTTCCACTGGGTGGATCTGCTGCGCGACTCGAAGCGCGACAGTGACGTGCCGACGCTACCCGAGATTGCTCGCCTTGGCCAGGTGCACGCCCTCTGCATCTACGGCCGCGAGGAGACCGAGTCCGCCTGTCGCTCCGTCGATTCCACTGCCGTACGCACCATCGAGCGCGACGGTGGCCACCATTTCGACGGCGACTACCGGGCACTCGGTGTCGCCGTCGTCAATGCGCTGCATGCGTGGCCGCCTGGCTCCACGACGGGCACGGCGCGGTGAATCGCGCGGCACGGCGCGGCAGACCGTGCGACAGCGCGCCGGGTCAGGATCCCGGCGGCGTCGACGGCTCTGCCTTCATCGCGTGCCCACCAAACTGGTTCCGGAGGGCCGAGAGCAGACGGTCGCCGTAGGACTCGGCGTCCCGCGAACGTAGTCGCTGCAGGAGGGCGAGGGTGATCACCGGCGCTGGAACGTCGAGCGCGATCGCCTCGGCCACCGTCCAGCGCCCCTCGCCGGAGTCGGGGACGTAGGGGGCGATATCGTCCATGGATGGGTTCTCCTCGAGCGCCCTCGCGGTCAGGTCGAGGAGCCAGGAGCGGACGACGCTGCCCTGTCGCCAGATCTCGGCAACCTGAGCCAGGTCAAGGCCCAACTCGGCCTTGTGCTTCATGATGGAGAAGCCTTCGGCGTAGGCCTGCATGAGCCCGTACTCGATCCCGTTGTGCACCATCTTCACGAAGTGGCCGGCGCCGCGCGGTCCCACGTGTCCCCAACCGGTCTCGGCCCCCGGAGCCAACACCTGGAAGATGGAGCGCAGCCGCTCCACCGGCTCGTCGTCGCCGCCAATCATGAGGCTGTAGCCCTCGGCCAGGCCCCAGACTCCGCCGCTGGTGCCGGCGTCCACCATGTGGATGCCGCGAGCAGCCAGCGCATCGCCATGACGCTGGCTTTCCCTGTAGTTGCTGTTCCCGCCATCCACGACCACATCGTCACGCTCGAGCAGTGTGGCGAGTTCGACGAGGGTGCCCTCGGTAGCCTTGCCGGAGGGCACCATCACCCACACCGCGCGCGGCGCGGCGAGTTGGTCCACGAGGGCACGCAACGAGTCGGCACCCTTCGCGCCCCCTTTCACGGCGAGTTGCACCGCTGCCGGATCCCGGTCATAGGCCACCACCTCATGCCCTCCACGAAGCAGTCGGGTGGTCATGTTCGAGCCCATCTTGCCCAGCCCCACCATTCCTATCCGCATGCGATGGTACCTCCAAGCTGTGAGAGTCCGTTCTGGTTGGCGCATTAGATGGGCCAGCGCATCCTGCGCGGTGTCTGGCGTAGTGGCTACCACGGATCACGTGGCGTGTCACCCAGGGCAACTCCGGGGTTGCGCTCAACAAGGTCCGCGCACATCTCGTATTCAAACCGTGCCGCCCGCCCGACGTCAGCATTTGCGCCGAGCCGTCTCCAATCCCAGAACCCCGCCTCGGACCGATGAATCGTACTCGCGCCCGCACTCCTTCCCGCGCCGCTTCCAGGCTGCTCCTGGCCCTGTTCGTACTCATCGCCGGCAGCGCCTGCGGCGACCTGGGCACGGAGGGCGTCCTGGAGCGCGTGGTCGTCGTCTCCAAGCAGATCAACGAGTTCATGTACGAGATCGGTGCCGAGGATGTGATCATTGCTCGCGACCTCACGTCCGTCTACCCGCCAGCCATCAAGGAGAAGACGTCGGTGGGTTACCACCGTGCGTTGAGCGCAGAAGGGATCATCTCGACCCGGCCCACCCTTCTCCTCACCGATGGCAATGTCGGGCCGGACGCTGTGATCCAGCAGGTGAAGGATGTCGGGATTCCGGTCCTCGTGATGCGCGGCGGCAGCACGGTGGACAGCGCCCAGGCGCTGATGGCGGCACTGGGGAAGCGATTCCACCGGGAGGCCGCCGCTGACAGCGTGATCGCCGTCTGGCGCCAGGGAATGGCCAGTATTGGCTCCGATAGCGCGAAGTGGGCCGGCCAGCCAAGGCCGCGAGTGCTGATGATCCACTTCGGACAGATCATCAACAACTACCTGGCCGTGAACAGAGGCAGTACGGCAGACCGGATCCTGCACTGGGCCGGTGGGGAGAATGCCATCGACTCGCTTGGCGGCATGACGCGGTTGACTCCGGAGCTCATTGCCCGTGCCGCCCCCGACGTGATCATTGCCACCGACGTCGGCTTCGACCGTTTCGGTAGCGTCGAGAAGTTTGCCCAACTGCCTGGCGTGAGCCTGACGCCCGCCGGTCGCGACGGGCGGATATACCGGGTGGACGAGAGCGAGATCATGTACTTCGGGCCGCGCACGCCGGCGGCGGTGAAGCGGATCGCTGGGCTGCTGCATCCATGAGCGATCGGTGGCGCCGCACGGTGGCGCGGAGGTACGCGGCGACGCATCGCGCGCCCCGGCTCACGACAGGATGAGGATGCGCTACCACCGGTATCGCGAGCGGCGGAACGTCGGTAAGAGCCTGTGCTGAAGCGGCTCACCAACCTTCAGGTTCAGCTTCTGCTCGCCGTCATGCTCCTGGCTTCCCTCGTGCTGTCGGCAGGCGTGGGCGCATTCAGCTTTGCTCCTGGCAGGATGCTGCTCTACCTGGGACAGGGTGTACACTGGTTGGCGCCGACAGCCAGCGACGCGCTGGATCGGAATGTGTTCCTCCAGCTACGCGTGCCACGTGTACTCGTGGCCGGTCTCACCGGTGCGATACTCGGGGTGAGTGGGACGCTGATGCAGGGATTGTTTCGCAATCCGATCGTCGAGCCGGGGCTCGTGGGCACGTCGGCGGGAGCGGCGTTGGGGGCATCGCTCGTATTCGTCTTCGGGGGCACTGCCGTCTTCGCTCCCACGGCGGCGTTGGGATCGCTGTTGCTGCCTGTCGTCGCGTTCGCCGGCGCCTTTGCCGCTACGATGGTGGTCTATCGCGTGTCGGCGTCGTTCGGCACCGTCAACGTATTCACCCTTCTACTGGCCGGCATCGCGGTGAACGCCATGTGCGCTGCGGGCACTGGCTATCTGTCGTTCATCGCACGCGATCCGCAGGCGCGCAACATCACCTTCTGGAGCCTGGGCACCTTCACCACCGCCACCTGGTATGGCGCTGCCATGATCGCGACCGTGCTCGTTCTCGGAATGTTCTGGACACGACGTGCCGGCAAGGCGCTGAACGCGCTCATGCTGGGAGAAGAGGAGGCGGCAGCGCTCGGAGTGGATCCCCGCAAGCTGGTGATGCAACTGCTGGTGGTGAACACCCTGATGGTGGCCGTGGCGACGGCAATGGTGGGTGTCATCGCCTTCGTCGGCCTGGTCGTGCCGCATCTGTTACGACTGCTCAAGTCCTCCGACTACACCTTTCTCATCCCCGCCTCGGCGCTCCTTGGTGCGCTGTTGATGGAGGTGGTGGATGTGGTGGCGCGACTGGTGGTCGCGCCGGCGGAGTTACCGGTGGGCATCATCACGGCACTCGTGGGCGCGCCGATCTTCCTGGCCATACTGTTGCGGCAGCAGCGGCCAGCCGGGAGCGGGCTGTAGATGGTGGAGCTGCACGGAGTCGGCTACAGGGCGGGTGGGCGGGAGATCCTGCACGACGTGAGTGCGTGGCTGGAACCAGGGCGATTCCACGTGATCCTCGGCCCCAACGGTGCCGGCAAGTCGACGCTGCTGCGCATCGCTGCGGGGCTCCTGCGCCCGAGCGCGGGCGAGGTGCGCTACGACGGCCAGCCGGTGCGCGCGCTGGCCGCGGATGCACTCGCGCGCACGCGCGCGGTCCTCTCTCAGCACATCACACTTCCCTTCCCGCTGCCGGCGGAGGACGTCGTGATGATGGGCCGCTATCCGCACTTCGGCCGCGCGCCGGGCGCGCGCGACAGGGTGATAGTTTCGGAAGCGCTGGCGCTGGTGGGGATGACCGATCGTCGCGCGCAGTCGTACCCCACTCTTTCCGGCGGCGAACAGCAGAAGATCCAGATGGCGCGCGTACTCGCGCAGATCTGGAACGAGACGCGCGCCGGCGCGCCGCAGTCGCCGCGTATTCTCTTCCTCGACGAGCCGACCTCGAGCCTGGATGTGCGCTACCAGCTCCACCTTCTGGACATCGCGCGTGGCCTGCTCGCGCATGACTGCACGGTGGTGGCGGTGCTGCACGACCTGAACATGGCGCTGCATTGCGGCGACGACTTCCTCGTGCTGGAGGATGGCCGGCTGGCGTTGCAGGCCAATGACCCGTCGGCAGTTGACGGAGCGCTGCTGGAGCGGGTCTTCCGTGTACGTGCACATCGCGTGTCCGACCCGGTGAGCGGCGACGCTCTCTGGCGCTTCGAACTCTGACGGCACCGACGCGGACGGCGCGGAGCGTCACACTTGCGTGGAATCGGGAACCGGACTCGTCTTCGTTCACGCGGACTGAACAGTACCGTGCTCCACCTGTGCGAAAGCGACGACCAGGTGCGGTAGCTCACGTCCCAGGTGCGACCAGTCATCCGACCGGTTGGTCGCGGGATTAGACTGGACGTAATCGGCCAGGTACGGGAGCCGGGGCCTCAAGAATTCGAATCGATCAACGGGGGTTTCCCAGATGCACCGTTCGTTTCGCCTCAATGCCACCGCCCGCTTCACGGCTGCCGTCGCGTCCATTGTCTTCGCGATTGGACTGATGCCGGCACTTGTTGCGGCGCAGGGACCAGGGATAGGGATCGGCTTCGCTGCCGGCGCCAACGTACCCACCGCCGATTATCGCGACGCGACGAAGGAAGGACTCGTCCTGAACGGCTTTCTGGAGCTTCGCACGGCCAGTTGGCTGGGTGTGCGCGGTTCGCTCTTCTGGAGCCGCAGCGACATGGACAATCCGCTCATCACGTCGAACGGCGGGATAACGCTCCCTGACAACCCGGATTACAATGTCACCGGCGAGGTGGATCTCCTGGGAGCGTCACTGGACCTCACCATGAATCTGAGCTCCGGGGCCTTGCAGCCCTACCTGGTGGGGGGCGTCGGTGTCTTCCAGCGGCGCGTGTCGCAGGACGTGGAAGGGGCGGTGGACGAGTTCCGCGACCTCAGTCGCAACGACACGGACATGGGCTACAACGGCGGCCTGGGAGTTCGCCTGTCGTTTGGCGGGGCGGCGCTGTTTGCCGAGGCGCGGTACTACTCCGTGGCAACGAAGCCCGGCCGGACGAACTTCGTGCCGGTGGTGGTGGGATTGTCGTTCTGAGGAGGCTGGCGCTGTCGCGCGTCAGCACCAACGCTCGCTCCTGCGCTACGCCAGCGTGAGGGGAAGCCGGATCCAGCCCCGATCCTTCCAGCCCTGACCCTGTCACGGCGTGGCGAGAGATTCAGTGACCGCCGTGGGCAGCAGCCCGAACGCTGCCTGTGCCAGGTTGAGCGCGGTCGTCGGACTCCCGTCCGGGTTCCAGACGTCGGCCTCGGTGAAGGCGCCGTCGGCGGTGGGTGCGTCGGGCACCGGCGGGCGCAGCCGTTCCGCCGCGAGGCGCCCGAAGCCCCCGCGTGCGACCAGCGCCCGTGCCGCTGCCACGACATCGGCCGGATGATCCGGAAGTTCGTTGACCGATACTCCCAACCGATCGGCGCACAACTGCCGGCGGAAGGCGAGTATCTCCTGCGGCCGTCCATCCTCCACGCGATCGTCGAACAGCGTGACCGCATACGAGCTGTCGTAGGAGAGGCCGCGCCGCCAGAGATGCGTCGTGCCCACCATCGCCCACGCGTCGTCCACGATGACGGTGGTGGTCGCCAGCTTGAGCGTCCGGCCGGGGCCCGCCGAGGGTGAGAAGACGGCCACGCGTGACTGTCTGGTCTCGGACACCAGGCGGTCCAGCGCCGCCCTCGTCAACTGGTCACGCACCCGCTGGAATGCCTTTGGCAATCCAGCATCGAAGAAGACCGGCATGCAGACCAGTACGCGCAGTCCCGGACGCTCGGTCATGCGGGTGAAGAGCGCCTCGAGCAGGTGCACACGGTCGTCCGTCTCCCCGAATGCGATGTCGTCCAGCGCCGGGGTTTCGATGTAGATGAAGTCCTCCGCCCGCCCGATCGCGCGGATGAGCGCCGTGGCGCCCTCGCGCGCGCCTTTCGCGGCGGCGAGGAAGCGACGGTCCAGCGCACGTGTGACCCGGTTCGCGGGATCGCCGATGCTGGCAGGGATGGATATTCCCGCCCCGGTGAGGGCGGAGCGGATGCTGTCGAGCCCCTCGCCAAAGGGATAGCCACTCCCTCCCACCAGTGCGGCCAGCTCCGACAGGCCTACCTCGGCCTCCATGCCTGCGGCCACCGTGCGCAAACCGGCGGCCCACAGGCTATCGGCGGTGGGCGTCGTGGGCACTGCAAGGTCATTCGCGGCCACCGTGGTCGCGAGGTCGACGGTGCTTCCGGCCAGCCTGTCGCGCACGTATTCGGCTATCCCGCGCACGGCTGGCCCCTCGATCCTCGCGCCCACTGCCACCACGTCGGGGCCGGCCGGACACAGTGGGTGGCCGTCCTGATGCGGCGGTAGCCCGTGCCGGTTGCCCAGGGCGGGACCGCCACCCACCGTCGCGCGAGAAGCGCCAGCCGCGGTCGCCGACGCCACCAACTCGCGCCGCTCCAGTCCGGGATAGGGCTGGCCGGCCTGCCAGGCGGAGGGGAGGGTACGGGATGTGAGGCGCACGGTGACGCCGGTAGCCGCGAGGGCGGCCTCGCCGTCTCCCTTAGGCTCACCCTTGAGGGCGGGAGGGGTGAGGCGGAGGGTGACGTTCGCGCTGCCCGCAGCGGCGAGACTGCCTGGCGCGCGCATGGCCGCCGTTATGGTGGCCGGGTCCACGAGCGAGCCGCTCCCACCGCCCAGTGCAACCACATGCGTCCCCGAGGCGACGTTGGCGCCCGCGCCGAGTGTGGCCACCTCGCGCCCCTCCTCGCAGAGCAGGAAGGGACCGCTGGCGCTGGCCGCGTTCACTGACGCGCCACCCACCGGCGCCGGTCGCTGAAAACGCTGGTCGGCGAAGTGCCGGCGCCCCTGGGCCGTCACCACCAGGACGCTCGCGCCCATCGGGGTCTCGGGCGCGGAATCGCCGTCGGGGAGCGGGGCCACGACGCGCGCCAGCCCGTTGGCGTCCACCAATCCCGCACCGCCATCCAGGTGGAAGCGTGTGCCGGTGACATGATCGAAACCCTGGGTCCAGCAACGCACCCATGCCCCGGCGGCCCCGGAGCCGACGTCCACGGTCAGGAGCGCGCGCTGGCCAGCCACGGTGCCACCGACGTCGGCACCGCCACCCACCAGCGCCTGAGCGGTCAGGGTGAGTTCTGGCGGCACCGGGACTTCGGGCAGCGTTCCCGCAACCGGGCCCCAATCCAGGGTGAGCGCAGACGCCACGAGGCCCGACGGGACGGTCGTGCCGCCGTCCTGCAGCCGTAGCGCCTCGAGGGCCGTAGCGGCCACGTCGTCGGGGGTGCGCAACAGTCCGGGCCGGGTGGCGCGGTCCACCAGGATACGGGTGGTGGCCCGTTCCTGGTCGGCGGCGCGAGTACGCACCGGAGCGGGCGCGCTGCCGTCGGCGTGGCGCGGCTGGCCTGTCAGATGATGCTCGATGCTCAGCACAGCCACGCGGGCGTGATCCCGCCGGAGGATCGGGTCGAGCGGTCCGCCGTCAAAGAGCGACGCGCTGCCACCAAAACGACCGTCAGGGAGCACGGCGAGCCGGGGCAACGGGAAGTCATCCGGAACATCGGTTGGCGCATCGCCAAAGGACAGGTCCACGGCGCCTGAGTCTGTGCCGTCGTGGAAACGCATGCTACCAGTGCCGGCGGCGCTCCCTCCCACGGTGACGCGGGCGAGCTCCGCGGCCGGCAGTGGCCCGCCGAACGGGTTCACGAGCTGGACGGTCAGCCGGTCCGCCCCGGCCACCACCGGCGCCGTCCGGCTGTCGACCCCGTCGGCGAACAGCTGCTCGAAGCCGTTGTCCGCATGCGTCCCCATGTACAGCCACCAGCAGGCCGCTGCACCCGGGTCCACCGCATGCCCCAGACGGTCGAACATCCAGAGCCGTACCGCGGTGTTGGTGGGAAACTTGAGGAGGAACTGCGATTCCCCGGCGGTGACACCGGGACGGAACGGGTCGCGCATGGGCGCCGTCCCGTTTCCAACGCCACTGCCGCTGGCGGCAAGACCCAGGTACTCGAGCTTCTTCGCGTCGGTGTCGACGCTCACCGGATAGGGGAAGGGCAAACGGCCGTCAAACCACGACAGATCAGCGACAGTATCGACTATCTCCAGCGCCATCGTGCGCAGGATCGGCCTGGTTGCCCGATCGGCCACAGTCGGATTGCCGAGCGTGGGGATGGTGCGCATGAGCGCGCCCAGCCGTTCGGATGCTTGAGGCAGGAGTTCGTAGGTGGCAACCAGCCGCCCGTCGGTGAAGGCCAGTCCGTCCGGTCCCCGAAGATGCGCCAGACCGAGCGGCCGGGGGTCGCTGGCGACGTAGAAGGAGAGAATTCCGGCCGCTGGCGGCCGCCATTCCACGTTGCCGCCAAGGGTGAGCGGGAGCGCCAGGTCGGCGTCGGGGAGCGGAAGCTGGACCGTGTCGGCGGAGAACCAGGGACCGAGCACCGGGCTATGGAGACCCAGGCTGCGAGGTGAAGGAGTGAGGGTGATCATCGCCGTCAGCTCCTGGTCACGGTGGTGGACGGCGCGCTCAACCGGCCGCCGGGATCGAGCGTGACCACACGCCAGCCGGTGCCCACCGGCGGGTTCTCGCCCACGGCATCCACGAAGTGGAAGGTGCGGGCCGGGCCGGTGCCGGTGGATGCGGTGGGGTCGTCGGCGAGCACTACGCCAACACGGGTCTCGCGACCCTCGGGCAGCCGGCGATAGATGTCGAAGCGGTAGCCGCCCATGGCGCCGCGCCGCAGCCGTTCGGGGTGCCGCCAACTGATCGTGGCGTCCGTACCACTGACGGCCAGGGTGAGGTCGGTGGCCGCAGCCGGCGGATCGGGCGGGATGAACGCCGAACTCACGACTCCGCTGGCCGGGCTCCACTCGCCCGGCTGGGTGGTGCCCGGAGGCGGCGGCGCCTGCACCTCGACGCGCCAGGACATACGTGTCCACGGAGGGAGGGAGCCGTCGGCAAAGCGATCGGTGCCGGCGTCCACCAGCTCCATCTCCTGTGGTCCGTCGGTGGCCGGGTCGGCGTCCGGGTCGGGCGCCGGCACATCACCCTCGGCCACGATGGGCATGCGCAGCGGATCGGAGTCGGCCACGCTCCGGCGCAGCCGCCAGCGGGCCGCCGGCTGCGGGCCGCGTACCACGGTGGCCTTGAAGCGAGCCTCGCCGTCGCCCGTGAATTCCACGAGGTCGAGCAGCGGGCGCGGCGGCGGTCCGCCGGACGGCACAGCCACCGGGAGCAGGGTTGCCGCCGTGAAGTCGCTCTCCACGTTCTGCGCGCTGAGTGCGACGATCTTGAAGAAGGCGAGCACGCGGAGCGAGCCCGAGAGGTCGTGCGCATAGCGCAGGGCGGTGCCCTCCAGCGGCTGGTCGGTGAGGTTGGTGAACAGGTCGCGCGTGAAGACGGCCGCGTGTGCGGGATCGCTCCAGACGGCCCCCCGGTGAGCCGCATCGGGCGCGGCGTCGACCGCGGCCACCACCGCCGCCGCGGCGGCATTCCCGGCGGCACCTCGTTCGGCGAGCGCCGAGCGCAGCCGGGTCTCGTCGGTGGTATAGACGCGGTAGCGAGTGTTGGGCGTTCCGGTCCATGACAACACCACGCGAGCCCGGCCCACGGCGTCCGGACGGGCACTGTAGCGGAGAGTCGGGTCCATCACGAGCGCGGCCGGCGGGCGCGGATCCACCAGCATCTTGCGCTGCTCCTCGGACGGGTCGCCGTAGCCGTCTGCGTCGAACCAGTGGGCGACCAGCTTCGCCTCCACACTGCCGGTACGCGCGATCATGCCGGCTGGCGGGGTGATGGTGACGTGGAACTTTGGAGTGTGGGCGGCTGGCAGGTTCACCTCCTCGTTGACCGTCACGCCACCCACAGTACCCGAGACGCGGGCACCCACCAGCGGCCGGCTACCGGCGGCCAGGTCGTCCGCGCGCGGCAGGATGAGCGTGGCGCGGAGCGTGCCGAAGCGCGGCGTGTCATCCAGCGGGAGTGCGTCGGCCAGATCGTATTCCAGCGACAGCACCGGCGCTGGCGGCCTGGTGCGGGGCTTGGCGGCGACGGCACGGATGCCCCAGTCGCTCCACCGGCCCCACCAGTCGGCCTGCGCGATCCGGTACTCCACCGCGTCCGGTGGTGCCGCATCGTCGGCGTAGCGGCCGGTGCCCGTCTCGGTAGCTCCGTCAGGCACCGTGGGAACGAGGGCGAGCGCGCGTCCCGTCTCAGGATGCCGAGCGTTGAGACTCACGATCGGACCGACGCCGCTGGCGCGGCGAGCGACCGCCAGGGTGGGCGCGGCCGTGAGCCCGGCGAGGGGCAGGGTGATCTCGCGTAGTGCGGCTGGCGGCAATACATCCGCTACCCAGGTGCCGAGCGCGTCGCCCGTCGGCAGCGCCTGCGTACTGCCGCTGACTCCCACCTGCTCGGCGGGCAGAAGCGGAGAGCCCACCAGCGGTGCCGACGGGCGCGCCGACGGCACGCCCCGAAAGACCAGCAGCGGCACGGTGAAATCGTACACTGGCAAACCGTCGGCGGACAGGTGCGGCACCGGCAGGGGCAGCCCTGTCACATTCGCTGGTGCGTTCATCGCACCGCCGGCGACGAGCAGCGATATCAACTGTGCCAGGTCGAGCTTCGAGTTGTCGACGGCAACGAAGCCACGAATCAGATAGAGTTCGAACGGCCGTGGATTGGCGGGCAGCCGGTCCACGTCCATGAAGCCAAGCCAGCGTGCCATGCCCGGGTCCGCGGTGCCGGACAGCACGGCATCCAGGCTGTTCAGTTGCGCCGTGGCGACCGCTGCACCGCTGGTGACCCCTTCGTCCAGATCGACAGTGCCGCCCAGCTCATGCTGTCGCGCCGAGAGGTCCCTGAGCAACTGGTCCAGGTGCGGTTCGAGCTCGCGCGTGAGTGGCTCCACGCGCTTCCACTCGTCGTCGTCGGTGGCCGGCGACGCGAGCGATGCCGAGGCGACGGTGGGATCGTCGTGCAGCCCCAACCGACGTGGCGCACCGCGACGCACCCGCTTCTCGGCGATCTCGCGCGCGAACGGCAGGCCCTGATAGCGGGGCTCCGACTCGTAAGGCAGGGCGAGGAAGTCGGTCGGCTTCAACTTCCCCACCACGCTCACGTCGGCGGCTATCCACGCTGCGGCGCGGACCACACCCTGCCCCGAGACAACGATGCCATCGATATGCGAACCGGTCACCGTGTACGGTGACGTGGTACGCTCGCCGATCAAGCGACGACCGGTTGACGTGTCCACGTATGCGGATACGACCAGTCCATTCCCGGATTCCGTCGCCACCGTCCGACGGTGTGTGAGTACGTTGTCACGCCCGCCCAGCACACTCACCGCGATCGCCACCTCGCCGCCATGGCGCAACAGGTGGCCAGTGACCGGGTTGTCCGGCGTCACGGTGAACGGGAGTGTGAGCACCCGGCCATGGGAGTCCACCCAGGCAATGCCGGTACGCGTGCCGCGCGCGACCAGCTCACGCACGATCTCCTCTTCAACCCGATACACGAGGAATGGACAGACCGGCAGCCCGAGCTGTGGAGCCACATACACCCGGAGGTGAATACCGTCGGCGAGATGGGGGTCGCCGACGCCGTCGATGCCCGAGGCGCCCATGGCCCAGCGTGGTGGCAGTGAGCTCATATCCGCTCCTGCAGGACGACCAGCGGAATGGAGTTGATGCTGCGGGAGGCGACGCGAATGCCGGCAGGCTCGGTGATGCGCAACTCCAGGGTGGCCAACTCCGGCACCGCGATGCCGGGGGAAGCGGCGAGGAGCACTCGCGTCGCGGACTCGTTGGAGCGCACGGGCACGAGGGTGGACGGGTCGGTGGATGGTATGCCCGGAATGCTGGCATCGAGGATGTCGAGCCGTGGTGGGTTGCTCACCGGGTCCATCAGGCGGGGAGCGCGCAGCAGCGCCTCGTCGCTATCCAGGAGCACACCCACCAGTTGCCACTCGGCGCCCACCTCGCGCCAGAGGGCCACCGACCGCGGCCCGGTGGCCGGCGCGAATGGATCGAGCCCGATCGCGTTGAGTGCGGCGTCCAGCAGTTCATCGTCGGCAAGCTGTACATCCGTCGGCGGCGCGCCGGTCACCAATACGTCCAGTGGATAGAAGGGATTGGGTATGGTGAAGCCGAAGCCGGTGGCCTCCACGAGTTCGGTGACGTCCATGTAGCGCGAGGCGCGGAAGTGCGATAGCCCGATGTCGATGGCGTCGCCGCCACCGGAGGGCACGGCCTGGACAACGAGATCGTAGCGCGCCTGTGGAATGAGGTCGGCCGTCACCTGCAGTGTCGCGCCATCCACCGGCGCGTCCTCCAGGCAGGGCGCGGCCACCGCCGCCTTGATCAGGCGCTGGTCGGCCAGGTTGCGCAATTCGAACGGCAGTCCGCTCCACACGAGCGGTTCCATCAGTGGCAGTATCACTGGCGGAATTCCCGATGGCGGCGTCGGCGGCGGATCGGTGCGACGCACGATCACCTTGAGCGAGTAGCCGTAGCGATCGAGCAGGTCCTCGATCCACTCGACCTCGAACCAGACGAGCATCGGGTCGCCGCGCAGGTGCGACGGCACCTCGGCCACCGGATCGAAGCCGCGCAGGTAGCGCGCGAGGGCACGTGGATCGAACAGCTCCTGCTTCGCGAAGTCCCGCAGTTCGGCGTCGGGAAGCGTGCCGGCAGTGGCCGTCCGGAAGTGAAAGCGTGGCGCATGGTCGGTGACCGTCACGCCGGTCGGCGGCGCTCCAAAGTCGAGCGTCGACGCCGACGGAGGTGCCTGGGTGGACTCGTCGGCCACCCATATCGCCGCGCGATACCTCACCTGCACGGCGTAACGCGTGCCAGGTTCCAGCAACTGGTAGCGGTCGATGGCATTCGCAGGCTCGGTCGCGTCATTCCATTCATCGCGTAGCTCGTCACGCGCGGCATCGTCATTGTCGGCGGCTACGATGGCGTCGTGCCGGATACCACACACACGCACCAGACCGATGTCGAAGTACGGGTAGGGCATTACCTGAAAGGCAGTCCACGGCCCGGAGATGCGTGGCCGGTATCGCACGTAGGCGCAGCCGTGGCGACCCTTGACCGACACGCTCAGAATCTCGCCGGGCCACGCCTGTGGCTTGCCCATGTACGTTCCGATCACGATAGGTAGCGGCAACCGACGCTGCGCCATGCGATTCACCGTATCTGACGGGCCGGCGGGCTGGAACAGGGACATGATGCTCTCCACGATCTTCTCCTCGCCGACGAACGTGTCAATGTCGTGGCAGAAGCTGATCAGGTGGCCCACACCGCGAGACATCCTGATTCGAATCGACGTGATGCCCGCACCCCTGAGGGTGATCGCGTGCACCGTACCCGCCGGTCCCCTGGACGTCTCCTTCGCCACGGTCTGACCGTCGCCATCCAGGCCGTAAACGTGGACCGTTGCGGCGTCGGTGGCTCCGAGTAGTAGCGAGACTCGATCGGTCTCCTCGGGCAGGGCTGCCTGGAGCGCGCCATCGCTGAAGGTCAGTTCGTAGTTACCGTCCGGGGCGTTCACAGGGAACCTGTCGGCCGCTCCGAGCAGGCCTCGCCCGGCACTGAAGCGTACCTTGCCAATCCTCATCTCACCGTCACGGAAGCGCACGTAGCGCTTGAGTTGCGACATGTCGAGGCAGGTAGTTTCGCGACGGCCAATGTCCGGCACGGTGAGGCAGACCGCGAGGAGCAACTCCGGCTCCGATACCTCGGGCATGAAGGTGCCCCGGATGCCCAGGCTCATTGCCGTGAGCGAGGCCCGGGTGTAGCGCGGCAACTGCCAGGCGTGGGTGAGCGGCACCGTCTCTCCCGCCGGCGTGAAGGGAGCCGGCAGCGCCCTGCTCGACCCCGGATCGAACGCGAAGCCGAAGATGGCAGCGAGCGCCGCCAGGGTGGACACGGGGAAGGTGGGCGGTACTCCCTCCACGCCAGCGACGAAGAAGTCAGGCGGATAGGGCGTCTGACCGCTCGGCGGCGCCGTGAACTGCACGCGCCCCTGGGCAATGCGGTTGCCCGTTCCGCCGAGCACGCAGTAGCGCGTGGGCCGCGGCGCCGGATCGCAGACCCGACCCAGGTTGTCGGCCGGGTCGGACGACAGCCCGTCTCCACCGTCGGTGTGCGCGCGAGACCAGGGCGCCGGATCCCAGCGCAGCAGCGCCAGATCCCACCCTTCGTGGCTTGACGCCGGCGTGCTGCCATCCTCCGGCACGGCGGGACGGAAGGTGGGCATCCACCAGACAGCCGGCCATGTGTGCGTGTCGAGCACTGTCTCGCTACCGTCGGCGGCAAACTTCACGAGTTCCGCGGCCTGCAATTCGTACAGGTAGCGCACGCGATTCGTGCCCGACCAGTCCACACCTCCCCACCCCTGGCTGGGGGTGGGCGTGAATCCGGTGGTAGGGTTGGGGATGCTGGAGCGCACGCGATGTGCGAAGCGCAGCACCGGCACAGTGTCTGGCCAGGCCGTACTTGCGTCTGCCAGCCCGGCCAGCGCCTCCTGGCCGGCGCCCACCACGCGGGTGAACTTGTCGGCCAGCACCAGGCTGGTCACCAGCGGATCGGCCGGCGGCGCGGCCAACGCGGGGGTGGAGCCGACCGTGAAGTCGACGCAGCCCTTGATGCTGAAGAAGAAGAAATCCACCTTGCCGCAGAACTTGCCGACGAGTTGCGAGCCGGCCTCGGTGATGAGCGCTTCGAGTTCACCCGACGCGCTCAGACTGACGATCACCAGGCGAAGCTCGCCAGACACGTACAGGCCGCCGGCAAGTACGAACGGCCGCGTACCCATCCCCACCAGCACGGAGATGGACGCCTTGAGGTAGATGGAACCGCCGCCCCACTTCACGCTGAGGCCGGCGCCCATCCCGATCGAGAAGCCTTCGAAGTTGAGCGTGTCCCGCTTGCCGAGTTTCCTGAGGTGGCGCTCCTCCACCATGAAGAAGGCTGTCGCCCTCAGGTCCAGCACGTCGGGCAGTATCTGCACGGTGACCGGGCGATCGGGCCGGTCGTCGCCGCCGTCTGAGCCCACCCGCACGTAGCCGCCCTGCGTGCTCGTCTGGAGCGGGAAGTACGCGCCTACCGGCACCTGCAGCTTGAGGACGCGCGGGATCTCGTAATCGGCGCTGATGGCGACGCCGATCGCCGTGGGATCGATGGAGACGATGCCGAGCAACTGCAGCCCGCTCCCCGCGGGTGAGCTCGAACGGTCCTCCTCGGCCCCGCCCACCGGCGGCTTCACCAGCACCGCCTCGATCGAGAAGACGACCGAGATGTCGGGGAAGCCGATGGTCAGCATCCCCTTGGCGTTGAAGGTGAACGCCGCGTCGGGGAGCGTGCCGACCATCGCGCCAAAGCCAACCGCGAACTGGTTGGGCTGCGGGTTGTACTTCTGGAGCACCGAACGCCGGTGCCAGCCCACCTCGCGAGCGTAGATGTCGGTGGGATCCAGTCCGTCCAGGTTGCGCGTGCCATTGGCAACGAAGCGCCCGGCAAAACCGAACAGGCCGAGCCCGGTGTTGCCCAGCGGGATGCCGGTGGCGAACTGCACACCACCCTCGATGTGCACCATGCTCGGGTCACGATAGGCGAAGCTGCCCCACGCCTTGAGCTTGGCGGGTATGACGTCGAGTTCGATGCTCGCCCCGAATCCATCGGGCAGGATCATCAACTCGCCGCTGCCCTTCACCGCAGCCGGTACGTCGATGGACGCCTTGATGCCGCGGATACCCACCGAGATGGAGGGTGGATCGGCCTCGGTGTCGATCTCCAGCCGGATGGTGGTGCGCGAGATCTTCACCACGCCCAGGTCGAGCGCGAACTCGATGTCCACCTCCACCCAGACCGACCCCGCGCCGACACGGATGGCGGTGATGCCGAGCAGCTTGCCGAGTGCACCGGTTATGGACCAGCGTCCGGGGTCGGCGACCTCGAACTGGGCGTCTTCAAAGACGAATCGCACCCGCTCGAGTAGCGGCCTGGTGGTGTCGTGCTCGTATTCCAGCCCCACGTTCCTGTAGCGGACCCTGATCGGTTCGCTGGTGGATACGCCCACCGCGCCGCCCAGATTCGCGCTCACGCCGAACGACGCCGTGTAGTCCACGCCCAGGCGAACCTTCATACCCTCGCTGGCGTCGATCGCCCGCAGACGTACTTCTCCCTCCAGCTTCTCGACGATGACCTTGCCGTCCTTGATGACGTGCTCGCCATCCAACTCGAGCGCCGCCGCGGCGGCGGCAGCGGCAATGAGGGCAGCGATGCGCACGCCGGCGCCCGCCGGGTCATCGGTCGTGATGCCGCCCAGCAACGCCGGCGCGAGGGCCAGCGTGACGGCCACCGTCTCGTCGACGCGGCTGCCGGCATCGGGCTTCACGATCGCGAACAGGCCGTCGGAGTCGCCCATGGAATCGAGCGACAGCAGGAACGAGGTCTGTCCGCTGCGCTGATCGGTGGTGAAGCGGGCGATGATCCGCCACAGATCGGGGCCGGTATCGGGATTCGGATTGACCGGCGCGACGGTGTCGCCACCCGACAGTCCCGGCACCTGCACCTCGGTGGACGCCCACTCCACCGTGAGCTGGGCCAGCGTGGGTATCCAGTCCACGTCGTTGACGATGCTCGGCGAATCCCACGCCGCCTTTGCCTCCACCCGATAGGGGATCTGCGGCGTGCTCGGGTCGTGCGGAGCCGTCTCCTCGGGATCCGCGCCCGGCACCAGCGCTCGCATGAGGTTGGCGCCACTGGTCGCATCCTCGCCGCTGTCCGGCACCGGCGGTGTGGTGGCCGGGTCCGTCAGGATCGCGTAGATCTCGACGCCGCGCGCCGCCACCCGCTCCGGGCGGGACTGCGTGTCGCCCCAACTGGCGCGCGTGGCAGCGTCGTAGTCCTCCAGAATGCGCCAGGCCTCGTCTATCTCATCGCGGATCGGGCCGCTGGGCGCGAAGCTCGTCGCGCTGGCGTATGTCGCGCCGTCAGGACCGGCTACCAGACCCTGCTCGCCGATGCCCTGGATGCGCGATGCGTCGACGCCCGCGGCGACGAGCATGTCTCGTCCCTTCGCGAAGCGCTCGTTGGCCAGATCGCGGTTCCGATCTTCCGTACTCGTCCGGATGTCGCAGCATCGGCCGATCACGATGAACCGCGTGTCGGCCGGGAGCGTTGCCACCCAGTCGCTGATGTCGCTGGTGCTGGGAGGTGAGCCGATCAGCGCGTCATCTGGTGAATCCAGTTGCTCGACGGTGCCGGAATAGCGCGGGTAGGGCCTGGGTGGCCCGAACGGAAGCGACTCCGTCCCCTTTATGCGCCGCCAGGAGGTGGGAGTGTTGTCATTGAAGTTCATCCGCACGAACAGGTGACGCACCGGCGGCGTCGTGGGCGGCGGTGGCGTGGTCGGGTCGGTGGGATCGGTGTTCTCGCCGACCGTCACCTCGGCCAGCGTGCCGGGCGGCACCGTGAGCACACCACCGCTCAGCGTCGCCGGCGAGGAGGCCGCCGTCCGCGCATCGGTGGCGTGGAAGGCCATCAGGTCCCACGAGTTCTCCACCGCCCGGATGGCTGCCGCGACGTTGTTCGAACCCACCACCTGTCGCACCTGACCGGTACGATGCCCCACGAACAGCGGCCCTACCCCCACCACCTCTATCCGACAGCGACGCACCCGGCCGTGCCGGTCGGTGAGAGTGACGGTGTGCGTCCCCTGCGCCCAGCCGGTGTCCAGGTCGAACGTCATTCCCGTGCCGCTGCGCGTGCTGCCGTCGCTCTCCCATTTCCAGCTCAGGCCATTCTCATCCTCCTCCGTCCACGAATGCCCCGGCTGGTCCGGGGGCTGGATGGCGGAGAACTGTACGAAGTCGAGCGCCAGTCCTGGCCCGCGCAGGAAAACCACCTCGTCGAAGTCGTGCGCGAATCCCGGGTTCGCGTAACGCACGTGAATGTGCGGCAGCAACGCGGTGGTATCGGTGGAACGCACGAAGGCAAAGGTGTGCTCGGTCGACACCATCTTGCCTTCGGCATCCGGCTGGCGCTGGAACACCACCAGGGTGGGCCCGCCCAGCGCCATGGGCACGTCGAACCAGCCGGAGTCCGGCCCGAGGGCGATCTCGCCGTCGGGACGGAAGAAGGTCGCGTCGGTGCTGGGTGTGGGGAAGCGCGCGATGATGCGCGCGGTGGGCCCCGTTTCCGCGTGGACAGTGACAGTGTGCGAGCGACCGGCCCCGGATGGCCCGCCGAGTTCGACGACGTGTCCCTCGATCTCCTGGTAGAAGCGCAGTGTGAGCGCGCCATTCAGTGGCACGCCGAACTCCAGGTGCGCCTCACCCTGGAGCGAGGTCGTCGGCTTCCATCCCACCAGCAGGTCGCGGACGCCGATGTTCACGTCTCCGATGAACGGGATGTTGCGCGGCAGGAAGAGCGTCGCCTGACGCACCGAGAGCCCCTCGAAGTCGGGCCCGTGCTCGCGTGCGGTGATATCGGCGGGGGTGAATGCGCTGGTGAGGTCGAGCACGACCCTGTCCACAGTGAGCCCGAAACCACTCTCGTGAAGCAGCAGGTGTGGTGGCGAGAAACCCGTCTCGATCACGGTGCCGCTGGGCGCGGTCGGAACGAGCGGATCGGGGTCAGCGATGAGCCTCACTGAAGTGCCCGACGCGCCGCCCTCGATGCGCAACACGCCGCGTGCATACAGTTTCACCCGGCTGGGGCCGTTCGGCGCCGCACGCATGAAGGCTGGTGACGACGGTGACGCCGGGACAACCTCACCCGGCTTGCCGATCGGCACCACGACGGCGACGCGGTCCAGCACCAGGTCGAGCACCCATCCGGTGGGTTCGCCCTCGAGGTCGGTATCGGCGCCGCCGGTGGCGGCGCGCACCCAGCCCAGTTGGAAGGGCACGCCGACGTTCAGCCCCGGAATCTCGACCGGGAAGTCGGGCCCGAGGGTGAGTCCGACGTCGGTGGCCGAGCTGACCCGTCCCTCGTGTACGAAGAACGCGCCCGACGTGCGAGTGGTGAGTCCGCCGATGTTGAGCAGATCCATGAAACGCTGGATCGACTCCGGTACGAAGCCCTGTGCGCCGGGCGGCACCTCGGCGATGAGATCGAGCACAGTCGCGCCGCGGACGAATGTCATGTCATCCCTCGCGGCGCAGGCGGCCGCTGAGTGTGAGGGATGCGCGCAGCGAATCGCGCAGCGCGACACGAGTGGGCAGGGCGCGGCGGATATCCGTCATGCCCGGCCTGGCGACGGTGGACGCGGGCCAGAACTGTAGGAGAGATGCGGCCACAGTTCCGTCCAGGAGCGCGAGACGAGTCGGGCCGGGCCGTGTGGCTCCGGGAAAGGGCACCAACCCCGGAAGAACCGGTGCAGGCGGAGCGATTGGAATCACCGGATGCGTGACCGTTGCATCGACCGGAATGTCGATCGGCACGTGCGTCGTGGGCGGCGTCACTCCACTGCGCTGTCCGGCACTGCCGGGCGCGAGAGGTGCCAGCAGCCGCGCCACGTACGCGAACGCGGCGACCGCGTCGTCGTCCGATGCATCGTCGTCCGTTTCCGACGGGGCCAGGATGTCATGCTCGATGCCTCTGGTCAGCGCGTCGATGTTCGGAGCGCGCCCACGCGTCCTGCTCCGGAATGGGAGTAGCGGCGTCAGCCCGCTCGCCTGGGCGGTCGCGTCCAGGGCTATCTCACGTACGCGGTCGGAAAAGGCCGCGTACTGGGCGCGAGCCGCACTGCTCGACTTCCCGCCTTCGGTATAGAGGAGAGCAAGACCTATCCCGGAAGCGGAGTCAGGCAGCCCGGACGGCACGAGAGTACGACCCCCCCCCAGGGCGGCGGCCCCCGCCTGTGGTCCTGGCGCATGCACCCATGACGACGCGGTGACATCGCCGAGTAGCGCGCGCACTGCATCACCGTCGACGGCGAACCAGACAGGCCAGACAAGCGGCTCACGTAGCGCGGCCGCACCCCTGACCTGGACTCCATTGAACTCCAGCGCCACTCGCATGGAGGAATCTCATTGCTGGTGGATGCCACGCAGGCAGGACGATCCTTCACGAATACAGATCCGTATCAACGGGTCTGTCGCAGAGACCGTACGACTCCGGCGGACACTCCGCAATAGTGCAAATGAAAACGAGATGACAACGCGCTCGGCGGGCTCAACGATGTCAGGATTCGACGCGCAGGCCGACATTGTAGAGGTTGCTGAACAGCGTGAAACGCCTGGCTGCAGCTGGAGGAGACGTGTGTCCCGGACCCTCGACGACACATCGTTTCAGGACGTGATCTCCATCTGGTGTCGCTCTGGCACGGTCCGCGGGGGATTCACCAGGCCGACGGCGCAGGCACGGGACGCGTTCATGATCGAGGTGCGACTCGGGGCCGGTCCGGACTGCGGATGCACTTCCCTGACGGACACGTTCACGTCGAGTGCTGGGTCAGGGTGCCGAAGTAGATACTTGCGATACGGCTCGGAGGCGCGGCAACGGGACGGGTGGAGTGAGCGCAGAGCGCATCGTCCCATGACCTTCTGGTGTGGCGCGGACTCAACAGGTTGACGCGAGCGCGAGGCAGAGGCCACTGCACAGGCTCCAGGGCAGGAGCGTCAAGCTGTAACGTTCATGGGCTTTACGACGACAATGGTCGACCTGAGCGGAAGGCGCGCCCTGTGCCGTGGTTGGTGTGTTCCCCTCGCTGCCGATCGCCATTCCCCTCGACCCCAGGCAAATGAAACGCTCAGCTCTCGTAGCCGCACTTCTCCTGTCGCCGGCGCTCCTGGCCGCCCAGACGACTATCGGCGGCCCAGGCGGGACCTTCCTTGGGCCGTTCGGTTACGATCCCTCGAATACGGCGACGTATGGTCAGACCTTCGTCACGCCGACCACGGACACCCGTCTGGATGCTTTCTCGTTCTGGCTCGGCGGAGCGCCGGACGTGCACTTCCGCGCCTATGTGTATGCCTGGGACAATACGCTCGGCCATGCCACGGGAAATGCCCTGTTCACCAGTAGCCTCATGAGTGGTCCAGCCGGCGCGGGCTACACCGAGGTCGCTGTCAGCACTGGCGGCGTGAACCTGACGGGTGGCGGACTGTTCGTCGCCTTCTTCAGCACCACGGGTGAAATCGGGTCAGGCGACAACAGATGGTCCGCGAGTATGAACGGGTATGCTGATGGGCACTTCGTCTACTTCAACAATGCGACCCAGGCGCAGTGGACGGATGCAACGTGGGATGGCGCTACATCTCATGCTGCTTACGACGCGCAGTTCTCGATGACCTTCAACGCCGGCGATGTCAGCACCGTGCCGGAACCGGCATCGGTGGCGTTGCTCGCCACGGGGCTCATTGGATTGGGCGGCATGGGACTCAGGCGCCGGGCCCGCACGCAAGGCTGAAGCGCGACACGACCGGGTGAATTCCCGACAGGCGCCACCGATCCTTCGAGGTCGGTGGCGCCTGGTCGTTTGAAGACAGTGGTGAGGCTGATTTCGCCTTCCGCTGCGGCATCGGGTGATCTGGTGATCCGATGCGAAGACGGACGAGTGGTGTATCATTTCCTCATGACCGTAAAACTCACGTCAGTCCTCACCTGTCCGCTCTGCGGCCATGCCGAAACGCTGGTCATGCCGACTGACGCCTGTGTCCACTTCCACGTGTGCACCGGCTGCCAGGCGATGCTGCGGCCGACGGCGGGTGACTGCTGCGTGTTCTGCTCGTTCGGTTCTGTCTCCTGTCCTCCGATCCAGGCCAGCCGTGCGGACGATGGCCGCGGAGGCGCGGGCGCCTCCGGTCGCTGCTGACCTACGCATCCAGAACCGCGGGTCGGCTGGACATGCCTGCCGCTGCATGCCAGAATAGGCTGTTCCTCTCTTCCGAGGTAGCTTGGCATGTCACAGCTTCGAGTGCTCGCGCTTCCCGCTGTAGCCCTGGCCGTCGTCATGATTGCTGCGTCCTGCGCGGGCGATTCCAGCGAGGACGCCCCGCCCGCCAATCCACTTGTCGGAGAATGGGTGCGTTTCAACCCTCCTCCGTCCACTGCGGATACGCTCAAGCTTCGAGCTGACGGAAGCGCCAGCGGCGACGGTGACGGATTGGAGAGCGGTATGGGGCGCGTGGCGCGCTGGAAGATCGGCATCGAGGTTATGCCGGACGGCTTCTGCTGGGCCGAGACGTCGCAGTGGCAATGTCAGGCTTATCTGATCCGGGGTGACACGCTCTCGCTGGCGAATGAACGAGCGTCTCGCTACGTGCGCGTGAAAAAGCAGAAGTGACGACCGGATGGTTCACCTCGCGGGCCGTTCTGATCGCTAGCTGCTCGGTTGCGGTAGCCCTTCCCATGGCTGGCTGCGGTAATGAGAAGCCACTTGGGGGTGGGGCGCTCGTGGTGGAACGAGACACCACAGCCGATACGCTCACCGTACGGAACGTCTCTGGATCCAGGTGGGGAGACGACCTCCGTCTGGTAGAGGAACTCCGAATTGACGGGGACGGCGCTTCCGAAGCCTCGATGCTCGGCAAGGTCACGGCGCTGAACGTCGACGAGCGGGGCGAGATCTACCTCTACGACGCCATGCTGCGCGAGCTCCGGGCGTATTCCCCCGATGGACGACTGCTCCGTCAGTTCGGGCGCCCTGGCGAGGGGCCTGGCGAGTTCCGCAGCGTGCTCGGTCTGGCCGTGCTTGCCGACGGCCGGATCGCCGTCCGCGATGCCGCCCGCGTACTCGTGTTCTCGGCTGACGGTGAGAGCGCCGAGGCATGGCCCGCCGGCGCGGGCATCATGCTTCCAGCTCCCGACATGCTGGCTGCCGATACCACAGGCGGCGTCTTCACTCTGGTCCCGGCGGGCGCCGAGATGCGAGATGGTGCTCTCGTCTTCCGTCAGGCATACCTCCATCTCGATAAGTCGGGAGCGGTCATCGACAGTATAGCGAAGCCCGCCTCGCCCGATCTTCCGCCCCCGGAGACGTCATTTTCCGTGCGACGGCTGGTTACACTCTCGCCCCGGGGAGCCCTTGTCAGTGCGGTATCAGATCGATACGAGATCGAAGTCCGGGCGGCCGATGGTCGGGTTCTACGCATCGTGCGCGAGGGGCAGAGTCCCGTGGAGCTTGGGCCTGCCGAGCTGGCCGCGCACCGATCCTTCTTCGATGAGATCGCCCGGCGCAATCCGGGAGAGCGTCGCGTCGAGATGCCGACCACGAAGCCATTGCTGCGAACGTTGCGAGTCGCGGGCGACGGACGCATCTGGGTAAGGGTTCATACCGAGGCAATCGTCGCTGCTGACGCACCCGGAGCCGGCTCACCCCTGACGGCGCGGGATGACTGGGCGGAACCCGAGGTGTGGGACGTCTTCGATGCCGATGGTGACTACCTCGGGCGCATTCAGTTGCCGCTGGGTGCCAGTGCGCTCGCCATGCGTGATGAGGTCATCTGGGGCACGGTGCTGGACGGGAACGACGTGCCCTCGGTGGTGCGCTGGCGCATTGCGGGACGCTGACGGGGAGGCGGCGCGAGTGGACGCGGCTCCAGCGTTAGCTCAAGCCAGGGTATCCAAGACCACCGGCGCGGCCTCTTCCACAGCTGGCTCGATACGCACCGCAGGTCACGCCAGCGTAGGGCGAGTTCGTCGGCCGGGTGGTGTAGCTCACTGGATCTGAAGCCTGGCAGAGGCGCGCTGGCGGGACGAGAGGATCGTGGGTGAAGTCGCGCGTGGCTTTTAGCTGGTGCGCCGTCTGGGCGGCGTTCGTCGTTCTGATCCCTCGCCAAGGTCTCGTCATTGCGATGACCCAGCCAGCCCGCGAATCAGAAGGACCTGAACGGTCTCCACGTCCAGCGCATCGGTTGCCACGCCGTACAGGCGACCCCGGGCGACGGCACGCAGGTCGAACCGATCCGGCAGGGTCAGGTCGCCCAACCATCTCCCGGTCACGTCGAATACCGTCCATGTCTGGCGGAAGCGCTCCTGCTCCCGAAGCCGCCGATCGAACAGTCCGAAGGAGTTCTCGGGAAAGTGCCGCACCCACACACCGCCTCCGTCATCCACAAGAAGGCTGTCGAACAGCGGCTTCTCGGAAGGGAGACCCGGGTATTCGTCGAGTTCCGGGAAGAGGAAGCGCGTCTCGGGGTCTGGCGGCATCGCGGCGAGCCATTCACGCCGAACATCGGTATAATGCTGCCGATCCAGCCGCGTGACGGGCCGCGGCTGCTGCGACCATCGGGTCACCCACCTCAACGCGCCCGTCGCGTCGTATGCTCGCAACTCCGGCACTCGTCCGTAACCCAACACAAGCGTGTCTCCGCGCATGGCGTAGGTGGTGGCGCCGGTGCCCCACGGGATGACGAACGGACGCTCTTCCCCATACAGAACTCTCGTCCACCCTTCGAGCAACCGCGCGCTCGTCACCGTGTCGACAGCCTGGGAGGTCGGATCGAACCAGACGAAACGCTGCTCCGTTCGCCCCCAACTCCCGAGCGGCGGGCTGCTATTGCTGACGGTCTGCTGGATGAGCAGGCGCCGGCAATCGGTGGACACGGCGACGAGCGTGCCCCCCGGCCGGAACTCGATCCGTCGTGCGAAGCCGCCCTGATCATCGAAGATGTGCAGGTGGAAGCGGTCGGCGGCAACGGCGATCGAGTCGTCTCCACACACGTGCACATCGACGATCTGGGGAAACTCCCCGGGGCCCTGCCCTCGCCCGCCGAACCGGGCGACGAGGCTGCCGGTGCTGTCGAACACCATCACCTCGGCGGCGCGCTGATCGGCCACGACGATGCGACCGTCGGGCAGGACGACCAGCGCCTGAACATGCTGCAGGAGCACAGGCTCCGTCGCCGCGCGGTCTGAACCATCGGCACGGCCTGACGCAAGCGAAGTCGCACCGATCACAATTTCCGGCATGGTGTCGATCTGCCACGGCTGCCCGCGCTGCCATGCAGGGGCCGCATTCTCCGTGATGACTATGCCAGCGCTATCACGTCGATTCAGAGGCGCCGCCCCTGGGCCAGCATCCCCCCCAGGACTGCATGCCAGGGTGAGTCCTACCAACAGAAGGACCGGTGGTATCTCGCGCCATTGAAGCATTGATCGACGAGTCAGAACCCGAATGCAGAACCAATCACACGATCAATTCGGCCATATGACCGCGCATGACGTGCCGCTCCGAGCCCCCATAGCACGTCCTTGCCGACCACAACGACCGATTCCAGCATCCAGGATTACTTGAACGGAGGGATCGAACCCGGCAGGCCCACTCGCATGAAGAAGCGTGCGAACCCCTGCGAAAAGTGTTCGAGGTAAGGTGAGCGCAGCCGGCTCCGTTCACCAACTCCCTCAGCCTGGGCAGCCAGGTACTCGACTGGGAGGCTGAAAATCTGCCGAAAATTCACGACGAGAGCCCTGCGGTTGTCTTGGGGATAGTCCGGAGCTGCAAGCAGGTGGAGTCCTTCATGACGTCCCTGGCGGACGCTCTCCCAATGATTCTTCAGCGTCGGATTCGCCGACTCGTATTCTGCTACGGAGAAGATCGGGCATGTTGCCACCAGCCGAGCTTTCCCGTTCTCGAGATCGCAGCTCTGAGTGACGATGATGAGGTCGAATTGCTGAGCCTCGAATACGTACGTCGAATCCTCGACAGTGTTGGCATCAGAAGCTTGTACGACGCCGGCCGGCATGATGGGGACTATGCAGTCCCTCAGGTAATCCCCCTGCGCCAGTTCGGGGCCGGCTAGCGTTTGCCACCAGTGCTCGACGCTCATTCCCGTACTTCGTTCTGCACCTCGTAATGCATTGGCTTCCCTCGGCCCAGCATCTTCATCCTCACCTGGAAAATAAAGGTCCGCTTCGGGGGAATCGGCACGTACTCCGGTTCGTCTGCACTCATCACCTCGTCAGTCGCTGGACGCGTTACGATCGGACGAGCGGCGAGAACCCAGCGATCGTAGACAATCCCGATCGCATCCTGAAGTTCGACGCTCCGATCACCCTGTAGCAACTCAGCGTCCTGGGACGCATAAGACGCCACTGCGTGCATCCCAGCTGGCGAGATAACATTCTGCGCCATCATGGCCATTAGCGAATCAGCTCCCGGGTCCTATCTGTTATAGACGCTTCGAACACTTCGTTCTTGCGGTTATGCAGTTCCTCGAGCGCATCCCAGACGTCCGTACCCGATACTGGCATGGCGACCGGGCGAAACAGGTCTATATCGAGGAGGACGGCAGCCACATTCGGATCGGTCGATTCCAGAATGCCTTCATTCAGGATGAGTACGCCATCGGCAATATCTTCCTGCGGAATCTGAAGCTGCATCAGAAAGCTGCTGAGGCCCTGTGGAAGATCAGGGGAAACCTCCGGAAACGTGCGGAGATAGTTGCGGAAATTCTTCAGTGGAAGCGGAAGCTCCAGGCGATTGATATACCTGACAGCAACCCTCGTTACTCCCAGCGGCTTCACCGCGGCACAATATCTCTCCCATAGCTGCCTGGCTTCCTCGCAGAATGGTTCCCATCGGTCATACGGAGCCAGCCTGCTGAAGGCAAACCCGTCCAGCCGCGCCTGAACAATGCGTGTGCGCTCGACGTCCCCGAAAGTGAAACCAATCTGTGATTGGGATGCGGTAATCGTGGGACCCTCAGCCCCGCCCCCGAACCGCACATCTCCACGCAGCCGAGGCCGGGGCTCCCCAAAGCTGCCATGTTCTTCACCCCACTCGATCTGCGCGAGCTGTTCGAGGAGCACCGCGGCAGGCAATCGGACATGTATGTCGATGACCGCCTCAAGAATTGGCGCCCTGGTATAGTGCATCCTGTTATCGGTCAACGACAGCCCCATACCGTCGGAGTTAGCCAGCTCATATTGCTGCCACAGCTATAGCTCCATCACTGACGCACCAGCAAGGCAGGCTGGGGGATTCTACGAGCTTACGGGCGGACTCCGTTGCCCCTCAAAACGACATAATCCACGGCATGCCTGATCCTGCTCTATGCTGAAGCAATGCCCGTACCCGCCCTCCGACAAGTTCAGATGCAGCGCTACACAGATGTAGCATCATGGAAATTACTACGGAAGAGCGCAGCCTGAGTTCCGTCGGCCAATGCTGCGCGGGGCGCCCGGTTGAATCTACAGCCAGGCTGCACAGTTGCATGAACTACCGTACGAAAGAGAGACGCCCGGACAAAGATGAGATCAGGATGTGCAAGACTACATCTCGCAAAGACTTATGGAACGTCAGCAGAAGCAGAATCGAACTGGCGATATGCGGATGAGAGCCGCGAACGAAGTACGGACGAGCCAACTCAGTATCCACTGCCGACTTCAGTGGCCACCCTTCGGCTTCGTCGATACCCAGTCGTAGCCTTCGGCAGACAGGAGGTAGCGCGTGATGGTACTACGAGTCTGGTCCGCCTCCACCTGGCTTTCGAGCACGAAGATCGTATCGCCACTGAACGCCATCAGTGCCCTGGAGTCCTGCGAGACAACCATCTCGCGGTCCAGGCATGCCGTACGTCGATCACGAGAAAGCAGGCTCAAAAATGGACGAGAGCTCAGCACGCCGTCAACCATGTCGTGATCATAGTAGGCGAGTACTGTCTGCCCGTCAGGACGCCTATGCAGATGGAAGAGCGCAGACAGCTGACCAACACGGGCCGATGGGCTACCCTGCATCGCCTTCTCAAGATCGGACGGATAGGTCTTTCTGCGCACCGACGGCACGAACACCGTGTCGCTCACCGTTCCACTCCTATCGGACACTACGAGGTACGGCGCTCCCATGAAACCGACGAGTATGGAATCGCCGAATGTCGCTACATGCACGCCAGGGAACGTCGGACCGAGCGCCGGTGAGGCCACGTACTCGGCAGGAATTGCCACCATATGACCGAGGTCGACTGAGTCCCGACGCCATCTCGTCACGGTCGTACCACGGTCCGGCGCATAGTTGCCGAATAGGGTGTACTCTCCGTCCTGCGCGACTGATGAGAGAAATCCTACGAGTTGATAGGAGCCCGTAGTCGTTCCGTCGGCCTTGCTGTACCGAAGGATGCGGCCGGTTCCGCTGCTGGAGACGTAGACCCTGCTCTCCGTCGCGAACAACGGTCCGATGCCCGTTATCTCGCCCGAACCCTTGCCCTTCGTGCCGTACGTCCTCGTCAGGCGACCACTCCGATCAAGCCGCAGAACACTCTCGGAGCGGACGCAGCCTTCCCGCATCGCATCGTCAAACGGATTGGCCAAAAGGTCATGGGACTGGTTCATGACCGATCCGAAGACGCCAGGTCTAGCGATCGCTTATTGGAAACCCGATCTCGACAGCCGATACCTGTCGCGCAGGCACCCATTCGCAATCTGACGTATCGATACGATAGCGACGGATCACGGTGACCGAGCGCGGCGCACCGGCGTCCGAAGGGACGTACTGGTCCAGCACGTAGAGCGTATCACCCTGAAACGTGATCGGTGGTACGCCGTCCCCCGCGACAATCACCGGCGCGTCGACGCACGCATCCATGGAGGACGGTCGGACGACTGATATGTAGGCGGTTGCACCTGCGGTCATTGCATCCATCGTGAGATCCATATGTACCAGCGCCACGCGTGCAGAGTCGAGCGATCTCACCTTCGCAAGCGTGGACGCCAGAGAGGCCATCTTCTCGAGCGGTATCTGCTGCGCGAGTTGCTGCACGATGTCCGACGGCACTCCCCTTCGCAGACGCTTCGGTATATCCAATACCCTCGTCGGCCATCCACGATCATCATGAACGACGAGCACGTCGAGCCCCGCGTATCCGCTCACAAACCCGGCGCCGTATCGATCGACACTGGTCAGCGGCAATACTTCACGCATTCTTGCCGACGCATGGTACGCGGACGGAACGGCGCCGAGGAAGCGCGTCTCGAGCACGCTGTCTGACATCGATCCCGGCCGCAGCCGCAAACGCACGTTGGCGAAACTGGCCTCGTCGCCAGGCCTGAGCAAACCGAACCACGCCTGATCACCGGAGAGGCGAACGTCTCCGGTACGACCGAGCAGAGGGACCTGCGTCAGAACGCGACCACTCTCCAGATCGAACACCGTGAGCCGCCCGGCAGCAGGGTCTACCACGGCTACGTCGAGAGAGTCAGCGCTCAGTAGCGTGGGAGCCCGGAACTCTCCCGGGCCACCTCCAGGCCCGCCATACCGCGACGCCAGTTGCCCATCTCGTCCGAAGCGGTAGACGGTCTTCGCAAAGCCATCGCTCACGAGCAAGGAACCGTCAAGAGTCACTTCGAGTGCAACCGGTCGGCCGACATACGCAGTATCAGCCTCCACGAGCACGACGCTGTCAACGAGTGTGAGGCCCGGCCCTGCCGTCTCCAGCCCCCGTCCAGCGATCCGTTCGTCGGCAGGTGCGGAGCAGGCGCCAAGCATAAGTATGACCGCAATCGTCAGAAGACCAGCGGGGCTTGAGTGCATCGTTGATCCATTGCTGAGTGAGGGTAGCGTCCAGCATAAGGCTTCACACCAACTCCCGATGACACTATTCAGTCGCTCCGCGGCGGCTTGGGCACCGTGAGCTGTGAGAGACGCGCGGCATCCTCAAGGGCAAACGCTATCACCTCCATCACACCGGTAGCTGCATCAGGTGCCAGCACAACCAACTGACCGTTCGCCAGAGCTGCATCCTCCCAGCCCGTGGAGAAGTACGTGTCGCCCAGGTAGAGGCCATCGGCCGATAGCCAATAGAGCTGCTTCACTCGCATCGCGGCTAGCTGCCCATCCAGAACCTCCTGAATCGTCGCCGGCGGCAGACCGGCGTTGCCCATCTCCTGCCTAGCCTGTGCGGCGAAGCGATCCAACTCCTCCTTGCTCGCCATCACGGAGTCGCGAGCGATATCGATCTGTTGTTGCAGGCGGCCGTCGGTTCCGTAGATCAGGAGTCGCGGTATCTCGCAGCGTAGCACCAGCACGTTGGACTTGCCTGACGTGGTATGCTCGCAACCTCCTGCCTCAGCAACCTGGCCGGAAGCCGAGAGAGAGAAGGGCCGCTGTGAACCATCGAGGTCGAACGATCGCCACGACCCCTCGCTTCCCGTCAGGCCGTAAACGGCGAAGGATGTCGAGTCGAGTGGAACGGCATTGAATGCCATCATGCCGAGGTTGACGTTCCGTTGAAACGTTCCGTCGACGTCGAACAGCTCTGCTGATGCCTTGCCGCCGTCGATCACCGCAACGCTACTGCCGAGCTGAATAACTCCTATGGGACGCCGGAACTCACCTGGTCCTCCACCTCGACCGCCGAGCGTCTGCACCCACTCGCCCTCTGCAGAAAGGACGTAGACGTGCGCCTCTGGCGTGTCGACGACGTAGAACGCGTCGGCTACGGCAATGATGCGGCTCGGTTGCGCCCAGACGAGCGAGCCTCGCTCATGCTCTGCAGGGTCGAATCGCCAGACTTCGCGGACCTGCAGCTGCGCACTATCCAGAATACCGGACGACGGGTTTCGCACCATCCGCACATCCCCATCCTGCGCGACCGTTCCCGCCCAGGACGAGGTGAGCGCCTCGCCGTCGCTCCCGCAGGCTGTCGCAAGGACGGCAAGAGTGGCAGCCATCACTGCTCCAGGCATTCTCATGATCACTTGATTCGCAAGATTGTCTGAGACCGTTACAGCCACCACAAGAAGCGAGCATATTACGACACGCACAAGCCGCAAGGAGTGGTGTCGCTCCATCGCCAACCTGGTCAATTCGGAGAGCGCCATACTCTCCTTCGCTCTCTCCTTCTAACAGGCCAGCACCCTTATCACGCTGGCCAGCCAACTGAAGCACCGGAATTCAGATCGCCGCCCGGCTCCAATGGAATGGTCTGCTGGATGAGGCATACAGCCTGCTTCCCACTCAACGACTCCACATCCACAGTCACATGAACCCGCGCGAGTCTGCCGTCATGGAATGCCCGAAATGTGGATCGCAACATACCCACCGCTGTTCTGTCGCACATCGGCGGGGAATCAAGGAGAGCGACAGCACCATGAGCGGAACGAGTGCGACTGAGCACGTTGCCGCACATCACCAGCCAATCAGCGCGACGCCGACTCAGACCCGACTCTCGAAGAATGCGTCGCCCCTATCCAACGCATTCTCAGGCGCACGCGGTATCCTGATCGCGCTGATCATCGCCTACCTCGTGATCAGAGTCCTCGCGCGGGCCGCGGGAATTGGCAGTCTCGGCATCTTCGGGCCGATGATGGTCATACTGATCCTCGGCACCGCAGTATGGCTCTTCATCTCCCACCCGCAGCGTTCGCAGGCCCGGGAGGAAGGGGCAGAGTGGGAGGAGAGTTGGATCTGTAGTCGGTGCGGCACGAAGTTCGTGCCATAGAGCAGGATTGGCTGGTGCCGGACATGGCAAGGGCGTCGCGTGGGCCGCAGGTGAGCGAGGGTCGACGCGACAGGCTGACGTCGTCACAACCTTCCGCGCTGGAGTCGAACCGTGACCGAAGCGCAAGCCACCGTTACAGCGCTCCGCATTCATGTGAACGCTGCGTCGGACTTGGTCGGCACCTGTGACAGTCAACACGAGCAGCGGGCACATGACGCTTCTGGATGACTGGCCTCATGTATCGCGTGGCAATCCAATTTCGCAAGACGTGGGCTGCGCGAGGAACCGCACGTACGTCGTGCTGCGATCGTTGACCACAGCCTGATCTATCGTGACCAGCGTGTCGCCGACGAAAGTCACCTGCGGCCGCGCATCAGCCGAGAAACTCAATCTCGTGTCTATGCAGCCCTGGCCGGTGCGTAGATCGAGCGTGCTAAGGAAGCCAGCGGCCGTGATAGCGTTTCGATCATACGTGATGTCGAAGTGCACGGCCTGAAGTACGTCATGTCCGGGAGCATTGAGAGCCACCAGACTGGAGGCCATTCCCGCGTAGTCCTCGGATCTTGTCGTCTGCTCGAGGCGCGCGGCCAGATCAGCGGGTGTCCCACGCCTGGTACGTGTCGGAATGACGTGCATGGTCACCTCGCCCGTCCTCCGATCTGTTACGCTTACCGCTGAATCAGCAACGAGTGCATAGTAGAGGGTGTTGTCAGACACGGTCGCCGCCACGTGCCCGTAGACCTGCCTCAGCCGCTCGGATGACCTGTAGCTCTCGGGAATACTGCCGTGATAGCGCAGGCTGTCGGTGTCGACGTCCCACTCGGTGACGGTGGAGCCTGATGAATTGCGCAGGATTCCCAACCAGACGCTGTGCCCGCTGCCAACAGTGGTCAGGGCCGTGCCCACGCGCTTCATCGACCTGAGGTAGACGCCCGACGGGTACGCATACAGCAGGAGTTTCTGTGCCCCGGCATCATCCACGACCATCAGAGTATCGTCGATGAAAGCCAGCCCCGATGGTGCCGATAGCTCCCCAGGACCCTTCCCGGGTCGGCCAATGATGCGCTGCCGTTCGCCGCTCCGATTGTAAAGGTAGACGCGTCGATTCTGAATGTCTGCAACCGCGATATCGCCGTCGGGGGCAATCGCGATGGCGCTCGGTAATGCGATGAACGCAGAGTCATCCTCGATCAGGGCTATGCTGTCGAGTGTTACGACGACGGGAGCGATCTCCGCCTGCTCAGCCACGCCGCTCATATCGCTATTCTGATGAGCGGGCTCCGGCGTGCAGGCTGACATCGCGAGTGCGGCGACGGCGACCAAACAGAGTCGTATCACTGTGGAGCGTTGCCTGTAAGGGCACGAAACACGGCCGCGCATATTCGTGGCGGCAGGGCATCTAGAACGCTCGTTACTGCTATTGCCTGGCATCGCTCATCCCGCTCCCTCCGCAGAGCCATCGCCCCACGAGATACCGACGTAGATAGGTTGGCGCACCCAGTCCGTCCCCAGTTCCAGCGTCCGAAACCTCCTGAGTCAGGGTGTACAGCGTGTCTCCCCTGAATGCAACCAACGGACGCACATTCGCGGGGTAGCGCAGGATGATGTCGGTGCAGAGGGGTTTCAGGTCGCTATCCAGGACGACGAGATAGCTCTGTCCGCCAACGACATTGTTCTTCCACTCATGATCGCTCATGACGACGAGTACGGTGGAATCGGGTAGCGCGCGGACCGCCGTTACCATCGAAACGCCGTTCATCCATTGTTCAAAGTTCCCGAAGTTGCGTACTGCGGCGCTGAGGTCGTTCACATCGCTCCGGCGCAGGCGCTTCGGCACGTCAGCAGAATCAACGATCTGGCCATCCGAAGCGAGCCGATACACACGCGGCACCAGGGCGTAGGCCAACAGTATGGTGCTCTTCTCCATGCTGATCGTGCTGAAGCCAAACGAACTCACGACGGACGGCGCTTCCTTGTAGAGTGACGGCATCGGCCCCAGGTAGCGCGGCGCGCTATCTCCTACGACAATACTGCTGAGCCCTGTCTGCTGAACCGGATTGAAGAGGCCCAACCACAGCGTGTCGCTGCGCTCCTCGATATTCATTGGTGCGCCTCGAATGCGAACGCTTCGCACAGGAAGCAGGCTATCGCCGCCGTAGACATGGAGAACGTCGCGTACCCAGTCGGCGACTATCAGTGAGTCTCCGGCAAAGAAGGCGATCGCCCCAGGCGCGCCGAAGCTGCCCGGACCCCTGCCATCGGTGCCGTACTGCCTGACCGGATCTCCATCGCGGTCGAAGACGAGGACTCGACGGGCGACCTGGTCGGACACATAGACGTCTCCCGACGGTGCCACGGCGAACGCTATTGGCTGGCCGACATAGAATGATGCCGAATCCGTCTCGGCCAGCCGGACGCTGTCCAGCGGCAGTAGCGAGTCGCCGCGAAGAAGGTGCTGGTCAGCACGGTCTACGGACGACTCCGGGCGCGTGCACGCGCTGGCGAGCAATAGCAACACGCCGACAAGGCATCGAGCGGTGAGACGTGTCATGGTCTGGACGCGGTGAGCTGGAGGAGCTCCACTCGCCCCCCGTGGGGCAGGAACGCGGACTGACCGTCGCACCGCTGCACCCGAGGTCTGAGCGCCCCCGATAGCCCCTGAAGAGTGGTCGACGCGGCCAATGTCTGGAAGCCGAGGCGCAGTGCATGACATCCGTCGCCGCAGAAGCGTTGTGTCTGGATCTTCAAGGACAGCATCTCCGGCTATTGTCGAGCTCGCGGGTGTTGATGTCAATGCCGCGCCATGCCCGGCTCGCTGCCTCTGATAGGCGATTTCCACGGCTCGGGCGGCGTGAATGGCGATCACGCTCTCTTCCGGCAGCGCTTCACGTTTGCGCATGAGATCGGCCACCTTGTGCTCCGCCGCGACCAGTTTTCCAGGTTCATCGAGAGGAGCGCGGGCCTGCTCACCGCCGCCTTCCAGGATGGCAACTCGACGAGCAGCGAGCATCGCCCTGATCTCAGGTCGCCGATTGCGGGAGGCATCGAGCGCCTCCTGAGCAATCAGAGAACCGGGATTCACTGGCCACGATCCGCGACTGTTGCCGCGCTTCGGTCGCAACCCCGAAAGCCATAGTGTCCCGGCTCCAGGGAAAGGAACGGGCAGATCTTTCCTTGATTTCGGGAAAGGTTGCGCTACTTTAATCCTCATGACAGCGCCGATCTCGCGTGAGCTCCTGCGGACGAAGCTGGCTGAGGCGCTCACCGCCCGGCTCCCGTCCCTCGCCGCGCGCGACATCCGCCTCCCCGCGGTGCCTGGCAAGGCGCTCGCCGTGATCGGAGTCCGCCGTGGCGGCAAGACATCGTTCCTCTACCGCCGGATGGCGGACCGGATCGCCGGCGGGCAACCACGTGAGTCCCAGCTCCTCCTGGGGCTCGAAGACGAACGCCTCTTCGGCATGACCGCCGCCGATCTCGGCTGGCTCATTGAAGAGCATGGCCGCCAGTACCCGGAGATCCGGGCTCGCGGAACGCTCTCGCTCTACCTCGACGAGGTCCAGGTGGTGGCCGGCTGGGAGACCCTGGTGCGCCGGCTCATGGACGCGGGAGACGTCGAGCTGTTCGTCTCCGGCTCCTCGGCCAGGCTCCTGAGCACCGAGGTCGCCACGTCGCTCCGTGGCCGGGCGCTCGAGGTGCTGGTCCACCCGTTCTCCTTCCGTGAATCCCTCCGTCATGCGGGGACCGAGCCGGAGTCCCCCTGGGAGCGACTGGGCACCATGGAGCGCGCGACACTGGATGCCGCGCTCCGCCGCTACCTGGAGGAGGGCGGCTTTCCGGAGGCACAGGCGATCCCGACACGCGATCGCCTGAAGCTCCTGGAGAGCTACGTGGACGTGATGGTTCTTCGCGACGTGATCGAGCGTCACGCGGTGTCCCATCCGGTCGCCCTCCGATGGCTGCAGCGCTACCTGCTCTCCACGCCCGGGGGCGGCTTCAGCATCAGGAAACTGACCGACGATCTACGCTCCCAGGGGCTCAAGGTGTCGAAGGACTCCCCCTACGCCTACCTGGACCACCTGGAGGATGCCTTCCTCGTGCGCACGATCACCATGCACAGCACCTCCGAGCGGCAGCGCATGGTGAACCCCCGGAAGGCGTACCCCATCGACCCGGGGCTCATTCCCCTCTTTGAGCGCACCGGCCGCGAGCATAGGGGCCGGGCACTGGAGACGGCGGTCCTCCTCGAGCTGGAGCGGCGCGAGTACCAGGTGGAGTGGCTGCGCACGCGTGACGGCTATGAGGTGGACTTCTTCGCCGAGCGGCACGGGGAGAGACCCATACTTATCCAGGTGAGTCTGGACACTGCGGCCGACGATACCTGGGACCGGGAGGTGCGCGCCCTCGTCGCGGCCAGCGCGGAACACCCGGGAGCCCGGGCCGTCCTGATAACGCTCGACGGCTCCCCGCCATCGCGCGCGCTTGCGGCGCCGCTCGAGTGGCGCGCGGCCACGGAGTGGCTCCTGGAGGAAGTGAACGGGTAGTTCGCGCGTGGACAGACCCGCCCGATCCAGTAGTCGTTCGTCATGCATCGCCCTTCGAGCGCAACCTGATCCTGAAAACGGTCAAAACACACGCGGCCCCCGGGGGTCCCGGAGGCCGCTGCAGATGCTAACCCGTTGTCGTTCAATCCAGTGGCCAGGGGCAGAATCGAACTGCCGACACGCGGATTTTCAGTCCGTATGCCGCCCGTCAATAACCCCGATAAGTGTAGGGTCGAGAGCCGCCTAATCTTGAGTTAAGTTGATATCCTGCACTACTTTAGTGCATGATATGCTTTCTTGCTTGTCCGTCCCCTCTTGCACAGATTTTCGCGCACACTGTCCGTGAACTGTTTTCTCCCCTTGCGCGAAGGTCCCGGCCCTTGTTATAGTTCCGATGCGCCGGTGACTGTATCGGCCACTGGCTGAAGGACGCGACCCGGCAAAACGGGGCTACACCGACCGACCGACCACCGACAGGTGCGATTGATCGGAGTCGGAGTAGCCCCGGTTTTTTGTTTGCCCACAACAACAGGAGGTGCAGGATGCACGCAACGATGGCCGATGAGTTTCTCTCGACCCAGGACGTCGTACGTTGGCTTTCCGAGGTCGCCCCCGGCACAGGGTTGGGTACAGAGCAGGCCCTACGGCGCGCCGCCCGGCGCGGCGAGATCCCGGCGCGACGTGTTCGGAATCGCTACGTCTTCTCAAAGCGGAGTCTGACCGAGTTCCTGGCCGGCGACCTCAAGCCAGAGGTGGCCCGATGACGCGCCCCAGCGATTTGGCCCAGCGCCGCGATCGGGCCCGCGAGACGTACCGGCAAGGCGCCGAGAGTGCCCGCGATCCGCGGCATAGCGCCGAGTATGTGCGCGAGCTGCTCCGTCCGTTGGGCGATGCGTGGGCCAACGAGATCGGCCGGATCTCCGCCGATATCGGCGCGGCCCGCCGAAGCCTCGAGGCCGAGCACGCGGACATGTTCGCGAAGGCGAACGCGCCGACAACCGCCGCCGAAGCGCCGGCCGTGGCTTCGATTTATGCTGTAGCGCAAGCCCTCGAGGCCCCGGAACCGCGCGGCGACGTCGTACGGCGAGCAATCAGTGGCGGCGACACGCTCGCGCTCCGGGCGCTACTCCAGGCGCCGCCGGTCCTGGACATGCTCACACCGAGCGCGCGACAGGACGCTACCGACGGGCTCCTTTCCGCTGTCCACGGTGAGCGATACGCGGCGCTGACGGCGAAGCGCCACGAGCTGGACCGCGTGGCCACGGCTCTCGAGCGCGACAATACGGAGGCCTACGCTATCCAGCGCTCCACGGCGGAAAGCCGGAATGACCGTCAGGCAATCGAGATGGCGAGCGTCGAAGCGCTAATCTCGGCGGCTGGCGGACGGTGAGTGGGGCCGGGCGAGCGCCGGATGGGGCAACGCCCGTTGCGACTATCGCGCGCGGGGACCGCCAACGGTTGGCCGTCACCATTCGCCGCTGGGGGTTACACCGGGCGCTCGACGTCCGCCTGCAGCGGCAGGGTAACGACGGCACCTGGCGCGACACCCCGCACGCGATATCGCTCGGCACTCGTGCGGAAACCGATGCGCTCACAAGCGCGCTCGAAGAGGCGCGGCAAGCGCTAGCGAGTTAGACAAAACAAAACCCCGGCCAACGCTCGCAACGGTGGCCGGGGAAAACCTTGGAGGCACTAATCTGATGCGTAGAACAGTAAACTTCCGCCCGCGAAAGGGCAAGGTCGCACCCCAGGTGCGGCCCGCGCTGGCCGCTCGCGTTCGCTTCCTGCAAGCGATCATCGAAGGACGCTGGACCGGCCGGTTCTCGTACGAGACGCGGACCAGCGCGCCGTCCAGAGTAGCGATCTACCCTCCACAGCCGCGCGGAGTAAGGCTCGAGGCGCAGCGCGAGCTATCGGAAATCTACCGCCAACACGGCGGCGCCCGTCGTCGCTCGACAGCACGGTGGCCGGAACTGGAGTTCAACCCGCCGCCAGAACTGCGAGCTAGCGCGATCCGCCAGCTCCGTACGCGGAGGGCGGCATGAGCGCCGCGTATGCGGTTGCCGCGCTCGAGTACGTGGCGCACGGCTGGGCGGTGCTGCCCTGCCAACCCGGAGGCAAGGCGCCGGCGCTGCCAAACGGCTTCTATGGTGCGAGCACTGACCCCGACCAAGTCGCCGAATGGTGGAGGGACAAGCCAAACGCCAATATCGGCGCCGTGCCTGGACGGTGCGATCTGCCTTGCGGCGGAACGTTGCTGGTGCTCGACCTGGACGGGCCAGCCGGCCGCCAGTCCGCCGCCGAGCTGGGTATCCCGTCCGACACGGCGGCCGTCACTACGGGCCGGCCAGAGGGTGGGGAGCACAGATACTTCCACGTACCGGACGGGGTGGCAATCGGCAACCGTTCGCCCGCGCCGGGGCTGGACGTGCGGCATACGGGCGGCTACGTGCTCGTTCCGCCAAGCGTCCATCCGTCCGGCGCCGTCTATCGCTGGCGCGGTGCGCCTGCGTGGGAGCCGGGCGCGGTGCTCCCGCTCCCGGAGCATATTCTGGAACTCTTGACCGCGCCCCGACTCGAGCCGGTGAGTACGGGCAAGCGTTGGGGTCCGGCGTTCAACGCTGGCGAGGCGGCGGACGCGCTAACGTGGCGTCGTGCGGCCGCATATGTCGCGCGTGTGCCGTCCGGGCTGGCCGATGACCGGAAGCAGACAGCCTACCGGCTTAGCGCCGCGTTGGTCCATGACATCAGACTCCCGGAGCGTGACGCCTTCGACCTTCTGGGCGCGTGGAACTCCGATAACCGGCCGCCGCTGTCGGAGTCGGCGCTGGCGCGCATCTTCGCGAACGCCGGTCGCTACGGGCGCCATCGGGGTGTAGCATGAGCGCCCCGGTGTCGTCGGCGCTAGCACTCGCCAACGAACGCGCCGAGCGGGCACTGTCGGCCGTGGAAGTAACCCCATTCTCAAGCATTGAGGCGCGCCCGGTGGATTGGCTCTGGCGGCATCGTATCCCGGCTGGAACGCTCACGCTTATCGAGGGCGCGCCAGGGATTGGGAAATCAACCGTTATTTTCGACTTGGCCGCGCGGGTGAGCCGGGGACAGGCCTTCCCTGATGGATCGCCCACTCTGGCCGGCGACGTGCTGGTGGTGGGCCCTGAGGACGCGGCTGCAACCGTACTGCGCCCACGGCTCGACGCAGCCGATGCCGACGTGACCAGGGTCCACCTGGTGGAGCTGCGTGCTCCCGACGGCGGGGCTGAGCCCCTACTCTTGCCGCGCGACGTGGAGCGGTTGAGGGAGGCGATAGAGCGTTGTGAGGCGCCGCGCCTGATCTACTTGGACGCGCTCAATGACCTACTGGCCGGCTCGCGGATCAACGACGACGGCGAGGTGCGCGCCGCCCTCCGTCCTCTGGTGCGGCTGGCGGAGGATACGGGTATCGCTATCGTGGCAACCCGCCACTTCGGGAAGTCCGGCAATCGTCATGCGGGCATGGCCGGGCTGGGATCCGTTGGCTTTGGAGCGGTCGCCCGAAGCATCCTGCAAGTCTATAGCGACGAAGAAACGGGGCTGCTACTGCTAGCCGGCGCCAAGTCCAACCTAGGGCCCACGCCCGCAACACTCGCCTTTTCTCTTGAGTCCACCGGGGAAGACAGCCCGCCGCGTGTTGAGTGGCATGGGGTCGATGAGCGTAGCGCGCACGACCTACAGCGCGCTTACCGGGATGACGGCACGGCTAGCGGTGAGAGTGGGACGGCCGGCGCACTGGCAGAAGCCAGCGACTGGCTGCGCGATGAGCTGGCGAACGGCCCGAAGCCGAAGAAGGATCTGCTGTCGGCTGCCCGCGCGGAGGGTATTGCAGCGCGCACGCTGGAACGGGCCAAGACCGAAGTCGGAGCGGTCCATTCGCGGGAAGGGTTTGGTGGCCCGGTGTTGTGGAGTATTGGAGATGCCGCGCCCGTCACCGTACCGCCATACTCGCCACATATTCGCCAGTCTCGCCACTCTCAGAACGTGGCGAGTATGGGCGAGTATGGCGAGAATGGGGCAGAGCCGGTGCTTCCCCTTGCCGCCACTAAGCCGGCCGGTGAGCCTTGGAGCGCCGTCATATGATGGCCCCACGCGATGTATTGGCCCGCGCATCGGCGGCTGGCGTCTCTATACGCACCGATGGTGACCGGCTACTCCGGGTGGAGTGCCGGAGCGGTAGGCCGGCGCCGGACGTTCTCGAGCTTCTGCGCGACAACAAGCCCGCCGTGCTCGCCTACTTGATCGCGCCCCCGGTCTACGGCTGCGCGACGTGTGGCCGGTTCGCATTCCCGGTGCCCGCCGTCTGCTACTGGTGCCGTCCACAGACCCGCCACCCCGAGGTCAGGGGCCACGACTCGAGCCATTCAGATAATGACCGATGACAACGGTAACCTTCCGGTGGTGGCCCTGGACCCCGAATACTGCCGCTTTATAAAGGAAGACGGTCGCCAGTGCGGGCAGAGGGTCGGCGCCGGCGAAACTGTGTGCTTTTGGCACGACCCGGAGCGGACCGAAGAGGCCCAGGCGGCCCGCGAACGCGGGCGCGAGGTCTATCGGGAACGGCTCGCCGCACGCCCGCGTCCTTGCGTGCCCGGTGAGAAAGCGCCTGAGATCGCGCCCGACCTGGAGGGGCTCGTGCAGGCGGCCGCTTGGGGTGTGCGCGCGATCATTGCCGGCGACCTCGACGCCAAGCAGGCCGGCGCGTTGTTCCGCGGACTCGATACCCTGCACCGCCTGGTTGAACGCCAGTCGCTCGAGGCGGAACTAATCGAAGCCCGGGCCGCCCTCAACGACCTCAAGCGCGCGGCCGAGATCCACCCGCGCCGCCGCGGCCGATGACCGCCACCGCTCGAGGTATCCGTGCCCTTGCAACCGAGGTGGGCGAGCTAATCGCCCACCGTGATAGTCGCCCCGCTGGCGCCGACTACGGGCGCTACCGCGACGATCCGCACGGCTTTATCCGCGACGTGTTAATGGTGGACCTGACGCCCCAGCAAGCGGCGCTCGTGGGCGACGTGCGAGACCACCCACTGAACGCGGTCGCCGCCGGCGTGGCGATGGGCAAGGACCACGCGGCCGCGTGCCTGGCGCTCTGGTGGACGTTCGCCCGCGGCGGACTGGTGCTCCTCTCGAGCGCCACGGAACGCCAGGTTATCGAGATCGGGCTGGGCGAGGTGCGCCATTTGTGGAACCGCGCCGAGATGCCGGGTGACTTCTACGCCAGCGGGCTCCGCATTGCCGGCGACCACGCGCGCACCGGCGTCCTGGGGTTCGTCAGCACCGCGCACGACGCGGGTAAATGGACAGGGCACCACAGTGCCGGCGGGGTTCTGGTCATCCTGAGCGAGGCACAATCCTGCCCTGATGCCGCGTTCGAAGGCGCTATCTCGTGCGCAGTCGGTGCGAGTGACCGCGTTGTGGCGGTCGGCAACCCGTTGTTCGCTAGCGGCCGCTTCGCCACGCTCGAGCGTGCACCGCACTGGCAGTTTCACCGGTGGAGCGCCTTCGACCATCCGAACGTTATCGAGGGCCGGGCGGTTGTTCCTGGCGCCGTCACGAGGGAGGCCATCGCCAGGCTCGCCGCCGAGTACGGCGAGGACTCCGCGATCTACCGCGCCCGCGTCCTGGGTGAGTTTCCCGCCGACGACCCGAACGCGCAACTTCTACTCCGTCGGCAATGGATCGCGGCCGCCGTGGAGCGATGGGAAGCCGGCGTGCTCGACGACCCCAACGGCGAATGGTGCGCAGGGTTGGATGTTGCCCGCATGGGCGCTGACCAGAGCTGCCTTGCCGTCCGCCAGGGTATGACCATGCGCGAGCTGATCCCGTGGCAACTGCACACGACCGACGAAACGGCTGCCCGCACGATCGCCGAGCTTGAATCTCGCGGCATCCCGACCGGGAAGCATAGAGTGTTTGGCATCGACGGCCGCCCGATCGCGGCCGGGCTGGTCCACGTCGATTCAACGGGCATCGGCGCCGGCGTCTTCGATATGCTCCGCCGCGATGGGCATAACGTGGCGGAGTTCATCGCGGCCGCGCGAGCCGGCGAACCAGACCGCTTCACCAACCGGCGAGCCGAAGCGGCTTGGACGCTCCGCCGCTTACTCGAGCGCGACATGATCGCTCTCCCGCCATCGGACGATCTGACCCAGGAGCTCGTAGCGCTCCGTTGGCAGGTAGACGGGGCCGGGCGAGTGCAGCTCGAGGATAAAACCTTGCTCCGCGGGCGCCTGGGCCGCTCACCCGACCACGCTGACGCGGTAATGATGGCTTTCAGCGGCTTGCAAGCGTCAGACCGTCAGGCTTGGGGGCAAGGACGGTGGACGTTTTAAGGGCATACGGATTGACAATCCGTAGCTTTAGACGCCTCGTTTCCATGGGGAAACGCGGCCCCGACCTGTTCACGCGGACAGTTCCATTGACAGTCTGTGTCACGCACCATACTATTGCGAGCATCACACGCCTACCTCCAAGCGCTAGCTGTTGCGTCTCTGCAACACACTGTGGCGCTGACGCCACACCCGTAGAAACGCACCCATGGACGTGGACCGCCCAGGGGTGGGGGGGGTGGCTGGGGGCAAGAGGTGCTTGATTGACGATCTACGTCAGGGGGGAAGGATGGCGACGACGAAAGGAGCTAAAGGCCAATCTTTCGGCTACGGGCAGGGCGGCGTCTACCTGGTAGCGGGCAGCGATCCTCAGTACTTCAGAACGGGAGAAATACAAAACCCCCAACGGATGATGAGAGCGCTGGAAGTAGCCCGTAGCACCGGCAAAAGCATTTACTCCTTTCATAAAAAAGAAGAAAAGAAACGCGGCTTCCGGATTCTTAAAGCGGGAATCACACTGCCCCGCCAGGAGCTGTTCGCACGCATTAACCGACGTACAGACGATATGATCTGGGACGGATTACTGGAAGAAGTAAAAGCGCTCCTGCCTTTCCGCCGGTATAACG
>ERZ778017.238-NODE-238-length-85899-cov-6.746331_pt1 | contig 85899 bp, 47 predicted proteins | sample MGYA00375747_ERZ778017 | MGnify/ENA primary metagenome ERZ778017 (study PRJEB29350, sample SAMN05509838) | bioreactor metagenome | biome: bioreactor; material: wastewater | place: South Africa: University of Cape Town | collected 2014-03-17 ... | reverse complement strand
CTTCATTTTGATTTTGAATGTGATTTCAAATACACAGTTGTTGCCAATAAGTTTTTTTATCTCTTAAATTTTAGGACTGTATGTCCATCAGGTGATAATCCACTCATTAAATTCACATAAATTTATAAGTTCATGATGGTGTATGACACGATATTTTAGTTTTCATAATTTCATTCTCCATTTATTAGAATTCAATCTGGTACCTCTCCGGATAATTATATCAAACATGTATGTAAATTGTTGAACAAACATGTTTCTCGTTATTATGATGATCCCATAACCTGTTTTAGATATCGGAATTAATCTTATGAAAATATTAACCAAAACTCTTGTTTTTCAGGAACATTTGGAGTTGCTCATAGTTGAATTATTCCATTAATCTATGGTATAACTTAAATTATTCAGAGTATTGTTTTGGACTTTTTGTGGGATTGTTATTGTTAAAGCTATTACATTTCTTGATTTCCTGTTGCATTTGTAAATATGTTTTAGTCAAATTTAAAAGAATTATAATGCAACTAGTTTGTAAGGCAAAAAATTATCAAAGTTGATTATTGAGGTTCCAGTGACATTATAGTCTACCTTCACTTTAACTTACCATAGATTACACTATTATATAATTATTGCTTACCGGTTAAGTTTATGTTGAGCTTCCATTGTGACAGTTATTCCTACGTCAGCAAGCTTTAACTTTAAAACTTTTTGTTTAGGGGGTTCTAATTATCCAGAATTGTGCCATACTTATAGACCAACAAACTTGTAGTACCAGCGAAGTTATTGTAAGCCACGACAATAATTAGTAGTGAATAATTTGCAATGAATATGAGAAATACAATATGAAGTCCAAATCTAATCATTATTCTGTCGCTCATATCATAATGCGAAGGAAGGCTTTTGGTTTGATTCAATAACACATGCCTATACATTTGATATTATTGAATAGTTCCAATTGTAAAATTTTTAAACATCACCTTTATCAAGAAGATTAAAGTAGTATTGAGTTATCAGTTTGGGGTTCTCGGATAATGGGGAAGGTTACTGTAGGTGGATTTTCTTAAGCGGTATAGAACTGGTAAACGTTTACCATGGCAAACACTCTTCCTGGTGAAATTGGGTACAGCATTCTTGTTTATGTCAATTGGACCATAATCCTATAGCAAAGTAAATTTCGACCTTCATTTGAATCCAATTAAAGTGTATTAAACATCGGAATATCGAAACATAGGTGGGATTGTGTTTATAAAGTTGTCACCTGGAAGAGCTGAGATATAAAACCTTGAATCGTACACCACATAGCTCTCGCTTAATCTTCTTGGAGAGAGAATTTTTGAAAATTAGTGTTAGTATTAGACGTGTTGTAGATCTAAAGAGGACTTGTTCTACATTATAAAATATTTTGAGCAAGTGCATTTTATTAAGGTTCTAGGAAAATATTTTCATGTACCACATATGAGGGAAAAGAAAACTGTAATTTGTACTTCTTGCGGAGGGGTCCACAATATTCCAATTTTTAGGAGATTAGGAGGGTAATAAAAGATATAAGGACACAATCTCTACGAACATTTCTTTGACTCGCTAATAGCTTGGTTGATCAACACTATAAGATTGAGTCGTCCATTACAATAGAAAAACATTACTCATTGAAACCACGAGTTTGTAAAATGTAAATTGCAATTATCTGTCCTTTTTCTAGCAAATTCTCAGAATTCAAAATTTCAAATTATTATCAATTTCGAAGCAAGGCAATATAAAAAAGTGCATAATTTGTGTAGTGTATCTCCTTGCTTCTAAAAGGATTGAAAAAAAATAACCTATATATACTGTTAGAAACGGGTCCTTACAATTTGATACTTCAGATGTGTAAATCGCCTCCTAGACTGTAAAGCTTTCATAGAATGGCTATTGGCTTGCACGTTCATTATTCCGTAGACTCAAAAGATTTTTGAACAGGTTCGATGTAGTTAATCTTTTATACACAGTAGTATAACTTTTGCAAGAAAAGAACGCCCACAATTATTTACGATAAATCTTTGATGAATTCTTCATGTTTTCTCTTTTTTTGGAAGATATTTGTAAATAATGAAAAATAACCATTATTGTACTTAAGAAATCCATAGAAAAAAACTGAACTGGAGACTACTTATTTAAAAATTTGTGGATTATTTTGGTACATATACCATTAAATTAAAGAATGAAGTTTGAAATGCTTTACTCCCTATCATTATTATCGAACTTTCTGATCAATGCGTAGCAAACTCGAACCTACGACATTATTTTATGTGCCGTACCGAACAGTCTTAAAAAATGTATTTAGGGGGTTTGTCGCAGTTTATTGTGCTTTTGTTTACCCAAACTAACATCACGATGAAACAACAAGTAAATTAACTATATTATTGGGATTTTTGGAATCACATACTTTTGTGATGTCTGAAATTCGTACCTTTTACACCATATTTTCAAAGTTTGATATGCGTACCCGGTTATTCAATAAACTTTGATACCTCAAAGAGTTTACAAAACTCCCTTTGAAATGGATAAGGCCAAATTTTGTGGTGCTTTCATCAGAAAAGAAAATTTATTAATCTGATTTGTCTAGTCCAAAGGTGAGCTTTCTAAATCAGACATCTGGACATTGGTAGTTTTATATAGCTATAAATATACTAAATAGGTGTGAGTAAAATTTCTTTTTAAGAAAGCCACTTGATGCAAGAGTGATATAGGTTTATTTTTGACGTTACAATTGAAGAGATTACCCCGGTTTATCACAAATTGATTAACGTGACATAAATTAAGTAATTTCGTTGAGTTTCGGACCATAATAAAATAAATACCAGGTCTTTAGCCAAAAAGACTCTTTCGAAAGGGCTAGTAGTTATTTGGTTCAAATAAAGGTTCATTTGTTTTACTACTTTTTTTTGATTGGAAAGCGCAAAAGAAAGTTCTTTTTCGATTCGAACGTAATATACGAATAGAGAGTGGGAATTATCAATCCAGTCAGCATAAATGTCGATTTGGAGAATCGATGACTTCTACCAAAATAGACACGAGACAATATGAACCACTCCCACATATGGCTTTTACTTCATTTCGTCGATATGTGAAACAAGAGCCTTTTTAATTAGTTTCTTGGAAAGTGTAGAGTATGTGATAAGCGGCTCACTTTAACGGGAATATTAGGAAGTTAGAATTGCATCTGTGTACGGTTGTGTTGCATTCTAAATTAAGAAATAATCTCTTCTATTCTGTAGACATTATGAACGATTTCGTTGGCTAAGTACGAAGTTTTTTGAGTTCAACTAATTAGTTTTATCGTGAAACGGATTGCCAATTATTTCAGTCCCCCTTATTTGCGGCTGATAAGTTATGAACAAGAAGAAGATAGAAAAATAGCTTTGGGAAATGACGCGAAAAGAAAGATTTGAACACGGTGCTAATTTTCATTGTACAATCAGTCATTCGGATATGAATGTCTCCAAGGTCTCTAGAACGTGTATAGTCAAGTTGAATTATGGAATAATTTCATGTTTCATCAAACTTGTTCCCTTATAGTTAATTCCTAAGGACTGGAATCTATTGATGGAATCAATTATTTAAAATGGGGTCTCATTTTTTAAGTGTTCAAAAAGAGATTAATTCATGAATGCACTTAGCTAATCTACCACTTTACTTGTGAAAGAATTTTCATCTTCAAGTACAAATACAAATCTCCATAAAGATCAACCTCTGCCTACGAAAGGAATCAGTTCACTCCATTGAATAGAGATTTTAACTTGGGCTCACTTCTATTCGTTAATTTACTAATATCAGTACTACAATATTTTCCTTCCAGTGGAATTTATGTACTCTATATCGATTTGTTATGTGATCTCAGGAATCATTCTGGCTATAAATTCTCTAAAATCTATGGTACTCAAAACTCAGGTATCAAAGTCACGCCAAATAGCACAAAGAGTTTTTTTCAAGCAAGCAATTTTCATATTCGAGAAGCAATGAACAACGTAAGATTGGCTATGACTAACTCACAGCAACTTTCTGAGACTATTTTAAAACAATTTATTCACGTTCGATCGGCAACTACCGTTTGAAGCTGTGTAAAACAGCGACCTGGATCGTATCTTGTTCGAAAAACACAACACAATGAACACAACACAATGAACACAACACAATGAACACTACAAATAGAATACAGACAACAGTATTACAGTCAACAAAGTTGTAAAATGTAGCAAAAATAATCCTCCGATCAAACTGGACTACGCAGTGAGAATCTATCTGGGTCTGCACCAAATCTTTAATTATTGCTTATCGGAGTATCCAGAAATAATCCGATAGAGACCGATAACACCTGCACCCAACAATATAACTCGTAACGTAATTCAAACCAAATATTAAAAACCTACTGAACGTACCAACAACAATGGGAAAAGTCCAGATTGATACGGGATACAGTGGTGTATCGTACGATAGCGGTACACCCAAAATATTTGGTATGGAAAATTTTGGAAATACCTGCTACTGTAACTCCATTCTTCAGTGCTTGTTTTATTCCGATTCGTTCAGAAACCATCTTGTCAATTACAGAAAGATCATACGTGATCCCATACTCGACGTACGCGGTGTGAGACCACATACATTTACCACCAAGTATGAGCAATTGTTGGAGAAAAAGCGTCGGGAACAACCCAAGGAAAGACCTCTGGTCAGCCTGGCACTGGCTGACAAAACGAGAAAAGGGTCGATTTTTGGGCTTAACTTCAAGTCGTATTCAAGTGCTGTTGTTCAGCCTGATGAAAAGAAAATGTCAAACTATATCTCTACGGCAGAACAGTGTCAGGCGTTGAGTATGGAGCAACGAATTAAAATATCGAAAAATCCCGAGTTCCAGAAATTGTCAATTTTAGTCACTCGTCCTAGCAAGAAAGATATGGCCACTAGCACTGATCGGTCTAGCTATTCTCAGAGTAGTTCGATGCTATTACTGGATTCTCCCGAAGATGAAGATACAGAGGGTTCGGTCCTGTCTACGTCCAGCGCAATTATTGTTGGTATACCTAATCCAGAACCGTTTTTGGTTCAACCTATCAATCCTTTCAGTTTGAACCCGTCGTCGGATCAAAGAAAACGTTCTGCATTGATAAACGGCCCAATTATCAACCTAGACTCGGCGTTAACAGAATCCAACGATGACACCGTGCTTTTAAACGCACTCAAAGATATGTTTGAAGGTATGATTGAAAACAAATCAACCATCGGGGTCGTCAGTCCTAACTATTTCATTTCCAAATTGAAGGAGAAGAATGTGTTATTCAGACAAAACAATATGCATCATGATGCTCACGAATTTTTCAACTATTTGTTAAATGAAATTATCGAAGTATTAGATAAAGATCTTGGTCCGGAGAATAACTGGTGTAACGAGATTTTCCAAGGGATGATTACAAACGAGACAAAATGTTTAAATTGCGAAACAGTCACATCGAGACATGAATACTTTCTTGATTTATCTGTAGATGTTCCTCCTGGTGAAAGTGCATACTCGTTGACTCATTCGTTAAACAATTTCTCCAAACCTGAAGTGTTGACAAACCAAAACAAATTTTATTGCAATTCATGTAGTTCATTACAGGAGGCAGTTAAAACTATCAAGTTGAAAAAGTTACCGGAAGTGTTGGTGATCAATTTTAAGCGGTTCAAGTATGATGAATCTGTTGATAATTTAGTGAAATTATTTGATTCAATCAGCTATCCGTTCAAGTTGCGTTTGTTCAATACTACGAACGATGAGTCTGATTTTAATCTTTATGAATTATACGGATTGGTAATCCATATAGGAGGAGGACCCACGCATGGTCATTATGTTGCATTGTGTAAAGTCAAAGCTGGACTCTGGTTATTGTTTGATGATGAAACTGTCGAGTTGGTAGAGCATAGTTATGTGATGAGATTTTTCGGAAACGGTCCTGGTATGGCCAGTGCCTATATCTTATTCTACAACAGGATCAAACGGACTGAAACAGAGCAAGATCTAGGGTTTACCAACGATGCATTCTACAATGGGAACGACTACACTATATTTGAAAAGTTGAATTCAAGCGATACAACGCTGAAAAAGGGCCAAAAGCTCGATGAACAGGATCCACTAGCATCAGAAACATCGTCGGTTCACTCTAACGGAGAAATCCCAGCCAAAAAAGGATTATTCAAAAACTTCAAGTTTGATTCCACGAATGGAAACCACAATTCCAATGGAAACTCCAACACTACGAACACCAGTATTTCCAGTAATGCCACTACCGTCAACGCTGCTCCATCGGTGGCACCAAATAGCGAGAGAAACAGTGTATCCAATGGCAAGGAGAAAGAGAACAAAAAGACATGGGTTGGCGGGCTCATGAGAAGAGAGTCAGGTCAAATCAACACGCCAGAACGTAAAGCGAGTACCACAAGTGTTGGTTCCAGTGAAAAGAGAAAGAGCATTTTCGGGTTTAAAAGAAAGGAGAAAAAGGATAACTGAGAAAAAGGATAACTGACAGAATGAACTACTCGGTGATCAGTGACGCCACACCTAAAAAGTCATCACAAAAAACAAATGTTGGCAAACGTGTGGTACTGGTGTGGCAATTCTGCCGGGAGACCTTCCACTGGTAGTTAAATCACGGTAGAAGAAAGCGAACCGTTTGTCAATTGGCACCCCAGTACCACCAGGAACCGTACCGGCGAATTACGGGGGTGTCATCGGAGCATCGAAGCGTTACCGGAGTATTTTTCACTGACTGTGCAGCTGGGTGCAAGAAAGGTCCACATTAAATTGATAAAAGCCCACGAATTAAAGGAATAGCTACTACAAATCTCGCTTTTTCAAACACATCCAACATGCCACATCCACCGAAACCCTAACCAGAACCCGTTACACCTTTAGAACCATGGGTTTTCCCTAGTATTACGTAAAAAGTGCCCAACATCTGAGTTCACGTGATGGTGGTGATGGCATTTTCCAGGAAAATTGAGAAAAATTGCGAAATTACTAAGAATCACTACTCATCTTTATTTAACCTAGCAATATGTCGACATTATCACCTACTTTGACCACCACAGCCACTTCGAGATTGATCACTTTGGCAGCAGGATGTTTCTGGGGGGTTGAACGAGTTTTCACCAGACAATTCAAAGACAAAGGATTAGTGGATATCAAGGTGGGATATGCTAACGGAATTGAAAGTATGCATGAAATCACTTACGAAAAAGTGTGTAGCGGCACCACCAATTTTGTTGAGTCGGTGCAGATTTCGTACGAGCCATCACAATTGAGCTTACAGGAGATTTTGGGGATTTTCTTCAGAATGCACGATGCCACCACCGTCAACAGACAAGGTAATGATACTGGAACTCAATATAGATCGGGTATTTTCTACCATTATCCCGAAGATGCGGCTATTTGTAAGCAAGTTAAAGAGGAAAGCAACAAAACTTGGTACCCAAACCATCAGATTGTCACCATTATCGAGCCTATCAAGATCTGGTACGATGCCGAAGATTACCACCAAACATACTTAGACCGTAATCCTGGTGGATACGAATGTGCAAACCATTTCATCAGAACCACTCCCAAAGCGTAACTTTGTACACCATATTTTAACGACGATAATGCCCAAAACATGAACGGACTTGATTTTATAGACCATAGGACAATTGAAACGTGTGACCAAAGTGTAGGCACAAAACGTGGTAATGAGCACCAGAAAGTAGTCATGGTAGATACTGTAGATCCAATGGATGTAGTTCTTTGACTGGACTGGCTCGTTTACACTACCACTACTGCCATCAGTCGACCCAGCTCTGGCGAGCGCCGCACCGTGCCACGCCAAAAGCCTTGCCAGGAATTTTTTCAACCTTTTCGCTACGCGTAACGAAATAATTCCACCGCATCACCACTCATCTGTCAATCACACCAATCTTCACAAAATGAGTTTGTGGGTCGACAAGTACAGACCGAAGAGTTTGGACCAGTTGAACTACCACGGTACAATCACACAAAACTTGAAAGCATTGAGTAAATCCGGCGATTTTCCTCATCTCCTAATCTATGGCCCCAGTGGAGCAGGAAAGAAGACCCGGATATATGCCACCTTGAACGAGATTTTCGGCACGTCTGTCGAGAAATTGAAGATTGACGTCAAGACGTTTGTCACTTCATCGAATCGGAAATTGGAATTCAACGTTTTAAGTTCTCCCTACCATTTAGAGATCACCCCATCCGACATGGGAAACAACGACAGAGTGGTAATCCAGGACCTTTTGAAAGACGTCGCGTCTACCGAGCAGGTCGACTTCACTGCCAGCACCAAACAAGTCAAACACCGGTTCAAAATCGTCGTTATCAACGAAGCAGAGTCGTTAAGTAGAGATGCCCAAGCAGCCTTAAGAAGAACCATGGAAAAATACTCCTCCAACATCAGACTTATATTGGTTTGTAACTCCATTTCCAACATCATTCCGCCAATCAAATCCAGAACATTGCTAGTACGAATCCCCAGTCCCACCGTAGGCGAAATCAATGGTGTTTTGATGAATATTGTCACCAAGGAAGGATTGAAATTTACCAATAACAGCGAAGAACAAATCGTCACTTTTTTGAACAAAGTGGCCGAATCGTCCAACCGCAACTTGCGGAGGGCTCTATTGGCTTTCGAGACTATTGCCATGCAGACAGACGTGATAAATAACGCCAATAACTCTCAACAATTGTCCGTGATAACTTTGGACTGGGAGGCCATTATCAAGAATATAGCACAAACCATCAGGACATCGCGTACTGTTGCCACGTTGGCCAAGATCAGAGTGACGTTCTACGAGCTTTTGAGCCATTGTATTCCTGCCAGAGTCATTTTAAAGACGCTTTTGTTCAACTTAATTGCCGGCTATAACAGCACCATAACTAGCCAGCTAGTTAATGTGGGTGCTACGTTTGACGAGAGATTGAGTTTGGGACAAAAGAGTATCTTCCACCTTGAAGGGTTTGTTGCAAAAGCAATGGTTGTTCTTGAAAATAACCAGTGATGTATAATAGAACTAAATAAACATGTATTGTAGACAATTGTAAGATGATAGAATTGCTATTGCCATCCATTGGCATTGTCTAGACGAGGGACTCATTACTTGAATGAAAATCACCACATTGACGGAATAAATTGAAACATGGCCAACGTCTCGCGATACACAGAGACTTTATCCTAGATTTGACGTGAATGTAGCACATCAGAAATGAAAAATCACACATGCCAGCACTGCGGCCGACTGCAAAAACAAACTACACAAATAAAACACCTCAACACGCAAGAATTGCCATCTACTTTGATTCTAGAACTTAATTGATTTGATGGAAAAGTGCGTAAAATCCGCCAAAGTATCGCAATTTCCTCACAAAACCACCGCTAGAAACTACATGGCAACATCTGTGGGTTGCAACAGTGCATATTCCAGAAATAAAACAGGTTTCGCCCCTCTAGTTTAGCCTTGCTGGACCTTATTATCTGACAGCTTAGAATCAGAAGATGGCACAACGTCCTGGTAATTTGGTGGGTTTTCTGGAGTCAAGAGCTGATTGGACGACGATGCAATTGGACTTACAGGCGGATGGTCCACATGGTTCGAAGTTTGCGGTACACGTTCCTCTTCATCCAACCGCACATAGCCCGTTCTCGAAGTGTTGAGCTTGCCATATTCAACAATATAGTAGATGGCAAAGATAATACCGGGAATATGACCAAATATCGTCAATAATACCGTGATTAACATGGGCTTTGTCAACACACAATAGTTGTCAAGAATGAAGACAGGAATTGGGGGAAAAATCACCGCCAATACGATCAAAAGGAAGTTTTGGAATGGTGTGTTCTCGTGGCGTCTGGATGTCATTTTCGTGGTAATCTTTCGTGGTAAATTTATGGGTTTTTTGGCAATTGTAAAAAGAAGATAAAGTATAGAATTTGTTGCGTGAAATTCGTGATCCTCACTAAAATTAAATTCGCGATTGGGGCTTTTTCTACAAAACATGGACTATCTCAAAAGGGCCATCCACGGGCCGGATCCTAAGGAACAAGTAAGTATAGTTGTGGTGATTCTGTGCTGTGTGGCGTTTTTTTGGTGCAAAAGGGACCATTTTCGCTCACATTACGTCTACCTCCATTGTAGGTCCTCGTAGCAGCGTACCGTTACTGCTCAGAATCGGGGTTTGGACACCGAAACAGGCAGAGGGAGCGAACACAATTGGTCTGGTGCCAAAAGACGCCGAGGTTTAGCTATTTGTGGTGGAAATACGGCGACGTTTCGTCCTGGTTCAATTGAACCAATGTAATGGGTCCAGTACTCTGGCGAAACCAGCTGAAAATGACCATCTAAGCGACGCGTCACGTCCACCAGGAGCACATCTACGTGACGGAACAATTGGTTTCCCTAAAGACTGCGATACTAACATGTAGATGAGAAAGATAAACTCACTCTTGAGAAAGAACAAAAGGGAGTTGGATAGGTCATTATCCAACTTGAAGCCGTTGCAAAAGAAAACCGAGCTGTTGATTGCGAAATCGGCCAAAGCCGGCGACTACAAATCGGCAAGAATCTACGCAAAAGAGTTGATCCAAATCAACAACCAGTACAACAAGTTGTATACTTCGAGAACACGAATTGAGAGCATAAACATGTCAATTAACGAGCAGTGGCAAATGAACAAGTTGACGCAATCGATAGCGTCGTCGACATCGGTAATGAAGGACGTGAATGCGTTAAATAGGATTGGAGTCATTAGTGGAACTATGCAAGAATTGTCGAAAGAGTTGACGAAAGCAGGCATAATCAACGAAATGATGGACGATATGGTGGATTTGGAAATGGATGACGAAATCGAAGAGGAGTCAGCGGAAGAAGTCAACAAGATCATCGCCAATATCACCGAAAACAAACTTAACAAGATCGACCAACAACCAGTGTCACAAATACCGGAAATTCCTCAACCAGAAGAACCTATTCACGACGAAGAAGACGTACAAGCATTGGACGAGATGAGAGATCGTTTGAGAGCATTGCAAGAATGAAATAGATCTCACGATACATTGATTGTGTGTGAGAATTTGGTGTATTATTAGAGCATTATACTGATAAATAAACCTACAAATGTCATGACGACGCCCACATTAGCAATAGCACAACTGTTGCGATATTCCACGGTGAAGACGTTCTCGACTTGTTGTGGTTGTGACGGCCGTGGTTTTGTTTTGTTTCTCGCAGTGATGTACGGAGACGATTGGTTTGTAGTCTGAAAATCAACCTTTGGCGGTGGTATTTTTGTGTCGTTTTTGGTGTTTGTAAATAGGTTGGGGCTCTGGAATGAAACCCGCGATACTAGTTGGCCACTATCGAAAACCGGACGGTTGGTCCTCGACATTGTAACACTACGACCAACAGAGTGGTTTTTGTAGACAGAATGAGTTTCAGGAACAAGCTCTTCTTTGTGTACGCTATAGTTATCGTTATTGTTGTTGTGATCGACACTTGTCCGTGATTTCAGCCTGTTGAGTGTCGAATCTGTGATGACTTTCACAGTTGAATTAACCGGGTTCTGTTCCATTTCCAGCAATTTTGGCATCAGTAATTTCTCAATACTTGTAGGAACAAAAGTGCTTTGGTGTAGTCCGACTGTTGAGTTCTGGGGCACCGGGTTTGATGGGTGTAATAGATGTTTTTGTCTCAAGTAGGCAAAATAGCCTTCATTTGTTAGCTGAACATCATTCTCTTCAGCATAACCAACAAACCTCCCAATAGACTCAAAGAATCCTAGACCGCACACCAGTGAAATGGCACTGAAAACAACCAACCACACCACTGAATTACATACAAGTAGCATAATAACGCAATAGAGGTAGAAAATAGGTTTAGTAAATTCTCACCATGTATTTGTACCCCAAAACGAAAACCACGAAAACCGCAAAAATCCACCAAAAGCTCACACAGCCAATCAACCCACCACATTAACACAACAAGATGACTGTTTTCGGCGTGAGTGCTATTCTAAAAGTGTCACTTTCATTACTTCATAAAATGGTGATATCGAATAAGGTGAAATAGTGACCTGTGAGTGTGTTGAAATGTCACTTTGATAAATGAAACAAGTTCAGTTATCAACAAGTACAGACAGCGATAAACCAGATATATCAATTGTCTTGTCCCGGTATTGGTTTCGCTAGCTAAAACGTGCTTTTACAATGGATTGAACTGGAAGATGAGCCAGTACATAACCTACTTTTTCCCATTCTCAACATGGCTAGAACCTAAGAAACAACTCATCGTCCAAATTGAATTTGCAGCTGTTGCGCACGTCGTCTCCCAATGCCTTAACCCGGTCTAATACTTCCTTTCGTTCTTCATCAGTAACAAGCACTGGGAACGTCGTTGAAGCGTCATCGCCATCTGGCTTCAACATTCCTGATCCCATGACCGATCCCATCATTGTGTCTGCGTTCAAAAACAGACTGACGTCTATCAAATTTTCCGACAAGTCGTTGACGATGGAATTGAGTTCTTGCTGGCGTTGCTGTTGCTTTAACATTTTGGCTTCTTCGATATCATTTCCATACATGCTCTGTGGATTACGCAAGAGGGAAGTCTCCTCGTTCAACACGTCATCCTCGTTCCGCAAACACGATAAACACACCCCCATTGCTTGTGGAGTTTCTTGAGCTTTAAATTTTGGTAGTGATAAATTGAATAGGGTTTGATTACATAAGATATTACGTAATTGAGGGTTTAGCGAAGTTCTTGATTAACTTAGAAGAGCAATAGTATAACGAAAGGGGAACCGGACGGCGTCAACAAAGCGGCAGTGGGCGTAGGAATTATAGTTGTAGTTGCAGGGGTCTACAATTTGTGGTACGATTGAGTGTCTGGATATTTAATGTAAGGAAAGTGGACTAATGTAGGTTAAGTACAGGACAGAAGGAGGACAGTGAATTCATGGGAGGTGTGAAAGCTTACAACGAAAGTAGCAGAGACTTGACAACGTAAAGTTGGCGAGATGAACGGTACACAACAGAAAATACTGTTTTTCTTGTCGTAATTGTGAGATATTTATCAATAAATGTGCAGAACAATTACCAAAAGTAGCAATTTACGGTAGAGCTTGCGGAGAATACCAGGTGACTCAGAATATCACTTCACTTTGGCCGTAGAAAGGTTACAAATGTGGTACCTGAAGAAAACAAACTATATCACGAGTAAAGTACGGAAGTTCCATGCATCATGCATCGAGGGTTTACGGGACTAGAACGATGCGACTATATTCGAGACTTTCTTGGTCTTAATACTCCTTTAGGAATGACCAACCGTTTACTATAGCAGTGACCTTGTAGTGGTGTGATACCGGGGGTGTTCTCTTGGAACGCACCAGCTGGAATAGTCAAACATGGTTTGGACTGTTCCCGGCCCAAGCGTGGACGTTGCTTCTGTGATACAATTGGCTCAAGTACAGAAGCAGAAGCGATAGTTAGCAACGCATCAGGTGACACTACAGAGCTACATGACCAAACGTACCATAGCAGCATAACACCGGCTCCAAGTTCCAGGGTGAGCGTGGTTTGGTGTCGGCTCAAGGAAAGTTGGAACAAGTGCACCAAGACATTGGCTACAGTCCTGCCAATGTTTTGCCTACAACATGACTAAAGTCGCCAGGCGACACTACACTGAATAGGACCCACACCTCTGTAAGTATTCAATATGCCTCAAGTCGTCTATCGTGCTATCTACTCCAACAGTAAACCTAGCACGGATCTCACACCTCTCTTCTCAAAATGTAGAAAACGGTCGGCAATGTTCACATGATTGATAAGATAAGAACAAAAATCACAGTCGCAGAGTGCTACCACCGCACCCCCCCGGAATCCTGGGCCAGCTGCAACCGTAGATACACCCTCGTCTAGCCATATTCCTTCCATCCTGCCGAGGGTAGCGGTTGCCGATAGTAAACGACTCTAGACGACTCGGGTCAGAACCTCTCCTATACAATCACGTCTATGGTAGTTCGGGGGTAATCCCAACTGGATCCAGCTGACCTCCCACCACACACCGGCCATCAGGTAGTGGGATGCAAAGAACTCCGCTCGCAAGATCGTGCTTTGGCTTGATTTACCACGACACTTTTCCATGTCACTATATTTCATCCGTGGAATTTCTTTTGGTTTCATGCTTGCCTTATATAAATACTTCCAGAACCACAACCGTGGCATCGTGTGATTCTCCTCGTCTCATTCCTCACACAAACATGAGTCTGTTACCACTAGAGATCATTGATTTGATCTTGTCGTACTTGGACTACGACGACCTAACACGATTATTTTGTCTTGACGAGCCAGATTTGGGGGGTGGAGCCGATGAGCTATTAGGATTGCGACAAATGGCCCTATGCCAGTGCTACAACCACAAACCAGTAGCAATTACCAATGAGTACACCACAGACGTACTACTCACACCCCGTAGGTTGGATTATTTAGCAGCACATAAACTCGTCATTACCCCCAAATCGTTATCTATAGTATTAAGTACTTCATTTCAACTTCGGTGGATTCCATACTTGAAAAGTATCGACAACATCCACATCTACGTGGAGAACAAGCAAGTGCTTGGAATGTTCAAAACGGTCATGGCGACTCTCCAGTTCACGTCACTTACCGTCCATAGTAAATTGCCGGTGACGTTACCCATCACCATTCAGAACCTACTGGACAACTTATTTAGCCCCAAGGACATATTAGATTGTCCTGTAGGATTGGAAAAATTGACCCATTTGGATCTCTCGTACAATAACTTGCTGGACTTGTCACACATCACCCTTCCGACCCTGTTGACTACGTTGAATTTGTCCAACAATAATCTCTGGAGAGTAGACAATCTCCAGTCGTTGACAAGATTGTCAAACTTGGACTTGTCCAACAACCATTTGGTGTACATCAACATCAACATCCCCAGTTTGGTGAGAATCAATCTCCTGGGTAATAACTTGGACAATGTCAACTTCTTGCTCAACAGCTTCACCAACTTGCTCTATCTCGATTTGTCAAGAAACTTGATTTCCCACTTGTCCAAGTTTCCACCAAACTTAATTTCTATCAACCTTGCATGGAACTACTTGAACACTCGGTTCGACAGCAGTGTGTTTCCCGAAAACCTCCAGGAATTGGACGTCAGCTGGTGCAAGTTGAGCCAGGAAATCGTTCTTCCAGGAAACGCAGTATTGAAAGGTGCAGCGTAAGATGTACATAGGCATTAATTTATTTATTTGTATTGCCATGCTGTAGAACGACCTCCATCGTGAGTATCACTATACTAACATTGCATAGGGCCCCCGTTATTGCTCTTCTTTATACTAGCTTGAACATATAGTACACTCCAACTTTACCAAAACTGGACCGATTTTCGCCTAATTTTCACCAAACACAAAGGTACCCAAGACTATTCCTCTGATACTGCCAATGTCCCCAATTTCTCACCCGAACCCACCTTAATCCCAAACTTTCCATTTTTTTCGCAGCCATTTCCTTTAGGCGTAGTCGCAGGGCCACTTCTGCACTCCCTAAAATTTCCACAATTTATTGTTCTTTTCCAACCCCCATGAAACCATGTCCAAATCGTTGTGTTGCTACGCGTTTGAGGCATTGAACCATCTGCTTACTGGGTCACATGAGATTCCACTCGAAAACTTCGAAAAAGTAGCCCATTCCACCGCCTCTTTTCCTGATACTTGCCCTTTGTTCGTCACTTGGAATAAGCACGGAAACTTGAGAGGCTGTATCGGAACATTCCTGGACCTCCAGCTTGCTCCAGGAGTGAAAAGATTCAGCATAACGTCAGCATTACACGATTCCCGATTCCCCCCGGTCAAAAAACTGGAACTTTCGTCGTTGCTGGTCTCGGTAACGTTGTTGGCCAACTTCAACCCAATCTCCGACTGCTTGGACTGGAAAGTGGGATTGCATGGTCTTAAAGTATCGTTTGACTACAACGGAACCCACTACTCTGGGACTTTTCTCCCCAGCGTTGCCGAGGACGAGAATTGGGACCAATTGACTACCTTGTACTACCTCTTGAAGAAGTCAGATTTGGAATCCGTTCACAAATCTAAGGTTCTAGAATTCTACACCGACGGCTTGCAGCAGAAATGGCTCCGTTTGACGAGATACGAGGGCGTAAAAGCAGCACTAGACTACGACGAGTACGTTGACATTAGAGAAAAAGCAGAGGCACAATAGATTACCATTAAGCAGTTACTCAATTTGATCTATTACAGCGTTGCAACCGGTTTGTTAAGTTACTCATTTTTACGCGATTACACCTAGTCTTCTCTGTCTTGTAGCGGTGAAAACGATAAACTACCCCAGGACCTCTTCGTTCTAGCTGTTTGTCGCATATTAAATCAGTCTGTATTCAATATATGGAGTGTGAAATGGTACGCTACTAACCACATCTATACTATACACGGTCTATGGTTTACTCCAACTGATTGGCACAAAAACTGCAACGAATCACATCGCCATTTACACGGTGGTGGCCTTGATCAATGCATAAAGAAGACCACTCGACAAAACTGGAATGGTGAAATTATCGTCGATACCACAGATATCAACGGCTTCAGGAAGAGATGCAATGAATCCGGTAGCAATCGCAAATACCGGCAATGTCATCTTGTTGTGAGCTTCAGTCCAGGTGAAATCACCTACAGTGTTGACATCAAACTTCACAAGGTATCCGTAAATAAGGAAACAGCTACCGACACCGGCAAGAAAACTACCGATACAGCCGGCCAATGACTTGGAACCGACAACTTTGGGAGTATATTTACCAAACTGTCTACCAATAGTAGATGCAGCCGTGTCTGCCCAGGACAATAACAAAACCGACATCAACGAGATATCTTTAGGGAAAACAGAGAACACTATAATAAGTCCCACCAAGTACCACAATACCCCGTTATATCCATAGACTTCCTTTTCTCTGATCATGAACCACATGAAATTTACAATCTTTTTGTTCAATTCAGGGTTTCTGAACCTGATGAAATCGTTCAAGAAAACAACGGTAAATAGCACCAGCAATGGAAGAATCAACTGTTTATGAGTGAATCCAGAAACGTACATCCCAATAGTGAAGAATCCAATCGACGAATGAAGCACTTTTCTCCCGACTTCGTGCTTTTTCATAAATCTAACAAATGCATCTTCTTCAACAGAACCGTTGGAAGCGTGGGATTCGTCCGCTGGTTGCTTCACAGCAGTCTCGGTGGCATCAACTTCGTCGTCTTCAGATTCGTCGTCACTTTCACTGATCATCGATGTCTCATTGATATAGGTGACATCATCTTCCATGTATGAGTCGTCGAAATCAGCAGTAAGTATGGTCTTTTGAAGCGGTTTTCTCTTGATGGTTGTCCTTGGAGTGCTGATTCCAGTCACTCTGGCGTTTTTCGGCGTACTAGGAACAGATACCATAATGTTTATGCTGTTGTCTGCAACTGACTCGTGTTTTCATCACTGTTTTTTGTTTACATAGCGAAAATTTTGGCCCGGACTGCACACAGACAAGAACCGACCCGTTTTAGATCTGGGGTTGAACCAAAGTCGGGATTGGAACCGAGGTGATATACTGAAACTACGCGAATGATGCACCGGCTGTGGCGGACTCCAGGTTAGTTCAACTTTGGTGCAATTTCGGTAAATTTTGGAGGTGGTTTCGTCAAGGTGCGATGACATTGTGTAAGCAGAGAACAGTGATGAACCGATGGGCCAGTACGCATTTTCAGCGCACGACAACGTGGGATTGACGGTCCAGATATTGGCCTATGGGATTTATTCATTTTGCATTGCCGAGATGGTATCATTTTTGTATTTAGTTTCGCATTGGTTGGCTTGAATACCTTTTTAAACGTAAAGTGTATAGTAACAGTGTCCCAGAAACGTTTTTGTGGTGTCCTGAGGCCACACCGTACCGTTTCGGTACCATAATTGAAAGTTTCGTTTTGAAAAATGGGCATATATCGTAATCTGTTTGTAGTTTGGGCATGTGTAATGTTTGTAGGGGTTGAAATCAGACGGTGGGCCGAAGAAGCCTATTCTTCACTCCAACTTGGCAACAATATTGGACGCAATGTCAATATATGGTTTGGCCAATTCTGGGTCCGTCATGACGACAGGCTTACCCTTATCAGACTGAACACAGATGGCTTCGTTCAAAGGTATAGACCCCAAGACGTCCAAATGGTGCTTTGCTGCCTCTCTTCTTGCCCCTTCTGACCCAAAAATGTGTGCTTCGTGCTTACAATTAGGACAAACAAAGTAGCTCATGTTCTGGACTAACCCAAGCAACGGGATCTCAACCTGTTTAAACATGGCTATCCCTTTAACCGCATCAATAAGAGCAATATCCTGTGGTGTACTTACAATTACCGCCCCATCAACCTTAAGCTGCTGACTTATCGTCAATTGCGTGTCCCCAGTGCCTGGGGGCATGTCAATAACCAAGTAGTCTAGATTTGACCACTGAACATCAAAAAGTAATTGCTGGAGAGCCTTCATCACCATCAAACCCCGCCAAACAACTGCTTTCTCGCTAGATACCAAATACCCCATGGACATGGACTCAATTCCATAGTTGATCAACGGCAAAAGCTTACCGTTGTCCGAGATTCTCGGCTCGCCAGTAAGGTTCAAAAGCCTAGGAATCGATGGGCCAAATATATCTGCGTCCAATATCCCGACTCTTCGACCCAACGATTGAAGTGCCAACGCCGTGTTTACTGCGACAGTGGACTTTCCTACACCCCCTTTTGCTGACGATACTAAAATTACTCGATTTACCCCAGATATTCTTTGCTTGATAGGCAATCCTCGACTCATGAGCGGGATTGATTCTTTCTTCTTTCGCGGCAACCCTAATGGGTTCTCGTGCATTACTCTCGCACACGTTTGAAACCACCGCGCGCGTGGCATCATCGTAACAATTCGTGCTGACATCATGGGCTGGTTCCTCGTTCAAGAATAATGGAATTTTTCGATGCTCATCGCAAATGTTTCCATAAATGTAAGACCAATGTTTCGCAAACCGGGACTATTTCACACCATACACCGTGTGGTACGGTACCACTCTACCGTGGTGGACTACAAGCCCACGATCTTTGCTCTTTCCACCAAGTTTGGCCGGTCAGCCATTGGTGTTGTACGGGTTTCTGGTTCTCAGTCCCAGTATATCTACAATAAACTAACAAATACAACAATTGCCCCCAAACAGAGGGTCGCAAGCGTACGTAGACTATATAATCAGGATAGGTTGCTTGACGAGGCGCTAACACTCTACTTCCAAGCTCCCAGGACGTATACCGGGGAAGATATCTTGGAGCTCCATCTTCATGGTGGTACAGCAATAATCCAGTCGGTCTTGAATACCATTGGCGGGCTTCATGATCCAGATAACGGCATAAATATCCGTTACGCCCAGAATGGGGAGTTCAGTCAAAGAGCGTTCATCAACGGCAGATTTGACTTGACGGAATTGGAAGGGGTTCGAGAGATGATCGATGCTGAAACGGAGACCCAGCGAATCGCAGCACTCTCGTCGCTAACAGGAGACTCAAGGAAGATTTTCCATCGCTGGCGGGAAGAAATCGTCAATAATATCGCATTATTGACTACCGTAATCGATTTCGGAGAAGAACATGATTTGGAAGAAGTGGCCGAATTGTTCGATACCGTCGATTCCAACATCACGGCGATATCTAACGATATCAACCAGTATCTTGCGAAAATTAGACGTTCAGAAATCCTTATGAAAGGTATAAAATTGGTGCTTTTGGGCCCACCAAATGCTGGAAAATCATCAATACTAAATTTTCTTGCCAACAAAGATGCTGCCATTGTCAGTGACATTGCCGGTACTACAAGAGACGTAATCGACGTTCCGCTCGATATTTCTGGCTACAAAGTTGTGGTGGGAGATACGGCTGGAATTAGACCAATTGATCTTGCTGATTCTATAGAACGAGAGGGTATAAAACGGGCTAAAGATAAGTCTTTAACCAGTGACTTGGTACTAGTAATCCTACCTCTTGATGGTGAAGTTAACCACAATCATCTAGCACAACATATTAGTGTTCTTAAGGCAGAAAATAAAAAGATTGTTGTGATCTTAAATAAGCAAGATTTGTTACAAGGCAATAACGACTATGAAACCCATGTTGAATCATTGTCTACCGAGCTAGGGCTAGCCAAGGACGATTTTCATGTTGTCTCGTGCTTGACTGGCTACGGGATGTCCGAACTTTCGGAGTCTCTAGTTCACCAGTTCAAGGCAATTACCCAATCTGAATCAGCAGACCCAGTTGTGATTTCTGCTAGAGCCCAGGATTTACTCGTGAACGATGTCCTATACGGATTTGAACAATTCAAAGTCTGGAAAGAGCAAGAAGATGTGGTGTTGGCAACAGAAAGTTTGAAACAATCGGCAGAAGGTATTGGAAAGATTACTGGAGATGCCATTGGGGTGGAAGAGATTTTGGGGGTAGTTTTTTCGAGTTTTTGTATTGGGAAATGATTATTTGTGTATTGTAGTGATTATATCGTCTTGTACATATTTTACATATCAAATCAACAATAGTCTATATGGAAATTAAGCATTGTTCAACACAACGTAGAATGTGATCCTTTCAACATCCCACGACATCTTCAACTGCTGAAGCTGATGTCTTGTGTGTCTCCCAGCAATTTCTGAGTCTTCTACTTCTTGACTTGGTTTCAATTTCTTCGTCAATGCTGGTGATATCTTACACTCAAACTCAATGATGTTTAAACCATGGTTCAACTTTAGTTCATACTGGATACCTAGCAACGTCGAGTCCTTTTCTTCGTAAACGTCTCCATTACTCGTTGATTCCTCATCATTGACATAAACTTTACATTGGAAATCCTCGTCTGTTGTCAGGTTCAAGTAACCATGGCCATCAACCAAATCGTGTTTTTTGATATTGTAGAGGAGATTGTGTAGTTCAACTTTTAATGTGACAAATGGAGATGATTCTGCTGGTAAAGGTAATGAGTATGATTGGTTGGCATAGCCGTTTGCTGGGAATTTATATTCAAATAGGTTGGTTGTGTTTACGACATTATGAGAAGGGAAAAGTTCTTTTTTAGCATCAGCTAAACCACTGAGTATAAAGGGTCGTTGTTGAATTTGTTGAGTGACTAATTGTGCTGCTGATACAGTTGATGAAAGCGATGATTCTTGAATTACGCAATTTTGTATTGGGATTGTGGGCAACGATTTTCCAAGGGTGTTGTGCACCGATTTTTCCGTAATCACCGGTTTTGTCTCGGTCTTTTCATCGGTTTCAACGTTTGCTGGTGGTTTTGTCTCTTCTTCCTTGATAACAGGCTCCTCATTTTCCTCATTTGTGACTTGTTTTACTTTCGATCTTTTAGGTGAAGTCTCACTCGGCTTGGATTTGGACTGTTTCAACTTCAACTTCAACTTTGTCGACTTTCCTTCAGCCTTTTCGAGTAGTTCTTGGTACTGTTCGTTAAAGTAATCGTTCAATTTAACCGCATCCTGGTAAATCATCGACGACGGATCATTATAGAGTTTGGCATTGGAAAAAATTAACTCAGTGGCTGCATGGAATTTCTTTAAATTATCAACAAGAGACGACTTTTGCACAAAGAGTTTCTTCTTTTCGATCTTGCTTATGACGTTGTTGAACGATGTTGGGTGCTTGACAAAATTGATGTAATCAGGGTACAATTCCAAATCGACATCCTCAATAAATGGCCCCGAAATCACCCCATCTTCGGCAAACTTGTGGTCAATAACCCTTTGCAATAATTCAATACATAGACTAGGTAATTTTGCAAAGGTAATGTCTCCCCCAGTCTCGGCCGGTGGGTTTACTTTCAATTTCAATTTCTGGTGGTGCTTACTATTAAACTGGGAAACTTGCTCCTCCACAAACTCAAACATCTTGGTTGCACTGGTGACGATCCAACTAGAAGGATCGTTGTACTTGGTAGCATTGTCTAGCAATAATTTAAAGTCTTCCACAAACTCCTCAGCCAGAGAGTATGACTTCAGTTTGACTTTCTTGCTGACTTCCGCAAGACTGATGGGCAATTCAATGATCTCGTAATAGTCTGGATAAAGCTTCTTCGATGGGAGTTTCAAAAATGGCTCTACTAAGCTCACACCACTATCGTCTTGAAGGTCCATCACCAACCCCAATGCCGACGTATAGAAAGTCTGCGCATCTATCGCCGATGCCGATGTCTTCTGTGCCTTTGTTGCATCGGGATGCGATGCAGCTTTCCTCTTCTGAACCATTTTTGCCGTATATTCACCGTATCAAAAATGCGTTCTTTTAAATGTTGATAATTTTCAAATTTGAAAAATTCCGTCATACTAGAAATATCACCATTTCATACTTTCACCTAGCCAGATAACCTTCCCTGCCACCACCATCGTGATGCCACCAATCGACAGTATCACCATCGTATACGGAAGTGATACCGGGAATGCCGAGGATTATGCCCGATACTTGGCCAAACGGTTGACATGCCACGGGTTGAGGCCCACCGTGAGCTCAGGAAATGATTATCCTATGAAACAGTTGATAACGAAAACCCGGTATTTGATCGTGGTATGTTCGACTGCGGGCCAAGGTGACTTGCCGGCCAACATCCGGCAGTTTTTCAGGTTCTTGTTGAAGAAAAAATTACCACCGGATCTTTTGAACCATGTGAACTTGACTTCGTTTGGGATTGGTGATTCCACCTATTCCAAGTACAACTATGCCATGAAGAAGATCCACACTCGGTTGTTGCAGTTGGGATGCACCGAGTTTTCACCCAAATGTGAGGCTGACGAGCAATCTGCCGAGGGAGTAGATGGGTTCTACAGAGAATGGGAACTGGAACTCATTGAGACCTTGTCCAAGTCGTTTACGTTGGTGTACAACGAGAATAACGACCTTTTGTTGACCAACCGGTTGGTGTGCAGCGAGACAAACAAGGAGGTGTTCTCGCCGGGCGATTTGTCCACCACGAGACTGGTGCCTAATATGAAAATCGGGAAAATTGTCCAAAACGAAAGAGTAACGGCACAAGACCATTTCCAGGATATCCGTCACGTTATCATCGAATCTGAAGATTTAGAGTACGACCCAGGTGACTCGTTGGCTCTTTACCCCATTAATGACGACCGGAGCGTCCAATTATTGCTTGAACTGCAACCCCACTGGTTGCCATATTCTGATAAACTAGTGGAAATTTCTGGCGAGTACCACCTTGATGGTGGAATTATCGACCGCAAGCAGCTCACGTTGCGGAATTTGATCAAGTATCACTTGGATATCATGTCGATTCCTCGCCGGACGCTTTTTATGACTCTTTGGCACTTTGTCAATACCGACACTGAAATGGGGGAACGAGAACAACAGAAACTTAAGGAGTTTGGCAGTCTAGACGATCCAGAAGAATTGTACGATTATGCCAACAGACCCAGAAGACTGATTTTGGAGATGATCATGGAGTTTGAAAACAATTTGCGTATTCCACTCGAGTACATTTTCGACATATTCCCCAAAATCAAACCAAGATTATTCTCCATAGCATCCAAACCTGACCCACACCGTGTGGAACTCGTTGTGGGCGTGGTGGAATACAAGACTATGTTAAGAAGAATCAGACGGGGGCTCTGCACCAAGTGGCTCAAAACTTTGGGCCCAGGTGACGAATTTGTATTCACCATAGACAGAAACAGATTGAACTTTGAGTTGCCTAATGTCGCCAATCCTCCACTTATTATGGTGGCTCCAGGAACAGGAATTGCTCCCATGAAATCGCTCGTGGAAGACATTGTTCAGCTAAACAGAAACCAACAAATGTACCTCTTTTACGGCTGCAGATACAAGGCCAAAGATTATCTTTTCGAACGAGAATGGAACAACTATGTCAACCAGAAAAAGCTACAGATATTCCCAACTTTCTCCCGGGAATCAAAAGTCAAATACGTCCAAGACCAGCTCTACCAGCACCGTACCCTCGTGGGAGACCTCATTTTGAACCAGAATGCCATTGTGTACGTGTGTGGTTCTGCTGGTAGTATGCCCAAGCAGGTCAAGATCACTTTGGCAGAAATTGTCAAAGAGGAGGGAAACCTTACCGAAGAAGAGGCCCACACCTACATCTTCAATATGGAAAACACCGCTAGATATAAAGAAGACACCTGGTAGCAGGACCCACCTTTATACGGTTTATAGATAGACTACAATAGATTGACACATGTCGCAAAGTCCGGCTGGTGTCGCAAATCGACGACAATATCACGTGACATTTGTCACAGACTGCCCACAATAATTTTTCACTTTCTGGTGTAGTGAAGCACGCCAGGTATCAAATCAGCGACAAAGATGATCCAGTTGGTACAGCCAGCACGCCTTAGACTGGCTAGATTACTTGGAGGGCTCTTAGGATTACGGTGTTCCTCGACAGGACCCAAATTTCCTCCTGAAATCACCCTAAATGGCAAAGTGTACAAGACCGATGAATGGACCAACGTACCACCATACATCTTGGAGTTGACCAAAAGACAATTACACCGGAACCCCAACCATCCCATTGGGATTTTGAACAACTTGATAGAAACCAATTTTCAGGGCTTGGGATACACATTCTATAACAATTTCAATCCAGCTGTTACCACATTCCAGAATTTCGATGTCCTTGGGTTTCCTCAAGACCATCCAGGAAGATCAAAGTCGGACACATATTACTTGAACAAGGACAATTTGTTAAGAACACATACTTCAGCCCATGAAAATGAATGTTTCCAGGACTGCAAGACTCCTGGTTATTTGTTAACGGCAGATGTTTACAGAAGAGATGAAATCGATAGAACCCATTATCCTGGTTTCCACCAAATGGAAGGTGCTAGATTATGGGATAAGAATACTGAAAATATCGAACAAGTGATCCAGGCCGACATTGATGCTATTCCCAAGACAAACATCATTGTAGATGATCCATTCAGAGAAAACCCTTGCAACCCAGAAAACCCCAAACAAGATTACATCACCGAAAAGCAAACACAGTTAGTAGCAACTCACTTGAAGAAAACTGTAGAGTATTTGGTCAATCTTGTATTTGAAAAGGCAAAAGAGTCAGCAAGACTGGCTGGGTGTAATGAACCATGGGTCAACGAACCATTGCGTGTAAGATGGGTGGAAGCATACTTTCCATGGACAACTCCATCGTGGGAGATTGAAGTATGGTGGAACGGCGATTGGCTAGAATGTTGTGGATCTGGAGTAGTCAAACAACAGGTATTATTGAACTCACAAGTGAGTGAAGATAAATTTGGCTGGGCGTTTGGAATTGGACTCGACAGAATTGCTATGGTGTTATTTGACATTCCGGATATCAGATACTTTTGGTCATTGGATGAACGGTTTGCTCGTCAATTCAAACAAGGTACCATTTCTACGTTTGTGCCTTATTCCAAGTACCCAGGGATTAAAAGAGATGTTTCGTTCTGGTTACCACCTGGAGTAGACCTCCACGAAAACGATGTTATGGAGGTTGTTCGTGATCATGGTAAGGATCTTGTTGAAAGTGTAACTATGGTCGACTCATTTGTTCACCCAAAGACCGGAAAGAAGTCTCAGTGTTACAGAATCAACTATCAATCCATGGACAGAAACTTGACCAACGACGAAATCAATGCTATCCACTCCAACGTTGAAAACAGTTTGACTGATGGCTTCCAGGTTGAGATTCGTTAGCAGACTTGTAAATATAAACGACACCAGTGTCACTTTAGACTGTGAATAGAATATAATTACGCATGTATGAACATTTGGAAGAAGAGAGTGTAAGACAAAAAGCCAAAACGATTAAGGAATCCTAACTAGGCAAATGTTTCTCTGTCACAGAAGCTTGGTACAGTTAACACCTTGAACCACAGCTAATCTTGGTATTGCACTTGCAATTGCAACCTTAGGTGGTTTGTTCAGTCTATTGTAACGTACAAGTTCACATTATTATACCTTACTTCTCTTTGTAGTCGTACTGGCTGGACAACCATACTAATGCTTGGTGAAATATAGTACTAGTGGGGTCACCACACTTGGACTGGTGAAGGATACACACAGTCTATCAATTTATGCCACCAAGTATGGTACAGGCATTCTCCAAAATGTCATAATTTTTCATTATCCCCAAATCAGTTGAATGCGAAAATTGGACCTTAACTAAACAAAAGTTTGTAACAAACTTATATACTCATTCAAGAATATCAACTGCAAACATGACAATTCTTGTCCCAGAGTATCTAGAAATAACCATCTACCACCTTAACCCAGACGGTGCCGTCTTGCAACAAACATCAGAAAAACACATTTCACTGCCTAGAAAACAATTATACCCACTTCCATGGCATAAATACGTCCAGTGGCCCAAGAAAGCAAAATCCAGTGCCTCACCATAATCTTCCATAAACTTTTCTGGTTTCTCTAATGGCTGCAAATATGACGATTTTGTGGTCCTGTCCCAAAAAGGCATGTGCGGCTCGGTAACGAAATTGAAAAATTTTGTGTGAGAATTATTCAACACAAGACTAGTATCAACACTCGACAATATGATCGGTTTAGTGTCGTCGATGATGGGTGGTGTGCGCACCGGGCTTAGTACTGGGATGCGTATGCCTGTTTCGGCACCATTAATTAACTTGGTTCGGTTCAAACACGAGTATGCCCCAAGATTCAAAAAGTTAAGAAAGGCCATGAAAGGAAGAGTTTCTGTGAGAACCGGGGGTTCCATCAAGGGAAACTCGGTCGAGTTTGGTGAATACGGTTTAAGATTGAAGACCAACGGTATCAGAATGGACGCAGCACAACTATTGGCTGCTGACAAGGTTCTTAAACGTGCTTTGAGACCATCAGGATCGGACTTAATCACCAGATTCACTTGTAATACTGCTGTCTGTGTTAAGGGTAACCAGACCAGAATGGGTAAAGGTAAGGGTGCGTTTGACCACTGGGCTTGTAGAGTGCCCACCGGGAAAGTTTTGTTCGAAGTCAGAGGTAATATTCACGAAAGAGTTGCCAGAGAAGCCTTGAGAAAGGCTGCCGACAAATTGCCTGGATTATACGAAATTGTCACCAAGGACTCCCTCATTAGAGTTTCGCCTACTCATCTTATTGAGAAGCCAAAGCCTGTAGATTATGTCGAGTTATTGAACAAGCAACCAACTGGAAAATGGAAGAATCTTCAGGATTCCAAGAAAGACATATATAGATTATACAGAGGTCGTTAACACGATCGGCTGCTCCTTGTACATATAGTAATGAACTGTCTAAGTGAATTGTGTAGTGCGAAGTGTAGGAAGCAGGAAACACAACCCCAGGAAGGCTAAGACTTAGATTTGGCGAAAAACAAGAGTTTCGAAAACATCTAGTGTAGCTTACAGAACTGTTAGTACGATGGGGATTATTAAGGTGATGGGAATGGAGTTAGTCATTTTTTTCAAAATTTCAATTTTTTTTGGAATGGAGTAGGTAATTTTTTTCTAAATTTCAATTTTTATTTCTACTCTCACTTTATTTGCGACAATGGCTGCAAAATTTTACTTCATTAATTCATAAACACTAAACTATTACATAAACAAAACAGAGAAAACCAACATTAATGGCACCATGACTATATGATTTGTTTGCAGATTTGCCACGTTCTTGCTAGAAGTTTCTGATGCCGAAGCCGACGAAGCTGACTGCGACTTTTCAGAAGACTTAGCGGAGTTGGCAGATTTATTGGAAGACTTGATAGAAGACACAATTGACGACTTGGAAGGCGACGTGGTGATTGGACCGGACGACGTGGTTTTCGTGTTGGTATCGGTGGTCTTTTCTGTGCCAGAACCGTTGCCGCCGTTTGTACCTTTAGACGTAGCAGAAGCGTGGGTCATACCGCCACCAGAACCCTCTGTGGCCCCCAGCACTGTGCCGATGTCAATTGAGGGAAACTCAATGCCAATCGAGTCGGTGAAAAAGATCGGACTGAACTCACTTCCATAAAACAAACTATAATCCGAAAGAAGATAAGGAATCTCGTCAGAGTCGTAATATGACAATGGAACAGAAACTACTTCACCAAGATAGCTATACACAAGATACCCATCGGTAGTGTAAATTTTGAGCCAGGACCAATAGTTTACTCCATAGAAGTTACCTGCCGTGGGGACAGAAATCACCTCGCCGTCAACAGTATATACATAATAGCCGTTGTCCCGTCTCTCCAACCCTAAAAACTCCCGGACTTTATGGTAGGGACTGAAGGCCAACGACACAGACGCAAGAAAGAATAAGAAATCTAATCTCATTGTTAAATAATACAAACAACGGTGATACCAAGAATGAATTTCTCTACAAAGTAACGGTATTGTTCGTGCTTAAATATTGCATGATTTTGCATTGTCATCACAGATTTACGGTCGAAGAAGGCGATGAAAACACCAAACACGAGCGGCTGAATTCAATTACGATATAAAAATAATACTGGCACAAGTCAATAATGTCTGCGATAGTTTCTTCCATTGGTGGTCGTAACTGCACCACCCCTGAACGATAAGTACCAATACCCCATAAATGAACAAAAGCCTGTCCCAAAACTGCAAGCTCGTATTGTCAGATCATGGATAATTACGCATGAAAAGCCTTCCCCACAGACTAGTGACACCTCCAATCTCACTTCAAGCCCCGTGCCAGAAAGCCATGATCAAGCCTGGAACACAAGCCGAGTTTACTTCGCCAGCATGAATTTCATGACTCTGCCATGTTCACATTATTTACTTACAAAAGGCTTGTACCGGTAACCAGGGTCATGTAAATGTCAATATCTGGCGATGTCTACTTCCATGTGTGGAACTGATGGTGCACAATGATTTCTGGGGCATAAAAATTTCATGGGGTAGATAATATTACCATGAGAAAATACCGTGGTGCAAATAATATCTGATCACCACGCCCCAGTATATCTGATTACCGGTATACGTCGGTGGAAACAATGGTATCAGCCGTGTTTCCCAGGATATCAATTATTCTATTATAGGGTGTGGTAGCACCGACTACCAAAAAGGTTTATCACGAGTGAGCAGTAACGGCCATGGCAACGGCGATACACAAGCACTACACTACAACAGTGGCATCGCGAACTCATCTACACAACTGCCATCACGAAAACTAAACGGAGCAACGAAAAGTGAAACTAGCCACACTCAGCTCAATACAGTACCACTTACAGAACGACCAAATAATCTGGAGCCAGCTGGGGCACTACATTGGGATAAAACATACGGCGCAACCATAGGATTGCTGAAGCACCATGGACAACAAGCTAATAAACCACGGGTTGAACCTTGTGTCCAACATAGTGGAGCTGGATACCGATACCACGGTGATTGATCTTCAGTTGTTACATAATTTAAACACAAACCAGGCGGTGAACTATATCAAGCTATCGCAGCTGCTTTCGACCCTTCAGAAAAACCACGATGAACTAGCAAACAACGATTTGGAAGCAATTGGTCGCTTGATTGATGATATTGACTCTAAAGTGTCGTCGCTTGAAGCCATTACTGACGAGTTGAACAAGTGGTCAGTCGATTTGTACGAAAAAGTGTCCAAGTAACATCCAGAGACACTGGTGGTCCACAAACGATGTATCGGCAGATGGATGACGTGTCTTTGATATATTTATGGCCATATCGCTCTATTGACTGGGCGTAAATTCAATGGGTTCTTCGTTACAGCCGAATGGTTACCAAGAGGGACTCTTTGAGAAATGCCTGGTGTACCTTCTGAACATGCCACTATTGAGCTCGTCGTCCATACTACCAAGTAAACGCTGCAGCAACACCGAATTGCCACTTCTCTACTCCAGAAACCCTGTTAGAACACTAGATATAGAAGCTGTACATGAGTTTCATTCAATGGTTCTGAAATTATTCATCTACTGTGTTGATCGGGACGTAAACCTGGGCTATTAAAGTCACTCATTTCGTTGAATGAAACCTTCTCAGCACTACACCATCAAACTGTTCATTTCTTGAAATCCCTAGTGACCAAGACCAACGCATTACAAATTTATGTCAACTCTAACTAGGCTAAAGTCTTGTTTCACGCTGGTGAAACTCGTCTATTTACATAAATATACACTTACATTACCAGTCTCAACCTCCATCCACACCACCCAAACCTACCTAGCACAGTAGAACTCTCTGATAAGTCACCTCGATATCACAATTTTCGCTGAATCGTGTTTTTCTGTGGTGGTTAGTGGTGTTGAACGTGCTGGATTCTTCCAACCTCAGAAACAAAACCTACGTATTGTCCTCACGACGCCATCACTATACTTCTTCGTCTACCTGATACGATACCTTAATCCAAAGACTACAGCTACCACATTGCACAATGATATTTAACCCACCTTCACCATCATCGGTTCCATGATGTTCTAAGTCATACTCTGACAACCTCATGCTATTCTTGTCCTGACAACGAGGACAATCTTTCACCCAGCTCACCTCATCTCCGTCCTCCAAACACACAAAATCCTCTAGGCTAAACGTATCAAGACCACTGCCATTAACATTAAATCCTAGCTTCTGGACCGACATTTTAAAGTCGGCATCATACTGCTTACGCTGGTCAGGATCCCGCAACACCGAATACGCCTGGGTGATCTCCTCGATCTGTTTGCTATCACCACCTACTTTATCAGGATGGGTTCGCAAAAGGGTCTGGCGATACCCTTGCTTGATTTCCTCCAAAGTGCTGGTGGCAGTCACACCAAGAACTTCATAGTACGAGCGTCCTACATCGTCTATATAACCCATCACCGCTCGACGCTGTTTCCACACTGGATCGAGTTAAGTTACCTGGTAGTTTGTAGGGCGCTACCATCACCATCATTTGTCTCGAAAATATCTGACACAAAGCCGCCGAGGTTATCTGCCGGAGATGGGATTTTTTTCTGCGATGGCCTACTATAACAAAAAGGTGAATTAAACGTCTAGTTGTAGCACATCACCCTGGGATGAGTGGAGTTAAAAGAGCCAGAGAAGGAAAGACCACCGAGATCAGAGTGGCCTCGTTTACAGAAGAGCCCACCGCAATTGTCGGGTCTCTTTTCAACGGTCTAGTTGTGCCAGAATCTACCGAGTTTGACATCTACAAACACAAGAAGCATGAAAAGTTCTTGATGCACGGAGAAAGTGCCACCTTAGACTATAATGGACAAACTGAGGATGACGACAATAACGAGTATCTCGTTGGATTATACGATCCTCTTAACAAGTCGATCGATTTGTACCGTGCTCCATACGTCAATGCTAGAGTTTCAGCCAAGTCGGCAAGAAAGTTCGATGGCCCATCCATAAAATCACAAGGAACTCGTAATATCGCCCAACGTAATGCTTTGGGTGAAGCTTTTGGTACCAAGAAAGCCAAATCGGCCATTGCCAGTGCCGAACGTAATAGAATCGATGCTGATAAATTGGCCGATATCGAGATGGATATCATCGACAACGTCAGCAAATCCACACAAGACTTACCAACAAGAGAGAAAATGGCACAAGAAGTTGTTGACGATAGACCAACGCCAGTTGCTAACGTCGATGCTACTAATGTCGAAGACATTTATCCTGTTCACAACATAATACCCAGCAAGGAATGGAGCTATTTACGTATACAGCCATTGTTGGACGAAGACAACGACAGTGCCAGATTGGAGTTGTTACCATACAGCAAATCGAGCTATATTGCTAAGACTTTACCATCTTTGATCAACCAGAACAACCACGAGAAATTGCAATTGTTGATGTATGCCTCGCTATTATTTGGGGTTTATACCAATAGAAGAGTGAGAGACAAAGAGAGTTTGATGACAAGATTGCAAAACAAGGTTTCAGAAGTATTGGTCGATGGGGTGTTGGAAAGATTCACCATTGCTAAAGCATCGCAGTTCGGGAAGTCCAAGGATAGATCGTTTGTCATTGATCCTCACCACGAAGATAAATTGTTGTGTTATCTTTTAGCTATTATCCTCCACTTGAACAACTTTATGGTTGAATTACCACCATTAGCACATGAATTAAACATGAAACCAACGAGATTGGTGGGTTTGTTCAAGGCATTGGGAGCAACCATCAAATCCGCTACCGTGGGACAGGCAGAAGCTTTCGGTATTCCAAAGAACATGGCAGCAACATACAAGATTGCGTCATTGAAAGTGCCATTCAAATTGCCTGAAATGACCAGAAGAGGTAAGGCCAGTCGTTAATCCGGTGACGATTTTCTGATCCCTACTGTAACTCATAATGCTTGATAGTATCAGGTATAGCATATCTCGCAGGCTGCGGGCTTTTGAATTGTATAAATAGATTTCATAATGTATGAAGCAAACCACTAGTGTTGTAGCCAGTAGACTGTGTCTAGATAACTATAACTTAGCCAGACAATGTCCTAAGTTTTCGCAACCATTTTGCAGCCATTGGAGGAACACAGATACGTAAATTCGCCGCAAAACGTTAAAGCCTTTGCGCTGATTACCACAACAGTCTCTAGTCATAGTACCCCAATATAATAGGCCTTTCAGCACACATTCGACTCTATTTCACCATCGGTGGCTGGCTCGAGCTCTTCTTCATATCATTAGGGGGTATTTTCGCATTGCCTCATATGGAAGCCAACCCCTAAATTCAACACAGAAACAAACACCACACCAAAACGTAGTTAACCGGACCGCCTTTATTTGTCAAACCAAGCATCCTGCCATTCCAAGCACATTTGTACTAACCCCATAGACTAAAATCCAACCTCCCACGGAGTTTCGTCCAGAATTTCCAAATTGAAGATTTTCACGTGACCATCTCATGATTTATTAGCTTCAATTATTGCTAAAGTTTCTAAGGATTTTATTTCCCTTTCTCCACTGAGATCATAGAAGATACACCATTTCAAAGATGTACATTCCTTTAATAGGTCGTATTGGAATATTTGACTGGCCAGTGATAATTTTATCGTTTTTGTTGGCATGGTCCGAGTTTATCATTTCCACCATCACTGTGGTACTTCCTGATGCTGTGATATCGTTATTCACGTTAACGGTGAAGTTAATTTATCGGGGCAATCCGTTGAAATCGGAGTTTATATTTAAGACTGGCGAGCTACCAGAAGGAATTAACCAGAAACACTACAATTTGATGGTGAGCCTTTCTAAAGCAGAAACCATCCAACAGATGGCAGCATGTTTTGGTTACGAAGTCATCCCCCACGTCATGAAAACTAAAGATAACTACATTTTGACTATTCACAGGATTTCTGGAAAACCAAGACAACCAAATGGTAAAATTGCTTACTTGCACCATGGATTATTAATGTGCTCTGAAATATGGGTAACTATGTTGGACAAGCACAAAAACTTGCCATTTGTGCTTTACGAATTGGGTTACGATGTATGGTTAGGTAACAACAGAGGTAACAAGTATGGTCAGAAACACGTGTTTTATGATGTGGAGTCGGTTGATTTCTGGAATTTTTCTATTGACGATTTTGCCATATTTGATATTCCAGATATCATCGACTACATCTTGGACTACACCAAGATGGAAAAGTTAACTTACATTGGTTTCAGTCAAGGTACAGCACAAGCATTTGCCAGTATTTCTATTAACCCTCAATTAAACAAGAAGATTGAACAGTTCATTGCTATCAGTCCAGCAACGACACCACATGGATTGAATACCAACTTTCTTGATATTTTGCTTAAATCGTCACCAAATTTGATGTACTTGTTATTCTCCAGAAAGATTTTAATGCCATCTATCACGTTCTGGAAAAGGATTGTTTACCCATCATTATTTGATCTGATGATTGACTGGTCCAACTGGCTTTTATTTGACTGGAAGTCAGCAAATATCACGAAATTTCAAAAAATATCAAGTTATGCTCATTTGTACTCTACCACATCGGTGAAGGTTGTTGTTCATTGGTTTCAAATAATGAAACACAAGAATTTCCAAATGTATCACGAATCGTCGAGATTCCTTTCTGAGTTGAACCCCACTGTCTACAACTTAAAATTGATTCAAGTACCAATTCATCTTTTATACGGGACTATCGATTCATTAGTTGATATCGAGATTATGAAAGATCAGTTACCTCGGGCAACTACTACGGTACAACCTGTTGAGAACCATGAACATTTAGACAACTTATGGGGAGAAGACGTGTACGAGGTAGTATTCAAACATGTTTTAACATATCTCGGTGAGGATGTGTCTTATGTGGATCGTATTTTCAGCAACAACCTTCCTTTAATTGAAGAAATAGTTGATGACGATGATACGTTTGTCGACCAAAGCTACCTCAAGTCGAGCAACCGGTCACAAATTCACGAAACTCCAGTAAAGGCTTCCGGAGCCAGAGCACTCTCCAACCTGGACCAGTTGCTCAGATAAGAGGTGCTTATTAAGTGAAATACAGCTGGGCTTAAAACATAGTAGATAACGAAGATAAATGAAGATAAAGAGGAGAACTAGAGAAGAAATGGTATGTTGAAATTTACAAGAAAACAAAACGTAAGGTAAATGATTCAAATCAGGGTAAATTAGTTAATACGAGAAAATGGGTCAAGTTGAGCTTGCAAGCAAGACGTACATATTCTCTTTGGTATAATTACTGGAAATATAAAGTGAATTAATGGAAGACTAAGGCAACTACCGTAGAACTCCAAAAGAAAACAGTATTCTACAGCTTAGTTACAAATTGTAGTACGATTGCAAAGTATAACGTAAGCAATCATCCTTTTTGAATGTGCCTTGAACCGTTGCTGGAAACTATATATAGTCTGAATTGCAAGGGAATTTTTCATTATGTATTCTTGCATGGAAATTATCGCACCAGCAAAAACTATGCGTATAAGTTCGACAATAGTATTCCTAATACGGAAATTGACGTTTTGGAATTTGCGACATTCTTACATGTAGAAAAACTTTTGGAACAAAAGTTGCGAACTTAAATTAGCCGAACTTGGAGTAGAGTATTAGCATGGGTTTTGTTCCGGTGGCGGTATGTATCATGAACACTTTTGGCTATTTGACAATAACTAACCTTTAGGACGAAAAAAGAGTGGATTCTTTCCATCCGAATTGTAAGTATTTTTGCATTTCCCTTTATCATGGCACCAATACCACCAATGACTATAATCTGGCAAATTTATTTACCTGACATGATATTTGTGATTCTGACCACGGGAATCATTCTAAAAGCTCCATTATTATGAGGATATCGTTTAGTTTTGTTTCACTTCCGATTAATGTTGCAACCTATTTGCCTTTTACGATTACAGCCAAAAATTGGAATTTTGCACCTTTGCAGAAATTTAATTATATTGCCAAAATGTTCCTTATCGGGACATGGATCAAGCATTAGGTATCAGGTGTTGTAATGGAATACTTGAAACTTATAATATTTGTGGTTTTAACTATCTTGCTTTTCCATGCATTGCATATCTGGCCAGTGTCACGAATTATTTCTCCAGTTGTGGTGAATGGAGACAACTATAAGATTCTTTAGAATACTAACAGTTTAGGGCTCATTCAAAAAGTTGAATCTCAAACTCCACGTAGTATCCCAACATCTGGCGATTTTGATCCAATCCTTCATGATCTATTAAAATTAACTCCATACAAGTCGTCCATTGTCACAAGAAGATCGTTTGAGGAATCGATTAATGTGTATTCGTCCAAGTTGGCAGAAGTTCTTTATTTGTTGAATGAGGAAACCGATATCGATGATAATTCCCGAATGTCAGTTGAGAGTACCTTGTTTGAAATAACATCATCAATCCCAATTTCTCATCCAAACATGGCCACATATCCTAATGAATCGTTATCGAAAGTCTTGATTGATAATTATCATAGTTTATTGCATTTCTCTACGTCTTACTTCAACTTGTCATTAAGTTCCCATATCACAAAATTTATGGTTGAATTAATCTATTCCTTGCAATACTGGGAAGTATACCATTTATTATCAATAATTTCAAACTTTGAATATTTCTTGAAATTAATTGATTTTGAAATAACTCCAACGATATTTGGTCCACTAGTGAAACCTCCTTTGAACTATTTGAATGACGATATGTTGTCTGGCTTGCAATACCCATTTCCATACCCATTCTATAATTATTCTTATCACTCATTTGATGAGGGAGTGGAAGGCAGAAAATTCTCAAAGGTTAATATTAAACCATATATCAACATAGATTTATACCAGCCAACTTCAAGAAGAAAGCGTCAAAAGAGAAGAGCAGAAGTACCAACTGATTCAGATATCAGTATATCAGATTCAGATGCAGAGGCTAGATATAGTTCTGATGAACAAGAAATGACAAAGGCTGACATAAAGGATGAAGAAATGCTGGACTTATCAGATGATGAAGAAGACTATTATGACGACGTTGAATATTCGCGAAAATCAAGAAAACAAGTATCAGGGGGAGTACCTGAAATCTCAAAGAATCTTTTACAATTTCCTCACAGGTTGAGATTTATTCAAGATCCTAACAAAACCAATGATGATAATGAAGGTGGATCTGTTTCACCGTCTTTTAATGTGGAAACTGGTACTTATAATGATCAAAATTCATCTATCTACACCGACTCATCTGCGATAGACTCACAAATGACTGGTCTTAAAGGGTATATTCCAAGCCCATCACCAACATCGTCTAGCCCTACTAATGATGAGCGAATGAGAAGATTTAAAGCAGGTGCCATTCATCAGTGTCATTTGACTGATCCAACAACACACCAGAAATGTTTGAAAATCTTTTATGGCAAGAATGAGCTTTTAAGACATCAAGAATTTGTCCATGCAACAAAGAAGAAAATTTACAAATGTATATACTGTTCAAGAAGTGGATCTAAAGTTCAAAGCTATCCACGACATGATTCGTTGGCCAGACACATTCGTCGTAAGCACGGTGTTACCGGTAAAGAAAACAAGATGGCTGTCAATTATGCAAAAGATAACGTGGAAGTGGTTGACGAAGGTGTTCCAATAATTGCTAAACCAAACGAGTTTGAAAAACCGTTGCCACACCCAACATTCTTAAATTCTGATTTCACTGTAAAACCAGGCTATGCTGGATTCTTGTCATTCAGTACAAAGGATGGCCATCCAGCTCGAGAACTTCCACCACTGAGTATAATTCAAACTCTGAAGAATAAAGTGATTGAAGTCGTCGAAATCCCCCCAGTTTATAATGAAAATGGTGAACTTATCAGTGGAGGACGTGAAGAACGAGTTGTTTATGAACTGGATAACCTGCAAGATGGAAAAGAGAAGGCGGACAATACAAAACAATTAGTTGCACCTGAAAATAATCAAAACAATACGTACCTGCAAAAGAGCCCACAAAGTGAAGTATTACAACTTAACTTGGAAGGGCAGCCGCAATTATTTCAACCACAAGCTTACCGAGGATTGTCAGAAGATCCCAGAGCGTTCAACTCCCAAGTTTATCAAAACGCCCCAGCTCAATTTCAACAAGTCTTGCAAACTACATCTCAATCAATGCAACCACAACCTATGCAACCACAGCCTATGGAACAAAGCCAACCTCAACCACAACAAGAACAAATTGAGGAACCACCTAAGCCAGGGAGAAAGCGGAAGACACAACCAAAGCAATCACCCAAAGAAAAACCAAATAGTGGTCCAAAAGTACGGAAGACACAAACAAGACAAAAACCTCAGGCAAAACAACCAAAAGCACAAGGACGCGCAACTGAAGAGACACAAGTCAAAAACGAAGAGCACACAACACAATCTTTCGAGGGTCAGGGTCCACGAAACATTCCACAACATTTGATGCATAATCAAATGCAGCAAATGCAACAACATCAACAACAAATGCAATTCCAACACCAACAACAACAACAACACCAACAACAACAACAACAGCAACAGCAACAAAGTTCACATTCTAGACAATCGTCCCTTTCATTGCCACAACAACCACTGTCATATCCCCACAATCCACAACAACAATATGACCTTTCCCCAATACCTCCAAGACAACAAACAGTACAAGTACAACCACAAATGTACATGCCATCAATGGGCTCAATGATGCCAAACGAGTTTCAATTCAATATGTCTCCTCAACAACAAGAACAACTACACCCACAAATACCCCAAACTATGCATCGACAACATCCAGTGCCTCAATTGCAACAAATTGGACAACAGATGTCAGGAATGCCACAGATAATACTTCCTCTGATCCAGCAATTGGACAGGAGCCATAGCTTTGGCTTGCATAGCAGATTCCCATCATCGCAGCCACCACCTCGTGGACTTAATGGGTCACAAGATGAACAAAGCACACAAAAACCAACTGATTTTTCCTACCCGAAGCCACCAGAAAAGGGATCATAGGTCAATGGTTAATAATGTTTAGGTATATAGTACAATAACCGAAAGACAAATTCAGTGTCTGATAATAAAAATATAGAGACCACCGTTCGGTCGTTCAATAAGTCGACTATAAAAAAAACACTAACTAATATGTACTGGCTCACGACATGTTGAATACTTGCAGTGTTGTCCACATACTAGCGAATTAAACATTATTTGTTGGTCTCCTTGTTTTTGTGTAATATTTTTTGGTTGCAAAAAAACCCTCTGCAGCATTTGGTGATTGTTCAAATGTGTCAAATCCCGATTGGGTAAAAATAACAGCGTGTGGTGCTACCATGTGATAATGACGAATGGTGGAGCCAAAATGGAAAAGAAGTGACGGAGGGCAACTGCGGCGAAACGATATGTTGCTGTCATGGAACTTACTGATATAGCAATCAGGCACGTTGTTCTTGTAAATTTTTCGGAGTTGCATATTTTCCAAAATTGGACAAGGTGATAACTAGCAACCAAAACACCACAATAAAAGAAAAAAGGAACCAACCAGCAATATAGTTTGCTAGCCTGTACCATGTAAAAATATCCCGTTGTTTCTATGTATTCTACTCCGTAGTTCATCAACTACTTTTGCTCATTTTGCAAGAATACATTATTTCACAAACGCATGAATCAAAATGAAATATGCTGTCATAGCAAGAAACAAGCACACTCCTGTACTTTCTAATGCTAGTGACTTTCTGGTTATTGTTACCTGAAATTGTAACGATATCATTACCGTAGCTCACAGACCCTGGAAATAAACCGAACAAAACCACATTTTACCTTCAGTAAAAAGCTGAAACCCTCCACAAACCATCTTCTCGTGGTTCAACCCACACAAACAGTTTAAATCACTCAACCATTCAATGGTTACTTATTGAGTTAAAGTAATTTCATACTAGCAGCATTCCCCCCATTTGGGTCACAAGTGTGTATAATTACAACTAGAAACCCACACAATATTCAATTTTTTTGCCATCCAACCGTTTTGTCAAACGCTTAACCTCCAATCCTTTCCATTATGTTTGATACAACCATTATACACCAACATCTCCCACAAACCAACAAAACCGCATCGGTATTCCTATATCCTTATCAATGGCTGCAAAAAATTCTTCTCCGGGTAACACCGTTTTTTTGGAACCGTCGTGCACCATCAAAACCACCCAATTGTTAGGGAACAGAAAAAACCTACCAGGATAAATTTGCAGTTATAATTAAACAAAAGCTGAACGCAACCGTTTGAAACGTCGCTTTTTCATATTGTTCTTTCTCGTTTGCTATTGCTATTTATTTTGCAAAACTATCAAACTAGTTTAAACCCCATTTTCAGTCGGGTAACTATTGGCTGTGAAACTGTCACTTGTTTGCACATTAATTTGCGTTTTTAGCAGCAAATCGAAATCCTATAATCTAAACCTAAAGTTGGTTGTTTTATTATGAATAACCCAACTATCCAGTCGGTGTATCTTCATCCGTCGGTTGCGACCGGCCTACATGCGCAACAGCAGTCATCACCACCGTTGTTGCAAATTCTGCCGCAATTACCTATATCTCAACAGCAGTTGCTGGTGACCGTGCAAAGACCAAGCCAATCGCTTCTGCAACCTCTCTACCAGCCACCACAGCTTCAACTTCTGCAAGATCAGTATCAAAAGATGAATTCTGGTTCGTCTAACGTTAATGTTCCTGGTCACAGACCTGGCCAATTGCTGATTGATCAGGTACAGCAGATGCAACATCCACAAATGCAACAACGGTCACCACAGCTGGCTCGTCAGGATTTGAATTCCACGCATCAACAGCAGTCTAACCTGCCGCAACAACAAAATAGAGACCTTGCAATACAAGCACAATTACAGGCACAATTACAGGCAAATACAGCACGGAGATTATCACAGGGTACTAATCAGCAGCCACAACCGCACCAGGCGTCGCTTCAGCAGCCTTCAAATGAGATGAAAAACTCCCTATCGCCATCAACGCAAACTATGCAAGAACAAAACCAGCCGCATCGGGTTCCACAACTCCCACTCCAGGTACCACCATCGCACGAGAATTTCCCATCATTACCACCACATCCAACTTATGTATCGAATGCGAATAAATTGCTGGCTGATGATTTGGTATCAATCTTGACTGAAGCCACCCCCAACAACATTGACGAATATTCTAAGCATATGTTTGAGATTTTAACGTTAATTCACAATAACAAGTTTGAAAACAACGGTCAGTCGACCAAAGTGATGAAAAAATATGATGAGTTGATTAACCAATTTTCCAAATTTACTGACGTGAATGACCCAATAAATTCAAAGGTTTATTTGGTGATACAAACAAACTTTGATTTATTTATAAAAATAATTACGAATCATGAAAGAGTTGATTTGGCAACTAAAACGATCAGGTTTTTAACAAACCTTTTAATGAACTCCAACTATTGGGAAATCTATAATCTATTACAATGGAAACCCGCCATATATCACTTTTTATTGTTGATTCAATTTGATATTCATGAATGTTATGCAAAGTTTATTCACGACTATAGCAATTTCAATTACCAAAAGTCTATACAACCTAAAGCATTGCCCAGAAAGACAAAGAGACGGTTCACCAGACGTACCAGAGCATCAGCTAGGGTAGGAACAAGAGGAAGGAAATCAAAAGATGAGGAAGACGGTATGAGGGATGAAGATTTAGAAGATGAAGACTCAGAAGATGAAGATATGGATGATGATTCTCTCGATGAATCAGAACTGTATACCGATTCTGCTGACCACGATAAATATGGTGATCTGGATTTATCAGGATCTACTCCAAAAGGGAAAAGAAGATCTAGAGGAAGTAAATCGGATGCTCACAGATTAATCAAGAAGACATCGACATCAAAACCATCGAATAAATCATCAAACTATGATCCAGATGTTGTTCATGAGTGTCAATTACCAAGTCCAGACGAGCCTCACAAATTATGTTTAAGAAGATTTTCAAGAAAGTATGAATTGATTAGACATCAAGAAACAGTGCATTCAAAGAAGAAAAAGTTGTTTAAATGTTTTGTTTGTGTAAAACAAAACCCCGGAGTGGGACCAAGGATATTTACAAGACATGACACTTTGGCCAAGCATATACGAGTAAACCACAAGATTTCTGGCAAGGAAGCAAAGGCCGAAGTTGCATACTCCAAGAAGAATGCCGAAGTTGTGGAAGAAGGAGATATCACCGTTCATGTTGGTCGAAGAAAAACCAAAGTTGATTTCGAACTTCGAGCGCATATGGAGAAGAGAAAAGGGTCTAGAGACGACGATGACATCGATCTTGACGAAGACATGTACAGTGATATGGATTCTGGAGATGAAGTTGTGACGTTTAATGTTCCAAAGACCCAATGATTAGACATAACCATCTTTTGCAAACCAATTATTAATGAAATGACAACGTTATATAAAAACAATGATTATTCAAGTAGTTATTTACAATATGCGTAAACTCATGGTGAACATATATAATAATACAATTTAGAAATAAGTATGTACGGTAGACCCAAACTATCAGTGTCCCTGTGACACAGCAACGTTTTGTTCGAACTTCTGTTGGGAAACGATATCAGATTTATCTTCAATATCTTCAAAAATTTCCTTAGTAACTCCTTTTAATCCCGTCACTATTCTTGAGTTTGGTTTTGTGAAAACCGCATCAAAGATAATGGACTGGTTTGCACCACCAACCTTTGTAATTGTGGCCCTGGTTGGTTGAGTACTTCCTGGGTAGAAGGATAGGTTGGTAAATGGATCCTTTACCCCGTTTAGCGTTCCATTTCTCTGCTCGTATAATCGTTTGTTATAATCATTAGTTTGAGTAGCAATTTGATACAACCAAGTAGGATCACTTTGGTAATTGACTAAAGCTTTTCCGGCAATTGGAGTCGACCCTCCGGCAGCACTGCCTTCTAGAAGATTACCATATCTATTTTTATTGAACAATTCTTGTGGATCAGCATACTCACCAGCAACATCACCGTTCTCAATAGCTTTGGCTTCCCAGAAATCATCGATAACCTTCTTCCCGTTAATGATGATTTTGGCACCAAATTCACGGTAGATCGATCTGGCAGTAACCAAGTTGACGGATCTGCTTTTGTAAGAGTTTGGAAGAATACCTCTATCGATCAAGTCCATTTTCTCTTCATTGGTACATGTCTTTTTGAACAATGCTCTGTGGTTCTTGAACAAAAGATAGGAATCCCTGAACCCAACCAATCTTGCTGGCTCGGTAGAAACCATATACAACTTCTGGTCCTCGGTGGACAACCTGAATGTTCGGATTCTATATTCTCTGCCTCCACTCAAATTACCGAACTTGTCTACTTTCTTACACCCAGCCTCATCTTCGTTGGCAATTACCACCTCATCATCTTCTACTTGAAGAGGGTTTCCTTCTTCATCAAAAGTTCCGTCCTCCATGACTATAACCTTCAACTTCTTTCTACCTCTCTTTTTAGGCCGTGGTTTTCTATTAACTTTGGAAGCTGCTCGAGGCTGACTAGCAGGTTTTTCAATAATTTCCGACTCATCTGCTTCATTCGCATCTCCATCATCAACAACAGCGTCCTCGTCATCGTCTCGGTCCTCTACACCATCTTCATCACCACCAAGATCATCGTCACCACCATCGGCATCCTCGTCGTCTTCATCATCTAATACTTCAGCACGTCTTTTTCTCGTACTTCTTCTGACGCTCCCTTCAATCTCATCATCAGACATCTGGTAATCGTCCTCCTTGTCACCGTCTTGTTGTTGTTCTTCATATTCGTCATCTTCACCATCAGGCTCTACATCCAACCCAGACAAATCGGTACGACGTGTCGCCCGTGGAGATCTCGTCAGAGGAACATCTCTGTTCTTACGACGGAGCGATACCATAATTTGTTAATGTTGCTTGGTTTGTTTACGTCAAATATAATTTCTTCAAGACTAAAATCGGTATTTTTTCAAATTGGTTAGTCGTGTATAGTGGAAAATGACAATTTATCAGTTGCATGTTTATTTTATAACTTAACGACTATGTACGGATTATTTACAAGTATATAATGATGCTTTGGTGATAAAGCACAATGATGTCGTTATCTTAGTATTTATGGTGTTGATCTCCAGTTTTTTCCTTGATTTTATCTTGTTTGTGCATAATTTAAATACCTCCTCCAGAAACATGTAGAATAGCATCTAGGGAAAGTGTTATTTTTGTGTAGCCATTCAAATGGTTAGCTTGGTATGGTGGTTTGGTTGTGGTTAGTTTTTCATTTACTCATCATCTTTGTGCTCGTTTGCTGGCTTTTCGTTTTTGAACGCATCTTTACCATCAAGATACTTGTCAAATGCATCGTTGGTTTCGGCCCATGGACGTTTGCCGAGCAATCTGATCATGTCTTCTCTGGTAATGAATTCCTTCTTTAACAACTCCTCTGCCACGAGCTTGACTTCTTTCGACTTTTCCGTCAATAATGCCCTACATTTTTCGTAGCATTCGTCAACAAGTCTTTGCACTTCGCTATCAATAATACTGTTGGTTTCATCACTGAATGGCTTGGTCAAATTATCTTCCGATTGAGTATCGGCATAATTCACCATACCGACTTTTTCACTCATCCCAAATCTCAACACCATTGATTGTGCCACTTGGGTCACTTTCTTGAAATCGTCATGAGCACCACTAGTTACCGACGAAAAGTTCAATTCTTCACTGACTCTTCCTCCCAATGTCATGATCATTCTATCTGTCAATTGCAATGTTGAGTACAAGAATTGGTCGGGTGGCAAGTATTGTGCGTATCCAAGAGCCCCTTGACCACGAGGAACAATACTGACTTTCAATAATGGGTTGGCGTATTTCAAATACCATCCACAAACAGCATGTCCAGCTTCATGATAGGCGACGATTTTTTGTTCTTCTGGACTAAGTACTTTAGTCTTCTTTTCAATACCACCAATAACTCTTTCAATAGCCAATTCGAAATGTCTGAGAGAAACGGCTGATGCGTTGTATCTAGCACCAATCAAGGCTGCTTCGTTACAAACGTTAGCAATATCAGCACCGGAGAAACCTGGAGTTAATGCTGCTAGTCTTCCACTCAAGTCAGGATCAATGTCACTTGCAAGGGTAATCTTTTTGAGATGAACTTCAAAAATTTCCTTACGTCCTTGTAATTCAGGGTTATCAATGTAAATGTGTCTGTCAAATCTACCTGGTCTCAACAATGCCTTATCAAGAATGTCTGATCTATTGGTACCAGCAAGCACAACAACGTGGTCACTATTTTCAAACCCATCCATTTCAACCAACAATTGATTAAGAGTGGTTTCTCTTTCATCATTAGCACCACTGGCATTTCCTTTGGAACGTTGCTTACCAATAGCATCAATTTCATCGACGAAAACAATCGATGGTGCGTTTTCTCTGGCAGTCTTGAATAAATCACGAACACGAGATGCACCCACACCGACAAACATTTCAACAAACTCAGACCCCGAAACAGAGTAAAAAGGAACTCCAGCTTCACCAGCAGTAGCTTTAGCAATAAGGGTTTTACCAGTACCTGGTGGACCAGATAAAATAGCTCCTCTAGGGATCTTGGCACCTAATTTTTCATACTTTTCTGGGTTTTGTAAAAACTTGACAAATTCCATAACTTCTTCCTTTGCTTCTGCCATCCCAGCAACATCTTTGAATCTGATTTTAACATCTGTATCTTGATTGAACTTCTTAGCGGTCGATTTACCAAAACCCAATGGACCCCCCATGCCACCAACATTGGCCTTCTTAGTCATATACCAAATGGCTCCTAAGAAAAGCAAGGTTGGAAAAAAGTTGAATAATAACTTACCAGTACTACCTTCATTGGAGTATAAAACAGGAACTTTCATTGCATCAGCAATGCTCAACTCATTTTGGATATCTCTCAAGTTACGTTCAAAAGTAATGATGTCACCAATGTTGAAGTAGTAGTTCGCATTTGGATGCATGTTTTGACCTTGAGTATTTAATTGAATGTATGCCGTTTTGTTGTTGACGACAATGATCTTGGATACAAGGTTCTTACGCAAGAAGTCACTAGTAAATTCTTGGAATGTAATTTCTTGGTTTGAACCATCAACGAAACCGGTTGCAATGTAAATCAATAGCCCAACCATAACCCCAAATTGGAACAATTTCAAGGGATTACCAAGATTGAATTCAAATTCAATTTTGTTTGGGTCACCTTTTTTGTTCTTGTTCTTATTACCTTGGGAGCCAGGTTTCTTTGGGTTATTTTGCATGTTCGATTGGAAATTGAAGTTTTTATTCATTCCGTTACCTGATCCATTGCCAAAGTATTGGCTAAATTTTTCCATCAAAACTTCGGGTCTACTAATATAGCTAGCATACTCGGCAGGACAAATAGGACAGGTATATTTGTTATCTTGATCAGCAAATGGAGTCGACGACAACGTATCAAAAATATCAAACCAACCGGCAATGACGTCTCTATTCTTCTGTGTTGCCAATGCCAAACTGTCGATCAACTTTTCCTTATCATCCGTGGGCTTCATAGCCACGTAGTTGGTCAACAAGTCAGCAACCGTGGGATTGTTGAACTTCAATTGGTCCAAAAACACAATATTGTTCAGCAACTCGTAGTACATATGGAAATACAACAACACGTCTTCCTTTGTGATTGATTCATTATGTAACTTTAAGTATAATTGTTGAATTTCTTCAATGATGGTATCGGGGTTCACGCTGGCGTTTGGGTATTTCTCATGGATTTTACACTGGTCAATGAACGCATTCAACATGAAGTTGTACACCGTGTGGTAATGACGGACATTCTCGGTCACCAACGGATCCTTGCTGAACTCTATAACTGGGTTCACTTCCATCTCTTTTGCATTGGCCAAAGCAGTGGCTTTAGTGAACTCTAGTTCACGTTGCAAGATTTCTGCTCTTAATTTGATCTTGTCAAAGAGATTGGCACTTTCATATTGCTCTTGTAATTGCTTCAACTTCTTAATCTGTTGTTTCAACTTTTCGTCATGAGGACTTTGTTTCTGGAACTTCTTGAGTGTCGACGAAAAGTACCTCGGAGTGCGACCTCCCAACCGTACGCTCGACCGGATAGCCGACCGTAACGGCCACCTCATCACACCTCTATTCATCGCTGGTTTTAACAACACTATTGCACTGTACAAAATTAACTATGGCGGTCAAGATTTTTCATTTTGCCTCCGCACTAGAATTCCCAATGCGGTAATATGTGCTATTCCTGGCGACCATGGGTTTTCCCGAGATCAGGATCCACTGTTGGAAGTCTTTACCATTTCTTAGCATTACCAACCAAACGGCAATCCGAGCTGAATCCTAAAGTTTATGACTGGTGGTCATTGTTGGGAGGAGAATAGGAGCTTGGCACAATTGGCAATATTGGCATGGTTAATGGACTTCACCGATGGTTGATGCGAACAGGGTCAAACCGGTGGCCGTTACACCGGCTGCAACATAGGAGTTTAACGATACACCGTTGTGGTGTTGGACCATGATGCCAAATCACAGACGACTGCGTGCTGTGGACAAGGGTGATGTGGTTGTGTGGCCGAGAAAGTGGCAGGGTCGTGGTGGTGATGTTAGCACCGATGCGGCTGGTGCCATACTGTGGCCCTGTTGGTCTTTGATTTGCTTAATGCCGATAGGCAAACGGTGGCAGAAGTCTGGGTTTTCCCGAGTCGCCAAGATGACGTAGTACTTTCCGTCTTTGACGTCTGTGGTACTCCACAGATCTACATGCACAATGAACCACAGGTTGTATACAGCAGGTTGTACCTGGGGCTGCGTGCACATCTTTGTGGTGAAGGTTTTGCACATTTTGCACCCATTACAGTTTCTTAACTGAAACAACAACCCCCAGAACCAGTAACTACAAGAAGAGTAACCCCAAAGACCAACTCAATACTACAGGAAACCACAATGTGAAACCAGTATGACGTCGGTGTCGCAAATTCTATATAATGCCGGGATTCTACTTGCGGTGAGGAAAATCCTCGGAAATTGCCGAGCGCCTTGACATCGTTATCAACCATGTACTATTTAAGACCACCAAAACCGTGGTTTCTAGTTTTGTTATTGTTAATCACTACTACAGTTACTGCTACAGACACAAGTACTACAATGCCTACTCAAGTTACACAAGAACAATTTTACGCTGATGTTGTTGACAACTACACTGATGTCGTCAACGAATTAGTTGGTGGTGAAGTGTTGAGCTTCTCCGATGAATGGTTTGCCGAAGCTAAAAACTTGATCAAACCAGGTCCACCAATTCAAGACTTGGCCAAATTTATCCCTGCCGGAAAATGGTATGACGGGTGGGAAACCAGACGTCACAACACCGAGGAGGCTGACTGGGTCATCTTCAAAATGGGGGTTGATTCGGCCCAATTGATTGGGTGCGAGATTGACACCTCTTTTTTCAGTGGTAATTACGCTCCCCACATCTCGGTTGAAGCTGCCACCGACGTTACTGGAGACTCATACAACTGGGAACCAGTCATTGACAAGGTGGAATGTGGCCCAACCAGACGTCAATTTTTTGTTAGACCATGCGGGCTTACTAAAAAGAGTTATACCCATGTTAGATTGAGAATGTACCCAGATGGGGGTATTGCCAGATTCAGATTGTATGGTAAAGTTAATCCGGTATTTTCTTCCAAGTCTACTGGTCCAGTCGACTTTGCTGCTGTTGGAAACGGTGGTGTCGCCATTAAATGTTCCGATCAACATTTCTCTAGAGCATCCAATATCTTGCTTCCTGGTAGAGGTCATGATATGTCCGACGGTTGGGAAACTTTCAGATCTAGAACTCCAGGCCACACCGATTGGGTCATTGTCAGATTGGGTGCTACCACCGTTATCAACAAAGTCGTTGTTGATACCGCTTACTTCAGAGGTAACTTCCCACAAAAGGTTAAAGTATTGGCAATTAACACCGACAACGAAAAGGATTTGACTCCAGATTCCAAATGGGTCGAAATTGTCGCACCATCCAAGACCACTGCCGACAAAGAACACGACTTTGCCGTTAACAACGACCAAAAGTTCACTCACGTTATTTTACACCTTATCCCAGATGGTGGTGTTAAGAGATTGAGAGTCTTTGGTACCCCAGCTTAAGAGCCTCGGCAGAGGTTGCACTGCAAGTTTCCGTCTGCTACGTACGGGAATAGTTTTTACTAGCATTAAAACTCACATATAAATTATACTAGCATTGGAAATTACATAAAATAGTTGAAACTAATAAAAGAAAGTGCAAAAATCTGTAGAGATTGAAGTAGAAAGCAGTAAGATGCTGATGTTGGAAAGAAATCTGAAATGTAACTAATGTCTTTATATGTTATGTTTTGCATTGGAACGTAGTATAATATAGCAAACACAGAAAATAAGGAATACCAAACACACGTTATAAACAAGACAACAGACAAGTGGTATGCTAAAATGATACAGCAATGTCACTCTAAAACTGAGGCAATATGTTCATGATCACATTATGGTTACATATACCAATTCTATAGCAATATTGGTATGTCGAGCAAACATGCTCCTCAAAATAATTAAATCAGGATTAGTTTGTTCTGGTTTTGGTTATTAACATTTTTTAAAATATTTCTACATATTCTGGAAAAATATTAAAGTTTCAGTAGTAGTTATTTTCAAAACAAACAAGTTTTGTAAGAACTTTGAATGACCAGAGTTTAGTCCGGTAGTAAAATTCTTGTAAGCACGTAGTACATGAAGGTATTTTTAGAAGATATCGTTCAGTATTGGCAAAAAAGTAACTACAAAAGACGTTACTTGCTGGACAGGAACCGTTAATTATCCAATACCACCAATGTATCGTTATCGTAAAGTTTAAGCACCAATGTATTATGCTGGTGTTAACAGCTAAGGCATTACAAATTAAAGTTATTATAAATTTTAAAAATATGTATTAAACAAAATTATATCTACCAAAAAAACAAGACGAAATCGGAAGTCGAATACCAAATGTTGGGTATGCAGTTAAATAAATGAGACTAATCCAAAGGACCGGCTTTGCACTTAGTACATCATTCTTTTTGCTTTAAGTGGAACTTCTCTCTTAGCAGTTGGTTGAGCTGGAGTAGCTGGAGCACTAGGAGTAGCAGTGGTAGTACCAGAAGTGGAGACACCGAGGATAGATGCTAAGAAGTTGACAATGGTTTGAATAACACCGCTAGTGTGTTCAGATAAGAAGGAGAAAACATCAGCTAAGATACCAGAACTCTTCAACCAGTCAAAGATTTGGACACCATAGTTAAAGGCGGACTTTAAGAAGTTAATGACAGCTTGTGGGTTGTCAATGATCTTTTGGACAATAGATTGGATAACACCAGAGTTCCAGATTTGTTGGATAATTCCAGAGTTCCAGATAGATTCAAGAATAGAAATAACAGTAGAAACAAAGTCTCTCTTGTCCATGAGGTGTGCTTGAGCAATGAAGTTTTCTGGAATGGCTCTCTTGATGGCTTCGAATTTTTCTTCACCGAATTCTTCAACGAATCTAGCCTTGAGTTTAGAGGCAGATGGAGCTGGGGTAGAGGAAACACCGAGGAAAGATGCAATGAAGTTAACAATTTCTTGAATGAATCCACTAGTGTGTTGAGATAAGAAGTTCAAAACATCAGCTAAGATACCAGAGCTCTTCAACCAGTCAAAGATTTTGACACCATAGTTCAAAGCGGTCTTTAAGAAGTTAATAACAGCTTGTGGGTTGTCAATGATCTTTTGGACAATAGATTGGATAACACCAGAGTTCCAGATAGATTGGAAAATAGAAATAAGGGAAGAAACCAAGTCTCTCTTGCCCATGAGTTGAGCTTGAGCAATGAAGTCTTCTGGGATAGCTCTCTTGATGGCTTCAAAGTTTTCTTCACCGAATTCTTCAACGAATCTAGCCTTGAGTTTAGAGGCAGTTGGAGCTGGAGTAGCAGGACTGGTAGAAACACCGAGAATAGAAGCAAGGAAGTTGACAATAGATTGAATGGCACCACTAGTGTGTTCAGATAAGAAGGAGAAAACATCAGCTAAGATACCAGAACTCTTCAACCAGTCAAAGATTTGGACACCATAGTTAAAGGCGGACTTTAAGAAGTTAATGACAGCTTGTGGGTTGTCAATGATCTTTTGGACAATAGATTGGATAACACCAGAGTTCCAGATTTGTTGGATAATTCCAGAGTTCCAGATAGATTCGATAATAGAAATAACAGTGGACATTAAATCTCTCTTGTCCATGAGTTGGGCTTGAGCCAAGAAGTCTTCTGGAGTAGCTCTCTTGAGGAGTTCGTTTAATTCTTCGGAACCAAATGCTAATTCTCTTTTGTCTTCTAAGAGGGATTTGAAGTCAGCAACGATTTCCAACAACTTAGCAGAAGCATCGTTTCTAGCAACGATGGAATCGTAGGAAGTCTTTGGAATAACTTGAGCGTTAGCACAAGTCATGGTCGCTAAGATGGCAGCTGCGGTAGTTTGAGATAACTTCATTGTTTATTGTTTTTGATTGATGATGATGATGATAGGAAGTAAAATACGAGGACCATGGGTCCCTATTTATATTCTGGTGGGTCTCATTCTAAAATTAACATTACAGAATTCTATAACTAGGAAAGGAAAACAAAATTTGTACGTTTTTCCCACAATAGTCAATTGCAGCAGTCGTCTCCACCAAAAAGAAGTATGCATGACCTGTATAAACTCGAAAATCAGGGTTTTGTATCAAATCTGGTAAAAACGACAAAGATATCTATGGCCCTGTAGGGAGATTTTGCAATTTCCCACCATTAAACTACCTAATTAGGAAATTTTTTTGATTGATGTTCAATTCGGAAAGTTCTTGGAAAACTTATACTGTGCAGGATGCATGCACAAAACGGTAAATTTATTGTCCCCACCCACCATACAACCGATTTTACGAGTATTATGCAACTTCAAATACCACATATACTGACAAAACACAATCAAACCCTTTTCATAATTACCTTGAACAATACGAAAGTTTGGTCTTCTGACTTGTTTGGTGCTTGTCGTAAAAATGTGTAACGATTTAGTGATTTGCGTTTTGCACAAACTGTTCAGTTATTACCGGGGTGATTGATATCGGTGTACTACAGATTTCTATGATGTAGGTTATATTGGAGAATTGCTCGACACAGTGTCACTTTCATGCGAACCAGGGAAACCCTCCTTCGGTGTCTCATATTTTCTCATGTATGTATTGTGAAATAACTGTTATAGCAGGCTTTTAGCTATTTTCTCCGTCTGGTTTAACTCCCCGTCGCTTAAAGTCTGTCTGTTGCAAATAGAAATTTTTTGGCAGCCTAGGTGAAAATTTCCAATTTGGGTATAACGTTAAAAAAAAAATTACAACTTTGAGTGCAGGCAACACTAAACAAAGACAAAAACAGATGATCTCTCAAATAACTCCTAGCCATTTCAAGTTCACACTCGAAAGTGTAACATTACGCCAAAATACCCTGTGCTCATAACTTGGAAAATTACCACAGTTAGTTAGCCACAAACACCTGCGGCATGACTTCAAATGATTTGCTCATGGTGCAATTAATTGCTGGTGTAGTTAACCTTACCAAAATTGTGAGATTTGCGTAACCATGGAGATCTGGAATTGTAAAGTACTGACCCTCCCTCGAAGGCTAAAGTTCGAAACAATTTCGGAGTGGAGGGTTCACTTGTCAACCTCATCCTGTACTTTTTGTGTAAACGGTAGCGCCACAATATTTGAAAATAGTTTAACCATCAACCTCAACGACTATCAAGCGTCACAGCTCATCAGAAATGTCGGGAGCCATGGATTTTCTACAACTTTCAAGATTCTTAAATCAACGGGTGCCAATTATTTACTATAAACAGTACCTTTCCCTGTTTGTTTCTGACGAACTGCAACAGCGAATATGCACATTGATCAATGATATCAGTATTTACAATAGATATTATTGCAAATTGTTTCTTAAACAGTATATCATGGTTCTTGAGTCTGATAACCAAGAAGTAAACGAGGAATTGTACCAACTATACTGCCTGGACTCAATCTTGAACTCGGTCGAGTTATCCATAAACGATTTCGATATTCTCTCATATAGTTTTAAGTGTAATGACACCCTATTGTCCGTAAAAATTCAGGAAAACCCCAAGGTCATCTCCGGACACAATACAACTGGACTAAGAACCTGGGAAGCTGCAGTTTATTTGTCGAATTATTTATTGCAAAATGAGCACTTGGTACAAAATTCATCTGTACTAGAGCTCGGTGCGGGCACGGGATTAGTATCAATCTCATTACTCAAATCCAAAGTCCCGTCTTCAGTTACTATTACCGATGGGTCACCCAATTTGTTTGATAATTTGAACGCCAGTTTAAACTTGAATAACTTGGCAGGAAATGATAACTTAAAATGCCATCAATACTTGTGGGGCCACCAAGAAACAGAATGGGCTCTACCACAGGTTGATTACCTTGTTGGAGCTGATATCACATACGATTCATCAATTTTGGAAGATTTACTGACTACAATTCTGGACTTTTTCCGTCACGGAACTAAGGCTGCGTTCATAGCTGCAACGGTGCGGAACGAATCTACTGTCATTGACTGGGAGAATGTACTAACTAAATCTTTCCATTGGAAAGTGATCGACGAATGTGCCATGCCTGAACTTCTAAACACAAATTACTGGTATAAACCCGGCACTCCAGAAATCAAAATCTACAAAATATCCAATCAAGTGACTACTAACCCCATTGGGCTCGAACAATAACCTACCCGTGCACGTCATACATCTATAGATTTTGATAGACTTCATCATTTCGGCGCTACCATGCAAATATATCGACCACTTAATTTATGCAATCATACCCGTAGTTTCATGATGTAGATAGCAATCGATAGTAATGTGAATCCAGTCTGACAATAACTATAAAAGTGATTCAATTCCTGCCTTTTTTTTAAGGGAAACCCGAACAGGTTTGTTACCTGATGAATTTAACTAATGATTTTCGGGTTACAAAAAGTCTGCTTTTACCATAAAGAAGATCCAGTAGTAACAGAAAATACAAGCAGTACATGACGACAGACTACACGTTCCACACGCTGACTCCCGTTCTCGTTCAATTGCAATAGTACTAATAGCATCAGCGCTACCGTAATCCTTTGTATAGTAGTATCTGCATATAACTTTCTGACCAATGAAACCTTGCTAGCGTTTTCAATACCGAACAAAAAATGAAAATTCTAAAGATATAATCTAGTAAACCAAACAACAACAAAATGGTTAAAAGATTTGCAACTCCTGTTTTTAAATATTTCTGGCCATACGCTGCTGGTAGTATGTACTTATTGTAACTTTCAGCGGGAGAATATGTGTGATTGTTGGCGCAACGACGAATTTTCATCATGGTAATAGTTCAGTGTTTTCGGCACAATTGATCATGGATTTGGACGACTACTACAATTCACCGTCAATCATGGCTTTCTATCCGACTGGTTGGGTTTTAAGCTCGATTCCGGAACTGTGGAACGCTTGGAAACAGTGACTGTTTGTGGTGTCCAATTTTTATAAGCGCGATAGATAATTACATGTTGAGTCTCCAAATTACAGCTTGATTCAGCTATTTCCACGGCAGAATTTGTCAATCTCGCAATACTTTATATCTGTGTGGAATAGTATTTCCCTTTGTTTCAGATTCCCAACACCCCGACTGCATTTTTGTCGATACTAACATTTCTAGGTGCCATCACTTACTACTTAATCTACATGGGAGCCAATGCATCTATGAACTCTGCTGAATTCATTAACGATCCAAGACACCCAAGATTTGCTAACGGTGGTAAATTCATCGAATTAGACAAAGAATAAGTATATTATTTTTAGTATTTATATAGAAAATATCAAAAACTAAGTTAATCAACTGTAGTTTTACAAGTCTGTGTAATGTGAACAGGATACGATGTAAACAGTAAAAATTGTTGTAAGTCTGGAAAGAGAATATCCTAGATCAATGGAAAATTAACTCCAATTTAGAATGTCCAATCCGGTTGGGGAAGCACTTCAAACACAGCATTCAACTCAGATCGTTGGATTGACTACATGTCAGTAAGAACTACGCCATCCCGAGAAAATGAACATGAGCTTATGTAGCTATAGTAATTGTAAATCAAACATCGTAAGGTATGGAGCAAATTCCTAGATGGTGCGCATAACCTGCATCACAAGACGGTGTATCCACCATTACCGGGCACCCTGAGTGAGCTTTTCCTACTAGTGCGTTATTTAAACAGAGTACGGGTGTCAGGGTCTTTGCTGGTTACGACAAATGGTCTCAAATCCACGTTAAATGCATAAATGATGACATGGTAGCAATTGGTGCTGACTGAGAGGCAACTTGCATACTTTTTTCATTCCAGATCGACAGATGCCCCAACAAGATCTACAACATGACGTACTGTCGCTACTCTACGAGTTACTACCTCGTGGAACGATAGAACTTCCATGAAAAAGGTTTTTGTTGGCAACGTAACACAGAACGTCACAATGGAATGTTACTGCCCCAAACCCTACAATGCGGCGTACCACAGCAAGTAACAACATGGGTCTGGAAAGCGCAAACTCCTGTAGTTATTAATAGAATGAGGAATCGGAATCGCTGTCTGCATGTAGGTGCATGGCTGTAATTCTTCAGCTATTGGAACCCCGTGGTACCACCGGCCCCTGGCTTAGGTCAGTGAGCCTAGAATGGTTCAATGCCCCCTATAATTACAGGGGTTCGTACCACGAATACCGGGGTAACAACGTGCTATAAGTGGCATAACCAAATAGAGAAATTCCTCAACATTCCACTTTAGTCAAGTTGGTCCTGAGGCAGTGAGTTGGCATCTACAACCGTTCTTATTGTGTCGAGTTAACGAGAGGTGTTATACTGTCAACGCTACCCATTTGGACCGTGCTATTAGACACAATCAGTTCTTGAATCCCGCCTATGCTACAATGAACCTTACTTGAATGTATATATTATATTATAAACCTTTACCCGAACCAGAATATCACCGCTTTTGCCCAATGCCAGAGCTTTATATAGAATTTAACCAAATATTGTAATTTCCCTTTAAACAGTTGTTGACCAAAACGTATTGGTCAACATCGCAGCACCCAGGAGAACAGGACTTCTTGCAGTGGGCACATTGGAATAAAATGTCATTTGACATCGTCGTAAGCAAATCAGGTACTGACGACGACGGGCTGGCCACAACGGAGCTTGCGGCAGTTGTATTCAGTGAAATGTTGTTGGTGTCATAAGTGTACCAACTGTCCGAGTCGGTCCTTTCCTGGGTGGCATTCAAGTTTAAATCGCTTGGATATAGCAATTGCGAAGTAGGCTCCACTAATGGAGAGGTATAAGTGGAATAAGGCGATCCATTATCAACGGCGTCGTCGTAATCAATAGTGAATATCTCTTCGGCCATTGGAATTAATGTCAGGTATATTTATGTCGTATAAGAAATTTGCAACCAGTGACAACTAGCAGCAGACCAAATAATTGGAACGAAAGGGATGTCAGTTCACAATCACTTTATAAGTTCTCAAGTGTAAGATTGATGCTCTGTCTAAACAGCAACTGGGTCTAAAGATAAAAGTGAAAATTTCATCTGGAAGAACTATCCATAGGTTTATATACGTATAGTCAAGTGCATCAGGCATGAGGTACATAGAAATATTTTTTGTCGGCCATGAGCAATTATCCGAATTGGTGGCACCATGTGGATGTGGTTATGCGGTAGTGACACTGCCGGATTACCGGTACTGTGGCGCTAGTTTAGCACGACTCCGTAATGTTGTGGTTACAATTATAGTAGTCATAGCAGTAGTCATAGTTATAGTAGTCATGGTTATAATAGTCATAACTATAGTGGTTACGGTAATAGTAGTTACAGTGATAGTAGTTACTATGGAAGTTGACGAGAAGAGTTTGAAGTTACTGGTTTCCCAATAAAGTCTTGCATCAGACAGACGTTAAAGTTTTTCACGGCCCTGTGTAACTAGTGGTTAGTTTTCACTATTCCTTTTCGGATTTGAATGTGGTAGTCTGTACACGGTCTAGGTTTCTTATGTACCGGCCGACCGGTCTTTTTGGTCTAGTCGTATTTCTGGTCTGAACGAAACTTATGCACGACGTTCTTGGATCATACTATCCCCATAATACATACTACTTGCACTGATTCATCGACTTTTGTGCCCTACTGGCCACTCTTGTCCTTGGCTTCCTATCTTGGCCTTGTCCAATGCCAAGTCACGTGGTGCAACATTACATAGACAACAGTTTACCCTGGTCTTGGGGTGGTCTCCGAGACACTAGTCTTCTAGTGGTGGTTTCCGGTTCAACGGCCACCCCGTAGACTTCAGCTGATGGTCCATTTTATGAACTGAGTTCATGTTGCAGATCCATTTTCCGAATCACGGCAACTTCATAATAGGATGGTAGCGCCAACACTCCCATGTGGAATGAGCGATATCTGGGGTTGGCATTCATCCAGCAGTCAAAGGCGACGTTTTCTACGGCACGTGGTTCAAATGGAGGGTCTTGGGTTATCGTAATTGGCCAAAGTATTTATTGTTTGGGTAATCTACACATTGGCCCATTGCTTTAGTGCCACCTAAACTACTATGGTGCCAATCTTAGTCCAATTCAATTGAATTTAGGTTTGTTGCATCGTCTTGCGTCAATGCAACTACCGATATAAATAACTTTATCAGGTGAGTAAATCCCTGGGGTAAGCCTGTGAAAGTGTACTGTAACTAAGGTTTGCACTCAAATTTATCTTGCACACCGAAAAAGGAAAACACCAGTTTGTGCTACCGTGAGCTCATCTTATGATTATTCGGGAGAAACTACATGTTCTCGTCATAATCACGTTAACTGAACCAATTGTTTTACCATCGGGTTAACCTGGTACCGGAGTGCATGTAGTCTCAAGATCAAATTGTACTACAGAAATCTGTAAAATCAACGTTTATATTACTCTTTACAGAGGAGTTTGTTCACGATGACGATCTATTCTTTCCATATCTTTGACAAACATTGTAATTGTATATACGATAGACAGTTTAGTGAGTCGATGGGCACCATCAACAAATTCAACGATTCGAATCAGTCAAAATTGCTATTTGGGTTGTTGTACTCGTTAAAAACAATTGTGTCAAAATTGAAGGAAGGAAACGAGTTGAAGTCGTTTGTAATCGGTGGGTTTAGAATTCATTTTTGGGAGTCACTTACGAATTTCAAATTCTTGCTCATTACGGACAATTCTACAGACAATTTACAGGCTGTATTGCACACCATTTACCAGAAGTTTTTCATCAAGAACGTTGTATTTAACCCGTTGTCACAGATCGAGTTTATGGAACTTGAAAACGGCAGCGAGCTCAGCAAAATAATCAACAACTCTAACTTCATTAACGAGACGGATGAATACTTGCTGAACCTACCAGTCTCAAAGTAACTGTAATGGACAAGATAGAATTAGACCATACTAGGTTCAAATGAAATCATCAGCATATTAACAAATATCACAAAATTTCATTTGTGGGGACACACTATGTCTATTTATACGCTCGGTGTGAGATTGCAACCTACCATAAGTAAGACGGAAATGTCTAGCGTATCAAGAACAAACAATTCCTCTATACGCAGTTAACCTGGCCATCGGATTAGTTAATAGAACCAGTTAATGCGTGTACTTTGTACCAAGTGCTAAATGAGGACGTTCCTGGATACACAACAGGGTCTGATATGGTCTACAGAGATGTATTACGGTAACGTGGTTTAGATACGAGATAGCGGAAATTTCCGAATTCCCCAAGACCCAGAGACAATTCAAGTGAAGGATCTAAGCCGACGGTATTCCGCGCAACCTATACCAAACAAGCATTCAAACACCCCAAGCTCAGTGCTTTAGTGCCATACACTATTCATGACATACACCATAGGTTACCGTTGGTCGACTCACTACAGCATTCGTGTCAAGCTTGCTTCCCACATGGACCTGACACGGGAGGTGCCACAGAAAGGGTCCCCGACAAAATATCCCACGACAAATATGCCGACACTAATCTGACTGCATAACCTACATTAGTAGAATTAATACAAAGCCGATGTCAATAGCAGTAGCACCATTTTGTACAGCGATGTAGAAAACAAACCATCTTAGATTAGGCACGTAGCAGCCTAGCTGTAACAGACGGGTTTCCCTCCGCTGCAATCTCTGCTAAATTGTTGCCGATAAAAATCGATGGCACGGCGGTGATAGTTTTTTATCGGCCATCCTACGCACCAACTATAAACCTACAGAATCTCACATATTTAACGAAGACAATTCCCAAGAAAATGATTTCTGCAAAAAATCCGTGCATTTGATCTTTTTAAACACCACGAGTGTCATTGGCGATCATGGAGCCTCGTCCAGCGTTATTTTCGTCGTTACAACATGAGGTTGTTGCCAACTTTTTGATTTGTATGGCCCAGTTCCTATGTCAAGGGTCCATTACCATGTCGCTAGCAACAATGAATATCATATTGTTTTCGTTCAAGTCGGTAGACCCCACCAAACAGGTTTGGTTCATGGGTTCGTTTGCGTTGACTGTGGGAACATTTATCTTGGTTTCAGGCAAATTGGGCGATATCTTTGGCCTAAAGTTGATCTTTTGTATTGGATGGTTCTGGACAGCAATCTCGTCGTTGGTGACGGGATTGTCGGTGTACTCTGATTCGGTGGTGTTTTTCATTATTTGCAGAGCATTCCAGGGTATTGGATTTGCTCTTTTGATACCATGCGGTATGGGCATTTTAGGGACCGTTTATTCCAACGGTACGGCCAGAAAAAACCTCGTGTTTGGGTTGGTGGGAGTAAATGGCCCAGTCGGTGCGACCATTTGTGCTATCATGGCTGCAGTAGTGGGTCAGTTGTGGTGGTGGCCGTGGTGTTTTTGGCTCTTGGCCATAGTATGTTTTGGCTGCGGAATTGCTTCCATTGTGTACATCCCAGATATTGCCAAATTACAATTCCGCCATCTTAGCGGTCCTGATGATTTTGTCAAAGCTCCAAAGTTTCAATTTGATTTCTTGGGATCGTCGCTAGGCATTTCTGGACTCATTTTGTTCAATTTTGTGTGGAACCAGGGTCCAGTGGCAGGATGGAACACATCGTACATAATTGCCTTGCTCGTAGTTGCTGTGCTCTTGATTGCAGCGTTCTTTTACGTTGAACTCAAGGTTGCAAAGTATCCATTACTACCAAAATCGATCTTCACCGTGAAAATCGGGTTAGTTCTCTTGTGTATCAGTTTAGGTTGGGGATCGTTTGGTGTTTGGCAATACTATTATTGGCAATTTATGTTTAATTTGAGACACTATACTCCTATTTACGCTGGATTAACATATATTCCATTTTTGGTCGGGGGTACCGTGGCATCCTTATTAGTTTCGGCAATTATTTCCATCACAAAGCCTTCTTACATTATCTCATTTGCGTCAATATGCTTTATGTGTGGCTGCATAATGTTGTCAGTCGCCCCAATTGATCAATCGTACTTTCAAATTACTTTGGGCCAACAAGTAATTCTTTGTTGGGCCATGGATTTGAGTTTCCCAGCAGCTGCCATTATCTTGTCCAATTATTTACCTGTACATCACCAGGGAATGGCAGGATCATTGGTTTCGACTGTGATCAATTATTCAGTTTCATTATTTCTCGGAATCGGCAGTGTTGTTGAGTTTGAAGTCATGGAAAATACCGGTAAAGTATGGTTCAGTTATCAATCTGCACTTCGTTTTGGGATTGGTGTAGCTGGCCTAGGTGTTATATTTTCGTTGATATTCATTGCCGTTCAAAGAAATGACGAGGTTGGCACATTTAAGAACGAGATAGACATCTTAGACGAGAAAGAGCTATTCATAAGAAAAGAGCCTACCACAAAGTAAAAGGTTCACCCATAGATGCATAAAACTCTGTTTCTCAAACCTAGGCTACCTAAAAACTACCGCTATCTCAAAGAGTAAATGTTCAATTTCGGTAGCAGAACATGGAGGAAAATGTATATACATAGGATTGGTAAATAGATAAAGAGAACCAGAACACAGTCTGCACTGTAAATGTCTCCAAAACAAGGTGCTCTAACACTTATAAAGTTCAAAGAAATTGCCTCTAATTGCAACATTAAATCTCCAATACATAGTACATTCAGAACAGGGTCTACGCCGATTCAAATTCGTTAGGTTCCAGATGTACTAAGCGAGCTATACCTACAATATTAAATGTGAATGAGTAATACCTTTCTGAACACCAAACTCAACATTATCCATAAAGTAAACTTAAATTAGACTACTGTTCTTATATTGGCGTAGAATCGAGTCTTACGTAGAAAACACGGTTGTTGGTGCTTCAAGCTTCAGTTTGTTGGAGCATGGTGTATTTTGGTTTTCTCACTAGAAAAATTACATATAGAAATTCTAGCATTCAGATTGAAAAATTTGGAGTTGGTTGGAACTTTGTTAATCAATCATATATTGTGTGTTTTCCTTGCAATTTGGGTTACTTTTGCCGTTGCAATTGTAGTATATAGATTTATTCCAAAGTTTTTACGATATTTATAACAATTTTTTAGCATATTTCATTCGTTTGGGTTGAGGTTGAGTATTTCGTGAACAAGCCATGACGACCCAGACCGCTACAACGACAGAGGACCCGGTTTCGAGTCCTGTAAGTTCACCAATGAAACCTAATGCCAGCGAAACTGCCGGTTCTAATGCACAAACTACAACATCTACCAACGGTGCTTCTGGTACTAAACAATCGAAATCAAACAAGAGAAACGAGTTAGAAAAGTTGATTCGGGAGTTCCAAACCAAGTTGGGAGAGAACTGGGAGAAATACCACGAGAATGTCAGTTTGTTTTTGATAGGGAAATTGAGCAGACCAGAATTGGTGGACAATTTAAATGGCATTTTAAAAGATGATTTGTTCCAGTACCACAATAAATTACTTTTATTGAATTTTGCCAATAGTTTGAAAGATGGTCCATTTGACTATTCCAACGATTTTGCCTTGTTTTGGAACAAGAAATCAACAAAGACTTCAAAAGTTAAGTCTAGTCAATATGAGAAATTTAAACAGAACATTATGGGCTTGCCAATCAAAGAAAGAAGAAGAATAAAAAACATTTCTAGAGATAGTGGGAAACAAGGCAAACTCAGTGCTGGTATTACATTGACAAGACACTCTCTTCTACCCAAAATTCCTATGATTCAAGACAAGGAACAACAGCAATTACAAGTCAATAATTTGGTGCAATGGCAGCAAGATGTGGTCAACGGGATAAACACACCAATATGTACAGAAAATTATGAACTACCAGACTACGACAATTTGTTACGCAGAATCTTGATGAATATGAGAGAATATGGGTTGACTGGTGGAGTTAACGTCCAAGTCTTGGAAGTGTTATTGCTTGGTCTCGAAACACATTTGAAAAATATAATGGAAAAAGCCATTGATATGTCCAAGTATCGGGAGAACAAGTACACTAATAACGACTATTTACCACCGGTGGACTCGATTAATGGAGAACGTGGAAATTCTATTGCCAATGGCCTGTCGAGCACAACCCCACAGAAGAGAAAACATGATGAACTCGAACCATCAAAGGATATAACATTGGGCATAGAAGACTTGTACGAAACATTCGAGATGTTCCCTCATCTAATAGAACCATATGGGCCAAAGTATAGATTACCTAATGTCATGCTTGACAATGACGATCTCATCCAGGAAACATTGGATTACCAATTACCACCAAAAGCATTTACATTCAAAAATGATGAGAAGGAAAAGGTTAATGGCACTACCGAAAAGAAGGAGGAGGCTCCTATACGACCAGACGCTCATATTGGAACTACTGACGAATTGAAATGGGTTCTACATGATTTGGTTTCTACCATGTGAATGCATTTATTGCATGTAAAATTACCAACAAAGATTTGAATATCTTGAATATGTCATTGCAAGGCGATGACTGTATTTATTTCAAAGATACCTAGATTGTATTATTAAGGAGTATATATAAATTTAAACAACCACATCGACAATTACTGTTTTCTCTTGTAAGGACAATTTAAACGGCTCAATTCTTCCAATACATCGCCCCATTCTGTACTATTTGATTGCTTCATATCAGCTAGAAATAAACATTTTGAATGGGAGTAGGCATATTTCATGATTCGTTGATGCAAATCTTTTGGTTTAGTACTTGTGTTGACATCAATAAAGCTCTTCATTTGCATGATTTGAGTATCTATATTCTGTCCCGATAAATCAAGGAACATCAAGTTACTTTTAGATTGATTGTGTGTTAACGAAACTACATGTACTTTGACAGCGTTCGCTGGGTTTCGAAGTGACCCAAGGATTTTCTGCAATGCACCTAGGTCATTTGTGTCAATTATCATTTGCTGACATTGAATTTGATCCAAGCTATCGGTGAATTGATTGCTTACTACTTCGTTACCCGAATTCAAAGAATCAACAACTGAATCTGAAATAGTAAAACTTTTGAACTTCATATCAACGCTTTCTCCACAAGCTACAGAACTCACAATTGCCTTACACCCGTCAATTATGGCGTTCATAGCTATCAGCTGTGGTCCAGAGAAGACGACTGACACGTTGATTCCTTTAAGGCTGGTCTTCAATAAGCACAAAAACTCACTGGTAACATCTGAGTACCCTTCTGGCAATACCTTGCTAAACGTATAGGAACGGTTGAGAATTTCCAACTCATTATGATGACACTTTGATGCATTCATCACATAAACTCTTAACTTCCCTTGGTAGTCCATTATAGAGTTTTCTATGATTTGACGTTGACGGTTGTACTGGTTAAACTTATCTTGTGCAAGCTGATTTTGTTGACGAGTGTTCTCATACCTCGAGTCCCATTCGTTTTTGCTTGCATTAATAGTCAAGATTTCGCTGTCTAGCTTGTTTATTTGCGACATTAAGGTCGACTTAGTTGTTGTAAAGTTTGAAATAAGCGAGTCCAATTGATCCCGAGACGCAACTAGTTTTTCAGTTTTTCGCTTCTTTTCCATTAGTTCTTGCTTGACAATTGATATTTCTGATTCAACTTTGTCAAATGAGGAGGACTTTTCCTCCAACTGTGCTGATATGTTCTTTAGTTTCTCGTATTTTGGTGTGAGTGATTCTGACAAAACTACATCAAAATTTTGCTGCTCTTTAGATAAGCATTCCAGCTTCTTCAAGTTGTGTTTGTCCAACTCCTGTTGCATCACAGATGCTTTTTCTTGTAATTTTTTAATCTCCTCTATAATTGCAGGATCCTCATAAGCTTTAGCCTGCTCCAATTCTTCCTGTAGTTCGAATTTTATCTCGTTAAAATGATCTGTAAGTTTTGTTTCATGTTGCTTGATTTGTAAATTGACCATTTGCTCCTTATGTAATACATTTTTCATGATAAGATCCTCTTTGGCTTGAAATTTCCAGTTTGACGTTTGTAAGTTTCTATTGGCTTCATCAATCTCCATTTCTAATTTGGCATTATCTCGATTCAACTGCTTAATTTCATTCTTGAGGTCGTTGTATATGCCTGTGAGAGATTCAATTTGATGGCGTAAATTGTCTGACGGTTTATTCTCGAATTTTGGAGGTTCCACTACAGGAATTGTCAATTTTTTACGATGAGAAAGCTTTTGTTTGAGTGCCATAATCTGCTTGATATCCTTCAATGACTTACTAGGACTTATTAACGGGGCAGTAGGAATATTGGACGGATGCCTATTCAACTCTGGCTTGTCTGTTGGTTGGGGAATTTTCGAGGATATGTTAACCATCTCAAACTCCAAAGAAACTTTGCTTCTTTTAGATGTTGTTGGATTATTGTGGAAGTTTGTATTATCTGTTAATATTCGCTTTTTTGGCGATTTGAATGTATTTTCATCAGACATGGTAGGTTATAAATTTCTAAAACAGTCTTGAAACACGTAAATTCATTAAGGCAACGCAGCAAAAAAAAGTCAAAGTTTCGACAGATAAATATTATTGCCACCAACTGTACACGTAGAAAGCACAAATATGGTTGAAGTTAAGTCGATACAGTTCTTTTAAGAAGAGTATGGTACTGTTTACAAATCTTAAAATGGTAAATAATCGTCCGGTACAATACATCGGCATGCATATAATTTAGAATATATCCAAATCGAATCGAACTTGAAGTTGACTAACTTGAGTAAACGTCACCGTAAGGGAAGTAACAACACTGTAGGTATCGTGGATTTACATTAGTGTCCGGCATTCTTTGTAAAATCAAAAAATAAAACAAAGGTGAAGACGAAATCCCTGGCAAATTATGCATTACTATAAAATCAAACAACTAAGGTATACAAGGTTCATCAATACCTGTTTGTTCGTAGCAGTGAATAATTTAAAGTCCATATATCTATTAAAAATTCGTCTCAAGGGTTCTGTTTGTGGGTCCATATTTTGTAGTTTACTTTTCGTTAAGTTCATTTTCTTTTGCTTGTTTTGCAGCCTCTTGTGCCCTTTTTCGCATGGTGGAACCGAACAACTTGAGAACGGGCACAAATGCAATGTTACTGACAATACACCACGCAACCAAAATACCAATATTTCTACCCATTCGGCCCTTGTATACATCAAAAAATATTGTTTTTGATGCTTCGTATGAGTTGTAGATTGGCATGGCATAACCATATCTGAAGAATTTAGCTGATAATGCTAAAGGAGTGAAGGTTGGCGTAATGTTACAAATAACCCAAAATAATAACCAGAATCCTGACATTGGTGGATAAAAGAGAATGAACAATAGTGCCATTACTTCATTAACTGTACCAACAGCGATCATTGTAATGAAGCTTATCATCCAATAAACTAAAAAACCCGACTTACCATAAGTCACAGTAAAATCAATCTGACACGCCAAAGATACAAGTGACATGAACAAAGATATCACAAAGTACGAAATAGTTGCCGAAATGATTCTATATATGAGGTAATGGATTGGACGTAATTTTTGCTGTTGTACTTCCTTGTGTAGATCAGCAAAAAAACTAACTTGGAAAAAGGTAATGATGATCATGTAAATCAACCCGACTTGACTTGGCGCAGCCAACACATAATCATTCCACGGTGCACGGTCGTCGAAAACGAATGTCATTGGAGTGGCGATAATCTGAAGTCTTTCCTGTGAAGAGTCAACACTATCTCCAACATTACTGAGCAATTGTTTAGTAACATTTGATTGTAAATCTAACCACCAACTTTCAAGTGATCGTATTGCCGGTGTTACATATGAGTTCATACCTGTGAAATCTCTACCTGTTTCGTAGGTGTTCAAAATGGCATTTTCTGAAACATTATAATTTGAATCCCCGGTCAAAACTGCCTGGACCCAATTATACGATGTATTAGGTTTAACATATAATGCTGACCAGTAATTCTGGTTATGTATTTGAAGTTGAATTTCTTCAAGAGAGGTACGGTTGTTACTCTGAGCTATCGATTTCCATTCAGACAGATTGAACACATTCCATGTACCATGGTATTTGGCCTCCGGTGTCTGTAGTAATTGGTAAAATGAATCCCCAATTACTGGGGTAATTCCATCAACAGTGGCATCATCTTCAATGACAACCAACATTTGCAAATTTTTTAGTCTACTGCCTCTGTTGACCATTGATCCCCAATAGATGGAAAAGATTGATAGAATTAAAACTGCCATCAAAAGGTACACCAGTGCAAATTGTACCACTAACTTTTTACGTTGAACCTTTAACTTAGAATTAAAAAATGAGTAATTACTCTGAACCCGCTCCAACACACTACTCAGTCTTGTCTTCTCAGGGAATTCTAAATTTGAGTCTTTGATACTAGGGGAATATCCTGCTGTTTCAGGCTCACCATCGTATGTTTCTGGAATAAAAGAATTAGATGACTGCTCTTTGAATTCAGCCTGGTTTTTTAACGAGTTATTTCTTGGTGAGTTTAAGTGAGCCTCATTGTTATGATTGTAAGCCTCCTGTCCAGTACCTTTAGAAGATTCATCAATATCGGACATCTCTTTCAACAATTACTCTTAAGCAAAATATACTAACCACAATTCTATCTTTGTTCAATAGAAATATGTTGCAACTAATGATAATCGATAGAAACAGCCTTCTATTATATACTTCAGAGGTAATGATGGAACGTGCATGCAAGGAAGGTTGCAAACGGCAGATTATTTTTGGTACCCACGGATTTAATATAGTATCTCCGTCGATCTAGCCGTTGCTATTCTTGCAGACCAGTACTGAATCTGTCCTTAAAACCAATTACGAGATCTTCCGTCAATTTCTTCCTATAGGCTGTAGGTCATATCGGCGTGAATTATAAAAACGTAAGAGAGGTATATATTGACTACACTCTAGTGATGCTATAAAAGGTCAATAGCATCACTTGCAACTTTGTGGTTTCAACAGAAAAGACTTGTTGAGTTGTAAATTTATTGAGACTAAAACTCAATATTGGTTTTTAGCCGAGGAATGTGTTTGCTTGTTGAATATGTCATTGATGCACAATGTGGGACTGTCTATTCTTCCTCCTGAATGACGCATGTCATGGACACAGTAGTGCACTCCAAACCCATTTGTTTGATGCGAGATCCGTCTCCTCGCGGAGTTTACGGAACTAAAATCTGTATTCCGTCCCAGATTTCGAGCAACGCATACAAAGAGTAAAAAATTTGCTTAAAAATTGATGTTTCACTTTGTAGCTATCTACCGCCTTTTGTTTCTGTCATTTCAAAGATAACTTGTTCACTTGACTACATTTCGAATATTGGTCCTTGATAATGTGTGCATCTGGATCAATAATACGTCATTAATGTACAGTATCGGTTCGCTTATATTTTTCTGCAGAATTACACCTGTCAAAGGTACAGTAGAGAGTTTGAGCCCGTTTGTTCTGTACCAGTTCGTGCCCTTCTGGAGACGGTGTTAACGGAGGTAACTCCATATTCTTTACCCCAGATTCCGATCTACACCTTTACACAAAAAATATACCTCACAATATATACTGGTCGGTTGTCTTAAAATGGCTTTTGCTGTGTTTGTCGTGTTTCTCTAGTAATTCTGGTACAAGTCTTACGAGACATATATTTCTCTATTTGCAACCACTGAAACCAACTTTGGCATATATTTCGTTGTTGTCGAGCAAATTCTCATTGTTAGTGAAGTGCTCGTGCTGTTTATTGAAGCTGGTGTAGCTTTTTGTTGGTATCGACTACTGTTAGTGTTTGGACCACTTTTTGTTTACCGAGAGTTTTTTGAGTTCGTGGTGCATTGCTTTTGCTTTAAAGTTTCTGTAGTTCCTTCAGTATGACCTCTCCAGTAAACTTTGAAGACTTCCACCATCATATGAAGAAGAAAAGAGTCGGTAAAGCTTGCGATTCATGTAGAATCAAGAAGACAAAGTGTGATGGAAAAAAACCGTGCAACCGTTGTTTAACGGACAACAAAATCTGTATTTTCACCGTTAAAAAGAAACTACAACACAAAAGATATCCTACCGGATACGTTGAATTGTTGGAAACAAGAATTGAGTTGTTAACAAAGTGTTTGGAGAAATTGATCGAATTGTCAAAATATAATCTTCCTTTTTTGCAGAAATTGGCGGTGTCAAATACTAATTTGAGTGGCGCAGAAGAATATGGTGATGATAATTCAGATAATGAGTATACAGTTCCTATTAATAAAGTTGTTCTTTATCTAATTAATAACGAAAACCTTTTTCTGCACCTCCCTGTTGAATGGGAAAAGGGTGTGATGATTGCCGCAAACTATGACGAACAAACGAACTTAACACAGTCAATCAAGGAATTTGCCGATAACAAATCTAAAAGCGAGGAGTACCCTGAGGCAGACAAGTCTCATGTCAGTTATGCACCACAAAGTGAATTGAATTATAAACCTGGAGAAAACCTATTTTTCAAATCGTCCTTGATAAATGATACCACAAATTCACCTCCTGTCGAGTCAGCCACGTCGCCTGGATTGGAGGACACATCCAGTTTAAATAATTACTTTTTAGGGACAATTTCGCGGAAGTTTCTAATAGAGAATTATATAGACGGAGGTAATTATGGCTCGTCATCAGAATTTGAATCAGACAGTAACTCCAATTTCAATAAATCCGGAATGAATGGTAGTAATGTCATCAAAGAAGCGTTAGACTGGCCCAAAAAATCGTTATTTTTTGATGGAAATGCGACTTCAAACAGCGATTTAAATGATTTAGCGCAACTTGATTTGTATTTGGCAAACAGATTCAAATCCCAGCAGTTATCTTCACCGGCATCAGAGCGACAAACACGAAAAGGCTCCGATGAACCTAACTTACTCAAGAAGGCCACATCGTTAACAACCTCGTTTTCTACTTCTTCTGAAGACAAAGGATTTGTTCACAAGCCTCTAGACAACCCAAATCACCATAATCATGTTGCAATCAATCCCAATTCTCCAATACTGTCTGCTTCAAATTGCCCTGCCAGTTTGTTCAACAATTTCAAGCAAAAGGAAGAGTTAGCATTCGACCAAACTCACAAAGACAATCAAATAAATGGTTTTGAAACCATTTGTGAGACTGAACAAGAATACAGTAATGACGCACTTACATCAGCCATGGGAGAACAATTCTACCTTTAACTACGTGAATGGAGTTCAGCCCATGAGCTCAACAATCTCATTTATTCAAGCAATCGAAGGTAATACCTAAGTAGTTTCACATAATTGGTGGAGTTAAATGTGATACGTATGGGGTGTATTTCAATAAAAACAGCAAGAGAATAAAAAATATAAAAAATACAAAAAAAAAAGAGTAAAAATAAAAAAAAAAAATAAAAATACGAAGTATCAAAGAAGAGAAATGGAAAACTAGAAAAAAAAAAAATACAAGAAAATGTTGAGTACACCAAGATCTTTCCACATATCTCACCTACAATTTCTGAACCACTTACTCGACAGTATGACATAAACGAAAACCATTACTTTTCAGACGACCTCCCGGTCAACTGGGATAATTCCTAAAATCTCACAAAAATAAAACGGAATAGAAAGAACCATAAAATGGATTAGAAATCACTCTGCTGATTGTTCCAAAACTAGTTTGTTAGCCCTCGTTCTTCCAAAATTGCATGCCACTTAGACATTGCATTTAAAGCCTACAATTCCAAAGAACCCCCTCGATCTTTTCCTACAGATGGTTTCTTGTTGGAATCCTTTGGGGAAGAATAGAAAAATCATAGACCAAAAGATTTTACAAATTTCAACACAACATACCTCACTAAACTTAATGTCTCAAAGGGTTCTGGAAGGTGATCTCGTCCGAAGAATGTCAAATTTCTTGGAAAATATAAACTCATTTTCTTTGTTTCATAAATTGCTTTTAACAAGTTGCAGATGTCAAACAGCTCTTCTCAAACCAACTTTCAATCCTCATTTATTCCCACGAATCAGGGTGAACATATACCCGAGACTAAACGTTTACAAAATTCTCTTCGCAAATAAATTCAAAGACTAAAGATGTTCGCAACGTCTTGAATAAAATGCTGGTAAATTACAAAAAAGAGAGTATCTTGTTACAAAGCGCTGTGTGTGATTTTCGCTCACAATCTAGCTCAAAATAGTAATCAGTCAAACTAGTCCACGACTAGGCTAATCCACTTTGTAGAAACTCTGGGAACAAATGATTAAGTTTTCGCAAGTTTAAACAACGAAATTAACAAGCATACAGACGCTGAAAAAATTCCTAGTTAGCTGGGAGTCATTCAAAGTATGGCTTTTAAACTTGCGTACTGTCTCGAGAATTCCCAACAAGGCGAATCCAGATTGAAGGACTCAAGGTTGTTCCGGAGGGGACTTCACTGACATTGAAACTTCGGGCAAAAAATATATATCAAACCATCTTTGCATAATGAATGTTCAAATTCCATTATAGAACATTTCGTGAAAGAGACTTAATCAAGTCACAACTTGACCGATATTTTTGGATATTGTTTCTATATTCAGATTACTGGGCTAAGAGGGCATTTGAAGGTACTTATATTTCCCATTCTCCTATCCTAGTTCATTTTTCAAATATCCAACGACATGATTTCCAATACAACTAGTGTGTTCATGTTCCAAGATACCAAACCCAACAATGTGATGGGTCCACTCAGGTTCATTTACCCGCCAAATATAAACGATCAGTCGGATTTATACATAGCATTTCTTAACTCACAGTCACATCAATGGCGAGCACTCATACATTTGGTGGAATTGTGTTCACCTTCAAATTGCAATTAATAAGACTTAAATATAAGTTTTATTAATTGCATAAACACAAAACACAACTATTGTCTGAGGGTCCGACGGACTTTCAGAATATCAGTGAAAATACAGCCAACTCCACTAGAACCGGAAAAGCAAATACCCTTGGCCGTTTCTACAAGCAGCTACACAATTGCTTTAAGAATTTATGCCCCCACATAATATCGCTCCAGATGATCTTATAGACAATTTCATCAAAGTTCTTCCTTGGATCTATGAAGAACAAAATGTTTTTTTAAAGACCTTTTTTTCAATAAGTGAAGTTCATGCACCGAAGTGTTGTAAAACCAACTCTTCCCACGGACTCAACAAAATAATTATCTCATTCTTGAAAGCAACTTCCCATTTCACAAGTCTCATTATTCCCGAAACCGTTTAAAACAAGAAAAAATATGCATCATCCTTCAATGAGAACCATTCGCATCACGTTAGTATCTAAGAATACAATGACTATATCAGCAAATATAAAACATTTCAACGATTGATTTGTTTAATAGTCAAGCAGAGACTCTTGCAAATGGTCAACACATTAATTGTACCTAATCAACCTGGTTTCTTAAGTCATTTCCAAACGCACGAAAATATTACAAAATTTAGGTATCTCACCTTAAAAATGCAAAAACGCTTAACGGACGAGACGGGTTCGGAATAAACTAAGCTGTTCATCAAGTGTTGGATTTCATTTCGACTTTTGACAGGTTCCCACACGTATTTAATGGGCGACTTGTCAAAATAAACGTATAACTGTCCCTTATCAAAGTCATTGACATTATCGTTACCAGTTAATTGTCTCTACTCATTGTTAATATAACCTATGGGCTAAATTAAATATAGGGGAGGCACTTATTAACGCAACCCTTCCTCTCCGCCTCTCTTGACCCTACCACTTGAAACTTGTTTATTCAACTTAGATGTTGCCCAACGGCAGTAAACCCCCAACCCCTTCTTTGTTTGGCGCGTTTATGTTAAAAAGTGTACAAGTGAATAATGCAACATCAACTTTCTCCGTTGCGACTTTAATTTAGAGTTGAAAACGAGTAACTGCTCTGAACCCGCTCCAACACACTCCTCAGACTTGTTATAACAGAAAACTCTTCCTTTGAATTTTCGATGCCTGTGATATACCCTGCTGGCAAAAGATACCGGTGTTATCATCATCACCATGAAATTGAACCCCCAATTACGAGCCGTGGACAACCCATTAACGGATCCTCTGATTTCTAATGGTGCAATTTCGGCTGGGTACAACCGTGGCACCCCAAGCCACCCGAGAATGGCGTTGAATACAATTTGGTCGAGAGGATTAATGTTCAATTAAGTATAAACGAAGTGGCACCTTTCCTATCCCAATCTAAATAATAGAACTTTATTTGCGTCGAAATAAAAAAATTTTTCACCTACTCATGCACATGTTTGAAGTAAACAAATGAATTTGAAGACCAGTTATACAGAGCAACAGTTGATGATGTGGGTTCAATCAATTAACTATTTAAAATGCAACTTACAAGCCCAATTGTAGATTTAATGTATGTGTATTGAATATTTATACAACTATGTTGTATCAAGATTATGCAAGTCTGAAAATTAAGTTTAAAGAGTCTAGTCTCTACTAAGCTCCTTCTCTTTAGCTTCTTTAGCAGCCTGTGCAGCCCGTTTGCCCATGGTTGAACCGAATAATTTGAGGACGGGGACGAGTGCAATGTTACTAAGAACACACCATGCAACTAAGATACCGATATTCCTGCCAATTTGGCCTTTAGATACATTAAAGAATACAGATTTTGATGCTTCGTATGAGTTATGAATTGGCATGGCATAACCATATCTGAAGAATTTTGCTGATAATGCCAATGGGGTGAAGGTTGGTGTGATATTACAAATAACCCAAAACAATAACCAGAATCCCAACATTGGTGGGTAAAATAAAATGAACAATAACCCCATTATCTCATTGACTGTACCAACAGCAATCATTGTAAGGAAGCTGATCATCCAATAAACTAAGAATCCTGATTTTCCATATGTGACAGTGAAATCAACCTGGCAAGCCAAAGACACAAGACCCATGAACAATGAAATCACAAAGTATGACAATATTGCTGAGAACACTCTGTACATGTAGTAATGATGTGGGCGTAATTTCGACATGGCCACTTCTTTGTGCAAATCAGCGAAGAAATTAAACTGGAAAAAGGTGATAATAATCATATAAATCAAACCGACTTGACTTGGTGCAACCAACACATAATCATCCCATGGTGCACGATCATCGAAAATAAAAGTCATTGGAGTGGTCATGACATCTAGACTTCCCTGTGAGGAGAGAACACTTTTGTCCTCAACGTAGTCAAGCAATTGTTTCGAAACGTTCGATTGTAAATCTAGCCACCAAGTTTCAAGTAATCGTATTGCAGGAGTCACATATGAGTTCATATTCATAAAGTCTCTACCTGTTTCATAGGTATTTGAAATGGTATTTTCTGAAACATTGTAGCTTGAATCACCGTTAATAACAGCCTGGACCCAATTATACGATGCATTAGGTTTAACATATAATCCCGACCAATAATGCTGATTATGAATTTGAAGTTGTATTTCCTCAAGAGAAGTACGATTGTTTCTCAGGGCAATAGCTTCCCATTCAGACAGATTGAACACATTCCATGTTCCCCGGTATTTCGCCTCGGGTGTCTGTAGCAACTGGTAAAACGAGTCCCCAATTACTGGAGAGATCCCGTCCACCGTGACATCGTCTTCAATAACAGCCAACATTTGCAAGTTCTTAAGCCTGCTACCTCTGTTGACCATTGAACCCCAATAGATGGAAAAAATTGCTAAAATCAGAACTGCCATCAAAAGATACACAAACCCAAACTGTACCAATAACCTTTTACGTTGGGACTTTAACTTGGAATTAAAAAACGAATAGTTGCTTTGGACTCGCTCTATCACGCTCCTCTGTCTTGTCATCACAGGAAATTCTTGACTCGAATCTTCGATGCCAGTAATATACCCTGCCATCGCAGGCTGGCCCTCGTATGCTTCAGGAATATAAGAATTAGATGATTCTTCCTCCATTTGATCTTGACTTTCCCCAAAAGATTTATCCCTCTCGCCGCCGGTTGATTCAATATTAGCCTCATCATTACGATTATAAGCCTCATCGCCGGCACCTGTGGAAGATTTATCAACCTTCGTCATTTCACTCACCAATAACTATTATAAGATCCACTAACGCCAGCTTACCTTGCTCTATAATAAAGATATTACAGTTAAGGAGCAATTGTCAGAAATGGCTGTCAAACTGTTTATTATATACCCGGGAGATAATTATCGAGTGTATATATAGAACCTCTAGGCATCGACGGATTATTTTAGATGCATGCGGACATAATTTAGTATTTCCGTGGATTCAGCCGTAGGTAGCCTTACTTCCTAATACAACATGTCCTCGTAAAAATAATTACTAATAATTTTGGGGGCATTTCTCAACGTTAATGGGATATCCATCGGAGCTTACAAATAGATGGAAAGTGTATTTGTCTAGGTAGGGGTCCTGGTGTGAAATGTTCATTACATCATTTCAAACTCTGTGACGTCAAATGTTTAAGGCTAAGAGATTGAGTTATTTAGTTGGTTGTTCGTCATCTCGGGTATCGGCCATAGAATGTCGTATATACAGCGAGTAGCTTTAATACCTCATTGATGTACACTGTCGGCCCGTTTATATTGTCCTCTGAATGATACCTGTTAAACCTAAAATTGTGCAACTTTTGATCCCATTTGTTCCATGGCCGTTAAACAAACGGAGTTAACGGAAGTAAGTTAGCCGACCCTTTGTACCCCAGATTTCAATCCTACAAGTATAGAATATATACAAACCGATGTAAATTGAACGTTCTAGTTGATTGTTGTCTACTATTTAGAGTCTTCAACCATTTCGGTGAATTCCTTTTCGCTCGCAATCGTAGAGTGGTCAATTGTTCCAGGTTGATAGTTGCGAGCGTATGAGACAACGTCCCATGGTGTCTTTGGATTGGACTGTTGGAAAATCAAATCCATGTCTTCCAAGGATTTTCCGGCAGTTTCTGGATAGAATATTATTACCACCGGCACCATGATAAAATTTATACCTGCAAAAATGGCATAGGTGTATGGTCCTATGTTGGCAAAAGAGACTGGTGTAATCATAACTACCATGAAATTGAATCCCCAGTTACATGCCGTGGACAACCCATTTACAGATGCTCTGATTTCCAATGGTGCAATTTCGGCAGGATACAACCATGGCACTCCAAGCCATCCGAGACCAAAAATAGTATTAAAGACAAATAAAAATACTGCAGCCGCAACTGCTGCATGTGTGTCGTCCTTATAATTAGCCGCCCAAGCTGATCCACATAAAATCGCCATGGTTGCGGCTTGTCCAGCGGCACAATAGATCATCAATTTCCGTCTTCCAACTCTTTCAATGACAAAATATGAACAACACGCGGCCAAAAAATACTCTGTCCCATTACATGCTGCAATGATTCTTGATGGAATCGGACTCATGTGCAAATACGATTCGTAAATTGTCCCAGCATAATAGGTAATAAGGTTGATACCAGTAATCTGTTGCATAACTTGAGAAAAACTTGCCAACATGGCACGATGAAAATGTTTGTTGGGACCAAAAGTGAGCATTGATTTTATACTGATCGAATCATTTTCATACTTTGAAAGCTCCTCAATTTCCATAATCTTGTCCAATACTGAGGGATCATTTTCATCAACATCGGCCAATGCAGAAAACACATGTTTGGCTTCGTCTATCTTTTTGGCCTTAACCAACCACCGGGGCGATTCTGGCATTTTTAAAATGAAGGCGATCATAAATGCTGCAAAGACAATTTGAAAAGCAATTGGGAACCTCCAACTGGCACTTCCTTTCACGAAATAGAAACCGAAATCAATCCAATATGATACAGCAATTCCTAGGACAAGCAAGGCAACTGCAACCATATTTAACAACCCTCTTGATTCTGGTTTAGCACATTCAGACAACCACGTTGGCACGGAAGCCGTTTGAAACCCGTTACCTATCCCAGTTACAACTCTTCCAACAATGAGTTGAGCAAGAGAAAATGAACTGCATTGTAAAATGGTACCTATGGTCATAACAATGGCACCGAACCAAATCATTTTCCGTCTACCAAAATTATCACCATAAAACATAGCGAAAAGGGCCCCAATCATACATCCTATCTCATAAATTGAAACAACAACACCTTGGATGGTTGCTTTTGACGGATCATTAACAGCATCAATTTCTGGAAACGTTTCTAAAAACGACGGTAACGTCAATAGCGAACTCATAACACCTTGATCATACCCAAAAAGCATGAATGATATCCCAGCTAAACAAGACACTGCCTTATTTAGCTTGGACCCACGCAATCCATAAAACGATTTTTTCTCCATCTTGGAAGTACTGTTTTGACACCATATGAATTGCGGAGACTATTTATATATATTAGAACCAGATCGCCGTACAACATTAAACAATAGAAAAGACCAGAGCATCATCTGTATGGCTTGCTTAGAACGGCTCCGATGCAATCATGTTCCTTGTTCATGCAAAACTGTGGTGAAACTACATGTATGATCAGCGGCAGCAAGTCCCCCACATATAGTTGAGGAACATAGGAAATATGCTTGCTGTCGATAGTAGTTTCCATCATGATCTAAATCCAATTAAGGTTTAGATGCAACTGAAATTTGTCCAAGTAATGTTTAGTTGGTGATATACTCGAAAAGACGCGGAAACTGAAAAATCCAAACTATTTGGTAGCCAGTACGACGGCGTTTCGAAAGGGTAGTATTATCTGTATGGCTTTCGATTATCTTGACTAACCGAATGGCATTCCCCAGAATATGAACTGATGACGTTATTTGACATGGATTATTTGGAGGATCACCTGTCTACTTCTTTGTGTCTAATTCGGGAAATTTTTACCGCTAAAATTTCCGGAAAAACTTCAACTCCTCCGAAATTTAAATATAGAAAAAATCGTCAATTTCTACAATTTATTTGATATTCTTTCTGGCAAGAATAACAAGTATCAACAGTTTAAGATTAAATGTCGTGTGAGCAATGACACACTAATTAGGTACTGAGGACAGATATAGAAAAAAAAACATCCAAATATTTTTGTCGCGTACGGAAAATAGGAAAATTAATGCATGGGGGGCGAAACATGGGGAGCGCAATTTTGAAGAGTTTGAACTTCAGTAATAAATGTATGCGTTTATTGCAGTACATCTATAAAATCTGGAGTGAATAGTTGTAGTTACTTGCACTATAACTACGGTTACAATCACTATTTTTCAAGTAATCGTATGATATTGATGCTAAAGAATTGTTCCTGACAGAACAAATTTTTACTGCAACTTCGATTTCGGGGTCCATGTCATTAGTTTCTTTTCTATGGTTTTCATAATTTGAATTCGGCTTTAAGTAAACATCTAGTGGGTGTCTCAGGGTCATGACATTTCAAGACTATGGCACTCAAGTATACGGAAAATCTATTGTGACATGGGTAACTGCAAGAATGGCTCTTAGCAAACTACCTGACACAATATAAAGCTTCATTTGGATAGTCACATAGTATCCAAAGTTCTGATCAACGACAGTGTCTGCTCTGTTGTAGTGTTCTAGGCGTCAAAGGGAAATCTTGAGTATTTCTGATCACACGTAAGAACACCAATTTTCGTCTCATATACTTGAGCATATATGCTGAATTGGACTAATAATTTTGACTCCAGAAGTTCAAATTTTCAAACATCCAGTGTGCTGAGACAGTTACAGTTGCGGCTCAAGAACTACTAAGATTTCATTTGATATCACTCCAAGAAATGTTAAGAATATACCCCAAATCATTTTACTGTCGAAAATGGTGATCATCCCACGAAATCACTTGTGAAGTCTAGACTTAACTGCACTAATCAAAATCATAGACGTTGTCCCGATCTACAAATAAATATTTGAAGTCCGCAATAAGGAGCCTTAAAAGGCCAGCAACTCATTGAAAAATATCATATGCATAGAAGGTTGAGCTTCACATTGGCTTGTTCAATACAAGGAAACCAAGGATATCATTGAGCTAATCTAAATCGTTCCAAAATAGTCTTTTTTTTTTTTTTTCAATAGCCAAGTATTTATCAAACGAAATTTGATCATTTATCACAAGGGACCTAAATAGCAATGATTTTCGAAGCATATGATACAAATAGCTGATGTCTTATTTTATGCCACTGAATTCTTTTCATCATGATACTAGTTATGTCTATGTAACTAGGGCACAGTACTGTTTGGTTTTGAGTTTTTAATGTGACCAATATTACAAATTCGATTAAGCAGTAAGCATTAACTTAGTGCTATCCAACTTTGTGATTTACACCATCTGTGCCTTAAAGGCTGGATTCACAACCTTAATTGCCTTATTTGAACAACTCTTAATGTCAGTTACTTGGGTTTGTTATGGTCTCAGAACTGATAAAGGATTTACGTCGAGCCATACAACGATTTCGAGCTCGTTTATACAATCGAAATTGAAGTATTCACCGATTTGCTTTTGAAGTTCAATATTTTCTTACAGCTGAAGTCAGAATTCCTGGAATATTACAGTAACATGTAATCAAATCGCAATTTGGTGTATATTTTCTGCGAGTGGTTAGCCCAACTCGAGTTGCACAATTGGCTCAATACAGCATTCAAGACGCCCTTTGAATGTTGAATCAATTTTCTTTTCGATTATAAAATGTGATCTTTTCTGATGTTCCATACTGTCAAGGAGAGATTTTTATTCACGGTTCCTTAAACCCCGTAGAAAGTGAAAGAAATGTTGCATCGCAAGTTCATACCTTTTGTACACACATGAGTTCTAGTCTGGCATCACCAAGCTTCAATACAATTTGACTTTATTCTTTAAAGAATATTTATGTCCATTTCAAACTGGTCGGGACTTGGTCAAAATGGAATTTTCAAGGGAATTCTTGCTTCTATGTGAAGATTCAGGATTCTCGATCGGAATGGCAAATTTTGAGCATGGTAAAATGAGGTAAAGTAAGTAAATACTAATGAAGAGTATATAGAAATATAAAAGTGTCGTTTATTTTGTGTGATGGGACTACGTCTCCTTTACCAGATGCAATGGAAACTCGCATCAAGAATCTCAGTACGTCAACTCACGGGGATGCTGTTTGACAGATACATGGATATTTTTCCACAATTTCGTATCTAGCATCTTTGATCTTGACAAACTATAAACTGCCTTGTCTGAGTACCGACTTCGAACATGCAGAGAGATAACGCTACCAGGAAGTGGCAGCAACGCGATAAGCTCGTTGGACCCAGTGCGATTATGCGCATGAGTTGCAAAGATAATGTTTTGCAGAATTCTTTATGCGAAGATCTGTGCGACACCATCGCACCGGACTTGAATATCCACCATCAAAACAGTATTGTCACTATCAAGTTGCTGTCTACATCACGATAGGTGTCCAGATATGCTGCAATCGGTGCTCCGAGTTGGTGATTCGCCAGTACAATTGCTGTTTTGCTCAAATAGCCAAGATGTTCCGAAAAAATAATCATCTATGCGTCGAACATCCACGAGCGTCGTCCGTTTCAGTCAACGCAAAAGTCAAATCCCAGTCAAAACTTCCGGCCCAACATCACGATACCCCCATGACAAATGTCAACATATTTGCAGACAAAGCATTTAGAAACACGGCTACGACTTCTGTCCAAGCTCTCGAAGTGGATTCCTGCCTCACTACGATTCTGGAACTAGCATGTGAGCCTGTACCACACCATGCGTTCCTAACCACCGACGAAGGCGGTCCGTGGCTCGCTGGACACTACTACCACCTGCAGCGAGGCAGTTCAATGTGGACGTGAACTGCCCATCGACCACCCAGACAGCAATTTCACACTGGCACCCCTAGACAAATGTAGTAAAACTTTGCCGATTTCTTGATTTCTCAATCCCCTTCGCTTCTACTAAATGTTGTCGTCTCTCCTACACTCTTGTACAGTAACTTTCTACAATTACTAAAAATTAAATGAAATTACTTAATGTTACATAATAACTTCACCCTGTATCAGCACAGAAGCTCGGAAAAAAAGTTCTATATAAATATGCACTATTAATTTTGCAGTCCTTCTTTTGATCTACAAGCATGAAATTGACAAAAGAAGAGGAACGTTTGAAAGGGTACGTCTATAGACGGTGGGGTCCCTTCTTAGGTGAACGTCAATGGGCTACTGTTAGAGAAGATTATTCCTACGATGGTGACGCATGGTCTGCATTTCCATTTGAGCACTCCATGTCGAGAGCTTACCGGTGGGGTGAGGACGGTTTAGCAGGGGTCAGTGATAAGCGTCAGTTGATCTGTCTTTCTCTTGGGTTGTGGAACGAGAACGATGATATTTTGAAAGAAAAGGCGTTTGGTCTCACCAATTCCCAGGGAAACCACGGGGAGGATGTTAAGGAGTTGTACTTTTATTTGGACAACACACCATCCCATTCTTATATGAAGTATCTTTACAAGTACCCAATTGCAAAGTTTCCTTACCAGCAATTGATCGAGGAAAATGGGAAACGGTCTAGAAATGACTTGGAGTTTGAAATCACCGATACCGGAGTATTTGATAACAATGAATATTTTGATGTTTTATTCGAAATGGCCAAAGGGGACGAGGACCCAGAAGAGTTGTTTTTCAGAGTTACAGCGTACAATCGTTCTGATAAGCCTGCTCCGTTGCACATTTTGCCCCAATTGGTATTGAGAAATACTTGGGATTGGGGTGGAAAAGACGATAATGGTAACGAAGTTGAAAAACCATCGGTTCACGAAATTGACGAATTCTCTGTTGAAATCAACCAAAAAAGATACGGTAAAAGGTTCTTGAATTTCGCCCCAGCACCTGGCCCAACGGATGATTCCGATGATATCTTGCCAGAATTCTTGTTTACTGAGAACGAGACCAATACCGAAAAATTATATGACCAACCAAATAAGTCTCCATATGTGAAGGATGCATTCCACGAATACATTGTCCAAGGGAAAAAGGATAAAGTCAACCCTACGCATAAGGGTACCAAGTTTGCGGCCCATTTCACCTTTGATGAAGTAGCTCCAGGCGACTACGTTACTATCAGATACAAGATGGCCAAAGATCTTGTGGAAATTGATGAATATGAACATGATCAAGTTTTTGCCAGAAGACAATATGAAGCAGATGCATTCTACTGGAAGATTTCCCCCTTGCCAATTTCAGATGAATTGCGTCAAGTTCAAAGACAAGCATTTGCTGGTTTATTGTGGTCCAAGCAGTTCTATTATTTTGTTCACAATTACTGGTCAAGAGGTGACCCAAATACTCCACCACCACCTCCGAATCGTGCCAACGGAAGAAATAAAGAATGGACTCATTTATACATTGATGATGTCTTATCATTACCTGACAAATGGGAATATCCATTCTTTGCTGCCTGGGACACAGCCTTTCACTGTATTCCTTTAGCGATGATTGACCCTGAATTCGCAAAGACTCAAATTGATTTGTTGTTGAGAGAATGGTATATGCATCCAAATGGTCAAATTCCCGCTTATGAATGGAATTTCTCCGATGTGAATCCTCCTGTTCATGCCTGGTCTGCCTACAGAATCTTTAAGATTGAGAAAAAGATGTATGGTAGAGAAGACTTTCAATTTTTGGAAAGAGTTTTCCACAAGTTAATGTTGAATTTTGCTTGGTGGGTTAATCGTAAAGATGCCGAAGGTAACAACGTGTTTGAAGGTGGGTTCCTCGGTTTGGATAACATTGGGGTTTTTAATAGATCAGAACAATTACCAACAGGTGGTTCCTTAGAACAAGCTGATTCAACTGGTTGGATGGCATTCTTCTCGTTGTTGATGTGTAACATTGCGTTAGAATTGGCCAAACAAAATCCTGTTTATGAAGACATTGCATCAAAGTTTTTCGAACATTTCACGATTATCGCCGATGCTTTGTCATATGGGACTGAAGAAGACCAAAAACACAGTAGTGGTGCCTCAGCTTCATTATGGGATGAAAAAGATCAATTTTACTACGATGCAATCAGATTTGATGACAGGCACACCGAATCATTACCTGTCAGGTCCTTGGTGGGTTTGATTCCATTATATGCCACTTTAACTTTGGAACCAGAGATTTTAGAAAAATTTCCAAACTTTAAGAAGCGTTTAGAATGGTATATCAAGAATCGTAAGTCTGTTGCTGACAGAAATATTGCGTCGATGACAACTCGAGGGGTTGGTGAAAGATTATTGTTGTCCTTGGTCAATAAGGAAAGATTGATTGCAATCTTGGATAGAATGTTGAATGAAGATGAATTTTTGTCTGAGTATGGTATCAGATCTTTATCAAAATACCACAAGGATCATCCATTCAAAATGAATGTTAACAATCAGGAATACGAAGTCAAATATTTACCAGGTGAATCTGATTCAGGTATGTTTGGAGGAAATTCAAATTGGAGAGGTCCCATTTGGTTCCCAGTTAATTTCTTGTTAGTTGAGGCTTTACAAAGATTTTATCTTTACTATGGACCAGAATTGAAAGTTGAGTGTCCAAAAGGGTCAGGTACATTTTTGAACTTAGCTCAATGTGCTCAAGAGATTCAATACAGATTGATGCACCTTTTTGTCCCTGACGAAAACGGAGATAGAGCATGTAATGGTGGTAATGAATTGTTAAACCGTGATCCATTATTCAAGGATTATGTTCCGTTTTATGAATATTTTGATGGGGATACTGGTAGAGGTTTAGGTGCTTCACATCAATGTGGATGGACTGCAGTTGTTGCCAAATGGATCCATGATAACGGTATGACTTGTAGAGTGCCTAAGACTCCAAATACACCAGGTACGCCATCTTCGAGAAGATCGTCCGTTTATGTTCCAGAGGATACTTCTACAACTGATAGTTTCAAGCAATTCTATCCTAAATCGGGACCATTCCCAGGAACACTTTCGCGGAGAAAATCAGGTAAATCATTATTGAACTTAACTGCCCATGGGTTAGACTTGGATGAAGAGGAATTAGAAAACCAAGTGAAGATTGTTGCTGCTAAGAAGTTCGATGATGGTAGCCAAGGTGTCGAGATTAACCAGGAAGTCGAGCTTAAGTTGAATACAAATGAGTTAGAAGAATTGGTGCCAGCCAAATCGGTCTCTGATGAAAACCTGGCCATTGATCAAGATTTACTCGAACAAGTCAAGGTTGCGTTTAGAAGATACTCCATGATGGATGACAATGATGTCCAAGACTATGAAGAGTTCGAGACTAGAAATTAAATGTAGTCTTAAACAATGATTAAAGAAGTTTGTCTTAATTTATTTGCCTCCATGGCAGTAGTTCTTGTATTTGTTTTGTATCGTTAGGTAGCACTAAATAGAACAAAATGGTATGGTACAGAAATTAAAAAGTGACACAAAACCGTAATGCGAACTTCATGACACAAAAGTAATAAATTCAGTTGATAAACCACCGCAACAATAAAGTAAAATATAGAGCTAACAACTAGAGGAATATGTCACAATTGTTTGAGTCCTATGAGTCTGATTTCCAGTTTGCATTACAGGAAGCCAAGCTGAAGTTAGCCCAAGTTGCAGGGGCGGATGAAGGTATGTAAAACTGGTTTATGTGTTCTCTCCTTTAAATGGCACTAACGATGTAGAGTCCCGTAAGCTTCATTTGAAAGCAATTGAAATAGCCTGCGAAGAAGGATTGGAAGTTTTGGATCAAATGGGTATTGAAGTGCAAAATTTGCCAACTAACCAACGATCTGCGTACAACACCAAATTGAGGCAATACAAGTCCCAGCTTGACGAGTGCAAATCTCGTCTCAACGCATTAGTTGACGAGCAAGACCGTCATAACTTGTTTGGAAGTAGATATGAAGATCAAGGTGGGTCGATCAACGACGCCCAACGAAAACAGTTATTGTCAAATAACTCAGCATTAGAAAGGTCTAGTCAGAGATTATTAGATAGCCAACGTACAGCATTAGAGACAGAAGCAATCGGAGGTAACATTCTTAACGATTTGCGCGCACAACGTGAGCAGATCCAAGGATCCAGAAACACGTTGATGACCGCCGATAGCTACATCGACAAATCGGTTCAAACGTTGAAATCCATGAGTAGAAGGTTGGTAGCCAATAAGTTCATCAGTTACGGTATAATTGCGGTGTTGATTGTGTTAATCTTTTTAGTGTTGGCTAGTAAATTTTCGTAGGCCGTTTACCATAGAAAATGCGACTACGGTATTCAGTTCGATATGTATATTAACGTTTAGTGAATCAAGATAATGATGAAATGAAGTGCATAAGCGAGCGTAGAGGGGAGATAAAAGAATTCGTTTCCAGCAGAATGCGAATGTGTGTGCAAAACCAACTACACTGGGCTAGGGTTCGGGGGGTTCGGTGGTGCCAGGAGTGATTAACGGAAATAAGCCGGAAAGGAAACTAGTGGGAGTCACTTAGTCACATAACCACAACAAGTGCCTTGCCACACTGACCCAGCCAGGTCTTCGGCACCGAGATGGAGAAACGGTGATAGTGGACGACGTGGTGGTGGGACGGCACATGGTGGCAGTATGGTGGTGGCTCTGGGTACATTGAGAAGTTTCTACAGTATTGCGAAAATTTCAAAAACTTTTCATGTACCAATCAAATAAAGATTATTAATAAGAGCGATTTTCGTCAAACCACAAATTGAATATGCTCAGATCAGTTCTCGGTCGCCGTCTTGTAGCTAACATTGCGCCCAAACCAGCTTTATTACGAAGTTTCCATTTTTCCCCCATCAGATTCCATGGTCATATTCACAAACCAAAGCCTGGTGAAGAATTACACATTACATTCATAACTAAGGACGGAAAACAATTTACCTATGAAGTCGCCGAGGGTGACAATCTTTTAGACATTGCCCAAGCTCACAACTTGGATATGGAAGGGGCTTGTGGTGGTTCTTGTGCTTGTTCTACTTGCCATGTAATTGTCGATCCCGAATTCTACGATGAGATTCCCGAACCAGATGACGATGAAAACGACATGTTGGACTTAGCATTCGGGTTGACTGAAACCTCAAGATTGGGGTGTCAAGTCAAAATGACCAAAGAGTTGGATGGTATCCGGGTTGCCTTGCCTGCAATGACCAGAAACTTACAAAACAAAGATTTCAAGTAATTCGGGAAATCGTCAAAAGTAACAGGCCCGCATGGCTAGTCTGTCACACTTGCACACCTACGACAAAAGTTTACGATGCACTGTTGACTTGTAGACGTGCTCTATGTGAGTCACCTACACTGCAAATGGCAATACACTTCAATGTCATATGTATGAAGTTTGAAACTTCATCAAAACGGTTCTATCATGATTTCTCTTGTACATAGCATAGCGATACTAATATCATTATAGAGCATTGTGGTGTCCAGTGTAGTTAGCGGAGTAGTCGAAAGTCAACATGTCTTTTCGGGAATATCCGCGGTGGCCCTGATGACTTTGAGTCATCTAGCCCTGAGGAAACCCAGTCGTCCATGAACTCAACAAAAAATTCATGTTAGTGGCAGTTGACAGTACGCCATACGGTTTGCCCAAACTGATACTGTGCAATGTGTAGTTCTACGCGATGTTCCTGCGACGGAGTGGTTCCATACCAG
>ERZ778017.230-NODE-230-length-87643-cov-129.988023_pt1 | contig 87643 bp, 84 predicted proteins | sample MGYA00375747_ERZ778017 | MGnify/ENA primary metagenome ERZ778017 (study PRJEB29350, sample SAMN05509838) | bioreactor metagenome | biome: bioreactor; material: wastewater | place: South Africa: University of Cape Town | collected 2014-03-17 ... | reverse complement strand
GCTGAGAACGCCTCGCGGTCCACCGCGAGCGCGCCGCCAGCAGGAACGCGGTTGGCGAGCGCGTTGGTCATGATCACCCCGCGCGCGGCCGTCATCTCGGCCTGCAGGAGGCCCTTGGCGTTGCTCTCGCTCTCGCCGCCGAACGAGTTCGAGCAGACGAGCTCGGCGAAATCACCGGTGTGGTGGGCGGGCGTCAACTTGCCAGGGCGCATCTCGTAGAGGTCGACTGCCACTCCTAAACGAGCGGCAGCCAGCGCGGCCTCGCTGCCAGCCATGCCTGCGCCGACGACAGTGATGCGAGCGGGGTTGCTGTTCATGCGCGTCAGCGTAGCACCGCGCCCCCAAGGCCCAGCCATGCCAAGGCGACGTGGAAGAAGGCGTCGCTCGACCAGTAGGCGCCGTGGGCCGCCAGCGGGTTGCGCAGCGGCAACGTCACGCGCTCGTCGACGTAGTAATGGTCCAGGCGGTCTGAGAGCAGGTCACCGGTAGCGTGTACTTGCCACCAACGCAGGTCCGTGAAAGGAAGCGCGTAAGGGGCGGCTTGGTACGGCCCGTAGTCGCGCAGACCGGGCCTGCGTCTCACGCCGTGGAGGAACGAGATCAATTGACTGCGCAACGCCTCGTCCTCGCCAGGTCGTTGTCTGAAGAAGTACGCGACCTTGTCGAGCGGCGAACCGAAGGTAAGGAGGCCGCGCAGGCGGCGAAGGTCGGAGGCCGCGTGGGCGTCTGGCGCTCTCGCCAGACGGTCGAGAACGTCGAGCGCGATCACGCTCCCAAGGGAGTGCCCAGCCAAGTACACCTCGTGGTAGTCGGCCTGCAGGAGGTCGCGCACGACGGCCTCGCCGTCGTCGAGCACTGCGCGGCGCGTGCGCGCGCGGGCAGACACGCGGTCACTCGTCACGTAAAGGGCGATGTCTGCGACGTGGGTGAGGAGGTAGTTGCGCGCCACCGCCAGCGCCGCGATGGCTAGCAGCCCGAGGCTAACGCCGGGCTCGGCGAGCAGCCCACCGCCAGCGGCCGCGTACTCCGCCACGAGTGGCGCAGTAAGGGCCGCCGCCCAGGCGGCCAGGCCAACGACCAGCGCTAGCGCCAACAGCGCTGGCCCGCGCCAACCCCCCGACGCACTACCGAACATGCCAGGCCAGCCGCTGGCGGAGCCGAACGCGGCGTGGCGTCTAGCGACTCGCGCAGACTCCCACCCTGAGAGGAACATGTCCCGCCCTAGGGCAACGGCAGTGGCCGTGAGGCACACGAGGGCAAGGAGCAGTGCCGCCTCGCCGATGCTTGGTTGAGGCAACGCCCTACCGGCGGCCCCAATGGCGGCGAGTGCGGCGTCCGCCCGCGCGAGCACCGTGAGCAAGGCCAAGAGGAGCGCCGCGGCGCCAGCGGCCAGCGCGGCCACCTGCACCACTTGCATGGCGAGGGCGCGCGCGAGCTTCCTACCCGACGCCGCGTGCGCCAGGTACGGCACTTGGCGCCTGAAGTCGAGGCCGGCCACGCTCACCGCCAGCAGCCAGGTGAACGCCTCCCAGGCGCCGAGCCGCCCCACCGAGTACTCCGCCCAGTGGTACTCGATGACGTCGAGGGTGCTCCCCTCCCACTCGAGGCGCACGGCTGGACGCAGGCGCCCACCGAGCGGCACGGTCAGCAACTTAGCGGGTCGCGCGGCGGCCCCAGCCAAGGCCGCAGCCCTGGTTAGGCCCTGCGCGAAGGTGCCGAGAGTCCTCAAAGGCGCTTGCTTGCCGATGCCATGAACCACAACGAGCGCGCTGCGGCGCTCCCCCACCTCTAAGTCGTGCATGGCTAACGATAGGCCGGCGCGCCATGCCGCTCACACGGCGCCGTAAAGCGGCATTACACTCAGGACATGACCAAGCATCTCGACTACCTACTGCGCAGCTGCGGTCGTGGACTGGCTGCGCTCCTCGTGCTGATCGGCGTAGGTAGCGCCGTTGCGGCAGATCCGGCTCCTTGGCGAGCGCTGTACGCCGGCAACCTCGGGACGGAGGAGGTCATCGTCGACCTGCAACTCATGGCCGACGACGTCGCTCACGCGCGCCTGCTCCTCAACGGGCGCGAGCTGGTGCTCTTCGGCACCGGCACGGTTGTCGACGACAACGCCATCGAGATCGACCTCGCCGTCGACGCCGGCCAGTACTCGCCAAGCATCGCGCTCCTCTACCTGGCGCTGCCGAACATGGACGAGACCAAGCCGACCATCATCGGTCACCTAAGCGGCACGCTGAACCCAACCTGGCAGGACGACGGCGCGACCCTCGACCTAGTGTTGACGCTGCCTGACGCCACTTTGAGTGCCGCCATCCCGCGTGTCGCTCAGCAGGCGTACTTGCGGCTGGACGAGGGACGGTTGGAGGCCGGAGCCGCGTGGCCCCGCTTCGGCGCCCCTGCACTGCGCGTCGTGGCCAACAGTCTCGAAGCGCAGGCGTACGACCAGGTCAGCACGTTCATCGCGGAGGGGCGCTCGTACGTCGACGACGACGGCCTCGGTTGGGGCTGGACGAACGACGACTACGTCGACGTGCTTGGCGCGGCAGGCAACTACTTGAGCCTCCTGACCAGCAGCACGAACTACACGGGCGGCGCGCACCCTAACTCCTTCTACACGTCTGCGCTCTACGAGATCGGGCCAGACGGCGCGTCGGTCGTCGACCTGGAAGACCTGTTCGCAGAGGGCACCGACTGGCAGACGGCCGTCTTGGCACTAGTCACCGCCGACCTCTTGCGCCAGGAAGCCGTGTGGATCGAGAACGGGACCGCGGTAGCGGTCTCGGACCTCGCGACATTTGGGTTGGGCCCTGACGGGCTGACGTTCGTCTTCGACCCGTACGCCATGGGGCCATACGTTCAGGGGGCCTTCATCGTCACCCTGCCGTATTCGGAGCTGACGGCGTTGATGGAGCCACGTGGTGCGCTGGCGGCGTTCGCCGACCACCTGCCCGCGCACTTCTTCCGCTAGCGCGGCTAGCGGAACCCTCCACGTCGCGGGCGCACGCCACGCACGAGCCATACTACGAGCGCGAGCACGATGAGCGTCGCGCCAAGCAGCAGCAGCGCCACATGATCGCGGAGGGGGACCGTGATCACTTCGCGCGGGAGGCGCGCGACTAGGTACGCGGCTAGCCCAGTCAGCGTGGCCGGCACGCCCTCGACGGCGGCTCCGGCTGGCAGTGCCGCTTCTGGGTTGACCCACAAGCGCATGCGCTCGAGCAGGTAAGCGCCAGGGGCGGCGCCTAGGAGGATCGCGAGGCCCGGGTTGACCAAGCGCTTGAGCCCGCGGGAGAAGCCAACCACGCTAACGGCGAGCAGTAGCGCGATCACGCCAGCTAGGTAGGTGAACGCGAGGTAGCGGCCGTGAGCGGCCGACCCGAAGGCGTCGAGTAGCGGCGCCACGTTCCTCACGCGCTGAGCTTGGTCGACGCGCGTCAGTTGGCTGGCAGCTAGTTCACCGCCTCCCTCGTACGCGCGCTCCGCGAGGGTACGCACGACGAGGGCATCTGCCTGCTCGGGAGTCAACCCCGCGAGGCTCGAGGCGGGCAGTAGGCCGCCTATGCCGCCGCTATCGGAGCTGGCGCCAGCCAGTACGCTCTTGGCTTCGTCGAGGCGGGCGGCCATCTCGCTCATGTGGCCGCTGAGGATGGCGGCGAACAGCTCGTGAAGCTGCGCCCGAGCGCGGGTGTCAACGCCGCGCACTAGGCGCGTGCGCAAGTTGTCATTGGTGATCAGGGCCGCCGCCTGATCGAGGCCGCCCTGCATGACTTGCGCGACGAGCGCGGCCACGACGGCGTTACCGATCTCGCGGTTGCTCGCCCCCTGCAGTTCGCGGGGCGGGAAGGTCACGAACACCCCGACGATGGGTTGCACGCGCTCCCCAGGGTTAGCCGCCGCCTGCGCAGGCCAGTCCGCCAGGCGGCTGCCGTCGTCTAGCCCGGCCGGGAGGAGTTCCCTGCCGACGTCCGCGTTGATCAACTCGACGATGGGTCCTGCGAGCGCCAGCTCTAGCTGGCGCCGCAACTCGGCGTTCTCGACGGCGGCGAGCAGACCAGCCTGCCCGGCGGTTATCAGCTTGGCGCTCAACACCCCGGCCGCGCGGTTCACGGCCGCGTCGAGGGTGAAGGAGGGGATCTCGGTGGCGTCGGCGTAAACGTCGAGTCCGGCTAGCAGCATGAGCGGCTGACCAGCCCGGTACTGCGTGAGGGTCTTGACTCCGACCGCGGTGCCGCCCGCGCCAGGCAGGAGCGTGACCTCCAACAGACCCTGCGCGATGCCTTGGCCTGAGCGTTGGCTGCTCAACTGAGCGAGGCTGAAGAGGATAGCGCCGATCGCCACGGTGACGGCGAGCAGTACGGCACTGGCCCACGTAAGGTCGCGTTGCCAGGCCGGTTGTCGTTCGGTTCGGTACATTCGCTCCGTCCTAAAGCGGGCGCTACTCCCATCCTGCAGCGCCAAGCTGTGCGCGTGGCGTTCAGGAGTGCGCCGTGAGGTGCGCGAGTTCCGCGAGATGGCTGGCCGCTGGCCTTGGGGTGGCGGCTCCATCCGGCGGTCGTTGCGCCACCTTACCGCGCCGCGAACGGGGGTGGGAACCGTAGCATGGAGCATGAACGTCTTGTCACAGATCGTGGTCGTGCCCCTAGTTGGCCCGTTCCACACGCGCTTTCCGCGCTACAACGCGTTCGACGTGCGTGACGCACTTAGAGCGGCAGGGGTTGAGGCCTTGGCGCTGGCGCCACTCGCGCCCGGGGCGCTCGAGGGCCAGGAATGGCGCGGCACGGACGAGATCGCGCTGCCACTGGCCGTAGTTCCGTGGGCGTTGCGAGCCGGCATAGCCCTTCATGAGGTAGGCAGCTTCGCTGGCGGCGAAGGCGAGCCTGGCGAGGCTGGCGCCGAACGCGAGTTCGAAGAGTTGCTTAGCCGCTTCGAGGCGGGCCAGGAGCGCCTGCGGCGGGTACGGCAGGCGGAGGAGCCCATCGAACGGCTCCTGGCCAGCCCGCTCGACTTGCGGCGTGTGCGCAGCGAGCTCATGCCGGCCGTGGAGGCTTACCACGGCGTGCGCGCCGCCGAGTTCGGCGAGGGCCCAGGCACGGGCTGGGCGCGGGCGCGCGCGGCCGTCATGGCTGAACGCGTGCTGGCGCTTCCGCATCGGCGCGTGGCGTTGCTGGCCGGGGTCGACGATCTCGTCAACCTCTTGCCTGCCCTGAGTGGGCACGTAGAGCTCGAGCAGCTGACGCTAGCGCCCGAGCCCAGCGAGGAAGCGCGCGGCCGCGCCCTACTCGACGCCGCCATGCGCGGCGAGGTCGAGGAGCCCGCCGGTCTCCTCGCCGCGCTGCGGGAACTCGGCACGCCGGAGGCCGGTTACCTCGAGGCCAACATCTTGCTCGAGCACGCTCACCTCGCGGAGGCGCTAGAGGTACTGCAGCGCGTGCTCCGCACCGACTTCCAGGAGCCGTACTACTTGCCTGGGTTCATGTTGGCGCGCCTCGGGCAGGTGTACGACTTGGCTGGTAGGCGCGCTGACGCGCTGCGGTCTTACCGCGGCGTCCTGGCGTTGAGCTACTCGCCAGCCGAGGCCATCGAGGCCGCCAAGGCCGGGATGGAAACCCCGTTCGGCGCGGAGCTCGACGGCGCCTCGGAAGGCACTGACGGCCCGAGTGACGACCACGGTGGCTGAGCGCCCGCTGCCGTACCGGTCTGAGCTTCCGTACACTTACGCCTTCGGTCACTTCGCGGCCATCGAGGCCTTGACGCACCGGCCGCAAGCCGTGCAGGCGCTGTTCGCGCATGGTGGCCTGGCACCGCAGTGGCGTACCGCCCTCAGGGCCGTCGCCGAACGGGCCGGGGTGAACATCGTTTGGGACGACGCCACCGTCACGCGCCTACGGCGTCACGCTCAAGTGGCTTGCATCGCCCAGGTCGCCAAGAGCGCCGAGGTAGCCGACCCTGACAAGGATCACGTCGTCCTCATCGCACCGAGCCACGCGGGTAACGTCGGCAGCGCGATACGCAGCCTGGTCGCGTTCGGCTTCACCGACCTCGTGCTCGTCGCGCCGCGTGTAGACGCGTGGGGTCCGCACGTCATCAGGGCGTCCGTTGGGTTGCGCTTCGCGCTCAGGTGCCAGATCGTAGCGAGCGCAGCTGAGTACTTGCTCGATCACCCTGACCGCCGTCACTACTCGTTCAGCGCAGGCGCCACTGCCGAGTTGCGAGACGTAGGTTTCGAGCACCCTTTGGCGCTCTGGTTCGGTCCGGAATGGGCCCCAGACGGCGCCTTAGAAACGGCGCCGCCTACCGCCACCCCGGTAAGTATCGCGGTGCTGCCTCATGTAGAATCGCTGAACTTGGCCACCGCGGTCTCGTTGGCCGCTTATCACGCGAGGCGTTGAGGGGCGTCTGGCCCAGCGCCTTGGTCCACTTCAACTGCGTATAGGGGAGTATGCCGGAAAGAGCTAGAACGGGTCACCTCAAGGGGCGCATCATCGTTGTTACGTTCGCGGCCATCCTGGCTCTAGGCACGTTGGGCAATCAGTTCCTCTCGCTCGCGCTCGCGCTCGCCGCCATTGCCGTCGCGGTGATCCTGCTCGTGCGTCTGCCCCGCACTCTTTCGTGGCGCTTGGCCGCCATCGCAGCCTCGTTGTGGGCGGTGGAGGAAGTCTTCTGGTTCTTCCAACGCCTAACTGACGCCTCCACCACCCCGCTCATCACCGAGCTCACCTACTACTCTGGGCTCGTTCTATGGATCGCGGCCGTTCTGCTGATGCCAGGCAAGCGCATGCCGCGAACGCTGCTGATCGCGGCGCTGCCCGCCGTTGGGCTCCTCATCCTCCTCCTCTTCCTCGACTCGTCCTCCTCCATCACCCTCGCCTTCCCGTTCTTGGAGGCGGCGTTAGTCGTTGCTTCCCTACCGCTCCTCGGCGGCTCCATGACGGGCGGCGCGTCTGACGGCCGCGTGCTCGTGGTGCTTGGCTTCTACTTCAGGGCGCTCGGGGCGGGCTCGTTCGCGTGGCTGGCAGGCACCGATTCGGGCGCAGCGGCGGTGGTCTTGTGGCTCATGTCGTACGTGATGCTGGGGCTCGGCCTCTACTTGGAACTGGACGACCGTGACGCCGAGTTCCTTCCCGTCGGCGTGGCCGTCGTCAGCTTGCAGTTCGTGAGCGTCGGCTTACTCGTCGTTCTCTACCGCATGGGCACGATCAACGATCGTTACGCGCTCGTGATCGTCTCCACCTTGGCTTACGTTCAGGTCGCGGTCGTGCTCCTGATCATCGCCACGAGCCGCGCAGCGCAGAAACTCGCTGCCTCAGAGCTGAGGGCATGGTCCCTTGCCCTCGATGCCGTTCAGCCTGCGCCTCACGGCGCCACCGCGCTCACTGGCGCACTAGGCCACGCGCTTGCTCGCGTGCCTCACGCCCAGGGTATCGAGGTGCACGGCACCGCGTCCGTCGGCGTGAAGTCCGGTTACGCCTACCCGCTGGTGGCGGGCGGCGCCGAAGTCGGCAGGCTCTACCTCGCCAAGCGACCGTCCGCCACGACTGTCATCGACACCTGCGCGCCGATCCTCGCGTCGCGCCTGCACCTGATGAGCGACCTGGATCGCTGGGCGGCAGCTGCCCTCACCGATCCGCTCACGGGCCTCCTGAACCGGCGCGGTCTAGAGCTGAGGGCCGACCTGTTGATGAGCGAAGCGAAGGCCAACGAGTCGCCCTTGAGCGTGGCCATGCTCGACATCGACCACTTCAAGCGCGTGAACGACGTCTACGGTCACGGCGTTGGCGACAACGCGCTCAAGGCCCTCGCGAACATATTTCGCAAGCATCTCAGGCCGAACGACCAGGCGGTCAGGTGGGGCGGCGAAGAGTTCGTCGTGGTGCTGCCCGGGGCCGATCAGGAGCAGGCCGGCGAGATCTTGAGGCGGGTGCGGCAAGAGTTGAGTTCCGCCGACATCAGCCCGGTCGCCTGGCCCATCGCCTTGTCGGCTGGCGTGGCCGGAACCGACGCGCCAGAGGGCGGGAGCGAGAGGCTAAGCGAGCTCATCGACGCTGCGGACGCCGCCCTAAACCGCGCCAAGCGCAGCGGTAGGAACCGAATAGTCCGCGCTGGAGGCTAGGCGCGGCCAGCCAGCCGCAAGCGCGTCACTTAGTGCGCGGTTACAATGCCGCATGCGCGAGCTCCTCTACAACGCCGCCAAGCACTTCAAACGCGGCAAGGCGCTAAGCGAACGCGGCGACTCACGTGGCGCGATGGTGGCGTACGAAGACGCCCTGCGTGACCTCCACGCCGTGAAGCCGCAACGCATGCGTGACGTGCTGCTCGCGCAGGTCTACTTGTCGCGCTACCTTCTCGGGCAAGCTAACGACCAAGTGAAGGCGGACAGCGACCTCCGCCTCGGCTACAGCTACGCCCGCACGACCGCAGAGCCCACGGTCAGGCAACTCGCTGAGGCGTTGTGGGACGAGCGCCGTACGAGGCCTCCAGCCGTGGTGGCTCGCAGTCAACGTCAGGGCAGAGGCGGTCGTAGTGGTGACGGCCAACCCGCCCAACGCTCTGGTGGCCGCGGCCGTGGTGAGCGCCGAGGTAACAACCAGAAGGGCTGAGTCCGGCCCTGGTAGCGCCGCCCGTTGCCGTCAGACCGCCAGCGGGTAACATCGCGCCATGAGCCACGCCCTCCTCACCGCCGCATACGCCGCAGAGGCCCCCTACCTTGACCTGCTAGCAGAACTCGTCAGCCTCGAGAGCCCGACGCATGAAAAGGCAGAGTGCGACGTCTTCGCGAGCCGCCTTGCTCAAGAGCTGACGCTGCGCGGCCTTAGCGTCACGCGCCACCCACGCGCTGACGCGGGCGACATCCTAGAAGCACACCGCGCCGGCGGCAGCGGCCCAAGCACGCTGCTCCTCTGCCATTACGACACGGTGTGGCCGCTCGGCACGCTTGCCTTCATGCCCTTCCACCGCGACGGTGACAAGGTGTTCGGGCCGGGCACCGTCGATATGAAAGCCGGCATCACCAACGCCCTCAGCGCGTTCACGCTCCTCGACGACCTCGGCCTGGCTCTGGTCGGCGACGTCACGCTGCTCGTGACCAGTGACGAGGAGACCGGTTCGCACGCCTCGCGCGAGCTCATCGAGGAGCTGGCGCGCAAGCACGACCGCGTGCTCGTGCTCGAACCAGGACGCGATGACGGGGCCTTGAAGGTAGGACGTAAAGGCGTCGGTACTTTCGAGCTGCGCTTCCGTGGTCGCTCGGCTCACGCAGGCAACAACCCGTCAGATGGCGCCAGCGCCTTGCGCGAACTAGCGCACATGCTCGTGTTCGTCGAGGACTTGGGCGACGACGTGGCTGGCACCACGGTCAACGTCACCGTCGCGCACGCAGGCTTCGCGACGAACGTCATCGCGGAAGAGGCGGTCGCGTTCGTCGACGTCAGGGTCCTCAAGATGACCGAGGCGCAGCGCGTGACGGGCGCCATCGAGGGTTACAGTCCGCGCGACGAGCGCGTCACCCTCACGGTCAGCGGCGGCCTGAACCGCCCACCGTTGGAGCAGACACCAGCAAACGCCGCCCTCTACCAAGAAGCGCTCGAGGTGCTCGACAGCTTAGGGCTGAGCCTCGAGGCGGGTGTCGTTGGTGGTGGTTCGGACGGCAACTTCACGTCCGCTCTAGGGGTCGCGACACTCGACGGCCTCGGCTCCGTCGGTGGCGGGCCGCACGCCAGGCACGAGCACATCAGGGTGAAGGAGTCCCTCGAACGCGTGGCCTTACTTGCGGGGCTGTTGGCTGAGCGCTGAAGCGCATGGCTTACTTGATCAGCGCCGCTTGCGGCCTTCTGCTAACGCTAGCGCTGCCGCCCCTAGGGTGGTGGCCGCTTGCTTTCGCCATCTTCCCTGTCTTCGCGCTTACCGCAGTGGCCGCGAGCGCGCGGCGGGCGTTTTGGCTCGGCGCCGCCTTCGCAGCACCGTTCTTCGCGCTGTACATCCTGTGGCTACCGCGGTCGTTCGCCGAACTCTTCGGCCTGGGGTTCTGGGCCGTCTACCCTGGACTGCTCGCCATCCTCGCGACGTTCTGGGGCCTGACGACCTGGGCGGCTTGGCGCCTCGCGGCGTTGACGGGCGGAAACGACCAGGCGGCGCGCGCTACGCGCGTACTCATCTACTTGCCCATCCTCTGGGTGCTCGTCGAGTGGGCGCGCACCCAGGGCTATTTCGCCTTTCCTTGGGGCACCCTCGGCTACACCTGGCTAGACTCCGCCGTTGGACAACTCGCCGAGTACGGCGGGGTCTATGGTCTTAGCCTGCTGGTAGTCGCGCCCGCGGCCGTGCTGGCGTGGCCGTGGTCGCGGCCAGGCGGGCCACGAACCGTTGGCGTCGTCTCGTCGTTACTACTCGCCGCCGCCGTAATCGGTGCGACGTTCATCGCTGGCTCGGGCGCTGGCAGGGCGGCGACGCAAGCTCCAACCTCCGGTGAGTACCGCGCCCTCCTCGTGCAAGGCGACGTCGACCCCTTCAGCCGCGCCGCGAGCGACACGCAGGACCTAAACACGCACTTACGCCTGACAGAGGAAGGCGCCGCGCTGAACGCCGAGGCTGGTGGGCCACGAATCGACCTGGTGGTATGGCCAGAGGGCGCCGTTCTCGGCTACAGCCTGGCAGCAGGCGACGCGGAACCGCTGCGCAGAGCCATAACAGACAGCGCCACTGGAGCGACCTTCATTGTTGGCGGGCGCGTCTACGAGGCCGGGCGCAACTACAACTCGCTCCTCGCCCTCAAGGGCGGCGCGCTGATCGGCCGTTACGACAAGCGCTTCCTCGTGCCCTTCGGTGAGCGCTGGCCACTGTACGAGCAGTTGAACGGCTTGTACCGCGCCGTGTTCAGCGCCTTCGGCTTGCCTATGCTTGCCAGCACCGCGGCTGGCGCCGAGGTGCGGCCGCTAGCGACTGACGTCGGTCTCATCGGCGCATTCGTGTGCTACGAGTCGGTCTTCCCTCAAGTCCAGCGCGACCTCGTCGCTCTTGGAGCTGAGGTGCTCGTGCTTGGCACGAACGACGCCTGGTTCGGTGTTGGCACGGGCGCGTGGCAGCACTTCGACATGGGGCGCCTGCGCAGCATCGAGACGCGGCGCTGGCTCCTGCGCGCAGGTAACGACGGCGTGACCGCCGCCGTCGACCCGTTGGGCAGGGTCACGGCCCAGGTGCCGAGGGGCATACCGACTAGCCTGGCCGTCACGTTCGAGACGCGCACTGACCTCACGTTCTGGGTGCGTTACGGCGGGCTAACGCCACTAGTGCTCGGCGTCCTGCTGCTCGTGGCCATGGCCGTCGCAACGGCGCTACGCTCGAGACCAGCCCAAGTAGGATAGGCGAATGCAGATCGTCATCGTCGGTGGCGGGGAGATCGGCGCACTGATAGCGGCGGCGCTCCACCGGACGCACAGCGTCACCATCATCGACCAAGACCCTGAGCGCGAGGCGGCCTTCACTGCCATGGACGTGCAGTTCGTGCGCGGCAACGGCACGGACCCTGAGGACCTGCGCGCGGCGAACGCCGATCGCGCGAGGGCCTTCATAGCCTGCACCTCGAGCGACGACGTCAACGTGCTCGCCTGCCTGGCCGCCAAGGGCCTCGGCGCGAAGGAGACCCTCGCCTTCGTAACGCGCCAACGCTACGTCGATGCGTTCAAGCGCGATGGCGCCTTCGAATCCGTCGGCCTGCTCATCAACCGTGTGCTTTGGCCGCAACGCATCCTCGCGCACCAGATCGCTGACATCGTCAGGGTGCCACGGGCGATAGATAGCGCGCGCTTCGCTAACGGCCGCATCATGCTGCTCGAGTTCCTCCTCGAACCGCACGACCCGTTCCTCAACTCGCGGCTCGACGGCATCACCCTGCCGCCTGGCGTGTTGGCGGTCGGCGCCATCCAGGGTGACTCCTTCCACATCCCAACGGGCGCGACCGTCCTCGAGGCAGGCGACCGCGTGGTTTTCATGGGAACTAGCGAGAAGATGCGCGACATGCAGCGGCGCTTCGCTCCCCAAAGACATTCGCAGAAGGTCGTCATCGTCGGCGGCGGCAACGTCGGCTTCATGGTGGCGCAACAGTTGACCAGCGGGCGTGCGGACCTGACCATCATCGAGCAGGACCAAGAGCGCTGCGAGAAACTGGCCCAGCTACTGCCGCGCGCGCTCGTCCTCAAGGGCGACGGCACCGACCTCGAGCTCCTTGAACAAGAGCGCGTCGAGGACGCCGACGTGATCGTCGCCGTAACGGATGACGACGCCAAGAACCTCCTGGTGTCGCTGTTGGGCAAGCAGCTCGGCATCCCCAAGGTCGTGACGCGCGTCGGCAGGACGCGCAATCGTAGGCTGTTCATGCGCGTTGGCATCGACTCGCCGCTCACCCCGCGGGCGGCCGCCGTCCAGGAGGTCCTCAACTGGCTGGGCGTTGACGAGGTCGAGCACCTCGCGACGATCGAGGATCGCGCGGAAGTCATGGAGGCCACGTACCCGCCGGAGTCCGCCGGCGGTCGCGTCATGGACCTCGGCACGCCAGGCGACATGCTGATCGGTGCCGTGCTGCGCAACGAGCGCATCATCGTGCCGAACGGTGAGACCGTCATCCAGCCAGGCGATCACCTCTACCTCGTTACTACTCCAGACTGCGTCGGGGAAGTCGAGGAGTGGCTGGACGAGCGTAGGAGCAGGAAGCCGGTCGGGTGACGACCACGGCGCGCACGCAGCCGCAACGCACCCGGCGCGACACGAGCCGCGGCAAGTTCTTCCCGTACGTGCTAGGAACCGGCTTCATGGCGTTGAGCTTCGCCGCGACGGCGTTCGCCATCTACGCCCTCGCCGTTGGTGAGCCGTTCCACGGCTTCGCGGCCACCGTACTCGTAGCGCTGCCCGCCGGACTTTACCTCCGTAGGCTGGGCAGCCCAGATGCCGACCCCAGCAGACGCGAGGCACTGATCACCGTGCTCCTCTCCTGGCTCTTCCTCCCAGCGTTAGGCGCCATCCCCTACGTCTTCGGCGGGCAGTTGCCGCCACTCGACGCCTTCTTCGAGTCGATGAGCGGTTTCACCACGACCGGCGCAACGACGATCCAAGACTTCTCGCTCGTGCCTGACTCGCTGCTCTTGTGGCGGGCCGTCTCCCAGTGGGTTGGTGGCGTCGGCATCCTCGTGCTGTTCTTGGCCGTCTTCCCGCAACTAGCCATCGCTGGCAGGCAGATGTTCCACGCGGAGATGCCGGGACCGAGCCAGGAGCGCTTCACGCCGCGCCTGCGCCAGACGGCGTTGGCCGTCGTGGCGCTCTACGCTGCCCTTACCATCGCGTGCGCGGCGGCATACGCCGTCGCCGGCATGGCGCCGTTCGACGCCCTCGCGCACGCCTTTGGCACGCTGGCAGCCGGGGGCTTCAGCGCCAACGCCGCGAGCTTCGCGGACTACAGCGCACCGGCGCTTCAGTGGATCGCGATCTTGTTCATGACCCTGTCCGGGGCGAGTTTCATACTCGTGTTCAGGGCCGTCTCCGGGCAGCCAAGGGCACTGCTGCGCGACGCGGAGTTCCGCGTCTACATCGGCATCCTCGTCGTAGGGGGCGGCATACTCGCCATGCTCCTTGCCGGCGAGTACGGCACGGCTGACGCCATCCGCCACGGCTTGTTCCAGTCGGTGAGCATCGTGACGAGCACCGGTTTCGCCTCGGCCGACTTCCGGGAGTGGGGCCTGCCCGCCCAGGGAATGATCCTCGCCCTCCTGTTCGTAGGGGGTTGCGGCGGTTCCGCCAGCGGCGGCGTGAAGGTAGTCCGGTGGTTGATCATCGCAAAGCACACGGCGCGGGAAGTGCGTCATGCGATCCACCCGCGCGCCGTGCTGCCCGTGCGCGTCGGCGACCGTATCGTCTCCGAGGACGCCATCAGGGCCGTGGGCGCGTTCATCACCCTCTACGTCGGCCTCTTCGCCTTCACGACCATAGCGCTCGTGTTCCTCGGCGCGGACTTCACGAGCGCCTTCAGCGCCTCCATCGCCTCCCTTGGCAACACCGGACCCGGCCTCGGGCCTTACGCGCCGATTGGCCAGCTCGACGAGCTGTCGGCGGTAGGGAAGCTCCTGCTCATGTTCGCCATGTACGCGGGGCGGCTCGAGGTAGTGACGGTGTTCGTCATCTTCACGCCCGGCTGGTGGCGCCTGCCTCGAGTCTGGTCCCGCGGGTGAGGCTCACGGCCTCCGGCCGGCCGCTTTGACGTGGGATATGCTGCCCCTCAGTAAACCATTCGCTGCCAGTCACGCCGCCTTGAGTGGCGCGCGGCTATTTGGAGGACCCATGGCCGACACCATCGAATCCGTACTGCAAGAGGCACGCCAGTTCCCACCTCCTAAGTCGTTCCAGCGCACCGCCCTCATAAACAGTTCCGAGGAGTACGAGCGGCTGTACCGCCAGTCGCTAGACGAGCCAGAACTATTCTGGGGCGAGGCGGCCAAGCGTCACCATTGGTTCGAGCCGTGGACCAGCGTCATGGAGTGGGAAGAGCCGCACGTCAAGTGGTTCGTTGGCGGCAAGACGAACCTCGCTTACGACTGCCTAGATCGACAAGTCGCCGAGGGCAAGGCCAACAAGGTGGCGTTCTTCTGGGAAGGTGAGCCTGGCGACAAGCGCACCATCACTTACGGCCAGATGCTCACCGAGGTCAGTCGCTTCGCCAACGTCCTGAAGGGCAAGGGCGTGAAGGTCGGCGACCGCGTCGCCATCTACATGCCCATGATCCCGGAGGCCATAGTTGCCATGCTGGCGTGCGCCCGCATAGGCGCGACGCACTCGGTCGTGTTCGGAGGCTTCTCGTCTCACGCGCTCTCCGACCGCGTCAACGACGCTCAGGCGAGCGTAGTCATCACGGCAGACGGCGGCTTCCGCCGCGGCGCCGTCCTCCCGCTCAAACCGGCGGTCGACGAGGCCCTAGCTACGACGCCGAGCGTCAAGCACGTCATTGTCATCAGACGCGCCGAGAATGTCGTAGACATGGAGGCCGGCCGCGACGAGTGGTACCACGAGCTCATGCAGGGCGCCTCGCCGAACTGCCCGGCCGTGCCGGTCGATGCGGAGCACCCCGCTTACGTGCTCTACACTTCCGGCTCGACTGGCAAACCGAAGGGCGTGCTGCACACGACCGGCGGCTACCTCGTCCACACTTCCCTGACGGCGAAGTACGTGTTCGACCTGCAAGAGAACGACGTGTTCTGGTGCACGGCCGACATCGGGTGGGTGACGGGCCACTCGTACGTCGTCTACGGCCTCATGTCCAACGGCGCCACGCAGGTCATGTACGAGGGCAACCCGACGTACCCGGCGCCTGACCGCTTCTGGGAGATGATCGAACGCTACGGCGTGACCATCTTCTACACGGCCCCAACCGCCATCCGCGCCTTCATCAAGCTCGGCAGGGAGTACCCGGAGAAGCACGACCTCTCTAGCCTGCGCCTCATCGGCACGGTCGGCGAACCCATCAATCCCGAAGCGTGGATGTGGTACCGCAGCGTCATCGGTGGCGACCGCTGCCCGATCGTCGACACGTGGTGGCAGACGGAAACGGGCGCCATCATGATCTCGACGTTGCCTGGCGTGCACACGACGAAGCCCGGCTCGGCCGGCGTTCCGCTTTTCGGCATCGACGCGGCCGTCGTGGACGCTGACGGTAACGACGCAGGCGTCGACCAGGGCGGTTACCTCGTCATGCGTCGCCCGTGGCCCGGCATGCTGCGCACCGTTTACGGCGACGACGACCGCTACCGCAACCAGTACTGGGGCGAGGTGCCACACACCTACTTCTCCGGCGATGGGGCGCGGAAGGACGCGGACGGCTACTTCTGGGTGATGGGCCGCGTCGACGACGTGGTGAACGTGTCGGGCCACCGCCTCGGCACCATGGAGGTCGAGTCTGCGCTCGTCTCGCACCCTGCCGTGGCCGAGGCGGCCGTCGTTGGCCGCCCCGACGAGCTGAAGGGTCAGGGGATCGTGGCGTTCGTGACGCTCGAGCAAGGTTTCGAGCCGAGCGACAAGTTGCGCGACGAACTGCGCAAGCACGTCGCTGCCGAGATCGGCGCCATAGCGCGGCCAGACGAGGTGCGCTTCGCGGACGCGCTACCGAAGACGCGTTCCGGCAAGATCATGCGCCGCCTCCTGCGCAGCGTGGCTTCCGGCCAGGAGTTGATCGGTGACACGAGCACGCTAGAGGACCGCGGGGTCGTCGAGCAACTGCAGCGCAGCGGGAACGAGTGACGACGCAGGCTCGCCGTCACGCCAACGCGGGTTAGAGACCGCATGCGAGGCTCTAAGCGCCTCAACATCGGCTTGCTCATGACTTATAACGAGCAAGACGTCATCGAGGAGATGCTGCGCCACAACGGGCCCGGCGTCGACGCCATCTTCGCGCTTGACGGGTCAGACGACGCCACGCCGGCCATCTTGCGCGCCGACCCGCTCGTCAAGCTCGTGCTGCGCGACGCGGACGTAGCTGGCTTAGGCAAGGTGCGCGACTACCACCGCCAAGCGCTCTTAGACGCCGCCAGGGCCGAGTACGGAGTAGGACACTGGTACACGCTCATGCACGGCGACGAGTTCTTCCACGACGACCCGCGGGCAGTGGCGCAAGCTGCGCAGGCGCAGGGCGCGGGCCGCGTTAACTGGGCAGCCATGCAGTTCTTCTTGCACCCAAGCGACCGCCCAGTAGTGGGCGCGGGTGTGCAAGAGAACGTGCGCTGGTACTCCCCGTTCTGGGTCGAGATCAGGCAGTTCAGGGACGCGCCGGGCGCCAGCTACCGCACCGGTGAGCACGGCCGCGTGTTTCCGCACGGCGTTAGTTGGGTGCCTTACTGGAAGATGCCCCTCTTCAAACATTACCCTTACCGTTCTGAGGCTCAGACCCGCGCTCGCCTCGAGGCCATGGCAGCAAGGGGATTCTCTGGCACGCGAGCGACGGACGACGTGTACCGCGACCGCTACGCCCCCGAGTACCGCGAAGCGGCCCGCTTCACTGGCGACTTCGGTGAGTTCGAGTTGGCGCGGCAGGGCAGTTTGTTGAACATGCTGCTGCGCTGGAGGCGGCTGGTGCCTAGGTGAGAGGCGCCTAGCTGCGGCCCAGGTCGCCACCGGGGCGCTGGGTTGCTGGCAAGCGCCCCTCGGCGAGAACCATGGCTACCAGGATGAGGCTGGCGCCAAGCCACCCGAGGGTGCCCAAGCGCTCACCTATGAGCAGCATGGCGAAGCCGGCCGCGAACACGGGCTCGAGTACGAAGATCAGCGCGGCGAGGTGAGCCGGCACGACCCGTTGCGCGTACGTCTGGACCACAGCGACAAGGGCGGTGGCCACCACGGCCAGGTAGAGGATCGCCAAGTAGGTGCCGATCGGCACGCTCGCCAACTTGCCGACTTCTGGCGCGGCCCACAACCACGCGAGGGCAGCCATCGGCAGGTGCTGCATCATGGCGAGGGACGTGCCCCTCACCTTGCCAGCCACCTCGCCGAGGTACACGATGTACATGGCGTAAGTGAGGGCGGTGACGAGCACGAGGATGTCGCCGGCGTTGACGGCCGCGAAGCCGTTGCGCAAGGTCATGAGGCCGAGGCCGGCAAGCGCGACCGAGGCCGCGAGCAGTACGCGGGCGCTCAGGGCACGCTTCAGCCACACCCGCGCGACTAGCGGCGTGAGTATCACTGACAGGCCTGTAATGAAGGCCGCGTTAGAGGCGCTGGTGATGGCGAGGCCGGCCGTTTGGGTGGCGAAGCCGGCGAACGAGAGCAACCCGAGCACTAGCGCCGGGACTAGCGCGCGCCTGTCCCACTTCGCCCAGGCGAGCAGCAACGCGGCGAGCGTGAAACGCACCGCTAGGAGTAACGCCACCGGGATGGTGTCGAGTGCCTCCTTGACTACGACGAAGGTCGTACCCCAGATGACCGTGACGAGTACCAGTGAAATGACGCCCACGGCCGGAGACACGAGCCTCATTGTCACACGCCGCGGCTAGCACCTGAGGTCGCGAGGGCCGGGTCGAGAGAGTCAAGTCGCGGAGTCAACCAGACCCCAATTGTTACTATCGGCCAATGATGCAGGAGTTCAGGGTTGGCCACGGTCAGGACGCGCACCGGCTGGTGGCGGGCAGGCGGCTAGTGATCGGGGGCGTGCCGGTGGAGAGCCAGCGCGGCGCGGACGCCCACTCAGACGGCGACGTGCTCCTCCACGCGCTGGCGGACGCCCTGTTATCCGCTTACGCTCTCGGGGACATCGGTCGGCTCTTCCCGCCGAGCGACGCACGCTTCGCGGGGATGGACAGCCGCGACATCGTGGCGCAAGTCCTGGAGAAGCTGCGCGTGCATACGCCCGGCGTTCGCGTTGTCAACGTGGCCGCGGTCGTGACCCTCGACACTCCGAAACTTGGCGCCGCCCGCGACGCGATGAGCACGGTCATCGCTGAGCTGCTCGAGCTGCAGGCTGACTCGGTCGGCATCACCTTCAAGACTAGCGAGGGGCTCGCGCCCGACCACGTGCAGGCGAGCGTGGTGCTCGGCCTGCTGCAAGCCGAGCTCACCTGATACGAGAGTGCGCCGCGAACCAATTGAGGTTCGCGGCGCACTAACAGCCGTCGTTGAATCAGATTTCCTGCAGCGTCACCTGCACCCGGCCGGCCACTTCGGCCACCTGGAAGAGTTGGATCTTCTTGACGGCAGGCAGCGTGGCGCGGCCGGTGGTCAAGTCGAAGGTGGCGCCGTGGTGAATGCAGCGGATCTTGCCTTCGAGCAACTCGCCGTCGTTGATCGGGTAACGCTGGTGGGTGCAGCGGTCGGGGAGCGCGTAGAACGCGCCCCCCTGCCTGACGATCACGATATCGGTGCCGCCCACCACGCGGGCGGTGATGGAGTCCTCCGGGAACTCATCGACGGCACCCACGTCGAACGACGCCGCCGCAACGGCTGCTCCGGCCGCCTCCTCCTCGCTCACAGCTTCTCCTTCACCCCTGGCACGCCGAGCTTGGCCTGCACTACGCGCTCGACGTACTCCGCCACTTTCGGCAGCGTCACGCGGCTCATGACCTCGTAGAGGAAGCCCGTGACGAGCACGTGCTCTGCTACTTCTGGGTGGAGTCCGCGGCTCATGAGGTAGAAGCGCTGGTCCTCCGGCACCGGGCCGGTGGTGGAGCCGTGTGAGCACTTGACGTCGTTGGCCGCGATCTCGAGTTGCGGGATGGAGACGACCTCGGAATCCTCGTCGAGGAGTAGGTTGCGGTTCGTCTGGTAAGCGTCCGTCTTCTGGGCGCCAGGGTCGACGACGATCATGCCGGAGTAGACGGCTTGGCTGGCGTCACGGACGGCGCCCTTGAAGAGCACATCGGAGAACCCGCGCTCCGTGGCGTGGTGCTGGAGGGTGAACTGGTTGAAGTGCTGGCCCTCGTCCGCGAAGTACAAGCCCAGCATCTCGCTCTCGGAGCCTGGACCTTCGAGGCGGCTCTCGACTTCGGCGCGGGCGGCGTCCGCCCCGAGGCTGACGGTCACGGATTCGAGGCGAGCGTCGCGGCCGAGGTGCGCGCGGAGCTTGTTGATGTGCGCTACGTTGCGGCTCCAGTTCTGGAGGCTCACGTAGCGCAACTTGGCGCCATCTTGCAGGACGATCTCGGTGGCGGCGTCGAAGAACAGTCGCTCGTCGAACGGCTCGCTCGTGAACTCGTCGATGAAGGTGAGGCGCGCGTTCGCGCCGAGCACGATAAGGGCGCGCCCGAGCCCGATACCACCGGAGTCCGCCGTGGTGAACGCGCCTAGCGGCAGTTCGACCTCGACGTTCTTCGGGACGTACACGAAGGTGCCGTTCTCCCACAGCGCCGAGTTGAGCGCCGTGAACTTCGTTTGCGTGGCGTTGACCACGCTGTAGAGGTGCTCCTTGACGAGTGCCTCGTGCTCGCGTACGGCCGTGCGCAGGTCGGTGAAGATGACGCCTGACTCGCTGATGCTCGCCTCGTGCAACACGACCTGGTTGCCCTTGTGCACCATGACGCCTTCTGCGTCGGAGTCGGCGATGCGCATGCTGATGCGCTCCGACACCGTCGAGTCGCGCGGCGCCTTGGCAAGCTCGAGGCCGGCGTAAGCGAAGCGTGCCAGCTGCGTGTAGCGGTACTCCTCGGTGCGCTCGGTCGGGAACGGCTGCGCGTCGTAAGAGCGGAGCGCTGCCCTGCGCTCCTCAGCCAGCCACGCGGGTTCGGCGTACGCGTCGATGATGTGTTCGACGGCGGCGGCGCTGATGACGGGGTTGTCTACCAGGGTCGCCATGCCTAACCTACGCTCCCTTCCATCTCGAGCTCGATGAGGCGGTTGAGTTCGACCGCGTACTCGAGCGGTAGCTCTTTGGCAACGGGGTCTAGGAAGCCGCGCACGATCAACGACATGGCCTCCGCCTGCCCAAGCCCCCGCGTCATGAGGTAGAAGATCTGCTCGTCGTCTAGCTTGCTGACGGTGGCCTCGTGCCCCACGTGGGCGGTCTTCTCGTTGATCTCGATGTACGGGAAGGTGTCGGTGCGGGCGTTCTCGTCGAGCAGCAGCGCGTCGCACTCCACGTTGGAGCGGGCGTTGGTGGCGCCCTGATGGATCTGCACCAGACCGCGGTAGCTTGAGCGGCCCGTGCCCTTGCTGATGGACTTGCTGACCACGCTGCTGGTGGTGTTCGGGGCCACGTGGATGACCTTGGCGCCGGCGTCCTGGTGCTGGCCGTCAGTGGCGAAAGCGATGGAGAGGACCTCACCGTGGGCGCCCTCACCAACCAGGTAGGTGCTCGGGTACTTCATGGTGGTCTTGGAGCCGAGGTTGCCGTCCAGCCAGCCCATGCTGGCGTTGGCGTGCACCATGGCGCGCTGCGTGACGAGGTTGTAGACGTTGTGAGACCAGTTCTGGATGGTGGAGTAGCGCACGTGACTGTTGTCCTGGCACACGATCTCGATGACGCCAGAGTGGAACGAGTTGCTCGTGTACGCCGGGGCCGTGCAGCCCTCGATGTAGTGGAACTTGGAGCCTGGCGCCCCGATGATGAGGGTGCGCTCGAACTGGCCGATGTTCTCGGCGTTGAGCAGGAAGTACGCCTGCAGCGGCACGTCGACGTGGACGCCTTCCGGCACGTACACGAACGAGCCGCCAGACCACACCGCGGAGTTGACCGCCGCGAAGTAGTTGTCCTCGGGCGGGATGACCGTCGCGAAGTACTCCTTGAAGATCTCGGGGTGCTCCTTGAGACCGGTGTCGGTGTCGAGGAAGATGACGCCGAGCTTCTCCCACTCCTCCTTGAGCTTGTGATAGACCATCTCGGACTCGTACTGCGCGCCGACACCCGCCAGCGCACGCTGTTCGGCCTCCGGTACGCCCAAGCGGCGGTAGGTCTCGCGCACTTCTTCCGGGATGTCGTCCCATGAGCCCGCCGTGCCTTGCTTCTCGTTCGGCCTCACGTAGAAGAAGATGTCGTCGAAGTTGAGGCCACCCAGGTCGGGTCCCCACTTGGGGCGGCCCTTCTTCTCGGCGATCTCGAACGCGCGCAGGCGGAACTTGAGCATCCACTCTGGCTCGTTCTTGAAGTAGCTGATCTGCTCGACGACGCGGCGTGTCAGGCCGCGGTCTGACTTGAAGAAGTAGTCCTCGGTGAGCTTGAAGTCGTACTGCTTGGTGTGCTCCATCCCCTCGAGCTTGGCAGCGTCGGGGTGGACGTCTTTAGTAATTTGGTTCGTCAGGTCGGACACTTACCGTCCCTCCGCCCTTCTAGTTGCATGAGTAGCCCGGTCGTTGCGTACGGGCGGCACGGGTGGGTTCAGGCGCCCACTGCTTCGCGGACCCACTCGTAGCCCTTCTGGTCGAGCTCCATCGCAAGCTCCTTCGGGCCGGTCTTGACGATGCGGCCGTGCACCATCACGTGGACGACGTCTGGCACGATGTGGTTGAGGAGGCGCTGGTAGTGGGTGATCACGAGGGCGCCGAACTCGGGCCCGCGGGCCGCGTTCACGCCTTGGGAGACGACCTTGAGGGCGTCGACGTCGAGGCCGGAGTCCGTCTCGTCGAGGATGGCGTAGCGCGGTTCGAGGACGAGCAGCTGCAGGATCTCGGAGCGCTTCTTCTCCCCGCCCGAGAAGCCCTCGTGCAGGTTGCGTTCGATGATCGACTCGTCCCAGTTGAGTTCCTTGACCGCGCGCTGCAGCTTCTTGTAGAACTCCATGACGCCGATCTCGTCGCCGTCCTCACGCCTGGCGTTGAGGGCGAGGCGCAAGAAGTTGGCGATCGACACGCCTGGAACTTCTACGGGGTACTGGAAGGCGAGGTAGAGCCCCTCGCGGGCGCGTTCGTCCGGCTCCATCTCGAGGATGGACTGGCCCTCCAGTAGGATGTCGCCCGCCGTGACCTCGTACTGCGGGTCGCCAGCGATGACCTTGGCTAGGGTCGACTTGCCTGAGCCGTTGGGACCCATGAGCGCGTGGACCTCGCCACGCGGCACCACTAGGTCTACGCCCCTCAGGATCTCGTCGCCGCCGACGATGCGGGCGTGTAGACCTTGGATCTCCAGCTTCTTGTCGCTCATGTGCACACCTCTCGTGAAGGATCTCTGGTGTCGTTGATGGGCCGCGCCGCTTGCGCAGCTGCGCACGAACGGGCCCATAACTAGGACTCGTTCCGATTCTAACTCGTTAGCTTGAGACGGGGTGCTGCATACTTGACCGCCCAGCTAGGCGTTAAGGCTACCAGGTAGGCGGTTCACCGACTGTTCTGATGAACGCAAGCTGCCGCCGTCATTCGCGAGAGCGCTTCAACCACCCGAAGATGCCACCCTGCTTGCGCTCGGTCGCCTGCTCATCATCCTTGCGCACGTCTGTCGGCACGGCCGTCGCGCGCCCAGCGCGGCCAGTGACCTTGGCAGCCGGCGCATCCGCCGCGCCAGCGCCGGCCACGACGGCACCGTTAGTGACGCCAGAAGCAGCCATCAGCGCGACCGCGAAGTCCCTGGCGGTCGCGTAGCGCCGCGCCGGGTCGCGCATCATGGCGTGAGACACGACGCGCACGACCTCGATGGGCAGCCCTGAACGCAACGAACGCAACTCCTTTGGCACGCCGGTTCGGTGCGCGACCATCAGCGCGTCGTAAGAGGCCCCTACGAACGGCCGCTCGCCCGCGATCACCTCGTACGCGAGCACGCCTAGTGAGTAGATGTCCGACCGCACCCCAGCCGACTTGCCCTCGAACACTTCAGGCGCCATGTAGAAGGCGGTGCCTACGCGGTCGACGCCCTCGTCGCCCATGAACACGCCAGTGCCGAAATCGCCTAGCTTCGCCTGCCCCTCCGCCGTGAGGAACACGTTGGCCGGCTTGACGTCGCGGTGCAGGACTTGGCGGTCGTGACTATGCATGAGCCCAGTTGCCACGTCGAGGACGAAGCGGTAGCACCGCTCGAGAGGCAAGCGGCCCTTCTCGAGCAGATACTGGTCGAGAGTACCGCCCTGGCAGTACTCCAGCGCGAGGAACGCGCCCTTACCAGTGGGGAAGCCCTCGTACGCCGTCACGACGTTCGGCGAGGCGAGCTTCACGGTGATGGCGACCTCGTTCTCGAACATCTTCTTGAGCACCGGCCGCTGCGCTAGTTCGGGACGCGGGATCTTGAGCGCCACCTCGCCGTAGACGGGGTGCCTCGCCAGGTACACGAACGCCGTCTGCCCCGAACCGAGGCGACTGATGACCTCGTAGCCCTCTGGCACGTAGCTTGGTGAGCCGTTGCTGTCCTTCAGAACGCGGCTTCCTCACCGGGGGCGAGCACGACGCACGACGAGGACGTCGCTTCCTCGACGGCGAGCTTGAACGCTTGAGCGTCTTGCGCGATCAGGGGGAACGTGTCGTAGTGCACGGGAACGACGACCTTGGGCTTCAGGAGCTTGACGGCCTCGACTGCCGCGGCGGGGCCCATGGTGAAGTTGTCGCCGATCGGGAGGAAAGCGAGGTCGATCGGCTCGCGCCCGATGAGGCTCATGTCGGAGAACAGCGCCGTATCGCCCGCATGGAGCACGCGCTTGCCCTCGACCTCGAGCAGGATGCCGGTTGGCATGCCGCCGTAACTGCCGTCTGGGAACGAGCTGGAGTGCCAGGCAGGCGTCAGGGTCACCCTCCCGAAGCCGAACTTCATGCTCCCGCCGATGTTCATGGCGTGGCTCTCAAGGCCTAGCCGCTCCGCGTACTTCGCTATCTCTGCCGTTGCGATCACCACCGCGCCACTGCGCTTGGCAAGCTCGGGGGTGTCACCCCAATGGTCGCCGTGGGCGTGGGTGATCAGCAGGTAATCGGGATCGAGTTCCGCTAGCGTCACGCCGGCGCGCGGGTTGCCGCTGATGAACGGGTCGAAGACGAACTCCGTGCCTCCAGCCACGATCTGCAGGGCCGAATGTCCTAGATAGCGCACCTTCAACTAGCTCAACTCCTTAGGCCGCCGTCGACCGACGCGACCGCCTCACGACTACTCGCTGGCGGCTGCGATCGGTGGCGGGCCTTGCCTCAACGCACGCCGACGTGTAGCTGGACCAACGCGAGGTAGTAGACGATCACTAGCAGCGTCGGAAGTCCAGCCATGCCAGCCGCTTCCTTGAAGCGCTTGAGCATGAAGAGCCCGAGGGCAAGGACTACCGAGCCTGCCGCAACTATCGGGAAGATCCAGAACAGGGTGTTCCAGATGCCCGTAAGGTGCAGCTGCACGATGAGGCCGCCGTTGTGCGTGGCCTTGAGCACCGCGCCCATGGCCCAGAAGATGCCGATCATGAAGGTGCCAAGGAAACCGGCAGCCATGCCGAAGGCGGCCAACAGGCGCTCGTTGTCTACCTCTCCGGTCGTCCTGATACTCACACTTGCCACGTGACCCTCCTAGTATGTGGGGCTTAGCTTAGCAGTCTCTGGCCCCTGGCGGCCCCGAAGCAACCGGCTTACAGTGGTTGCCCGCACCTCTGGTACACTGTCACGTTTGGCGCTGGCCAAGAGCGCCGCGCTGCGAAGCGTGTTAGGGAGGAACCTTGCAGGACCTGGTCATCCGCGGGGCACGCGCAAACAACCTCAAGAACGTCGACCTCGTACTTCCCCGCAACAAGTTCATCGTCTTCACCGGCGTGTCCGGTTCAGGCAAGTCGACGTTAGCTTTCGACACCATCTACGCGGAGGGACAGAGGCGTTACGTCGAGAGCCTCTCGGCCTACGCCAGGCAGTTCCTCGGCATCATGGATAAACCAGATGTCGATTCGATAGAGGGCCTCAGCCCAGCCATCAGCATCGACCAGAAGACCACCAGCCACAACCCACGGTCAACGGTCGGCACCGTAACGGAGATCCACGACTACCTGCGCTTGCTGTTCGCTCGCGTCGGCATTCCACACTGCCCGATCTGCGGTCGCGTCATCCAGCGCCAGTCGGCCAGCGAGATCGTCGACCGCCTCCTCGAGCGCTTCCCAGACAAACGCGCCATGCTCCTCGCCCCCGTGGTGAGGGGTCGCAAGGGCGAGTACCGCAAGCTGTTCCTCGACCTCAAGAAGGAGGGCTTCGCGCGCCTCCGGGTGGACGGGGTGGTGCTCACCATCGAGCAGGCCCTCGAAGCAGACCTCGAGCGTCACGAGAAGCACGACATCGACGTAGTCATCGACCGCATTGTGCTCATGGAGGCGGACCGCTCGCGCATAGCGGAGTCGACGGAGCTCGCGCTCACCAAGGGCGAGGGCCTCCTGCGCGCCTTCCTGCCTGACGAGGGCATCGACGAGCTCTTCAGCGAGAAGTTCGCCTGCCCAGAACACGGGACGTTCCTCGAGGAGCTCGAGCCGCGCACGTTCTCCTTCAACGCGCCTTACGGCGCCTGCGCGCACTGCAGTGGCCTCGGCTACCTGCAGCAGTTCGACCCAGAGCTCATCGTGCCAGACCCGACGCTGTCGGTATCGCAGGGTGCCATCGCGCCCTGGACAGGCAGCCGAGGAGACGGCGGCAAGGTCTTCTACTGGGACCGCCTGCGCGCGCTGGCCGACTACACGGGGTTCGACATCTCCGCAGCGTGGCAGGACCTGCCAGAGGCGGCACGAAAGACGATCCTCTACGGCAGCGACGAGCCGATCGAGGTCGTATACGAGCGCGGGGGCCGTGAGACCATGCGGTTCAGGGCCGAGTTCGAGGGCGTGATCCAGAACTTGCAGCGCCGCCTCAAGGAGGCCGCTTCGGACGCCGTGCGCGAGCGCCTCGAAGAGTACATGTCGCTCGTGCCGTGCCAGGAGTGCGGCGGCACGCGCTACAAGCCCGAGGTGCTGGCGGTCACCGTCGGCGGGCGCAACATCGCGGAGGTCAGCCACATGACCGTGCGCGACAGCCGCGAGCTCTTCAGCGACTTCGGCGTCGACGGCGCCAGCGCGAACGTGGCCAAGCCCATCCTGCGCGAAGTGAACGCGCGCCTCGGCTTCCTAGAGGACGTCGGCCTCGACTACCTGAGCCTCGACCGTAGCGCCAACACGTTGTCTGGTGGGGAGGCGCAGCGCATTCGCCTCGCCACGCAAGTCGGTAGCGGCCTAACGGGCGTGCTTTACGTGCTGGACGAGCCCTCCATCGGCCTGCACCCGCGCGACAACGAGCGCCTACTGCGCACGCTCCTCAACCTGCGCGACCTCGGTAACACGCTCATCGTCGTCGAACACGACGAGGAGACCATGCGCGCCGCCGATTTCATCGTCGACCTCGGCCCTGGCGCCGGGGTTCACGGTGGGCACATCGTCGCAGCGGCCACGCCAGGCGTGTTGGCTGAGGATCCGAACTCCCTAACGGCGAAGTACTTGCGCGGCGAACTCAAGATCGACGTTCCCAAGCGCCGCCGCGAGGGTAACGGCAAGAAGCTGACCATCCAGGGCGCTCGCGAGCACAACCTGAAGGACATCGATGTCGACATCCCACTCGGCACCCTCACCTGCGTGACGGGCGCTTCCGGGTCTGGCAAGTCGACGCTCGTTCACGGGATCCTGCACGCCGCGCTGGCCAAGCAGCTCTACCGCGCCAAGGCGCAGCCGGGGCTCCACACGCGCATCAAGGGTGCCGAGAACATCGACAAGGTCATCGAGATAGACCAGTCGCCTATCGGCCGGACACCGCGCTCCAACCCCGCGACGTACACGGGCATCTTCACCGACATCCGCGACCTCTTCACCCGTGCGCCGGAGGCACGCAAGCGCGGCTACAAGCCTGGGCGTTTCTCGTTCAACGTCAAGGGCGGGCGCTGCGAGGCGTGCAAGGGCGACGGCACCGTCAAGGTCGAGATGTACTTCCTGCCTGACGTCTACGTGCCTTGCGAAGTGTGCAAGGGCGCGCGTTACAACCGCGAGACGCTGGAAGTGAAGATCCGCGGCAAGTCGATCGCGGACGTGCTGGCCATGACTACAGACGAGGGCGTCGAGTTCTTCGAGAACATCCCGACCATCGCGCGCAAGCTGCAACTCATGCAGGACGTCGGCCTCGGCTACCTCAAAGTGGGTCAGCCCTCACCGACGCTGTCCGGCGGTGAAGCGCAGCGCGTCAAACTCGCCAGCGAGCTCGGGCGCCGCGGGACGGGGCAAACCCTCTACATCCTCGACGAACCAACGACAGGCCTGCACTTCGACGACACCCGCAAACTCCTCGACGTACTCCACCGCCTCGTAGAGCAGGGCAATACGCTCGTCGTCATCGAGCACAACCTCGACGTGATCAAGACCGCCGACTGGATCATCGACCTAGGCCCAGATGGCGGCGCGCGCGGCGGCACCATCGTAGCTACCGGCACGCCTGAGGACGTGGCCGCCACGCCGGCGAGCTCGACTGGTCAGTTCCTGCGGCACGTTCCTGAACTCAAGGAGCGCTTGCCGCGGGTGGCAGACGTTGCCTGATCCTGCGTTGGCTCCCGCTGCGGCGCGCGTGTCGCTTGCCGTACCGTACTCCTCGCGGTGCGCGGCACAGTAGGATGCCAACCAATGTCAGGGGGCTGCCCGGCCCCCACGCCGAACGGAGCGCAGCATGATTCGCACCGCACCCATGCCACAACGCCTCTTCGCTGGGCTCTTCTTCCTCCTAGCGGCAGTGGTGTGCGCCGTTGCGCCGATGCCGGTACTGTTCCGCAGCCTCGGCATCGCGCTGTCCGCGTACCTCGGGTTCGCGGCTGCCGGCATGCCAGTGGCGTACCTCTGCGCCCTCGTCGCCCCGCCCATCGGCCTCATCGGCGGTGACCCCGACTGGCTCGTCATGCTACCGATCGTGTTGAGCGGAAACCTTCTCGCCATGCTCGGACTCGAGTTCGGGTGGCGCTACGGCTCCATCCTCCTCTCGCCCATCCTGCTGGTCGCACCAGCGTTCGTTTCGTGGCAGCTCTCACGCAAGCCGCTCTTCGAGGTCGTGCTGCCGTGGCACGCCAGTGAAGGCACGTGGGTGGCGCTTCACTTCCTCGTCGCCGCCTTCGGCATACTAGTAGCGCTCTACCTCGACCGCCGCCGCGGTAACGCCACCGAGGCCCGCGCGACTGAGGAACCCCCCAGCCGCACCGCTCCCGCCCGGCCGCGCTGAGGCCACACTAGCCATGGCGAGCGCCAAGCCCCCTTCCTTTCTGGAGCGCCTCTTCTCCCCCGTTTGGTTCATGCCGACGGCCATCTGGGTCGTGCGCGTGTTCGCGACGCTGTTCTACGGCCTGCGAGTAAGCGGCCTCGAGCACGTGCCTCAAGGCGTCGGGCTGGTGGTGGCGTGCAACCACGAGAGCAGTTGGGACCCGCCCATCGTTGGCGTGTCCATCAACCGCAAGCTTGAGTTCATGGCCAAGAAGGAGCTCTTCCAGAAGCCGTTCTCGCGCGCGATCATGCGCGGCCTGCGGGCGTTCCCCGTCGACCGTGAGGGCCAGGACATCGGCGCGATCAAGGAGGCGTTGCGGCGCCTGAAGGCCGGCAGGGCCATCGGCATCTTCGTTCAAGGGACACGGAACTCAGGCGACGCCGGCGGGCTAGACGGTGCGGCCTACCTGGCGCAGCGCGCGGACGTGCCGCTGTTGCCAGCAGCGCTATGGCGTGAGGGACGCAGCTTCCGCGTGGCGTTCGGTCCGGCCATCGTGGCGCATGGCAAGACGCGCGACGACGCCAAGGCGCTCACCAGCGAAGTCATGGTGGAGATACGGGCGCTGCTGCCACACTGATAGCAGTCAACCTGTGGACGGCCGGCTCGTGGGGAATCCTACAAAGCACGTGGCAGAGCGCATTTCCCTTGTCACCCTCCGCTTCGTCTGCTACAGTGCCTCCAAGTTAGAAACTTGCTCGGAGGAGGTCAGCATGGCGAAAGCCAAGGCAGCGCCTAAGTCCACGCCCTCGAAGTCCAAGACGGTCTCGAAGGCCGACCTTATCAAGGCGGTAGCAGAGAGCGCAGCTACACCGAAGAACGACGTCAAGTCCGTTCTGGACCACATGCTTCAGCGGATCAGCACCCACCTAGACAAGGGCAAGAAAGTGCAGCTGACGGGCTTCGGCACCTTCGAAGTGCGTAGCCGCAAGGCCCGCACGGGCGTCAGGCCCGGCACCACCGAGAAGATCAAGATCCCGGCGAGCAAGTACCCTGCGTTCAAGCCGGGCAAAGGTTTGAAGGACAAAGTCAAGAAGTAAGCGGTCAACAACTCAAGCAGCCTGCTCGCGGGGCGCCAAGTCTGGCGCCCCGCGCTTTCTTCGCGCCGTTCGCCGTTAGCGTCAACCGGGCACGGCGCAGCTCGCTGGGCCCGAGTAGACTTGTGACCAGATGTCATTACTTGACCAGATCGGTCCCGTCATGGTGGGTCCCTCGAGTTCGCACACCGCGGGCGCCTGCCGCCTCGCCCTGCTCGCGCGCCATGTGCTCGGCGCTCAGCCGCGCCAGGCGCGTTTCGTGCTGCACGGTTCGTTCGCCAAGACGGCGCAGGGTCACGGCACCGACCTCGCGTTGGTGGCTGGCCTCCTCGGTTATCTCCCAGACGACGAGCGCATTAGAGACTCCTTCACGCACGCCGCGGCGGCCGGGCTGGAGTTCGAGTTCGCAACGGCGGACTTGGGCGACATCCACCCGAACAGCGTGCGCATGGAGCTTAGCGGCGGCCCGGACGACGAGGGCGTATCGGTGCTCGGCTCGAGCCTTGGCGCCGGCTTCGTGAAGATCGTGCAAGTCAACGGCTTCGACGTTCAGGTTTCCGGCGCGTATCACACGATCCTCGCGCTGCATACTGACCGGCCTGGGGTCATCGCACGCGTTGCCAGCGTGGTGGCCGACGATGACGGCAACATAGCCACGGCGTTCTCCGCACGCCAACGCCGCGGCGGGCACGCCATGATGTCCGTCGAGATAGACCGCCCATTGGCGGAGTACGCCGTCACGTACTTGACGCAACTCCCGTACATCCACTGGCTCCGCACGCTGCCCGCCGTCATGGCCACGGACCCAGCTCCACAGGGCGGTGAGGCGCAATGACTCTCGCAGACATCATGCAGTACTCGGGTAAGGCGTCGGAGTTCGTGCTGGACGACGACCTGGGCAACGACGCGGTTGCTCGCGAGCACTTGCTCGCGACCATGCTGAGCCGCATAGGCGAGATGCGCGACTCCATCCGCCGCGGCCTGGCCACCAAGGCGGCTAGCCGCACGGGCATGGTCGGCTGGAACGCCAAAACTCTCCTTGACGCCCCCGATGTGCTTGGTGCGCCGCTGCTGAAGCGCGTGCAGGAGTACGCCATGGCCGTCAACGAGGAGAACGCCCGCATGGGGCGCATCGTGGCAGCCCCAACGGCTGGCAGTGCAGGCACCGTGCCAGGCGCCCTGCTCGGCGTCGCAGACCACCTTGGCCTGCCAGACGAGGACCTCGTCATGCCGCTCGTGCTTGCGGCTGGCATCGGGCAGGTCATCAGCAAGAGCATGTTCATCGCTGGTTCGACGGGCGGCTGCCAGGCGGAGATCGGTTCGAGCGCGGCCATGGCCGCAGCCGCCGTGACGGAGTTGCTGGGTGGCAGCGCCAACGCTAGCGTGCACGCCGCCGCGCAGGCGCTTATGAACACCATCGGACTGGTATGCGACCCTGTCGGCGGCTACGTCGAGGTGCCGTGCGTGTCGCGTAACGCGTTCTACGCCGTGCACGCGGTGGCCGCAGCGCAGTTGGCGTTGGCTGGCGTCGAGTCTGTCATCCCCCCTGACGAGGTCGTGTACGCCATGGCGGCGGTCGGCCGCATGCTGCCTCCCGAGTTACGGGAGACGGGGGAGGGCGGCCTGGCCGACACTCCAACTGGTCGGCGCATCGCCCTCAAGATGGCGCGCTAAGACCGGTCGAACGCTGCGTAGCCGCGGGCACGGTAATCCGCCACGGCGCTTGTACAATGTTTCACGAGGGGCTTTTGTCCCGCTCCAAGGTTACTTGCCTGAGCGGCCAGACCTACCGCGGCCCCCGTGAAAGGGGGCGGCCATGGCCTCCCGCCCACGAGTAGTGATCATCGGCGCCGGTTTCGGTGGCCTGCACGCAGCCAAGCAGCTCGCCAACGCACCAGTCGACGTGCTCATGCTCGACCGCAACAACTTCCACACCTTCCAGCCGCTCCTCTACCAGGTCGCAACGGCCGCGCTGGACAACACCGACGTGGCATATCAGGTGAGGGGCATCTTCCACCACCAGAAGAACTTCCGCTTCAGGCAGGCGGAGGTCATCGGCTTCGACCACGCCGCGCGCGAAGTGCTGCTCAAGGGCGGCGACAAGGTGGAGTACGACTACCTCGTGTTGGCCGCAGGGGCCGTGTATCACGACTTCGGCACCCCCGGCGTTCGTGAGAACGCCTTCGTGCTCAAGAGCCTCGAGCGGGCAGGCGTGATGCGCTCACACATCCTCAAGCGCTTCGAGGCCGCGGCTAGTGACCATGCGCTGGTCGAGAAGGGCGCCCTCACCGTCGTGATCGTCGGTGCGGGCCCGACCGGGGTGGAGATGGCTGGGGCCCTCGTAGAACTCTTCGACCGCGTGCTTGGACGCGACTACCCCGAGCTAGACATGCGCCTCGCGCGCGTCGTGGTCGTCGAGGCGGGCAACGCGGTGCTAGCGCCGTTCAAGCCGCGGTCGCAACAGTACGCCGAGCGCGTGCTGCGGCGGCGCGGAGTGGACGTGCGCCTAGGTTCCACGGTGGCTGAGGTCCGCGGCGACGCCGTCGTGCTGCGCTCCGGGGAGGTCATCCCCACTCAGACGGTGGTGTGGGCCGCCGGGGTGCGCGGCCACCCGGTAGCCGAGGCCCTCGCGAACGACGTTGGCGACGCCATGGAGCGCGGCTGGCGCATAAAGGTGGAGCCAGACCTAAGCTTGCCTGACCACCCTGAGATCTTCGCCATCGGCGACGTGGCGGGGGCGTTCGGCGCGAACGGGAAGCTCCTACCCCAACTAGCGCAGGTGGCCATCCAGGGCGGCAAGCACGTGGCCCGCAGCATCATCCGGCGCCTGCAGCAACGCCCCACCGCGCCGTTCAAGTACCGCGACCTCGGGAGCATGGCGATCGTCGGTCGCAACGCTGGCGTCGCCGAGTTGTCGCCTGCGCTCCTTGGACTGGAACTGCGCGGCTTCCTCGGCTGGTTAGGCTGGTTGCTCCTCCACCTCATCTACCTACCGAGCTTCAGGAACCGCTTCTCCGCGCTGTTCACGTGGGCGTACGAGTACCTGACTTTCGACAGGCACGCACGCCTCATCCTCACTCCGCGCCCGGACACCTGGAGCGCGGAGCCCATACCAACACCGGCTTCAAGAAGCGGCGAGGTGGCGCCGGACGGTGAAGCGCTCGACGAGGTCCTCACGTAGGGTCACGCCGAGACCGGGCCCAGTTGTCGGAAGTCGCTGCACGCCAGCCACGGCGTCGAGGCGCTCCTCGATGACGTCCTCATCGCCCCAGTAACGGCTCGCGCTGGAGGTATCGCCAGGCAGGGTGTAGTTCTCGAGGGTGCTCATGTGGAGGTTATGGGCGCGGCCGACGCCTAGCTCGAGCATGCCGCCACACCACACGGGCGCGCCGAAGGCCAAGGCCACGTCGTGGACGCGCCGCGCCTCCAGGTGACCCCGCACGCGGCCGAGCTTGACGTTGATGACCCTGCCAGAGTCGAGCGCCAGGCCCTTGCGAGCGTCGGCGGCGGAGTGTACAGACTCGTCTAGACAGATGGGTGTGAGGAGGAGCGACTGCAGCTTGGCGTGGTCAACCAGGTCGTCGTGCGCTAGGGGTTGCTCGATGTAGTCGAGGCCCAACTCGTCTAGCTCGTGGAACACGCGCGCGTCCGTCAGGCGGTAGGCGCTATTGGCGTCGACCGTTAGGGCAGTGTCCGGCAGCGCGGCGCGAACGGCGCGCAGGGGTACTACGTCCCAACCGGGCTTGATCTTGAACTTCAGGCGCTTGTAGCCCTCGGCGACATGCCGTTCGGCCTCGGCGACGGTGGCTTGGGCCGAAGGCTGGATGCCTAGCGAGGCGCCAACGGCGATGCTCTCGCGCACCCCGCCGAGAAGCTGCCAGAGCGGCACACCGGCGGCCTTCGCTTGCAAGTCCCAGAACGCCATCTCGAGGGCGGCAACGGCCATGTTGTGGCCCCTAATGCCGCTGACGGCGTGTAACAACTGCGCGGGGGTGCTGAACTCCTTGCCGACGACGCGCGGCAAGATGAACTCCTCTAGGGCCGTCCAGGCGACAGAGGCGGTTTCGTAACTGTATCCGGGCACTCGGTTGGCCGTCACTTCGCCGTAACCGACCAAACCGCCCGAGCGCAGTACCAACAACACCTTGTGCAGGTCGCGCTCGACCCCGAAACTCGTCTCGAACCGGAACTTAAGGTCGACTGCGAGCTCTCGCAGCTCGACGCTCTCGATCTTCATGGGCAGGCCTCCGTTCGCCCAGCATAAGGCGGAACGGCCGCTCGAAGCTCATGGACCTCAGAACTCGTCAGGGAAGCGCATTTCCTCGCGCGACTTGGGTGGAGGCTGCTTGGGCGGTTGACGAGTAGCCCCGTTCCTCGCCCCTCCACTACTCCCCACCTCGGCTTCGGCCGCTGAGCCGGGCGGTTGGCGCCGCAACCAGCGCTCCCCCATCGCACTCGTCACGGCCGCGTCAGACGCCTCCGCGGCAGCGTGGCTGCGCTGCATGCGCGACACGCGGTACTCCTCGACTTGCCGCTTCAGGCTGTCCGCCCGCTCCAGCGCGGCGCGCGCCAACTCCTTGCGCTTCTCGCGGCGCCTGGCGGCAAGGAACGCCTGGCGTTCGCCTACCTTGCGCGCTTGCGATGCGAGGCGCGCGACGCGCTCCGTCCGGCTCTTCAACGCCTTGACGCGGTAACTCTGCTCCCACGGCTCCCACTCGAGGGGCGCGACTAGGCGGAACGTCTTGCCCTTCAGGCGGTTGCTGTAAAGGTAAAGCTCTAGCACACCTGCCTCGCCTGCCAGGTCGCCGAGCTCCGCCGTAACGTCGACGGCCCCGTTCGGTGGCACGACGGCGCCAGCCTCCGCCACGATCGGCAACTTGCCGCCGCGCGCGTGCACCGCCAGCTCGATGAGCTGCACCGGGTAAGGGTTCAAGTTCGAAAGGGCGAGCTTGAGGTGGTGAGGAACCCGCGGCGGCGTCACCGTTGTGGTGGCGCCAAGGGCGCCGGGAAAGGCGTAAACGCGGTCAACGCTCTCTTCAGGCCCGACCCGAATCTCGCCGTGCGAGATCATCATCTCCGGCAGCCCGCCGGTGCGCCCCCTCCGCCGCCTCTTGAACAACGGGATGGCGAGGATCACGACGAGCGCGAACGCCAGCCATGTCAACGTCGTCCACTGCCGCGGGTCGAGAACGAGACCTTGCAAGCCGCCAAGTACGCCAGTCAGCCACACCGCGAAGGCGGCGAATGTATCGGCCACGGCGTTCCAAGCTATCTCCAAAAAGCGCAACATCCACCTACATTCTGACCCTAGTCTTCTAAACTTGGAGTCTAGCGGCGAACATCGTGAGAACCTTGCGCGGCCCGCCACCCGCGCTCGCGGCGGTAGCATCTCACCGTGGGCCCGCAGCAGGTAAGCACTATCGTCACGGCGGACGGTTCCCGCACTCTCGTGAACGCGCGCGGCGAGGGCTACAAGTCGCGCCACGGCGCCCTTGCGGAAGCGCGCGCCGTCTACCTCGAGGGGAGCGGCGCCGCCGCGCGCCTAGCCGTCGGGCGGCCGCTGAGCGTGCTGGAGGTCGGTTTCGGGGCGGGCCTCAACTTCCTCGCCACCGCCGCCGCGGCCGAGGCCGGCACCGCCGCGCTCGACTACCGTGCGCTCGAGCTGGCTCCTCCCCAGGCCGAGACCCTCGCCGCGCTGGGTTATGCGGAGCTGCTCGCCCCCTCGCCAGTGCCTGCCGCGCTCGTAGCTTGGCGCGCGAGTTTCGGCGAGACCATGGCGAGTGGGTGGCACGAGTTCGCGCACGGCAACGTGACCCTGAAGCTGTTCGTCGGCGACGCCCTCGGCACTACTTGGGGCGAGGATGACACTTGGCGCGTAGACGCCGTCTACCACGATGCCTTCAGCCCAGCCGAGCTGCCAGAACTGTGGACCGAGGCGTTCCTATCGCGCTTAGCCGCTCGCCTTACGCCGGGCGGCGCCATCGTGAGCTTCAGCGTGGCGGGACCCGTCAGGCGCGCACTAGCGGCAGTCGGCTTGAAGGTCAAGAAAGTAGCGGGGCCGCCAGGAGGCAAGCGTGAAGTGCTAGTAGCCAGCATGCCCGTCCCCACCCCATGACCGCCGCGACAACGGCACTCCACGACGTGATCGTGGTCGGCGGCGGCGTCGCGGGAGCCACCCTCAACCTCATGACCGCCCGCGCCGGCCTCGATACGCTGCTCCTCGACGAGGGCTTGACCCATGCCAGCGGCGCGTCCAGCGTTCCTGCCGCGCTTCTCAACGCGCACCGTGGCCGTAGCGGGCGCGCCTCCGCCGCGGACCTCGCCGGCCTTGCCGACTTCTGGGATCTCACCAGGGACTTGGAGGCGCTGGGCTTCGCCACCGGAGCGTTCACGAGCGGCGTGATCCGCATCGCGGACAACCCCAAGCAAGCGCGGGCCTGGCAACGCGTCGCCGCAGGGACCTGGCTCGAACCTAACGACGTGCCTGCCGCCTACCACGCACCGTTCGGGGCGCTACTGCTGGCCACGGGAGGTTGGGTGGCGCCAAGCAAGTTGCTAGCTGCCCTCGAGGCCGCAGCTAAGGGCTACGGAGGTGCAACGCGGCGAGGCGTGCGTGTCGACTCTCTCGTCGAGGAAGCCAGCTTCGTGACCGTGGCTACGAGCGCGGGCCAACTGCGTGCGCGGCGCGTAGTCCTCTGCCTCGGTGCGGCGCGACCGCCGCACATCAGGCTGCCGCAACTCGAGACCATCTGGGGCGAGGCGCTCGTGCTGACAGGCGCCGTGACCGCGCCCTACCCCGTAGCTGGGGCAGTCGTGGCCGCATTCGATAATGGCACCGTCTACGTGAGTGGCGGCCATTCGAGCAGCGAGCCGCCAGAGCGCCAGGGCGCCGCCGCGCTGGGCGGCAACCGTCACCCCCTCCAACGCGCGTTGGCCTGGCAGGTGCCGGCGGTTGACGACGCCACCGCCTTCCGTCACTGGCAGGGCGCGCGGGCGAAGCGCCGGTCAGGTGAACCTGTCGCTCGGCGGCTTACGAAAGGGACTTACTACTTCGGGGCGTTAGGCGGCAGGGGTTTCCTGCGCGCAGCAACCCTTGCCACGGCGTTGGCTGCCCGCCTGCACGAAGAGTTGACGCGCTGACTCAGGCGACAGCGACTTCGAACAGTTCGTCCGCGAGGCGGAAGAGCATCTCCTTCGTGAAGCGCCGCGGTCCCTCGGCCAAGCCACCGCCGTCTTTGGCGAGCGTTAGCTTGCGGTAGACGTGCGACTCGAACGGGTGCAGCACGACTTCCTTGAAGACGGACGCGCGCTGGCTGGCGGTAACGACGAGCACGGGATCGTCCGCCTGGCTCGAGAGGCTGGCCGTCATGACTGTGGTTGGCAGGTCGTACGGGCGCGCCATGCGGTAGATGTAGTCGGTGAAGTCGGCCTGCTTCACGAACGTGACGCCCTCATTCTGGGCGGCGTACTCTCGCAACCACTCGAGAAGTTCGGCCCACGCCTGGTAGAACGCCTTGTCGCTCTCGGTCATGAGGACATTGTACTCGGCTGCGCTAGCAGGCGGCCGACCTCGGCGAGGTCACGCGCTTGCGATGCGCCCCGTGGCAATGGGCCGTCTAGCCTGCCGACGTGAATGGCGCCCAAACCGTACTCGAGCGCGCCCGCCATGTCCGCGTCTAGGTCGTCACCCACCATGACGACGTCCTCCGGCACGACCTCGAGCGCAGTGCATGCTAGGGAGAACATGCGCGGCGCCGGCTTGCGCGCCGCAACGTCGCGGTCGCCAGACACTAGTACAGCCCGGAAGTGGCCCGCTAGACCAAGCGCTTGGAGGGCGGCCCGTTGCATGTCGTCTGGGCCGTTGGTCAGAAGCGCGAGCTTCACCCCACTGGCGTCGAGTCGTGCCAGCAGCTCGGCCGCGCCAGGCAGCGGCCGGTAATCGGCCGCGTACGCCGCCACGGCGCCGCTAGCGAGGTCGGCTAGGTCGCTCGGAGGGCGTTGCTGCAGGCGCTCGAGCACGCGCCGCAGCACGAGTTCGAACGTCAGGTGGCCATCTTGTTCCAACTCGGTCGACACGAGCCGCGTGAAAGCGTTCATGTCGCACTGATGGAGGCCAAGCTCGTTGCGCACTAGCGCTACGAAGGCGGAGAAGTCGGAGGCGTAGCGCCCCAACGTGTCGTCAAGGTCGAAACAGACCGCTTTCATGGTTCTTTCAGCCTACACCCAGACCGGCGCGCCGCGGCGCCTAGTGCGGCGGTATTGCCCATCCTGACGCAACGTCTCTCCCCGAGAGGACCGCCGTGCGAGCCTAGGTTATGCTCCGAACTCGTGTTGGAAGCCGACCTGCTAGCCCCCCTCAACGAAGAGCAACGGAGCGCCGTCGTGCACCTAGAGGGTCCCGCGCTCGTGCTGGCTGGCGCTGGTTCGGGCAAGACGCGCACTGTCGTGCACCGCATCGCTTACCTCCTTAGTCACCACGGCGTGCTACCGCAACAGGTCCTCGCCGTCACCTTCACGAACAAGGCAGCTGGCGAGTTGAGGGAGCGCGTTCAGGAACTCATCGGCCCACCCGGCCGCGACCTGTGGGTCAGCACCTTCCACAGCGCCTGCCTGAGGGTGCTGCGCACCTACGGGGAGCGTATCGGCCTCAAACCCGGCTTCGCCATCTACGACGACGGCGACCAGCTTGACATCCTCAAGGACATCCTCGGCACCGTGAACGGCCTGACAGAGGCCAACCCACGCGCGCTGCGCTCCGTCATCGACCGCGCCAAGTCCAACTTGTGGACGTCGGAGACTTTCGCCAGCGAGGGGCAACGCGTGTGGGGGCCGCTCGTCTCAGGCTTGCCTATCGAGTTGATCGCCGAGGTCTACCAGCGCTACCAAGCGCGCCTTGCTGCCGCGAACGCCGTCGATTTCAACGACATCCTCGGCCGCACCGTCGAGCTCTTCGACGAGCACCCGGACACGCTCGAGCGCGTGCAGCAACGCGCCGTCTTCATTCACGTCGACGAGTATCAGGACACCAACGCCGCGCAGTACCGCCTCACCAACCAGTTGGCGAGCACGTACGAGAACCTCATGGTGGTAGGCGACCCTGACCAGAGCATCTACGCCTTCCGCGGCGCGGACGTGCGCAACATCCTCGACTTCAGGGCAGATCACCCAGCCGCCGCCGTCTACCGTCTCGAGCTCAACTACCGCTCAGTCGGCAGCGTGCTCAAGGTCGCCAACGCCATCATCGGCCACAACAAGGGCCGCATCGAGAAGAGCCTGAGGCCGGTCAAGGGTGAGGGCGAGCAGGTGCGCATCTACCGCGCCGCGGACCACCGCGCTGAGGCCGACTTCGTGGCGCGCACCATCGAGCGCATTCGAGCGGAGCGCGACTTGCCTTTCGAGGCGTTCGCCGTCCTGTACCGCACGAACTCACAGTCGCGCGTCATGGAAGAGGCGCTGCGGCGTGCGTCCATCCCAGGCCGCATCGTAGGTGGCGTCGGCTTCTACGACCGGCGTGAGGTCAAGGACGTGTTGGCGTACGCCCGCGCCGCGCTCAACCCCGCGGACGACGTGGCGTGGCGCCGCGTACTCAACCGGCCCAAGCGTGGCATCGGCAACACCAGCGAGGAGCGGCTGGTGGCGTGGGCAGTGCGCAACGGGCGACCGTTCTCGGCCGCATGCAGGGAAGCCAACGACATCCTAGCTGGCACTCCCGGCGCCAAGCGGGTCGCCGACTTCGTGCAGCTCATGGACGACCTCGCTGCCGCCGCGGACGAGCTGCCCGCCGCGAACTTCCTCAAGTTCGTCTACGACGCCTCCGGTTACATCACGGCCCTCAAGACCGAGGGCACGCATGAGTCAGAGGGCCGCATCGAGAACCTCGAGGAGCTCCTCTCGGCCATCACTGAGTGGCAGGAGGAGCAAGGCGGCTCCATCGCCGACTTCCTAGACGAGGCCGCGCTGCTTGGCAGCAACGACGACCGCGCCGTCGAAGCCGTCAACGGCGAGAAGGTCGACGACGCCGTCACCCTCATGACGCTCCACAACGCCAAGGGGCTCGAGTTTCCCGTCGTGTTCCTCGTCGGCATGGAGGAGGGACTCATCCCGCACCGTAGCTCCACCGGCTCACTGCCAGAGATCGAGGAGGAGCGGCGGCTGCTTTACGTCGGCGTTACCCGCGCTCAAGAGGAGCTCTACCTAGTCCATTGCGAGGCGCGCATGACTTTCGGCCGCACCGAGCCGGCGCGTCCGAGTCGTTTCCTGGAGGACATCCCGCGCGACATGCTGATGGAGACGGATGTCTTCGGTCAGCAGTTCGCTGGCGCGCTCGCGGCCAGCAAGTTCTCGCGCGACGTCTGGAAACCGCCGACGGCCCCAGCCGCCGCCGACGCTGGCGGTGCGGGCGCCAAGGGCGGACTCACCCTGCGTGGCGGTGAGCGCGTCAAGCACCCCAAGTTCGGCGTCGGCACCGTCGTCGGCGTAAGCGGCGAGGGCGCACGCGCCGAGGTGACCGTCGTCTTCGAGAGCGCGGGCGCCAAGCGCCTCCTCGTCAAGTTCGCCGGCCTCTCCCCAGCCTGATGCCTGCGCCATGCGAGCGCACGACCTCACCGGGCATTAACCTGGCGCGGCGGGAGCGGATGGTATGCTCCCCCCAGCCTAGTAACCACCCAGAAGGAGTAAGACTGTGAACGCGAGAGCTATCGTGGTGACGTCCGGCAAGGGCGGGGTAGGAAAAACCACCACTACCGCTAACGTAGGAGCGGCGCTGGCGCGCTTGGGTGAGAAGGTCTGCGTCGTCGACACTGACGTCGGCCTGCGCAACCTTGACGTGGTGATGGGCTTAGAAGGTCGGGTCGTTTACGACCTCATCGACGTGTTCGAGGGCCGCTGCAAGCTCAGGCAGGCCATCATCCGCGACAAGCGCGTAGACACGCTGCACCTCCTAGCCACCTCCCAAACCCGTGACAAGTCCGCGCTGTCCGAGTCGCGCATGAAGGACGCCGTGCGCGCGCTCCTCGAAGAGGAGGGCTTCGACAGGGTGCTCATCGATAGCCCAGCAGGCATCGAGTCAGGCTTCCAGACTGCCGCCAGCGCCGCCACAGGCGCTCTCGTCGTCGTCAACCCGGAAGTCTCCAGCGTGCGTGACGCCGACCGCATCATCGGCCTCCTCGAAGCTCGCGAGATCCCAGAGGTGCGCCTCATCGTCAACCGCCTCCGACCTGAGATGGTCAAGCGCGGCGACATGCTTGAAGTCAGCGACGTTCTCGACATCTTGGGCGTCAAGCTCATCGGCATCGTGCCTGAGGACGAACGCATCCTCATTTCCACCAACGTCGGCAACCCCGCCTCGCTAGATGAGGGACCCAAGGTAGCTGCCGGCGCCGCGTTCCGCGACATCGCCAAGCGCATAAGGGGAGACGACGTGGCCTACCCCTCGTACGACCAGCCTAGCGGCTTCCTCGCCTCGCTTAGGCGCCTCTTCGGAGCGAACTGATGTTTCAAGGTCTGTTCGGTCGCCGCAAGAGCAAGGATGAACTCAAGGAGCGCCTCAAGCTCGTACTCTCATACGACCGCGCCAAGATCAGCCCGGCGAACATGGACGCCCTGAAGCGCGAGCTCGTTACGGTCATCAAGAAGTACTTCCCGTCTGACGACGGCGACCTTGACGTCAAGGTCGAGCAGCAGGGCGACCGCGTGGTGTTGATGGCCAACTTGCCGGTACCGCGCGGCTGAGGCAGCGCATACGACGCTGGGAGGTTTCGGTTCCGCATGAGTGATCGCTTCGACGTCTTGCTGGTCGAGCCAGACGAGTTGCAGCGGCAACTTATCGACGTGCTCCTCAGCGATGCTCGCATTCACATAGCAGAAGTCACCACGGCCCGCGAAGCGCTCGAACACTTGCGCGGCGCAACGCCTGACCTCGCGATCGTGGCGGCGGAGTTGCCTGACCTCGACGGCTTCGCGTTAGCCACCCGCATCAAGCGCGTGGCTCGCCTCTCCGGCATGCCCATGATCGTCACGGCAGACCCTGACGCCGGTTCGGGGCTGTCACCCCGCCTGCGTTTCCGTGGCGAGGAGGCGCACGTCGACCTCGTTCTCCCCCGCCCGCTCGGCGACAAGAACCTCAAAGAGCGTGCCATGCGCCTCATGCTCACCCGCGGCGAGCCGGCGCCCAGCGTTCAAGACCGCGCGCTGCGCAGTACCGTCGCGCTTGATGAGGCCATCGAGAACCTGGGGCATCACACTCTCCCCCGCTCCACGGCGGCCGACACGATCGCGGAGCCAGCTAGCCCGGCCCGCGCTCACCTACAGCGTGCGGAGCTCAAGGCCCTGGAGCGCGAGAACCTAGCGTTGAGACGCGAGAACGAAGAGTTGCGCGCCACCATTGCCCAACTCAAGCGCCAACTTCCCGGCGGCAGGAACACGCGCAGCTGATCGGTCGTTGAGGTTCTAGCTCAGGTCGTCGTGCGACGGCGTTACGAGGTGAGCGACGGCCCACTCGCGGATGGCGGCTATCACGACCTCGAGGTCCTGGCCTGAGTCCGTCAGCTCGTAACTGCAGCGCGGCAAGCCAGCGCCGTTCGACTCGTCGTGAAGGACCTCGCGGTGTATGACACCGAGCCCCTCCAAGCGCGCCAAGCGCTGAGTAAGCGTCGTTGGGTTGCAGCCACCCACCTCGCGTCCGAGTTCGTTGAACCCCTTCGGGCCTTCGAGTAGCGCGTGCACGATGTGCAGCACCCACTTCTCCTGCAAGAACTCGATGGCCGAACCGGCCGCGCACCTCCGCACCGAGCCAGACCCGCGGCTGCGCTCGACGCGCAGTTCGGAGTCTTCTCTCATTGGAGCGTGGACACCGGTGACGCTGCGTAAGTCTCCCACTTCCGCGAGTCTATCACCGCGGCACCGCGCAAGCTTTGTCCCGGCCTACACGCTATTCCAGCGGGACGAAAGCTGGTTCTGGCTCTCGAGGTCCGGGTGGTAAGCTTAGATCCCGGGCGCTGGCGGCCGCGGCGACCACCTGCGTGACCGGGGGTACGGCGGCTAACAGGCAACGTGTTCGCCCGAAGGGAGCTACATGAACATCTACAAGCTGATCGGTCGCAACATTGAGGTCACGGACGCCATGCGGCAGTACGCAGAGGACAAGCTCTCGCGGCTCGACCGGTACTCCGATCAGATCGTCGACGCCAGCGTGGTCATGGGGTACGACACCCACGAGAACGCAGCCAACCCGGCCAAGGTCGAGGTGCAGCTCAACCTGCCTGGCGGCATGATCCGCGCGGAAGAGCGCGCCCTAGACACGTACGCGGCCGTCGACTTGGTCGTCGCGAAGCTCGAACGGCAGCTCAAGCGCTTCAAGGGCAGGCTCATCGCTCAGCGCGGCGAGACGATCGCGCCGCCCGTCGACGAGCCGGAGGAGTACCGCCCAGCGCACGTTGCGCGCGTCAAGCGCCACGTGCTCAGGCCGATGGCTCCTGAAGACGCTGCCATTCAGATGGAGGCCCTCGGTCACGAGTTCTTCCTCTTCCGCAACGTCGAAACCGATCTCGTAAGCGTCATCTACCTACGCGACGACGGCGATTACGGCTTGATCGAGCCAGCCAGCTAAGCAGCACTCACTTAACCGAAGTAAGGCTCATTCGCCCGCGGCTCGCTGCGGGCGACGCTCTTCGCGAGCAGCACCCCGTAGCCGAACCCGCCAACGTGCGCCCACCACGCAACACCGCCCGCGTCTGCCACGGTCGCGCCAAGCGCCTCCGTTGCCTGGATGAGCGCCCAGTAGCCAAGGAAGGCCCAGGCGGGCAGCCACGGTGCGAACCATGGGCGCTGGCGGGAGAAGAGGCGCACGATGAGCCAGGGGCCAACCAGCACCGGGATGAGCGCCTGCACGTGCTGCCGCGGGAACAGCCGCATGTAGGCGCCGAGGCACGCGCTGATGGCGCCTGAAGCGCCGACCAGGGGCGTGCGCGGGTCGCCGCCGAGTAACGCCTGCGCCGTCGCGGCCACCGCCGCGCCTCCCAGGTAGAACAGCAGGAAGCGCCAGTGGCCTAACCTGTCCTCGACGTTGTCGCCGAACACGAGCAGGAAGATCATGTTGCCAAGCAAGTGCGCGATGCTGGCGTGCAGGAACGCGTGGGTGACGAGCGTGGGTATGGCGCCAGCGAAGTCCACCCCGAAGCGCGCTGGAACCAGGCCGTACTCGTAGATGAAGCGCACGGCGGCGCGGCTCTCCCCTAGGCGGAACTGGTAAGCGAATACCGCCACGTTGACGAGCGCGATGCTCCAGGCGACCACCGGCCACGACCGTCTCGGGTTGCGATCGCGCAGCGGGATCAGTTAGACGACCCCGCCAACTGCCTCGCCTGTGCCCGCCTCACGTGCGCCTGGCGGTCGTGATGTCCGGGCGGAACTTGACGATGCTGTCGGCCTCGATCACGCCGCGCACGGAGGCGCCGTGATAGACGATGGCCCGTGGCCCGATGACGGTGCCAGGAGCAGTGACGGCGTTGCAGCCGATACTTACGCCGTCGCCTAGCACGGCGCCGAGCTTGCGTAGTCCGGTAGCGTGGCCCGCGACCTTGATCTCATCACCGAACGTCTTGTAGTTCGCGAGCTTCACGCCTGCCCCGAGGTTGACATCATGCCCGATGACGCTGTCGCCAACGTAGTTGAAGTGCGGGGCTTTGGATCCACCGAGGAAGAGCGAGCGCTTGACTTCAGTGGCGTGCCCGACGTGCGCGTGGGGGCCGAGCACGACCGGTCCGCGCAAGTATGCGCCGTGGCCGATCTTGGCGCCTGGGAACAGGAGTATCGGCCCCGTCAAGTAACTGTACGGGCCCACTTCTGCGCCTTCCATGACGACGAGCGGACCTTCTACGATGGCGGTTGGGTGGACCGCGCCGATCCTGAGATCCGACAGGTTTGAGCAGAAGGCGTCTAGGCGCGCCAGCGCCTCCCAGGGGAACTCGACGTCTAGGAGCGGACCGAGTTCGTCCGGAACGCGCGCGCTCTCGAACAGTTGCGCTGGCGTGAACATGCCGCAAGTGTACCGCCGGACCCGGATACAATCGAGCGCGAACGTGTTACATCTCATCTTCAACCCAGCAGCAGGTAAGGGCCGCGCACGCAAGGCCCTCACAGAGGCGCTCGCCTTCCTCGATGCAAGGGCGGCGCCGTACATGCTTCACACGACTTCAGGCCCTGGTCACGCTACTGAGCTGGCGGCGGCTAGCCCTCCCGGCGCAACCGTGGTGGCAATGGGCGGTGACGGCACAGCTCATGAGGTGGTCCTTGGGCTCTTGCGGCGCGGCACGCCGCACGATGTGACTGGCGACCGCACCCTTGGCGTCTTGCCGTTAGGTTCCGGAGACGACTTCGCCTACAGTCTGGGTCTCTCGCGCGACGACCTGCCTGCCGCGCTGGAGCGCCTCGTGGCGGGTGAACGCAAGCGGGTTGACCTTGGTTTCGTCAACGGCGAGCCGTTCCTGAACAGCGTCGGCACTGGCTTCGACGCCGAGGTGGCGCACCGGGTCCGCAACTCGCCGCGTTTCCTCCCCGGCCTAGCTGGCTACTTGTACTCGACTTTGGCGACCCTGGCCATCCTCGACTGCCCGCCGGTCGAGGTGTGGGTCGATGGGACGTCGGTGCACTCCGGCCCCGCCCTGCTGGTTGGAGCGCAGAACGGGCCACGCACGGGCGGGAGTTTCCTGTTCGCTCCACACGCCGTGCCGACAGATGGGCTGTTGGACGTTGTGGTGGCCAGTCGCTTGACGCACCTTGGCACCTTGCGGCTCTTGCCGTTGGTCATGCGCGGCCGCCACTTGGAGCATCCTGCCGTAGCGCTCCACCGCGGCAAGACCGTGCGAGTTCTCTGGGAGACACCGCGGCCGGGCCACGCGGACGGCGAACCGCTGCCGCTCACAACCACGTATGACGTGAGCGTAGCGCCTGGCGCCTTGCCGGTGATCGTTTAGGAAACGCAGGCTAGGGCCCCGGCGCTCTAGTCGATGGCACGTTCGTTAGCACAAACAAGGGTGAGGCCCCGCTTGCGCGGGGCCTCACCCTTACTCTTTGGTTCCGGCGTAAGCCGGGTTACTGCTCCGCTCCTTAGAAGGAGACGGTGTACTTGATCTGGAAGGCCTGAGCCGACGACTGAGCGCCACCGTTGTCGTTGGTGTAGACACCGTAGGCGAACTGGAGGTCGTAGTAGTCCCAGATGAGTTCGTAGCCGCTGACGGCCTGCGTGCCGGTACCGTTCACGTCGCCGCCGCTGATGTCAGTGGCGAAGTCGCCAGCGCCACGGGTGTTCGTGACGTTGTTGATGTTGGTGCCGGTCCAGCTGGCGTACTTGGCGGTGAGCTTGCTGTGGTCGAGGATGAACTCGTTCAGGACGAGGCCAACGCTCCACTGCAGTTCGCTCGCCGTGTAGACGGCCGCGTCGGAGTGGCTGGTCGTGCGGTAGTTGACCGCAGCGAGGAGGCCAGGCTTGGTGTAGACGTCGAGCGGCGTGGTGGAGAGACCAGCGCCCACGCGGAGCGTGGCGGTGTCGTCCGTGCCGGTGTCGGCGTCGTTGACCATGCGGTAGCCAACGTACGGGGTGAGCGAGACGATGGAGACGTTGAGCGCGTAGTCGGCGTCAACGAAGAGCGTCGTCTTGCTGAAGTCCGCCTCGGTCTGCGAGTAGCCGGCCGAGATGTTGAGGCCCTTGATGAGGGCGTTGGCGGCGGCGCCGTCGTGACCGAGGGTCACACCGAAGCCGGTGTCGTAGTTGTTGTCGCGCTCGACATCGGCGCCGGTGAGGGCCACTGCGGCCTCGTTGGCGTCGACGAAGGTGCGGAGGTTGTCAACGGTCGTGCCGTTGACGGAGGCCTGGTGGTACCAGCCGCCGAGGCTGAAGCCCGCGAACAGGTCGGCGCTAGCGTCGACACCGAAGCTCATCGCGCTGTCGCCAGCGCGCGTGCTGTAGGAGTCGAAGTACGCGTCGAGGTCGACGATGAACAGGTTCAGGCTGGCGTCAACACCGAAGCCGGCCTGGTCTTCCGCGAATGGGAAGGCGTTGGCGTCGGCACCGAGGTTGTAGTTGTTGGCAGTCCAGGCGTCGCTGATGTTGCGGTAGTTGGCGCCCAAGCCGGTGAGGATCGGGAGGCCAGCGGTGTCGACGTCGAGGGTGGCGTAGAGGACGGACTCTGCAGTCGCGCCGCCGGAGCCGTTGGCCCATTCGAAGCCGAGGTCGAAGATGCTGAGGGCAAGGCTGCCGTCAACGCCCCAGACGGTGACCTGGGCGTTGTCGGCCAGGTAGTCGTCCTTGTCGGCGGCGTTCTCAGCGTACTGAGCGAAGCTGCCGCCGATGGTGAGGCCCTCGAGGGGGCTGAGCGTGACGCGGAGACCGCGCAGGTAGTCGTCGGGCGTGTTGGGATCGTCGTACGCCGGGGTGGTGTAGACGGCCGTGATGCCCGGGTTGAGGAAGGAGAGGAAGTCCGGGGCGCCCAAGGTGGCGACGAAGCCAGGCTCGTCGGTGGCGACGACGTACGGCGTGAAGGCCGTTTCGACGTTCGTGCCGAACGAGAAGGTGAGCGGGTAGGCGCCGATAGGCTCGAAGGTCGTCATGAAGCTACGGATCTCGAACCAGTTGAGACCGACGTTCATGGCGTTCGTGACGCCACCAACACGCTGCTGGTCGTCGATGGCGAGTTCAACCACGCCGCTGAAGCTGTTGAGCTTGTTGGGGCTGCCCTGGCCGTCGAAGCCGAACTTCGTGGCGAAGGAGAGGTTGAGGGTCGCAGTGACGTCACCAGAGGTCTGGGTGATGTCGTGACGGTCCTGAGCGACTTCGCCGACTTCCGTCTGGTAGTTCCTGGTGCCGCGACGGTCGCCGTCGAGTTCCGCAGCGCCCGTCGAGAAGACGGATGCGCCCATGTTGCGGAGGGAGTTGAGGCCGTAGGCGCGGTCGACATCGAACGGATCGCCGATGACGCGGCCGACGTAGTACTTGGCGGTGATGGTGCCGGAGATCCCGAGCGGGTTCTCTTCGAGCGCAGTCACGCGATCCTGAAGATCGGCGATGGCGGCGTTCTGGGCAACATCGGAAGCCTCGAGCGCAGAGACGCGGTCGCGAAGGGCGACTTGGCTGCTGCGGAGGAGGATGACGAACTCGCGGATGTTGGCGATATCGGAGCGGTTACGCTCGATGGCCGAGTTGACGCCCGCAAGGTCGACGGGGGCGCCAGCATTGCCGCCAGCGCTGCCCTTGAGCCCGGCGATATCAGCCTGAACGAGCTGAAGGACGCGGTTCATGGCGGCGATGTCGTCGGCGTTCTGGCGGCCGAGGGTGTTGGCCTGGTTGGCCAAGCTGTAGGCGGCGTCTGCGCGCGCGGCAGCGGCTTCGGCCTGGGCCTGGGCCGTGTCGAGGGCGACACGCTGCGAAGCGATCTGGTTCTGCAGATCGCGGAGGACCGCCGGATCGACGCCACCGCCGGCGAGGGCGGCTTCGAGGTCGTCGAGGCGAGCGGTGTTGGCGGTCACGTCGTCGGAGAGGCCAGCGATGGCGCTCTCGGCGGCGGACAGCCGCACGCCCTGGGCAGCAACATCGGAGGCGAGTTCCTGCACGGCGTTGCGCAGCGAGTCAACGTCAGCCTGCGTAAGAGCGAGGGCCGAGTTGACGTTGTCGTTGATCACGTCGAGAAGACGGCTGACCACGAGGGCGGCCTGGTAACGCGTGAAGGCTTCGTTGCCACGGAAAGTGCCGTCGGGGAAACCGATGACGATGCCGAGGTCGGCGATACGGTCGACAGCGTCGCCGGCCCAGTGGTTCGCCGGGATGTCCGGGAACGAGGACTGAGCTAGGGCGCCGCTGGCGAATGCAGCCGCCAGGAGCGTGATGATTAGTTTCTTCATGAATTCTTACCCCTTGAACTTGGTGAAGTGTTCCTTGCGCAGGTCGCTTCACGAGTCCTAGGCGCTTTAGGCCGGGAGTGTCCGAGTTTCCTCTCCGGTTGGGCGTCTGGTTCTCGCTTCGCTCACTGGGTTCCTGGGTTTCCTTGGCCGGTTCAAAAGGTAGCACCTCCTTCCAGTGCGGCCACGGACGACACAGGTCCAAGCGGATTAGACCACGTGCCGCGACCACATGTCAACCCGGATGAACTCTCAATGAGAGTCAGATTCTCGCTTCGGGACGGGCAAATCGCGCTCATGTTAACCGCGTCACTCACGCTATTCTAATGAGACAACGGCGGTTTTGGCCGCTGTGCATGGGCCTCGGTTATCCTCTCGCCATATGGCTCGAATCACGGTGCCCACTGCAGAAGCCCTCCTCGATGTCGAGTTGCGCGTCCTAGACCACGGTTTCGTGAGGCTCGTCGACTATCTCGGCGGCGACGCCCGCATAGTTCAGGCCGCGCGCGTTTCCTACGGCGACGGAACCAAGTCGGTGCGCGAGGACGGCGCGCTCATCGATTACCTACTCCGCAACCGCCACACCAGCCCGTTCGAGCAGGTGATCCTGACCTTCCACGTGAAGATGCCCATCTTCGTGGCGCGTCAATGGGTGAGGCACCGGACGGCGCGCCTCAACGAGATCAGCGGGCGCTACTCCGTCATGCGCGACGAGTTCTACGTCCCGCAACCAAGCGAGGTGCGCTTCCAAGACACCCGCAACAAACAGGGCGGCGATGCCCGCGACGTGCCAGACGAACTCCGCGGCAGGGTCATCGAGCTGCTAAGAGCCGGCCAGGAACGGACTTACGGCGAGTACGAGGGCATGCTCGAGGACGACATCGCCCGCGAGTTGGCCCGCGTCAACCTGCCGCTCAGCCTCTACACCGAGATGTACTGGCAGATCGACTTGAACAACCTCTTTCACTTCCTGAAGCTGCGCCTCGACTGGCATGCGCAGCACGAGATCCGCGTGTACGGGGACGCCATGGCGCAGATCGCACGCGCAGTCGCGCCCCTCGCGTACGACGCCTTCGAGGAGCACGAGCTGTACGGCCGCGCCTTCTCGCGCACCGAGATCGAGGTACTCAAGGGGGCCCTCGACGGAACGCGCCTCGAAGAGGCGCTCGCAGCGAGCGGCCTGAGGGCAACGCGGCGCGCCGACTTCCTCAAGAAACTAGGTCCGCTCGCCATCCAGCCGGCCGACGAGGACTGAGCAACGCGCATGCGCTACCGCGTGGTGGCCGTTGGCAAGCTCAAGGAGCGCTTCTACCAGGAGGCTTGCCTTCATTACCTCAAGCGGCTCGGCCACTTGACTTCTTGCGAGTTCGTGGAGGTGCGCGAGGCCCGCGCGAAGTCGGCCGACGCCGTCAGGGAGGCGGAGGGCCGGGCGCTCTTGAGTCACGTGCATGGTGCGGTGGTTGCCCTCGACGAGCGTGGGCGCGCGTTCGGCACCACCGCGCTCGCTTGGCATGTGTCGGAGTTGGAGAACCGCGGGGTAAGCAGCCTCACGCTGCTGATCGGCGGCGCCGAGGGGCACGGGCCGGAGGTTCGCAGCGCAGCGAGTGAGGCGTGGAGCCTCTCCCCGCTGACCCTCCCTCATGACCTAGCCAGGCTCGTGTTGCTCGAGCAGCTCTACCGCATTGAAACCGTGCGCGCTGGCCACCCCTATCACCGCGAGTGATCTAGCTCGTTCCTAGCTCGTTGTCAGCTGGCGTGCCGACCGGTGGCGGCCATGAGGGCGGCGTGTAGGCTGAGCATGTCGACGATGGCAGTCGCTGTCGACTCGAGCGGAAATGGCGTCTCGGCTTCGAGGGCGAGGAAGAGGCTGCGTGGGCCGATGACCACGCTTGGCGCCACCCCAGTCGCTTGGCGCGGGATGCGTTCGCGCGCCCCGCGAGCGCTACTTGCCAGCACCTGATCGGCGGAAACGAGGAGGCGCATCAACACCGTCCGTACGGGCGCGGTGAGGAGCGGCAGGGCGCCAGCGCTCTCTCGGGCGTACACGCTGATGGCGTCGTTGAACGTTGGGTCCTCTGGGCAATCTAGCCGCTGAGCTCCACTGCGGCCAGCCTCGAGCCCCTCGAGCACTGCGTGGCGTTTCGCGCTGGCGCGCAGTGAGACTTGCGTGTGGGCCTCTTGCGAGCGGATCACGACGCCCGTTCGCCACGTCGTCACGCGCCCGAGCGGTCCGGTCCTGGCATTGAACTGATCGAACGCCACGACTTGCGGTTGACCGGCTCTCGTCAACTCGTGAATGGGTGCCAGGTCGCCAGAGCCGAGGTCGTAGTGCTCACGTAGCCGCTCTGCCAGTTCGGGTGCTGGCACCATTTCGAACTCTTGGACGACGCTCGTCCAGTCTCGTTCGCGGCGACCTTCGCGCTTGGGCGTCCAGAATGCCATGCGCAAGTGTAATGGCATTGTCCCTGGCTCGGGCCTTGGTTCGGGTCGAATAACGGCACGGGGCCCGGTTCGGCTTGCCGTTCCGGGCCCACGTCGCTTTTTGGAGTTTGTTGGACTTGGTCAGACGTTAAAGCCGAACATGCGCATCTGCTTCTTGCCGTCGTCCGTCATCTTGGCCGTACTCCAGGGTGGCGACCACACGAAGTCGACGCTTACGGAGTTGACGCCATCGACTTTCATTGCAGCCATCTCGGTGTCGGATTGGATGAGGTCTTGCACTGGGCAACCCATGCTCGTCAAGGTCATTTCGATGTTCACGTTGCCTTGGGCGTCGATGTCGAGGTCGTATACCAACCCGAGGTCGACGATGTTGACGGGTATTTCTGGGTCGTGCACGACCTTTAGCGCTTCTAGCACTTGCTCACGCAAGGCGGAAGTGTCTGGGCCAACGGCGTCTTGTCCGCCTGCGGCTACCGCGCCCACTTCAGTGTCGTTCTGGTTCTCGCTGCTCTCCATGCTGGCGAAGTTAGCAGACTCGGGGGCTTAGTGGAGTAGCGCCGCGCGCAGACCGGGCGCCGCACGCCTCCATGCGGTGAGAGCGGCGGTCACCAGTTGACGAAGCGATCGCGGTAAACGACCCACGCGAACGTCAAGGCGGTGAGGGTGCTGACGAGGCTCGTCCCGCCGTAAGAGACCAGTGGCAGCGTGATGCCAGTGACCGGCGCCACCCCTAGCGTCACTCCTATGTTCACGAGCACCTGAAACCCGATAAGGACGACTATGCCCGTAATGAGGAGTTGGTCGCGTTCGAAGGCGCATTCCGCCGCCATGGCGAGCATGCGCCAGAACAGGAGTCCGTATAGGAGCAGCAGCGCCACCGACGCCACGAACCCGCCTTCCTCCGCGAGTACGGGGAAGATGAAGTCGGTGTGCCGAAACGGAATGAAGCCGAGCTGCGATTGCGTTCCTGCCTTGTAGCCCTTCCCAAGCAGGCCGCCTGAACCTACGGCGATGGTCGACTGGATGACTTGGTACCCGGTGCCTTGCGGGTCGCGATACGGATCGACGAATGACACGAGGCGCTCAAGTTGGTGCGGCTTGAGATTCGGCAGCAGCACCGTCGGCACCGCTATCCCCACGAGACCGACGATGACGACCAAGTGCCGCCACGGAACGCCGCGTACCAGCACGATGCCTGCTGTTATGGCAACTAGTACGAGGGCGCTGCCGAGGTCTGGCTCGATCAGGACGAGGCCGATGGGCGGAAGCGCTAGGGCGGCAACGCGCAAGTAGTCGACGATGCGCTTTAGCGGCCGCTCGTTGAGGGCTTGTGCCAATACGAGGATGAGGGCTAGCTTGGCCAGCTCGGAAGGCTGAAACCCTGGCAACGGTCCGAGGTAAAGCCATGACTTGGCGCCGTTCACCTCGGTCCCCATGAAGTAGGTGAGGACCAGGAGCACGAGGCTCGCGCCGTAGACGTAAGGCGTGAGCCGCAACAGGCGTACTTTCCCTGCCCATACAAGCGCAGCTATGGCAACGGCCGCGGCACCGAGGAACGCTACTTGGCGCATGAACTCGTCGCTAGGAGCGGCACTGTTGAGGGTGAACAGCCCGGCGCCCAGGATGAGCAGGGTGATGAAGGGAAGACCGAAGTCTAGTCGTGCCACGCGCGTCAGCCTACCAACCTGCGGCCGCGGACACCGGAATAGAGCCACCATTCGGCGACGAGTGCGAGCAGGCCGCCGATGACCAGCAGGACGGCCAGCTGCGACGGCGCGGTCTCCTTCGCTGCGGCGCTCGCCTCTCGACCCTGACCGCTCGCCTGAGTCGTCTGGTCAACGTTCGCCGCCTCGCTCGAGCCGCTGACTAGCGGCTGGTTCGCGAGGCGACTCTCAGCGGCTGACAGGAGTGAGACGAGTGCGACCGCACCCGTTGAACCGGTCGCTTGACCCGGAACGACACCCGCCGTTGCCGCCCGAGCTCCGCTCGCCAAGTCGAAGACCCCAGGCTCGAGCGCCGGCCCTGCCCAACCGGGCGCCGTCTCGCCAAGAGCAAGCCGCGGGGTGGCGTCGATAGCCGCCACCCAGTTGGCGATGAGGGCCGGGAATGCTGGCCGCAACACCACGTCCGATTGACTGGGGTGGAAGGCGAGCTGCAGTATCGAACCTGTCGGTGTTCGCCGTAACCGGAGCAGCGGCGTGAGGTCGTCTGCCTTGGCGAGCACTTGCCAGCCGTTGGTTTCCGAGTCCGTCCAGCGCGGCACCTCGGGGTCTATGCCAACCAGGGCGTCATTGAGGTCGACGAAGCGCATGAGCGGTTCGACGCGGTCCTGTGTGCGCACCACGTGGTACTCCGGCGCGCGTGCCGGGGGTGGGAGCAGCAGGTAATTACCTGGCGCCAAGGCGTTGAAAGCCGCCACGGTATCGGGGATGTAACGCGAGACAACCTTGAGGTCGGCTTGAGCCAACCTGGCGTCCGCGGCACCGAATACAGTTACCCCTGGCGCCGCTTGCAGCGCCCGAAGGAGCGGTTGGTACAGGTCGTCGGTTGCAACCGTTAACGACCTGCGGCCGGCGAAAGCAACGTCATCGAGGCCAAGAGCGTCGGGCAACGGCGCCAAGATCCGCGCCTCCAGCACGCCGAGTGGGCCATCATCCTCAAGTAGCGGGAAGGTGACGCTGCCGCTGCCGCCAGCTGGCACCAAGACCGTGCTGCGCGCCAGCTCTCGTCCGCCACTGAACAACCCGACGGTGGCCTGCGCGGGCGAACGGCCGCTGGCGACCACGGCGATGAACGCCTGGCCGACTCCCACATCAAACGCGCTTATGCCAAGGTTCTCGACCGACTCGCCGACGACGACTACTTCCGTCTGCCCCAACTCGACAGGTGAGTCTGTTATGACGACCACGTCGGCGTCCGGGAGGAGTCCTTTGCCAAGGTCGACGGCCGCGAGGAGGTCGGCCTGTGAGTCGCCAGCCCGAAGCGCGTCGAGGGCGGCCAATAGTTCTGATTGTGGCGCGTCGAGCGGCACGAGCAGCCTCGGCACCACTCCGGCGCGCACCAAAGCGATGCTCGAGCGGCCAGCGAGGTGTTGACGGGCCGTAGCAACAGCAAGACTTAGCCGCGTGCCAGCCGCGGCGTCTACTTCGGCGGCGGCTGCCATGCTTGCAGACCCATCGATCACGATGATCACACCGTCGTCAGCTGCCGCAGTCAACCTCGGACCAGCCACCCCGACCGAGGCAGCCGCGATGAACATGAGCTGCAGTGCTAGTAACCAGCTAGGCGAGATGCGCTTGCGACGTGCGCTGTTAGCTTGTGCCCTGCGCCACAAGAAGAGCGCGGCCACGTCACGCTGGCGGCGGCGTGCGCGCAAGTAATGCAGCGCAACGACGACTGGCAGCAGGGCAAGCAGCCACAACGCTTGGGGCGCAAGAAAGGTCATCTCGCGCAGTCTAGCCTCTGATTTGGAACTCTCTTGCAGTCCCTAGGCGCAAGCCTAGAGTCCGTAGGCGATAGCCGATCTCGTCCAATTAGCGCGGCACCTGCAGCGCATCATGTCTGGAACACCCCGAGGCGCATCTGGCCGGGCTCGGCATCTAGTGCGCACGCTTCGAGGGCGCGCACTAGCCTGTGGCGCAGTTCCGAAGGGAGGATAACCTCATCGACCCATAGCCGCGCGGCGCCGTAGCGGATGTTGAGCGCCTCGTCGTAGTCGGCACTGATGCGGGCGTGTAGCTCAGCTAGCGCCGCGTCATCCGGCTTCTCGCCCAAGCGCTCGAGCCTCGCTGCTTGAATGTCGAGAATCGTCTTGGCCGCCTGCTGGCCGCCCATGACGCTGAAGCGTGCGCTTGGCAGCGCGAAGATGAAGCGCGGCGCGTACGCCTTGCCGCTCATCGCGTAATGCCCCGCACCGTACGAGCCACCCAGGATGACGCTGATGCGCGGCACCACGCTGTTGCTCACCGCGCTGACTAGTTTGGCGCCGCGACGGATTATCCCCTCTTGCTCGCTGTCGCGGCCAACCATGAAGCCGTTGACGTCGTGCAGGAACAAGATGGGTACGCCCGTCTGATTGCAGTCGAGGACGAATCGGGCCGCTTTGTCGGCAGCGTCTGCATAGATCACGCCGCCTACTTCCAGCCGCCCGCCACGCTTGATCACGAGTTTCTGGTTAGCGACTATGCCTACTGGGTAACCGCCAAGGCGGCCCCATCCCGTCACCAATGTTGGGCCGTAATCGCGCTTGTACTCGTCAAGCTCTGACCCGTCTAGTAGTCGGGCAAGCACGTGGCGGACGTCGTACGTCTGGGTTCCACCGTCGACTGGGAGGATACCTTCGAGGTCGTCGTCACTCGCTAGCGGGGCAACGGGTGCCGTACGGTGCCGGGCCCAAGGGGCCAGCGGCCGCTCCGCATACGTTGCGGCTAGACGACGCAGGCGGGCGATGGCGTGGTGGTCGTCTGGCTCCTTGAAATCCACGGTGCCAGCCAGTTCGGCGTGCATGGCGGCGCCGCCAAGCTCCTCGCTGCTGACTTCCTGGCCGATGGCCGCGCGCACCAGAGCCGGCCCTGCCAGGTAGAGGCCGGAACCTTCCGTCATGACGAGGGTGTCGCACATGACCGGCAAGTACGCGCCTCCAGCCACGCAGTTTCCCATGATGGCGGCGAGCTGTGGGATGCCGTGCGCGCTCATGCGGGCGTTCAGGTAGAACACGCGCCCGAAGTCGTCCTGATCTGGGAAGATCTCGTCTTGTAAGGGTAGGTAAACACCCGCGGAGTCGACCAGGTAGATGGTCGGTACGTGGTTCTCGAACGCTATCGTCTGCGCCCTTATGACCTTCTTCGCGGTGATCGGGTAGAACGCTCCCGCCTTGACGGTGGCGTCGTTCGCGATGATCATCCACGGTCGCCCGACAACTTGACCGATGCCGGTGACGACGCCACCCGCTGGGGCGCCGCCCTCCGCCTCGTACATGCTGGCGCCCGCGAAGATCATGAGCTCGTCGAACTCGCTGCCCTCGTCTGTCAGCTCCGCGATGCGCTCCCTGGCCGTCAAACGCTTCTTGGCGTGCTGCCTGGCAGCCGCCGCAGCGCCGCCGCCTAGTGCGATGGTGCGACGCTGCTCTTCCACGAGTTCGCGTTCGACCCGCCACGCGCGCTTATTGGGGTGAAACGGGGCTTCGCGCCTGCTCTCCAGCGGCACGCCCGCGCCGAGCCGCGCTAAGTCGTCAAGTGACTTGCGCTTGGCGGCGCTCACTTCGCTTGGGTCGCTAGCACCACCAACAGCCCACCGCCAGCGTTCTCGAGGGCGTGATCCTCTCCCGCCTCAATGGAGAGCAACTTGCCTTTGCCCAACCTAAGGGTTGCGTCGTCTACCCGCACAAGCGCCTCCCCCTCCAACACCTGGTATACGACGCTTGCGCTGGCGCTCCGAACGTCCTCCGCCTGCCCCGCCTCGAAGCAGATGAGTTCGACGGTGAGTCCGTCCTGGCTGATCAACGGTCGCCGCTGGACGCCTACGAGTGAGAAGCGGCGTGCGTCGCTTATGGTTACGGTCTTCACGTTGTCCTCCCAAGGGTCGGTAGTGCGGAACGCTGTAAAGCAAGCGTACATCGCGGCCGCCGCCGCATGTGGAAAAGAGCGCGAGGACTGTGGATAACCGCAGACGCTTGACACGGGCGCGCCGAACTTGGTATGTGATTCACCCCACACTCCCATATCGAGTAACACCGTCAGGGACGCAAGGACCGAGATTCTCCCGTCGCCATCGGACTGTCATGGAAGGGGCCCATGGGTGGTGTCAGCTTGTCCACAACCCTGTGGAGAACTAGTCGGCTTTGTGGATAACTACGTTAGTGCGATGGTCACGGGAGGAGGAGCCAACCGCAGCGTCACCGGTCCGACCACTGACGGTTAGAGGCGCCGCGCGCCGCTTCGACGAACGCGTACACGGCGGCGGCATCCTTGACACCAGGGCGCGCTTCCACCCCGCTCGCCACATCTACCGCGTAAGGCCGTAACGTCCTCACTGCCACCGCTACGTTGCCTACGTTCAGACCTCCAGCGAGTATCAACCGTGGGTTGCCTCGCCAGGCGGCCGCCGCTTCCCACTCGAACGCAACACCTGAACCTGGCCGCGGGGCGTCGAGGAGGTACCCGTCAGCGGGGTAGGTGGCCATGCTCTCTGGCGTAACCGCTGGTGAGAACGCCACGGCGCGCACCACGCGGGCTTCGCGCCCGATCCGCTCGGCGTACTCTGCGCTCTCGTTGCCGTGGAGTTGCACTGCGTTCAAGCGCAGGACCTTAACTAGTTCAAGCACTTCTGCCAGATCGGCGTCGACGAACACCCCCACGCGCGTGATGAAAGGCCCGACAGCCGCCACCACCTCCGCCGCACCCTCGCGAGTGATCTGGCGTTTGGAGTCCGGGACGAATATCAACCCGATGGCGTCGGCCCCAGCGCGTTCCGCGACCTCGGCATCTTCAGGGCGCGTGATGCCACAGACCTTTATCCGTACGTAACTGCGTCCGGCCTGACCGACCATCCCGGCCTTCCCTGGCGGCAAGTTCATCACCCGATGTCCTTGCTGTGCTCTAGTCGATAGGAGCGCTCGTCGCCGAGGATAGTCACTGCGTCGAACCGCAAGTTAGCGTCCGGCTGGCGCAGGACATAGGTAACGTAATGAAGCGCCGTCTGTTGCACGCGCTTGAGCTTACGGGCATCGAGCACTTCGGCAGGGTGGCCGTAGCGCGCGTCCTTGCGTTGCTTCACTTCTAGGACGACGACAGTGCTGCCTTCAAGCATCACCAGGTCTAGTTCTCCGCCCCTAAGGCGATAGTTGCTCGCCAGGTGCCTCAGGCCGCGGCCCTCTAAGTGGGCGCGGGCGACCCGCTCGGCCCAGTGGGGCGAGTGGGTGCGCGCGTCCTCCATCAGATCGGCGTTACTTCCACGCGTTGCGCGTCTGCCCAGAGGCCTTCGAGGTCGTAGAAGTCCCTAGCTTCCGGGCTCATGAGGTGCACGACGACGGGACCGTAATCGAGGAGAACCCAACGGTCAGACGGACCCTCAACCCCGCGAGGGAGCCTGCCTTCCAGCTTCTGCTGGTAGTGAACGGACTCCTCGAGCGCCCGGAGTTGCAGGCTGGATTCGCCCGTGGCGACGATGAAGCAGTCGAGCGATTCGGATACGCCGCGCAGGTCAAGCACGACGACGTCAACGGCGCGCCTGTCGTCAAGGACGTTGACGATGCTCTGAACGCCCTCCGGCAAGTCGGCGATAGTCGATGGAGCCGCCTGGGTTATGGCGCTCTGCGTTACGACTTCATTGTTTTCGCTTCGGTCAGTAGTCAAGGTGAATTCCTTCTGCGGTTGCCCGCCATCCTGGCGGTTGTCCGCCATCCTGGCGGTTGCCCGCCACGCCTGTCTTCATTCGGCCATGCCTGCTTGCGCCACGGTGTGGTCGGTTGTGAGAGCCGTGCGCGCCATGGCGTCGGCGCCGAGCACGAGTTCTAGGTTGACGGTGCGCCGTTGCACCGTGTTGAAACGGTCGATCTGCTGCTTACCTACGTTCAATAGGCTTGCGAAGTAGTCAGCGTCTTGCCACGAGTCCAGGGTAGCTAGAAGCCGCGTTGGGGTAGCGTCGACGTCGCCAGAGCGGACGATGACGTTGGCGGCAGGCACACCTAACGCCACGAGATTGTGTTGGTACCAGTCGAGCGCCCCAGGCACGCCGCTGTGGTCGGTGATCAGGATGGTGAGTTCCGGGGCGGTCGTGAACTCTCTGGCAACGCCGCCGAACGTCGCTGCCATGAAAGCGTTCACCGTCGCTGGGTCGTACTCGACGGCTCCACGGACCACGAGGCTATCCACGTTGGGCAGGGTGGCCGTCGTCGTTAGCTCCAGCGCGTTCATCCGTAGCCCGAGTTCGCGAGCGAGGGCCGGGCTGGCGTTCGTTTCAACGTCCTTGAAGAAAGTGTCGACGAGCTCTGGGAGCTTGACGACAGCGCGAACGTTCAACTCCTTGATGCGTTGCAGCAAGGCGTACGCGAGGCGCTTCACGTTATCCAACCGGTCGATGTCGCCCCTGAGCGAGTGGCGGAACCGGATGAACTCGCTAGCTGCCTTGCCGTCCATCTGCTGCGGGCCTGCCTTGAAGTGAATGTGCAGCTTGCCAACGTTGTCGTCGTAATCCATGTTGTACGGCACGTCGACTTCGACGCCGCCTAGTGCGTCAACCAGGTTCTGGAACACGTCGAGCTTCACGATGACGTAGTAATCGATGGGCACGCCGAGGACGGTCTCGACTTGCTTCAGGAGGCCCTCTGCGCCAGAACGCTGGTAGATGGTGTTTATGCGGCGCTGATCGGCGACCAACAAGTCGCGTGGCACGGCGATGACGGAGATAGCGTCACCGTGCACGTCGACGTACAGGATGGTATCGGTGCTGGCGCCGTCCGTCCCGCGGAAGCCGCTGAAGTTCCAACCTTTGATCGTGCCGTCCTGGCGGTAGATGGGTACGGAAGGGCTGTCGTCGTACACGATGTCACGGCCGGCGACAACGAAGCTCGCATGGAACTCGTTCGGTTGCAGCCCTAGAAGCTTGCGGTGGTCGTCGCTTAGGACCTTGCGGTCGACGTCACGCGTTAACCAGAAACCGACTAGGCCGGCCAGCGCCACGAGGACGCCGAGTAGGGTTACGAGGCGCGAGGTGCGGCGCGTCATGTTGGCTCCGCGTTGAGGCTGTGAAAGACGCTGAGGGTGTCCGGGTGGATGGCCTTGCCCGCGTCCCGCAGGTACTCGACCTTGGATGCGACCGCGCGCCGGTAGGCCGACTCGAGGTCGTGCATGGCCAGCTCGCGGAGGTCATCATTGACGCCACGGCCGGGTTCACAGACGTCTGCGACGTACACGCACATGCCAACACGGTGCCCTAGCGGAACCCCGAAGACGTGACCATCGATGGCCTCGAGGACTACCTGGTCGGTCACACCCCATGTTGCCGCCAACTGCTTGCTAGCACGACCGTGGAGGGTAAGGGGGTGGCTGGCCTCGAACTCGTCTACCGGCTGACCCAACCGCAATAGCTCCTCATCAGGCAAGTCTCTGGCGGCGTCATGCAGGATGGCAGCCAACGCGATCCGATCACGATCGACCTGCGACAGCCCGTTTGCCTCCGCGATGGCAACAGCGGTTTCCGTCACGCGCTCGATGTGACCGAAGCGCTCGGCGCTGACGAGTTCGCGCACGTGGCTGCAGTATGGCGCCAGTTCGGCAGAGGCGCACACGCCTTGGTGCAGCTGGTCAGCGTTGCCGCTTTCCGAATGGTGCTGTGGTTGTCTAGCCGTCTCTTTGGTCATGGTGGTGATAGTCGACCGACTGGCGATGTTGCCCGAAGGGTTACCTAGCTCTCCTCCCAAGCCGCCGCGCTGCGGCGCTGAGGAAAAGTTAGCACGCTCTTAAGGCTCCCCCGAGTCGTCCTCGGCAATTACCGAGTCGTTCTCGGCAACTGCCCACTCATCCTCGGCTCCTGCCGCCTGACCCTCGGCGGTACCTTCGCTGTCCGAGCCGCCTTCGTCATCGCCCGCGGCGCGCGCCTGGTCGTCGAGATAGCGCTTGCCGGCGCGTTCGGCGTCCGTTTGGGTCGGGGTCGAAGTGTCTGCAGCGGTGTCGTCGAAGTAGTCGAACACGGCCGCACCGATCTGGACCTCCTCACCGGACTGCACGCCCGCACGCTTCAACAACTGGTAGAGACCGTGGTTCCTGAAGTGGTATTGCAGGTACGCAACGGCTTCAGGGTTGACGGCGTCGAAGCGCGCAACGACCTCCTCGAGTTCGCTGCCTGTCACGATCCAGCCGTTGCCCGTCATGTCGCGCCTGATCTCGATCGGCGTTACCCGCACGCGCCGCGGCCCCATCCCCGTCACTGGCTTCGGGCGCGGTGGGAGGAGCGCGAACAGGGTGGCGCGCAACGCTTCGACGCCCGAGCCCTCAAGAGCTGAGATGGCAACCAACGGCAAGCCAGCCGTGGCAAGCTCCCGCTCCTTGACCGCCAACTCGTCGGCGTCCACCAGATCGGTCTTGTTCAACACGATCAGTGCAGGGCGTTCGAGCAGCTCGGGGTCGTACTCGCGCAGCTCGAGGCGTAAAGCGTCAAGGGTGGCCAATGGCTCGTCAGCCACGTCCAGCACGTAAACGAGCAGGCGAGTACGGGAGATGTGCCTGAGGAACTCGAGACCAAGGCCCTTGCCCTTGTGGGCGTCCTCGATTATGCCGGGGATGTCGGCCATCGTGAAGCGCTGCATGTCCAGGTCGACGACGCCGAGGTTCGGGCTAAGGGTAGTGAAGGGGTAAGAAGCGATCACCGGCCGCGAGTTCGACAACACGGCGAGGAGGCTCGACTTGCCCGCGTTGGGGTAGCCGACGAGGCCGACATCCGCGATAGTCCTAAGTTCTAGGCGCAGCAGGCGCGACTCACCGAGCGTGCCCTTCTCCGAGAAGCGCGGCGCGCGACGTGTGGAGTGAGCGAAAGCCGCGTTACCGCGTCCGCCGACGCCACCTGCGGCGACGACAGCCGTCTGCCCAACTTCGATCAGGTCGGCGATGAGCTCGCCAGTCGCGACGTCCGTTGCCATCGTGCCGACCGGCACGTCGACGTACAGGTCCTCGCCGCTGAGGCCCGCCTTGTTGCGGCCCTCACCCTGCTTGCCTACCTGTGCGCGGAACTGCGTGCGCCCGACGAGCTTCGAAAGCGACGTGATGTCGTCGACCGCACGCAGGTAGATGGAGCCACCGCGACCGCCGTGACCGCCGTCCGGACCGCCCTTGGGTATGTACTTGAGGCGCATGAAGGAGAGGCCGCCATCGCCGCCTTTTCCTCCCTGAACCTGGATGTCGAGCACGTCACGGAAAGCCATTCAGTATCGCCCTAACGAGAACGCGGCCCCACCAGGAGCCGCGTTCGAGAATGTCCGGTGAGTCTGCCAGCCGCCGCGCGCGTCCAGCGCGAAAACAGGGCGCCGCTCGCGCAAGGCTGAGAGATCAGTCGGCTGCGACCGCTTCGACAGCAGTCTCAATGCTGATGAAGCGGCCCTTGTCGCCTTTGTTGTGGAAGCGTACGACCCCGTCGCGGAGCGCGAAGAGCGTGAAATCAGAGCCAAGACCGACGTTGCGGCCAGGGTGAAAGCGCGTGCCGCGCTGGCGAACGAGGATGTTGCCCGCGAGAACGACCTGACCATCGAAACGCTTGACGCCGAGGCGCTGGGAGTTGGAGTCGCGTCCGTTGCGAGTGCTACCGACGCCTTTCTTGTGAGCCATCTGCTTCTCCTAGTTGCCTCAGCCGCGGATGCTGGTGATCCGCACGCTGGTGAACTCTTGCCTGTGGCCGATGTGGCGACGATAGTTCGCCTTGGCCTTGAACTTGTAGATATGAATCTTCTCGCCGCGGCCGTGCCCGATGACTTCGGCCTGCACGCTAGCGCCGTCCACGTGAGGAGCACCCACCTTGACGGCCTCGCCGCCGACTAGCAGCACCGGCAGTTCAAGGGTGGCGCCCGGCTCCGCGGCGACCTTCTCGACCCTTAGCACGTCGCCTTCGGCCACGCGGTACTGCTTGCCGCCCGCTTCAACAATTGCGAACATCTTCCGACCTCCGGTGCCCGACCTCGTGCGCCTGACGGCACCAATGTCAGCCCTAATGGGCACACTGCGCTCAGGACTCGCCTCCTGTGAGCCGGTCCGAGCGTCGAACACAGAGTATAGACGAGAAGACCGTCAACATACAACTAGTTGCAGGGGCGCAGGCTATTGGGTCTGGGCACCAGCCTACTCTGAGTAGGCGTTCTCCTAGCTCCCCTAGTCCATCGCCGCTGGTCTCACATGTGCGGGGCTGCTAGCATCGCCACCTGATATGAACCGCCCTCCGACCATCCCCGAGCTCATGAGCCCCGCCGGCCACTGGCCGCAGTTGCGCGCCGCGGTGGAGGCGGGAGCAGACGCCGTGTTCTTCGGCCTCACGCACTTCAGCGCCAGGTCCAAGGTTGGCTTCACGGCAACCGAACTGCCTGAAGTCATGCGTGAGCTACGTGGTCGCGCGGTCCGGGGTTACGTGACGTTCAACACCCTCGTGTTCGACGGCGAGTTGCGAGCCGCCCGCCGGGCGCTGGAGGCCATCGGCGAGGCCGGCGTTGACGCTGTCATCGTTCAGGACGTCGCCGCCGCGGCGCTGGCGCGCGAGGTTGCTCCAGACGTAGAGGTTCACGGTTCAACCCAGATGTCCATCACTAGTGCGCAAGGCGCTGAGTTGGCCAGGGCCTTCGGCTGCAGCCGGGTGGTGCTTGGCCGCGAGCTGAGCTTGGCCGACATCGCCAAGGTACGTCAGGGCACCGACGTAGAGATCGAAGTGTTCGTGCACGGCGCACTTTGCGTGTCCTACTCTGGCCAGTGCTTCTCGAGCGAGGCTTGGGGAGGGCGCAGCGCTAACCGCGGCCAATGCGCCCAAGCCTGCCGCCTGTCATATGACCTACTGGTTGACGGCTCCCACCGCGACCTAGGCGAGTACCGCTACCTGCTCTCCCCAGGCGACCTCTACGCGCTCCACCAGGTACCCGAGCTGGCTCGTATTGGCGTTTCGTGCCTCAAGATCGAGGGCCGCTACAAAGACGCCGACTACGTAGCCCTTACCACCGCCGCTTACCGCGAAGCGCTGGACGCACTTGCGCAGGAGAGAGCGCCAGAGATAACAAGCGAGGACGAACGCGACCTCGAGCAGGTCTACTCTCGGGGGTTAGGGCCTTGGTTCATGCATGGCACCGACCACCAGCGGGTGGTCGTCGGCCGCGCTCCGCGTCACCGCGGCGTCTTGTTGGGCGAGGTCGCAAACGTAACAAGCTCGACCGTGACGCTACGCCCCGGAAACGACGCTCCACTCGTCAAGGCCGGTGACGGCGTCGTCTTCGACGCCGCTCAGCGCCGCAGCCCCGACGAGCCAGAGGAAGGCGGCCCTGTCGTCAAGGCAGAGCAACTGCCTGGCGGCCTCGTGCGCCTGGCGTTCCTCAGGGGCAGCGTCAACCTAGGCCGTGTAGCAGCAGGCGATTGGCTTTGGCGCACCCACGACGCCGCGATTGACTCCAAGGTCAAGCCGTACCTCAACGCGCAAGACCCGCTCTACACACGGCCCATCGATATCGCCGTGGTGGCGCACGTTGGCCAAGTCATCACCGTCGAGGGTCGCGCTAGCGGTTCGCGCGGCGCGGTCGTCGCGCGCGTTCAAGGATCGGAGCCGCTGCAGGCGGCAACGCGGCACGGGCTAACGGCGGCACAGCTCGCTCAACAACTCGGACGGCTCGGCGGTACGGCGTTCCACCTTGGCGAGCTCACGGTCGACCTGGCAGGCGAACCGTTCGTGCCAGTCAGCGAACTGAACCGCCTGCGCCGTGAACTCGTGGAGGGCATCGCCGCCGCGCGAGAATCCCGGCCCGCGGCGGCGGCACAGCGGAGAGCGACACCGAACGGCGCGGCGGCGCATGGTCGTGGCGCATCCTCTCAACCCGATGCGCCGTCCAGGCTTCACCTGCTCGTCCGCACGCCGGAGCAGCTAGACGCCGTCCTTGCGCTAGTCGCAGATCACGCTGCTGCGTGGCCCGTCGCTAGCGTCACGCTCGATTACCTCGAGCTGTACGGCCTGCGCCCGTCAGTCGAGAGGGCGCAAGCGCTTGGGGTGGAGGTACGAGTTGCGTCTCCGCGCGTCCTGAAGCCGAGTGAGCAGAACATCGTCAAGTTCCTACTTGGGCTTGGTTGCGGCATCGTGGTGCGGTCGGGCGGGCTGCTCCACGACCTCGCGCGCATCGCGCCAACTGAGCGGCCGCTGCTTGTCGGCGACTTCAGCCTCAATGTGGCGAACGCCGAGGCCGCGCGGGCATACCTCGACCTCGGACTGGCAACGATCACACCCGGTCACGACTTGAACGCCAAGCAAGTGGCCGACCTCGCCCGCTCCGTAGGGGGCACGGCCCTCGAAGTGGTGGCGTACCAGCATTTGCCCGTCTTCCACACCGAGCACTGCGTGTTCTGCCGTTACCTGAGCAGCGGTCACGACTACCGCGACTGTGGTCACCCATGCGAGAAGCACCGTATCGCCTTGCGCGACGCGCGCGGCCGCGAGCACCCGGTCATGGCGGACGTCGGATGCCGCAACACCGTGTTCAACGGCGAAGCGCAGACCGCCGCCAGGCACCTGACCAGTTGGTGGCAAGCGGGCGTGCGGGACTATCGACTCGAGTTCGTTCACGAGTCAGGGGCGAACGTCACCGAGGTCGTCGCCGCGTACACCGCGGCTCTCAACGCCGTCGAGCAAGGCGCCTACCGCCCAGCCGCGCTTGAAGAGCGGTTGGCTGCAGCCGTCGGGGCGATCACCGAAGGCAGCTTGTTCGTCCCGCGCGCGGCGCAAGCGGACGAAGGCGCCCTCGCCGAACTCCTCGAACTACCCGTCTTTCAGGGCGGCGTTCACTAAACGCGCCAAACCGAAGCGCGCGCTACAAGGGGAACAACAGCGGAACGACCACCAGGCCGACGACCCCCATGAGCAATTGCAGGGGCAGCCCGACTCTCGCGAAGTCCATGAAGCGGTACTGGCCGGGGCCGACCACCAGGGTGTTGACTGGCGTCGCCATGGGCGTGCAGAACGACGACGCGGACGCTAGCGCCACCATCATCAACACGCCCTCGGGCGACACGCCAAGCCCGGCTGCTGCGCTCAACGCCACCGGCGCCATCAACACGGCCGTGGCGGTGTTGGACATCACCTGCCCAAGGCCCGCCGTCACTAAGTACGTGCCAGCCAGCAATACTAGCGGCCCGGAGCCTCCGAACACCCGCACGACGACATCGGCCACCAGCTGCACGCCGCCCGTGACCTCTAGGGCCGACGCTAGCGGCAACATGCCAGCGATCAACACGACCGACTGCCACTGCACGGAGCGGTAAGCCTCCTCCATGGACAGACAACCAGTCACCACCAACGCGAGAGCAGCCATCAGGACAGCGACCACTGGAGCCACCCAACCCGCTGACATGCTGGCCAGCATCAACAGCAAGATCACCACCGCGAGTGGCGCCTTTCGGCGTTTCGGGGCAGGACGTTCACCGCCAGACTCGCTAAGCACTACCGCGTCTAAGCGCTCACCGTCGAGGCGGTCGATGGCGGAAAGCGCCCCCTGGACGAGAAGCGTGTCCCCGAAACGCAAGCGCGTCTCCGCCAGCCGTTGTGCACCGCTACCCTCGACCACCCGCTCGCCGCCGCGCTGCAACGCAACGACCTGCACTCCGAAGCGCTCGCGGAAACGCAGCGCGGCCAGGCTGTTACCTATCCAGCTCGAGCGCGGCGTCAGCAGTACCTCAGCGAAACCGAGGTTGGCGGGCACTAAGTCCTCGCCATTGACATCGACCTCTAGAAGCTCAGAGGCTGCCAGACCAGCCACCGCGCCTAACGCCTCGCGGCTGCCCTGCAACAAGATGCGGTCGCCAACGCGGAACTCCGTGTCGGGGCCGAGGCTCTTCGAGCGCCCTAGGTGGCGCCGCGAGCGCACGCCCGCCCTCACGGCCTCCGGCTCGGTATCGATCGCTAGAACACGCACGCCGAGGCGCTCAGGCCACCGCACCTCACGCAGACTACTGCCAACAAGGGCCGAGCCAGACTGCAAGGTGAGGCGCCCCAAACGCGTTGGCAAACCGTAACGCGTTGCCACCTCGACGAGGCCCTCCGTCTCCCCTCGCGCGCCCGGTGAGGTGGGTGCGGTCGCTGGGAGCAGGAAGCGCCCCAAGGTGGCCATGTAGAGGATGGCGACGGCCAACATGACGATGCCGATGGGCGTAAAGGCGAAGAAACCGAACGGCGCCCTGCCCGCGTCCTCCAGCGTCTGCGACACCACCAAGTTAGGCGGCGTGGCGATCAGCGTGAGCATGCCACCGACGAGCGCCGCGAACGCCACCGGCAGCAGCAGCTTGCTTGGGCTCACCTTCGCGCGCCACGCCATCGACACGACGATGGGCAGCATGACCGCGACGGTGCCAGTCGAACTCATGAAGGCAGATAGCAGTCCGGTGGCCAGCATGACCGCCACGATCATCCTGGGCTCGCTCTTGCCTGCCACTCGCCCGAGAGCGTTCCCAACCGCGGCGGCCAACCCCGTGTTCACGATGGCGAAGCCAACTACGAACAAGCCAGCGATCATGATCACCAGCGCATCGGAGAACCCAGCCAGCGCCTGCTGCGGGCTGAGCACGCCGCTGAGGGTGAGGGCAAGCACGACTAGTAAGGCAACAACGTCGATCCGGACGCGATCGGAGACGAACAGCACGATTGCCACGCCGAGAATGATGAAGACGGTGAGGGTAGGTCCGGACATGCCCCAAGTTACGACCTTGCTGGCCGCCAGAGTAGTTGAGGAACGTCCCCGCGAACGACAGGAACGCGTGACCCACGGCCCATTTAGTGTGAGCTTTCGCACATAATGGGCGCTTTTCCCTGCCCCATCATCCCGACACGTGTTTTTCTCGTGCCTGATGCCCTATACTCTCGGCGAGTTCACGAAAGGAGCTCGCTAATGGCCAAAGCCAAGGCAGCACCCAAGAAGGCAGATAAGACCGTAAGCAAGGCCGATCTCGTAAGCGAAGTGGCAGAAGCCACCGGCCAGTCCAAGAAGGCCGTCAAGGAGACGATGGACTCGCTCCTCGCCTCCATGACCTCGAGCATCGCCAAGGGCAACAAGGTCACGCTCACCGGCTTCGGCACGTTCGAAGTCCGCAAGCGCAAGGCCCGCACCGGCGTCAAGCCAGGCACGACCGAGAAGATCAAGATACCGGCGAGTCAGTACCCGGCGTTCAAGGCTGGCAAGAGCCTGAAGGACACCGTTGGCGGCAAGAAGCCAGCGGCCAAGAAGGCTGCCGCGAAGAAGTAAGGAAGTAATACCCACCCGCTTGGGTGGGCGCAACTCGTTGTTGAGTATGTGGGGCGGTCACAATGACCGCCCCACTTCAATTGACGGAATTCATCCGGAGTGCAGCGCCCGCAGCGCAAGCTCGACCTGCGCTGCCGGGTCGAGCGTTGGCACGACCGTAACGTCCGGCTCGAGGCTTGGGTCCGGCGCCTCCAAGGTGGCGAACTGCGAGGCGAAGAGCGCCGCCGGGAAGAAGTGGCCCTCCCTAACGCGCAAGCGCGCCTCCACGGTGGCTTGGTCGACTTCGAGGTAGATGAACCTCAGCCCGTCCCCCGCTCCGCGCAGCCGGTCGCGGTAACTGAGGCGCAGTGCGCTGCATGCGACGACCACGCCGTCGTCGCCAGCCAAACCGCGCGCAAGGGTGTCCGCAACGCGGTCAAGCCACGGCCAACGATCCTCGTCCGTGAGGGGTACCCCGGCCGCCATCTTCGCGCGGTTAGCCTCAGGGTGGAGGTCGTCGCCATCGACGAACTCGCTACCCAAGCGCTCGGCCACCCAAGCGCCGATCGTGCTCTTGCCACAACCGGAGACCCCCATCACGACAACCGCGTGTGCCACTACTCGCTCTTAGCGCGGTACAGGATCTCGCCCGCCTTGCGCACTAACAACACGCCCTCGTCCTCGCGGTCGGCCCACTCCTCGACATCGATGGTGTCCGGGTCGAGGTAGCCGAGCGCCAAGGCCGCACACTCTTCAGGCGATACCCTCGACGCCAGCGTCACGCGGGCTCGCGGGAGCTCGACACCGTCGACGTAGTGGCCGTCGCCCCTAACATGTGTGGAGTGGGCCAGCACGCCGAGCGGGTAGTGCGAGAAGTCGCTCCATTGCTCCAAGAAGTACTCAAGCACGTGGTAGCCGATGGCCCTGATGTGAGTACCGTGCACTGCACTCACGTCACTCAAGTGCGGAGCGTAGATGATCAGTTCGCCCCCCGCTTCAAGCGCGGGCTCGAGCTTGTACATGGCCTTACCTGCGGTCCACAGCTCCTCGTACATTGGCGGGGCGCACGACAAGATGCGCTTGTACGGTTTATCGACCCAACGCACGTGCCGCTCGCTAGAGAGGTCCGCCGCCGCCGACCAAGCTTGTACAACGTCGCCGATGAACACGCCAGCGAGGTCGTTGCCAACGACGACGACGGCAGTCAGCGTGACTGGCGTGCTGAGCAGCTCGGCCGCGGCGTGGATCATGGTGCGCACCGGCGTGTCCTTGATGCCGATGGTGCCGCGCACGCCGGCAAGCGCACCTAGCCAATGCGTTACGTCGATCATGTCCGAGCCACTGATGCCAGGGAACAAGTACTTGGCGCCGCCCGAGAACCCAACCACCTCGTGAGGGAACGTCGGGCCAAGTATCAGGATCTCATCGTGCTCGAGGGCCGCACGGTTGAGGCGCACGTCGACGTCGCCTCCAAGCGTTGGGTGCCAACGGTCACCAGCGATCTCCTTCACCCGCGACTGTGGCAGCGACCCGATGCTGACGAGGGTGCCTTCCTCGTACCAGCTGTGGTTGACGATGCGCACGTTCGGGAAATCGCGCTCCTTCGTCTCGGCGGTGAGGCCGACGAGCCGTAAGAGGTGATCCGGGTCGAGGGGTACGTGCGTGCCGAGGGCCACCATGAAGGTCACAGCGCGCGCGTCGTCGAGCGCCTGCATGGTGCCGCGGAACAACAGTGGCAGGGGCACGCTACGCGTGTGGTCAGGGATCAGCACGAGCACGCTGCGGCCCGTGAACTGTCCAGCAAGGCCAGCGTTGAGGGCTTCGAGTACCTCCGTTTCTGAGAGGGTCTGACCCGCTGGCGCACGGCGCTGCACCCGGAGGCCGCCGGAATTCGACTGGTGATCGTTTGTCGTATCCATCTGAGCACTACCCTAATCGTTCATGGCCGCTTCGGACAGCCTGGCAGTTCGCAAGACTTGCTCGCCGCGAGCGCATGACAGGAGTCAACGTCACCACGCCAACCTCGGTAGTAGCATCAGCTCGTGACGAGCACGCCCCGCTCCCCGCACGCGCCGCTGAAGATCGTCGTGGTGTACGCCACCATGTTCGGCGCCACTGAGTTGGTGGCCGAGACGGTGGCTCACGCCCTGTCGGCCGAGTTCGGCGTCGAAGTGGCTTGCCGGGATGCCGCGTGGCTGGACTTCGCTGAGTTGCTGAACGCCGACCTCATCGTGATCGGCTCGTCGACCTGGAACATCGGGCAGCTACCGAGCGACTGGGAGCTGCGCTTGGATGAACTAGCGACGCTTGACCTGCGCGGCAAGTACGTTGCGCTGTTCGGCACGGGCGACCGCCGCGGTTACCCCGACACTTACCTCGATGCCCTCGACACCATCGCCCGCGCGCTCACACCGACCGGCTGCATGCTCATCGGCGAGTGGTCGACGGCTGGTTACGTGTTCACCGGGTCCCTGGCGCTGCGCGGCGACAACTTCGTCGGGCTTGGCCTCGATGAGGACAACGACCCCGACCTCACCGCTGCTCGCGTGGGCCTGTGGTGTGCGCAGTTGGCTAACGAGGTGAACGCGTCTCACGTGCTTGAGCGGGCTGGAGTCGCTTGAGGACCGCCCCGTAGTTCTCATCCACGGCCCGCGCCAGTGCGGGAAGAGCTCGCCGGAACGGCACATCGGAGACGTGGGAGTGGGCGCAGCCCAATCGAGGGTAAGCGCCGCCGCGCTCTATGAGGGCCAGTACGAGGTGGACGTGGTCATGCAGCACGGTGGCGCCGTTAAGGAGCGCAGGCACCCGGTCGGGCTTGTTGCCGCCTTCTACCGATTCGGCCTCGAGCCGCTCTGGTTCACCTGCACCCGGTGACCACGGGCCCGCGCCCACACCGCCCCGGTTACAATCGTGAGCAATATGCGAAAAAACCAGGTGACAGTGCGCAGCGTACCGGCGTTGCTGCACGCTAGAGCCACCCAGACCGGCGTCGCCTTGCGCGTAAAGCGCTTCGGTTTGTGGGAGAAGATCTCGTGGGCGGATTACGCCGCCAAGGTGAACGCCTTGGCGCGCGAGATGATCCACTTTGGCTTGCGTGCCGGTGAGCGCGTGGCCGTACTGTGCGAGAACCGCCCTGAATGGTTGATGGCCGACATGGCCATCCAGAGCGCGGGCGCTGCCACAGTAGGCGTTTACACCACCAGCAGCCCTGAGCAGCTCGCGTATCACCTCAATCATTCCGACGCGGTGGGGGTCATCCTCGAAGACGCCGAACAGCTCGAGAAGTGGCTGGCCGTGCGAGACGCCTGCCCGACGGTGCAGTGGGTCGTGGTCATCGAGCCGGAGGACGTCGAGGACACCCTCGCTTGGGACGACGTCATGGCTAGCGGCGCAGCGCGCTACGCCGCCGACCCGCAACCGGTGGAAGACCGCTTAGCCGCCATCGACCCAGACGACACCGCCCTCTTCATCTACACCTCCGGCACCACTGGCGACCCTAAGGGCGCGAAGCTCTCGCACGCCAACCTCCTGTGGGCCATGGGTTCCCTCAACGAGGCCATGCCGCTGCAGCACGGCGACGAGCTCCTGTCGTTCCTGCCCCTTTCGCACATCGTCGAGCGGCTCATCAGCGTGGCGGCTCCCCTGCGTTACGGCTACACGGTGTCGTTCACGGAGAACCTCGACACGGTGCTCACCAACCTCCAAGAGATCCGCCCGACCATCTTCTTCGCGGTCCCGCGCATCTGGGAGAAGCTCCACTCGCTCGTCGAGCTGAAGATGAAGGACGCCAACATCATCAAGCGCAAGGCGTACGGCGCGGCTCTCGGCGCGGCCAGACGCGGCAATCCCGTCGCGGTCGGCATGGCGCAGTTGGCGGTGCTGAGGCTCCTGCGTTACCGCCTCGGGCTCGACCGCGTTAGGGTCGCCATCTCCGGCGCCGCGCCCATCGCGCCCGAGGTGCTGGCGTACTTCCGCGCCATTGGGGTAGACATTCGCGAGGGCTTCGGGCTCACCGAATCCACCGGCATCATCGCCATCCACCGCAGCGCAGGCCGCCTCGGCACCGTCGGCTTCCCGTTCCCCGGCGTGGACGTGAAGATCGCGGACGACGGTGAGATCCTCAGCCGCAGCGCAGGCAACTTCCTCGGCTACCACAAGGACCCTGACGCCACTGCCCAAGCCTTAGCGGACGGCTGGTTGCATACTGGAGACGTCGGCGAGCTCGACGCAGACGGCCAACTCCGCATCACCGACCGCAAGAAGGACATCCTCATCACGGCGGGCGGCAAGAACATCGCCCCGCAGAAGATCGAGAACCAGCTCAAGTCGAGCCCCTACATCAACGACGCCGTCGTCATCGGCGACCGCCGCAGGTTCCTCACAGCGCTGCTCGTGCTCGACGAGGACAACGTCACGCACTGGGCCATGGAGCGTCAACTCGCGTACTCCACCTACACCGACCTGGCAAGCAACCCGGAAGTGCGCGAGTTGATAGCTGCCGAGGTCGAGCGCGTTAACGCGACGCTCGCACGGGTGGAGACGGTCAAGAAGTTCTCCATCCTCCCGAAGCGCCTCTACCACGAGGACGGCGAGGTCACCGCCACCCTCAAGGTCAAACGCTCGAGCATAGCGAGCAAGTACGAGCACCTCATCGAGGAGATGTATGCCTGAGCGTCAAGCAACCAAGAGGAGCACGCGTGCTCTTCCGTGAGCGTTACGAGAACGACCTGTGGCTCATCCGTGGGTCGCAGGCCTGGGTGATCGCTGGCATAGCAGGAGCGGCGCTGCTTGCGCTGCCGCTCCTCGTCAAGGGTTACCTCATCTATAACGTCACGCTCTTCTTCGTTTACGCGCTAGTGGCACTGTCGCTAGCGGTGCTCGTCGGGTTGACGGGGCAGGTGTCGTTAGGGCACGCCGGGTTCCTGGCGGCAGGCGCCTACACGCACGCCATCCTCACGCAGCAGGGCGTGCCTTACGTGCTCGCCATACTCGCGGCCGTTGCGGTGACCGCCCTGCTCGGTGTGCTGATCGGGGTGCCTGCCCTGCGGCTCGAGGGGCCGTACTTGGCCATCGCGACGCTAGGTTTCGGCCTCGCCATCCAGCAGATCCTCAACAACTGGGCGCTAGTCGGAGCCTCGACCGGCACGCTCGTCGACAGGCCCATGCTGTTCGGCATCGACTTCTACGGCGACCGCCCCTACTACTACCTAGTGTTGGCGCTGGCTGGCTTCGTAACGTGGTTGCTATTCAACCTCGAGCGGTCGCACGTCGGTCGGGCGTTCAGGGCCACCCGCGACGCGGACCTAGCCGCGCAGATGAGCGGCATCGGCCTCGCCCGCTACAAGACCCTCGCCTTCGTGATCTCGGCCGGCGTGGCTGGCCTAGCTGGCGCGCTGTATGGACCGCTCGTTGGCTACATCACGCCCGAAGGCTTCAACCTCATGCTCTCGATCAAGTTCCTCCTCATGACGATCGTCGGCGGGCTCGGGTTCCTGCCAGGCGCGCTGCTCGGTGCGGGTTTCATCACGGGCCTTGACGTCTACCTCTCCACCTTCCGCGCCTGGTCTCAGCTAGCGTTCGGTCTAGTCGTCATCGGCATCATGATGCTCGAGCCCGCTGGCCTTTACGGTCGCTGGCTGAAGATCAAGCGCTTCTGGAAGTCGTGGCCGCTGTGAGTGGCGTGGGAGGGGCGCAGTGAACGGTCTAGACAGCCTCGTGCAAGCCCTCGTGAGCGGCGCCAGCATAGGCAGCGTCTACGCGCTGGTGGCGCTCGGGCTGGTGCTCCTTTACCGCACGACGCGCATCCTCAACTTCGCGCACGGCGACCTCGGGGTGGCAGGCACCTTCATCGCGTACACGCTCCTGACGCAACTGCGCATCCCGTTCGGCCTGTCGTTCCTCCTGGCTTTAGTCGCCGCAGCAGCGATAGGCATGCTCATCTACCTCCTGCTCGTGCGCCCAGCCAAGAACCAGAGCGAGCTCGGGCTGCTGATCCTCACCCTTGGCCTCGCACTGGCCCTCGGCGGGCTCGACGCGCTGCTGTTCGGCACCAGCAACAAGGTCGTGCCCACCCTCGTGCCCGACCAGATCCTGCGCTTCGGGGGGGTATCGCTCAGCCTCGTCTCGCTGATCACGTCGCTCTTCGGGGTGGTGCTCATGGTGGCGCTGTGGGCGCTCCTCACGTTCACGAAGCTCGGGGTGGCCATGCGCGCGGTCGCCCAGCGCGAGGACGTGGCCGAGGCCGTTGGCCTGCCGGTCCGCACGGTGCTCATGGCCACTTGGGCGGCCGCCGCCGTCCTCGCCACCGCCGCCGCGCTCCTGTTCGCGCCAACCACGCTCCTGAACCCGACCATGATGCTCGACCCGCTCAGTAAAGGCTTCGTGGCCGCCGTGATCGGCGGCATGAACTCGCTGCCTGGCGCCGTGCTTGGTGGTTACCTCCTCGGCATCCTCGAACTCCTCGTCGGCGTGTACATCTCGCTCGAGTTCAAGGCGTCGTTCGCGTTCCTCGTGGTGGTGTTAGTACTCGTCCTCAAGCCCCACGGTTTGCTAGGGAGGGCCGACGTGAAGCGCGTTTGAGGCGCGCGCTCCCGCTGTACTAGTTCAAGAACGTGGCGCTGCCGCGTTAACTCATGGCGTGGTACCGTTCTAGCCAAGGAACCAATTCGAACCCCAGCCAGCGGCGGGGATAAGGAGCAGCATGAAGCGGATCATCGCGGCAGTTACTCTAGCTTTCGTTATGGCGTTCGGCCACGCGGCCGAGCCAGGCATCACGGACTCCGAGATCGTCATCGGCAACTGGGGCCCCATGTCTGGGCCTGCGGCGGCGTGGGGGACGGTCACCACGGCCATAGAGGCGTACTTCAACTACATCAACGACCAGGGCGGTATCCACGGGCGCAAACTGGTCCTGGCAGCGCGTGACGACGGTTACGACCCGGCCCGCACGGTAGCCGCGGTACGCGAGCTCATTGACCGCGAGAACGTCTTCGCCTTCGTCGGGGGCGTCGGCACCGCCAACGGCCTAGCCGCCATGCCGCTCATCCAGCGCGCGGGCGTGCCCTGGGTCGGGCCCGCCACCGGCTCCGAGGTCTTCTCTGAGCAGTCCAAGGGCCTGATCTACTCGACGTTCACCGATTACGTCGTCGAGGCCGTCCTCATGACGCGCTACGCGGTGGAGACCCTCGGCAGCAAGAACATCGCCATCTTCTACCAGAACGACGGTTACGGCCAGGCCGGCCTGCGCGGCCTCGAACAGGAAGTCGCCCGCCTCAAGGCGGCCGGTTACGAAGTGACGGTCGGCGACAAGGTGAGCTACGAGCGCGGCACGACCAACCAGGGCGTGCAGGCGCTGCGCTTGCGCGGCTCCGGTGCAGACACCGTGCTCCTCTTCTCCGATCCGACCGCCGCCGCCACGCTCGTCAGCGAGTTCCAACGACTCGACTTCACGCCCCAGATGCTGGCGACCGTGACCCTGCTCGACCCGGCGCTCATGTCCAACCCCGGCATGCAGGGCGCGCTCTTCTCCGTCTTCCTGCGCCTGCCGAGCGTCATCGTCGGCGAGGGCAACGGCGACCCGATCGCCGACCAGATCTACCGTGACGTCGTCGTGGCGTACGCGCGCGAAGTCGCAGGGGATCCGTTCCGCGCCCTGGCAGGCGTGGCGTTCGCCCAACCGCTCGTCCTGGCGCTCGAGGCCGCCGGCCGTGACGTGACGCGCGCTTCGTTCATGGAGGCGCTCTCCAACATCTCCGGTTACACGACAGGTCTGTACCACGACCTCACGTTCGGAGACGGCTACCAGGGCAACAACTCCGTCATGCTCCTGCAGGTGACCCCCCAAGGCCTGCGCCCAGTCTCCGACTGGCTCACGCTCTAGGAACGGCGCTGGTGGGGCGCCCTATCGCGCGCCCCACCACTCTTATCTAACGTGGCTTCACTATTGGAACTCGAGAAAGTAACGCTCACCTTCCGTGGGCTCACCGCGCTGTCCGGCGTGTCTGCCGAGGTCGACGAGGGCGAAGTCGTGGCCGTCATCGGCCCGAACGGCGCGGGCAAGACGAGTCTCTTCAACGTCATCTGCGGTTTCTACCGCCCGCAAAGCGGCGCGGTGCGCTGGCAAGGCCAAGAGATCACAGGCAAGCCGCCGCACATGGTCGCGCGCTTGGGCATAGGTAGGTCGTTCCAGAACATCGAGTTGTTCAAGTCACTGACGTGCCTAGACAACCTGCTCCTCGGCCGCCACCTGCACGTGAAGTCGAACTTCGTCTCGGCCATGTTCGCGACGCGCGCCTGGGTGCGCGACGAGGTGGCGCAGCGCAGACGCGCTGAGGAACTCATGGACCTACTCGACCTGCAGGCGTACCGCGATCAGCACGTAGGGGCGTTGCCGTATGGCGTGCAGAAACTCATCGAGGTAGCGCGGGCACTGGCGGCCGAACCGAAACTACTACTCCTAGACGAGCCGGCAGCTGGCATGACCGTGGAGGAGAAGGACGACATGATGGTCACCCTCCTGCGGCTGCGACGCGACCTCAACCTCACCATGCTCGTCGTCGAGCACGACTTGCGCGTCGTGAGTCGCCTAGCCGACCGCGTAGTGGTGCTAGATCACGGCACGAAGATCGCTGACGGCGCCCCGCGCGAGGTGCAAGACAACCCCGCCGTCGTAAGCGCCTACCTCGGCAGCACCAAGCTCGCCTCTAACGTCGAGGACGCGGCGGTGGCGTCATGAGCGAACCCCTGCTCGAGCTGCGCACCGTCGAGAGCGGCTACCACAAGCAGCTACGGGTCCTTAAGGGCGTTTCGCTGAGCGTTGCGTCCGGCACCTGCGTCGCGGTGCTCGGTTCGAACGGCGCAGGCAAGAGCACCATGCTCAAGACCGTCATGGGCCTGGTGGAGGACGAGCCGCGCAAGGGCAGCGTGCTCGTGATGGGCAAGAACATGACGCGCGCCGCCACCGAGCGCATCTCGCAGGCTGGCATCGCATACGTGGTCGAGGACCGCGGGATGTTCCCCGACCTGAGCGTGGCAGAGAGCCTCAAGCTCGGGGCCTTCCACCGCGGTAATAGAGCCGAGGTCAAGAGCGACCTCGAGCGCATGTTCAGCTACTTCCCGCGGCTAGCGGAGCGCTTGAAGCAAGACTCAGGCACGCTGTCCGGCGGTGAGCAGCAGATGCTCGCCATCGCGCGCGCCCTGATGAGCCGCCCTAAGCTCCTCATGCTCGACGAGCCGAGCCTCGGCCTGGCGCCCATGCTCGTCGAGGAGATCTTCGGCGTCATCCGCGAGATCAACCGGGAGGGCATGGGCATCTTGCTCGTCGAGCAGAACGCCAACCAGGCACTCGCCATCGCAGATTACGGGTACGTGCTCGAGGGCGGCCGCTTCGTGTTAGAGGGCAGCGCTGAGGAGTTGCGCGCCAACGAGAACGTCCAGGAGTTCTACCTCGGCGTGCGCGCAAGCGGTGACGAGCCGCGCCTCCACGTGCGCAGGCGCAGGCGGCGGTGGAACTAGGTCAGTCGGCGCCAGCGACCTCTGCCGCTTCCGCGTAACCCTCCAAGTAACCGCGCGCCTGGCGGTTGAACATGCGCGCGTACTTACCGTTCAGCTCGATGAGTTCCTCGTGCGTGCCGCGCTCGGTAACGCGGCCACCCGTCAACACGACAATGCGCTCGGCCAAGCGCACCGTGCTGAAACGGTGCGAAACGACGACGGCGATGCGCGTGCGCGCCTGGGCGCGGAGCGTTTCGATAACCTCGAACTCGGCGTCAGCGTCGAGGGCGCTCGTTGGTTCGTCGAAGATGAGCACGGAGCCGCCGCGGTAGTAGAGACGCGCGAGCGCGATGCGTTGCCATTGGCCACCGGACAACTGCCTGCCACCTTCGAACCAGCGCCCTAGCATGTTGTCGTAACCGTCAGGCAGGTGACCGATGAACTCGTCAGCGCCGGCGCGCACGCTGGCCGCATGCACGGCGGCGTCCAGCCCCGCTTCCCTACCGCCAGCCCCCTGACTCGGCATGCCGTCCGCGACCTTGCCGATGGCGATGTTCTCGCGCACCGTCATCTGGTACTGCCCGAAGTCCTGGAACACGGTGCTCATCTCGGTTCTCAAGCTCGCGGCGCTGAACCGCGCCGCGTCTTGGCCGTTGACCAGGATCGTGCCGCGCGTCGGGCGGTAAAGGGCCGTCATGAGCTTGACGATCGTCGACTTGCCCGCCCCGTTCTCCCCCACTAGCGCGAGCGTCTCACCGCGCTTGACCGTGAACGACACGCCGTGGAGCACGTCGGCGTCGGTTAGCGGGTAGCGGAAGCTCACGTCCTTCAACTCGATCTCCGTGATGGGACCGCTCCACGTCTCGCCCGCCGTGAGGTCGGTCGTCGGCAACTCGAGGAACTCGAAGAGGTTACGCATGTACAGCAGGTTCTGGTAGATGCCGCTGAACCCAGACAGCAGGTTCGAGAACTGGCTCTGCAGTTGCGAGATGCCCTGTATGAACATCCCGAAGTCACCGACGGTGAGGAGCCCAGCTGCGGCGCGCCGCAGCACCAGGTAGGTGGCGCTGCCGACCATGGCGGTCGAGAAGAACGAGGCCGCAAGGCCCCAGCCGCTCCGCCGCCTGATGAGCGATACGAGCTGGCGCCTGAACTTGAGGTAGTACTCCTGCCAACGGTCCATCAGGTAACCGCCGAAGTCGAAGAGGCGGATCTCTTTGACCGCCTGGTCGTTCGTGAGCAGTTGGCCAAGGTAGTTCTGGCGCCTGGCGTCCGTCGCGAAGCGCCTGAACATGCGGTAGCCCTCAGTGCCGAAGCGCGACGAGGTGATGACGGAGGGCACGGAGGCGACGAGAACCAGCGGCACTACCGCCCAACCCAGCTGAATCATGAGCGCACTGATGGAACCGAGGGTGAGGAGCGACTGGCCGAGCGTGACGACCTGCGTGAACACCCCAAGTGGCCGCGTCCCCACCTCACGGTAGGCGTTCTGAAGCGCGTCATAACTAGTTGGATCCTCGAACTGCGCTAGTTCTAGTTCACCGGCCTTGGCGAGGATCAAGCGGCTGATACGGTTCTGCAACGCGTCACCGAGGAGTTCGCGGATGGCGCCCTGCAGCGTGCCTATCACGCTAGTTGCCGCGACGAGGCTCACTTGGAGGAGCAGCAGGCCAAGCATGCGGCTCAGCGCCTCGGAAGCGGAGCCAAGCGTGCCGGCGATGGCGGCGGCGACGGCGTCCAGCAGCAACTTGGATACCCAGAGGCTAGCGGCGGGCATCAGCGCCTGCAATGCGCTTAGGGCGACCATGCCCGCCATCGAGCTCGGGCTTGCTTGCCGCACCAGGCCTAGGGTGGTTCTTAAGTCACGTAGCTGCTGGCGCAACGAGATCGGCGCCGCTTGTTCAGGAGTTCTAGGTGGCTGTCTGCTACCTCGACCCTCGAACATCTACGCATTGCCAATGCTGTCGGGCTCAAGAGTTAGCTTCACGCGGAGTATTCTCGCACTGCGCGGCGCTCACCTCGCTGTCATGCGCGACGTGCTGAACCTAGTTAACCTCAGTCATGACCGAGCGCGCACCAGAACCGTTCGAAACCATGCGCTACGAGCCAGGTAGTCCGGGCGGCATCGTGCGCCTGAGCGCTCATTGCACGCGGCTGGCGCGCGCCTGCCACTACCTCGGCATAGCGTTCTCTCCCGAAGCGGCGCACGACCTGCTGCTGAGCACGGTCGCCGACCGCCCGGTTCCGACGCGGGTGAGGCTCCTGGTCACCCGCGCTGGCGAGCTAGAGGTGACCACCGGAGCCGTACCCGTCGAGTCGCCCGAACCAGTTAGCGTCGGCCTGGCCTTCGAGCGTTGCGATGAACGCGACCCGCTTAGGCGCCACAAGACGACCGCGCGAGGGCTATACGACCGCGCAACCGCCCGCGCCGCCGAGTTGGGGTTGGCCGACATCGTCTTCTTGAACCGCCAAGACGCCGTGGCGGAGGGCGCGATCTCCAACGTGTTCGTGCGCCGCGGCGACGCGCTCGTGACGCCACCGCTTGCGGCCGGCGCCCTGCCAGGCGTGCTGCGCGGAGAACTCATCGCGGGCGGCAGGTGCGTCGAGGCTGACGTGAGCCTTGCCGAGTTGGAGGCAGGCGAGTTCTACCTAGGCAGTTCACTCAGGGGCCTGCGGCGCGCGCAGGTAGCGCCCGGGTTGGTTTCCGTCGCCGACGGGCGATGACTGGGTCGATGGCCAGGAGCCATCCATCCGGGCGGTGCGAGGGTACACTCGGCTTGAATGGCTAGGCCTTCCAGCCCCACCCCGGGCTTCCCGTTGCCAGATGCGCAAGAAGCAGCTGACCGGCCCGCCGTAGCGGAAGCGAGCGCGCGGCCCCTCACGCGGGAGTGGGTCGATTACAGCGCAGAACTAAGGCTCTTCAAGCACCCGGCGCTGCGGCTCCTGTTCATCGCAGGCGGCCTGGTAGCGATCGGTCTTGGAGTGGTCGGCTACTTCGTGCCGGGCATGCCGGGCACGGTGTTCTTCCTCATCGCCACCTGGTTCTTCGCTCAGTCGAGCCCGCGCTTCTACAACTGGGTCCTCAACCACCGCCTGTTCGGGCCGCTCATCCGCGACTACCGCGCTGGTCGCGGCATACCTGGGTGGGTGAAGTGGTACGCCTCGAGCATGATCCTGGCCGTGTCGGCCGTAAGCACCTGGTTGGTTGGCGTGCAGCGGGGCAACACCGTAGTTGGCGCGCTCATCGCCGCGACCGCGCTGTTCGGCGTGTGGTACGTGTTCCACGTTCCAACGAAACTAGACGGTCAACCCCAAAAGGGCGGGCGCCCGTAGGCGCCCGACCAGACCTCACCTAACCCAGAGTTCAGATGAGCGTCGCCTCGACCGTGATGGCCACGCCAGCCAACGCGCGCGACACCGGGCACGTGGCGGCAGCGGCCTGCACGAACTTCTGGAAGTCGGCGTCGCTGATGCCAGCGACCTTGACCTTGGTGACGAGATGGCTCTTGCTGATGGTCATGGCGCCGTCGACGCGCTCCATGGTGATGGCCGCGGTCGTCTCGATGCTGTCGGGCACGTTGCCAGCGCCAGATAGTTGACCGGAGAGCGCCATGGAGAAGCAGCCAGCATGCGAAGCCGCCAGGAGCTCCTCCGGGTTCGTACCAGTCTCGGGGCTAGCCCCGCGCTCGAAGCGCGACACGAACGAGAACGGGCCAGAGTAGGCGCCGCTCGCCATGTGCATCTCGCCCTTACCTTCTTTCAGTGAGCCGCTCCAACGCGCATCAGCCTTAGTGATTGGCATGTCTGCCTCCTCTGTCTAGTCGAGTGGCGTGCACCCGTCGCCTGCGCTGACGGGGCAAGTACTCTGCGGCCATCGTAGCCCGCGCTCACGAAACGCGGCACGACGCTTGGCATCACCCGCTCGGCTTGCGGGTACCCCGCCCTACCGCGGCTGGCGGCATGGCGGGCTAAGCTTGCCCGATGCCATCACCCACCCAGAAGGCGGGCCTCCCCGTCCTACTTATCATCAGCTCGAGCACTAGACCCTCGAGGAAGAGCAGCGCGTTGGCGGCCTGGCTTCAGGACTTAGCGAATGCGCAAGGGGCGTTCGAACCCGACATCGTCGAGCTCGCCGACCTCGACCTACCGCTGCTGAACGAACCGCACCACCCGCGCATGCAGCGTTACGAGTTCGACTACACCAAGGCTTGGGCGCAACGCGTCGAGCGCGCAGCCGCCGTCGTGGTCGTCACGCCGGAGTACAACCACTCCTACCCGGCTGGCCTCAAGAACGCGCTAGATTACCTCAGCCTCGAATGGGCCGGAAAGCCGCTCGGGTACGTCACTTACGGCGGGGTCTCGGCCGGCACGCGCGCGCTGGTGGCCCTGCAGCCCGTCGTCGCTGCGCTAGGCCTGCAGCCGGTGCAGGTCGCCGTCAACGTTCCGTTCGTGGCCGAGGTCGTCAAGGCCGACGGCTCCGTTCATGCTAACGAGACCATGCGGAAAGCCGCCACCAGCATGCTTGCTGCGCTCGCCACCCGCGTAGGCGAGCGACGCCTCCTCACGGAACTCGCGGACACCAAGGTCGGTACTCCAGGGGCCAGCGAAGCGCGCGGCCAAAGCGCGAACTAAGCACTCACCCGAAGTCGTAAACGTCCTGGTCTGCTACTGGCCGGTAGCCGATGGCCTGATAGATGCCGTTGGAGGTCGGGTTAGCCAGGTCAGTAAAGAGCGTCACGTGGGCCTTGCCGTTCGCTAACAGTTGTTGCGTGAGGGCCGCCGTAAGCGCGCTGGCGTACCCTCGACCACGTTCCTCCGGCGGCGTGTAAACGGGCCCGATGCGGATGCCGTTGCGCGTAGGGCCACGCGCGCCGGCGAGGCTGACGGCGCGGCCGGCGTCCCACCAGAGCCACAGGCCGCCGTCTGCGGTGGCCAGATCGCGATCTACCGCCGCGCCCGCCCCCTCGAGCGACAGGCGCGGATCAGTCGGCGACGCTTCCGCCATGAAGGCGAGGCGCCACGCGACAAGGAGCTCGCGGTCGTCGTTGGCGGCGCGCACCATGCTTCCGGTTGCCGCTTTAGGCGGCACGACGGCCGTGCACTGGTAGACGCGCTCGGCCTGCGCGCGCCGCGCCGTAGTGGCGTGCGCAGCAGCCAACGCGCGCGCGTAAGCGGCCGAAGGTTCGGGCGCGCCGACTACTCCCGCCGCGTGAGGGGCTGACGCGATGAGCGGCGCCAGAACCTCGCCAAGGTCGTGGCCGGCCGCCGCTCGGCTTAGGATCACGCGGTGCGGCGGCGTCTGCAACGCGACTAGCGTGGGCGCGCCGTCTTCCAGGTGGACGACCGCCATGAAGGCGTCCGGCGCGAAACCGGTTAGCAGGCTTGGCAAGAGGCCCAGCAGCAAGCAGTGCTCAACCTCATGCTCTAGCAGGAACGGCTCTGCCACCTCCACGAACGCCGCGGGCTCGTGGTAGACGACCAAGTGGTAAGCACTGCTCATAGGCCTGATGATACGCGCCGTCGGTCGCGCGCTTCACTTATCATCGGCGGCATGGACCGCCGCCCCTCAGACATCGACCTGCACACACCCTGGGCGGACCGCTCACCCATGCTCCTCGGTCACCGCGGCGCGCCGCGCGTGGCGCACGAGAACAGCGCCGCCGCCTTCGCCGCCGCGCTGGCAGCTGGGCTCGACGGGCTCGAGACGGACCTCCAACGCACGCTGGACGGCGTTCTCGTAATCAGCCACGACCCCTATCTCGAGGGGGAGGGCGGCGCACCGAGCAGCTTCATCGCGAAGATGACCCTCGCTGAGGTGAAGCGGCGTGCGCCACACCTGCTCACCCTCGCCGACTTGAAGAGCTTAGTAGAGGCGCACCCGCAGGCGCGCGTGAACCTGGAACTCAAGACAGCTGCGCCGTTCGACGATGCGCGGGCCCGGGAGCTCTGCACCGAACTCGGGCGCTGGTCGCCGGAGTTGACGAGCCGACTCTGGGTCTCGAGCTTCGACCCGCTGGCGCTGCTCGTCATGGCGGACGTGGGTGCGCCCGTGCCACTCGCGTTCCTCGCGTACGAGGCGAGCGCGCTGCAGCTGCTAGACAGCCTGCCAGTCGCGGCCGTTCACCCGCACTTCTCGCTCGTCACCGCCCAGCGCATGGCAGCATGGCAAGCCCGCGGGCTTGCGGTCTTCACGTGGACGGTCAATGACCTCGGCTTGGCGCAGCGCATGCTTGCTTTGGGGGTCGACGGTTTGATCGGCGACGTTCCCGAGACGTTGCTCGCCGCCCGCCTGTGAGCACCGAAACCACTCAGGTACTGCGCGGCGCGACTCCGAGAACCAACCTGCTCCTCGGTACCGCGCTGATGCTAGCCGCGATGGTGCTGCTCCCCATGATGGACGGGCTCGCCAAGGGCCTTAGCGAGCGCTACCCAGTCCCGATGATCGTGTGGGCGCGCTACCTCTTCCACTTGCTGTGCATGTTGCCGATCCTGCTGTGGCGCTTCGGGGCGCGCGGCCTCGTGCCGAAACAGGTGGGGCTCCAAGTCGCGCGGGGCAGCTTGCTGCTGGCAGGCACATCTCTGTTCTTCTTCGCCCTCTCGCTACTGCCCCAAGCCACTGCCCTGGCGCTCTTCTTCGTCTCCCCGCTCGTCGTGACCGTGCTCGCGCCGCTGCTGCTCGGCGAGCGCGTCGGCGGCTGGCGCGTGCTTGCGGTCTTGGTCGGCTTCGTCGGGATCATGCTCATCCTCAAGCCCGGCACTGGTGCGTTCGGCCTCGGCGCCGCCTTGGCGTTGGGCGCAGGTGTCCTGCACGGCTTCTACATGCTGTTCACGCGCCGCTTGGCGGGCAGCGCGCCGCCGCTCGTCACGCTCGGCTACACGGCGGTTGTCGGGGCGGTAGCCATGTCTGCCATCGCGCCTTTCGTGTGGGTGAGGGTCGCGCCGGCCGACTTCGCGATCATGGTGCTGCTCGGCATTCTCGCGGCAGGCGGGCACTTCCTGCTCATCAAGGCGTTCGACCACGCTCCGGCGACTTGGTTAGCGCCAGTCGGTTACTTCGAGATGGTCACCGCCGTCATCTACGGCTACCTGGCGTACGGCGACTTGCCTGACACCCTCAGTTGGCTAGGCATCCTCGTCGTGGTCGGCGCTGGGGTGGCGATCTCCCTCAAAGAGCAGCGCACGGCGCGCGGCCTGCGGCCAGGAAGCTGATCAGCTCAGGCCTTCGGCTTCTTGGGGATGGAGAGCGTCTTCCACTCCGCGCCGCGCCAATGTTTGGCAAGCATCACGATCTGCCCCACGTGATGGCCAGTGTGCTCGAAGTTGCGCAAGATGGCCCTGATAACGCCGTTCTCCTCGCCCCTGATGGTGACCGTGCGGGTGAGGTCCGCTGGCGTCAACGCCGCGAGGTTGGCGAACACGACCTCGAAGGCGGCATCCCACTCCGCGCGCATGCTGGCCACGCCGTGGCTGCCGTCCTCGAACTCGTCGTCGCGTTGGCGGTCGGCCTTCTCGCCGTCCGTCGTGAGGAAGTCGCGCCACCGCGAGCGCAAGTTGCCGGCCAAGTGCCGGACGATCACCGCGACCGAGTTGCCGCCTTCGTCCAGCGCGCGGTGCCAATCGGCCTCTGCCAGCTGCTCAAACGCGCGTTCCGCCTGGAGCTTCTGCGCGCGGTAACCGCGTTCGACCTCGACAAGGAACAACTCACCGACCGTCTGCTGCGAGTTAGTTGGGCTCATGGCAGGATGTTACCGCTACAAGCTAACAGCCAAGGACGCACGTAAGATTGAGGCATGGCGAACTCGACGAGAGACCTTGGCCGGGGCATGCAGCGCGTTATGGCTAGCGTGCGCAACTCCTTAGTCGCGGTCACCGACCTGGTCAAGGACGCGCTGCCTGGCGAGCGGCCAGAGCGGCTGGTCGTCTCGCTCAGCGGTTCCTACCCAGCCTTCAAGGAGCGCCGCAAGTTCCCCGCTCGCCTCGTGAACATGGGAGCGACCACCTCGTCGTTGGAGGAGTTGGAGCGGCTGATCGACGCGCTGCTGCGCGCGGCGTGGCTGCGGACGGTAGTCTTCAGGTTCGCCGACCTCAACGTTGACCTCACGACCGCTAGCGCTTTGCGGCGGCAGTTCGCGAGGCTGCGCGCCGCTGGAAAGCGCGTGGAGGTGTACGCGACGACCTTCGACAGAGCCAGCTACTATCTGGCCAGCGCTGCAGACAGGATCGTCGCGCCTGAGAGCGCCGAGTTCCAAATTTACGGCTGGGCATTGACCACCACCTTCCTAGGTGACGCCCTCGGGCGGGCCGGCGTGTCCTTCGATAAGCTCGCCATCAAGGAGTACAAGAACGCTGGCGACCAACTCGCGTTGGCGCACATGAGCGAAGCGCAGCGCGAACAGTACGGGGCCTTCATCGACAGCATCGTCACCACGACGGTCGAGGGGATCGCCGCGGGCCGCGAGCGGAGTCCAAGTCAGGCGCGAGCGTGGATCGACGCTGGCGTGACCTCCGCACGACAGGCGGCCGAACTAGGGATGCTCGACGACGTCAAGTACGAAGACGAGCTGCTCGACAAGCACGCCAAACCGCTGGCTGCAGCCAAGCGGTTCCTCCCGGGAAGGCGGAACTCGACGGAGCCTGGCCGCGTTGCGCTCGTCACCCTCGAAGGCGCCATCGTTACGGGGCCGAGCCGCCATTCCCCCATACCAGTGCCCCTGCTCGGAGGTAGAACGGCAGGGTCCGAGACGCTCGTGCGGGCGCTCCGCGAAGCCGGTAGCGACAAGCGCACCAAGGCCGTCGTGTTCCACGTCGAGTCCGGCGGCGGCTCCGCCTTGGCCTCCGACCTCATAGGGCGCGAGGTCGAACTCCTCGCCAGGCGCGTGCCCGTAGTGGCGGTCATGGGCAGCGTGGCCGGCAGCGGCGGCTACTACGTGCTGACACATGCAACACGCGTACTGGCCGAAGCTTCGACCCTCACGGGGTCGATCGGCGTGGTGACCCTCAAGCCGGTGCTGGAGGAACTCTACGCCCGCTACGGGGTGAACGTAGAGAGCATCGAACGCGGCAATTACGCCACCATGATGCTCAGCTCCAAGCCGTTCGACGCTGCCGAACGCGCCCTGCTCGAGCGCTACATCGGGGAGGTGTACGAGCGCTTCGTCGCACGAGTGGCCAGCGGCCGCAAACTGACCCCCGAGCGCGTGAACGACATCGGCCGCGGTCGCATCTGGTCGGGAGCAGACGCGCTCGGACTTGGGTTGGTCGACGAACTCGGGGGCATACCGCAGGCCGTCGCGCGCGCCAAGGAGCTGGCCGGGCTGCAGCATGACGCAGAGGTTTGGCGGGTGGAAGCGCCAAGCAAGTACCTCCTCCCAACGACCGAAGACCCGAGCACGTGGCTGCGGGCGCTCGGCGCTAGCCTGCGCGAGCGCGCGTGGTTGGTGCATGGGGCGCAGGTACGGGTGCGCTGATCGGCGCCACGACCATGGTGCCGAGAGCAACGCCGCTGGCCCGTGGCGGCGGAAGCGGCTGGGCCAGAAGTGGGTGGCGTGGTGTGTGAGTGCCAGGCGTTCAGGCGACCAGCTAGTTAGTCGAGCGCCATGCGTCTAAGCATCTGGTCGAGGGCCGCCCCCGAGATCTCGCCGACGTGGGTAGCGACTAGTTCACCGCCGGCGGCGAAGAAGTAAGTCGTTGGTAGCCCCACCCCTCCGAGGCGCTCCGCTACCTCCATGCCGCCGTCGAGCAGTACGTCGTCCAGGTTCACCGCGGGGTAGTCGGCTAGGAACTCGCGGACCGCCTCCGGGTTCTCACCCTGGTTGACGAGCAGGAACGTCGCGTTCGGGTTCTCGGCGGCAGCGCGTGCCAGTTGCGGCATCTCGCGCCTGCACGGCAGGCACCAAGTGGCCCAGGTGTTGACGATGAGCGGGCCAGCCGCAAGCGCTTCCAAATCGACGACGCCACCAGTGAGGCGCTCCAGTTCAAGCTGCGGCAGCGTCACCGCCGAAGTTTGGGCGGGAGTAAGGAGCGGCGGCAGCACCAGCCAGACGGCGAGGGCAAGCGCCGCCGGGACCAGTGCCGCACGGACGGCGCCAAGCGGCCTGAACGTCCACGCAACCAGCGCCGCCCCAGACGCAACGCCCCACCACGGCGCGAAGCCGCCCTGCCAGAACGCCAACGCCTCGAGCGGCCGCGAGGAGAAGTACCCCAGGTTCTCGATGACGAA
>ERZ778017.226-NODE-226-length-88898-cov-91.873451_pt1 | contig 88898 bp, 56 predicted proteins | sample MGYA00375747_ERZ778017 | MGnify/ENA primary metagenome ERZ778017 (study PRJEB29350, sample SAMN05509838) | bioreactor metagenome | biome: bioreactor; material: wastewater | place: South Africa: University of Cape Town | collected 2014-03-17 ... | reverse complement strand
GGCAGCGACCGCCGAGAGACCACAGCCCTCACCAAAACACCATGCGCAGACTTGAACCACGGCCGACGCCGGTTTGGAATGTAGGCCAGGCTTTCCCTGCTAGCGCGTCACCTCTGGAGGACTTGTTCACAGCTGCATAATCAAGCGCTGAGAACCGGCTCTAGAGCTTCGCCTTGTGTGCGGCATCCCAGTTCAACAGGGTGCGAGCGATTGCTTTTGCCGTCGAACTTGTGCATCCGTAGTTGATCCACTTCGCGCCGAGCATGAGCGCTCCGCAGTCGGCCACCTGGTCGACGCCAGCGAACTTCGGGCCCTTGATACCGAGTGCATCGTTGATGACGCTGAACGACTGAGCTCCCCACGCCCTGGCTTGCAGGACGTGGATCCACTCGTGGAAGACGACGTCGCACATCTTGTTCGCGGGAGTTCGCGGCGCGATGTAGACGACCGCATCTTTTGGGTTTCCGACCCAGGTTGCGCCCCACGCACCCTTGTCGACGTACTTCCACGGAACGGTGCGTTTCGGGTCGATCTTGTTTATGCAGGCGTTCATCTGCGCCACTGTGCCGCGAGTGCCGGCGGAAGCAACATCGATTCCGGTGCCGGGTCCGACGATGGTGTCCGGCGGCGAGTCGACCCCCTGCACGGACGCGGCGGTGACGGATGGCGACGATCCGAGAGTGGCGGCGGCGGACGACGAACCAGTCACCGCGAAGATCGCTATCAGAAGCACGGAGACTCGTCGCGTCCATCGTAGTGCTGAGGAATGTTGGTCCGACATGTGAAATCCGTCTGCTCGCGTCCTTGTTGTCGCGGCGAGTGGGCACGAGCTCGGGCCCGCCGATACGGAACATGCGCAGAGCGACCCTGCTACGAGCGGGTGACGATCCGGATCACGAAGTTCGCCACGGCGTCGATCGCAGGAAATATGACCGATCCTGCGACTGTCGGAAAGATGAGGAGCACGATCATCGCGGCTGTGTACAGGGTGTAGAACGGGAAGCCCGGTCGGCGCAGCACCTCGACTCCGTCGCTGTCGAGGATGGCTTCGGGCGGTCTTCGGCGCCGAAACAGCAGCGCCCATACCCAGGTGGCCGCCAACGCGGCCGCGATGACGTCCATGACGACGAAGACGAGCCCTACGCGCGGAGCAACCGTGTCCGTGAAGGCACGCCACGCGGATGTCAGGTCCACGACCGGCGCCGTTGAACCGCTCTTGATGTGCTGTATCCGAATGGAAACGACTGCCACGGGTGGATCAGCCTCTCAGTGCGCCCGCATGGCGCGCGGCGTTGGCTTTGGCGAATCCGGTGAGCTTCTCCCCCGTCTCCGGATCGGTCATCCATTCGGCGCCAGTACCGGTGTTGCGCATCTTCTGAGGCTCTCGGCCCGCTCGACTCGATGGTTCCTCGTCATCGCCGAGGGCCGGCGTGTACCGGTTGATCTGGTTGGTAGTCGGACGGACGGATGCGCGCGACGGAACGCCGATCTTGTCGAGGAACGCGACCATCTCGTCATTCGATGCATAGAACGACTTGAAGACTATGTTCGGCGAACCCTCCAGTTCGGCAACCCCAACGCCTTTCGATGCTTTGGCGTCAGCCTTGATGTTGTCGGGTACTTCGGGGACCGAATCCGGGTCGGAAAGCGCGAGCTTGCGGTTCGATTCTTTCGGGTTCGGTCCCAGTAGTAGCTTGTGCTGCAGGTTGGTTCGGAGTGAAGTGGGGATTCCGGTGTTCACTGAGGCAACCTGTGTGGACATGATCATGTGGATGCCGGCGAATCGGAGTTCGGCGGCGATTCGCTTCATGTAGTTGAGGATCATCTGCCTCATCAGGTTCTTGTAGTTCGCATCGACGACCATCGGGTTGTCCTTTGGGAGTCCTTTGGGGACGTCGTCGAGCTGCAGGATGCCGGTGACCTCGTCACATACCAGCAGAATTGGCTTGACTGCAGCGGACTTTGGGAGATCCTCGACCTTGGCAACGCCATAGTCGGCGAGGATCCCGGCACGCCGCATGCCTTCGTCGTAGATGAGCCCGAGGGTCGTGAGCGCCTCAGGTAGCCATTCGTCGACGGTGCTGGTCGGTGCAGCGCAGCCCCAGTATCCGGGCTCCACGAACTTCTGGAAGAAGCTGAAGTCCACGGCTTTGTACGGCAGGTTGACCAGACCTAGGCTATGCCCTGTTGCGAGCGCATAGGTGATCATCCCGGATAGGGTCACGGTCTTGCCGCTGCCGGTTGTTCCGCTCAGTTGAGCGTGGGGCGATGCGGCAAAGTCGATGAAGGCGTCCTCGTTCTTCTGGTCTGCGCGCGGTGCCAGCGCCTTGCCGATGAGCAGTCTCGAAGGGTCGGCGCCGTGCAGTTTGTCGAACGGGAACTTGATCACCGCCGGGAACGTGGGCGGGTTGCCGGGAATGATCGCACCCGTGAGTGTCTTGGCGTTGACATCGACGAACCAGCCGTCGCGGCCGACCACGGAGGTGGCCACCTCCAGGAGTTTCTCATCGTGCTTCGACGGTACGTACTTGTTCGGCAGTCCCAAATTGAACCCGCCGTCTGATCGTGGCTCGCACTGAACGTCCCAGGCCTTGACGCCGAGCACGCCGGCGACGGCTGCCCGGCATCGAGCCGTTTCCTCGTCCATGCGCGTGATCGTCGCCTTGCCGAGGAACGGCGAGAACGAGGTCATTAGGAAGCCCTCGTGCTGGTCGGCTAGCTGAGCTGCGACCTTGTCGCCGTCGGACGGCTTCGTGCCCTTGGCTAGTCGCACGTCGTACGACTCGGTGGACGTAGCAGTGACCGATGTGACCGCGGCCTGCCGGTAGATGTAGATGAACTTCGACTTGTCGTCGATCGCGTAGATCTCGTAGCCCTCGCCGTACTTTTCGGAGATACTGCGCTCCAGGGCAGCCAGGTGCTGCTTCTTGTCCGGTTCGAACCCTTTCGGAAACGGGATCTTCTTCTTGTCGTCGCTCACGCCCTGGAACATGCGCAGAGGTGGCGGTCTGCAGGTCGAATTCGGCAATGGTCATAGAACGGCGCACCGATTACGATTTCTCCGGTCGTTGTATACGATCAGCGGGTGCATCCGTCTCGACACACCGCTTCGCGGGCCTCGGCTACGGCCGAGTGGGTCGATGCGGCGCGCTTGGTGAGCACCGTGGATCCCAGTCCTGAGCCACTGGACGCCGACCTGTCTTTGCTGCGGTCGGTGTCGTGGGGTGAGGAGGGCCTGTTTACCGAGCCCGGCACTTTCTCGCTCGGCATGGCCAGTCTGCGCAAGCTTGGTCTAATCGAGCGTTGCGGAGGGAAATGGGTCACCACGGACGACGGGGAATCGCTCCTCGACGACGACTTCTAGTCCTCGTTCATCCGCGGATACGACTTGCCTGTTGGTCCAGTCCACAGGTACCCGTTCCTGGCCGCCATGCCGATCTCTTGAGCGTCATGGACGGCTACTGGCGGGAGCGGTTCATGCCCGTTTAGAGCAAGCGGATCGAGCATGACCGGCTTGGTCGGAGCCTTGCCGTGAAGCAGGCTTCGGATGATCGATCGCTGAGCATGGTAGGCGGCGTCGCGCTCGTCGACGCCTGTCGCTTCGCAGAACACGACGATGGCGACATGAAAAGTAGCACTCACTTCTTCGGCCACGACGTCTACGCTGCTCTGGTTTCCCCGGCGAGCACACACAGTCGGTCGATCGCATTCAGGTGTTCTCTGCGGAACGACACTTCGTCGTCCACGTCTTCCCACCACGCTTGATCGGTTTCTTCGTATTCGTACGGCTTGTCGGCCGGAACCGGTTCCAACACCGTCGTCAATGAGCCGGCGCGGTCGAGGTGGTTGAGGAACAACGTCTGGAACTTGTTCACGTGGAAGTCCTCGGAGAACGGGACTCCGCACTGCTCTGCAGCCCGGTATGCGCTGCTCAGGCCAACCGGTTGTGTGTTCGTCATGCCACATCTATGCGCGGCCTCGGACTGGCACCCCCCGCCTCCTCGATTCCGGTCATCACGGCAGCAGGTATCCAGAGATGCGTGTGACGACCCACGCGTTCGGTTGGCCACCGGGCCTCGGGATGGACTGTGCATTCGTCCAGATGATGTCACCGATTCGTTCCTCGGAAAGAATCTTGCTCAGCCGGGTGCGTATCACCTCGGTCAGTTCGTTGTGATCACGGATGACCGGCCAGGGGCGACGGATGATCTGGTTTTGTAGCGAAACGATCACTTCGATTTCGACATTCGGGCCCGTCGTGTTCCCGAAGGTGCACGTCGCGTCAACGCGAATATTGGAGCTCTCCAGCGGAGTTCCGAACCTCAAGGATTCCTTGATGGAGTTCACGACCAGGGCATCAAGGCCAGCGTTCTCGTCCATGCCATTCCTGTGTGCGGCACTTGTCCGGCACCCCCGTGGACTACTCTTCAGACCCCTGCGGTTCCGCGCTAGCAGGCTTGTGCTTTCGGGCCCGAGACGCTTTCACGAACGACCCCGGGCAGTCGTCGGTCAGGTAGCACCTTCCGGGCGCGGACGTTCCGGTCAGGATCCATTCGCCACATTCTGGGCACACGGCGACCGACCGGTTCTGATCCCGCTTGTCCTTGACGTCGATCTTCGCGATCACCAGATTCATCACCGGTGCGACATCCGGGGCGCTGAGCAACGCTTTCTGCTCGTCCGACAGATCGATCTGCCTCATCTTGTCGAGTGTGATCCGCTCGCCGACCGATACTGCCTGCTTCAAGTCGGCGTACGTGTGCTTCTTGACGTACGCAAGGATGGCAAGCGACAGCGATGCGGCCTGCACGAGTCGAGGCGCGTCCTCGGGCAGGTCGAAGCTCACTTTCACCGGCTTTCTAGCCGCCACTCCCGCACCCGCCTTCCCGCGTCCCTCGGACTTCTTCACCCACTATGTGCAGTGGCAAACCGGCACCCCCGGAGCTTGGCCGCCATCAGCGACGTGAATCCGGACTCTCGCCAGCCGGCCGCCTCGTGGGGCGTGAACCGCTGAGCAGACCAGATCACCGACTCGCCAGCCGAGAACCCGGCGGTCAACCATTGACGGGCAGCGTCGGGATCGATGCCGAACAGCCTCCACACCGCGGCGTCAGCGATCCATTCATTCACATCCTCCTGGCGCCATGGGGTTTTCACTGACCGCCGCATGTCGAGCCACGGGGCCACCTCGTCGATGGTGAAGTCCTGCATCTCGGCCAAGGAAACAGACTCACAATCCAGTCCGGCCGCGCGCCATTCGGACGCCTCACCGGCGCAGAACCCTTTTGTTTCCCAGGCCGCGGCGTCGTACGGGTCGAAACCGTGATCGAGCCACACTCGTGCCTTCCACGGGTCGACGCTGATCCAGTACGAGTCCGTCGCCCAGTTCTCCACCTCGTCGGTGCTGAATCCCGCGTCCAACCAGGCCTCGGCTTCGTCAACGGTCACACCCTGACTGGAGAGGTAGTTCGCGGACGTCTCGTCGACGCCGATCTCCGCCCACTGCTCTGCGGTGCTCATGCGGCCGCCTTCCGTGTCGCGCCAGCCTTGTTCCGGTGATGTTTCTTGATGCGGTCCTTGACGATGTCGAGCAGGATCTCGGCCTGCTCCTGGGCCGTGGATGCCTCCAGCACGCCCACGTCGTTGTCGCCGCCGGCGAGCACGAGCTCCAGGCTCTCCGACTTGCGCGCGAGAGTGTTCTGGATGCGTTCGTCGAGGGTGCCGGGAGCGATGAATGTGGTGACCTGGACGTCTTTCATCTGACCGATGCGCCACTGTCGGTCCTCGGCCTGGCTGATCTCGGCCGGCGTCCACGACGTCTCCGCGAGCCAAGCATCGTGCCCGCGGGTAAGGGTGACGCCGACACCTACAGTGGGGATCGAGCAAACCAAGACCGGTATTTCGCCCGACTGGTAGGCATCCACGAGCCGGTCGCGATCCTTACGTTTCGTCGAGCCGATGATGACCCCGGCTTCGCCGATACGGGCCGGAACGGACTTGGCAAGCGCCTCGGACACCGACTGGTGCCACGTCCAGATGATCAGCGGGCGAAGGTAGGTGACCTCGCCGGTCTCGTCGTTGACGTCGGTGTACGCCTCAACCCATTCGGCCGCCTTCTCGGCAATCCCATCGACTTTCGCGAGCCCGGCTGCCCGGCGCATCAACGTGACGAGCCCCATCTCCTCGGCGGCCCAGGCGAGTATGTCGGAGTCGCCCGGATAGCGCCCGTTCTCGGCCCCGAATCGGCCGATGAACCGGTCGATCGTTTTGTAGACGTCGGCGTTGGCCTCGCGCCAGATCTTCGCGTTCGGCTCGATGAAGGACACGAACCGACGCTTTTCTGTCGGCATGATCTTCTGTCTGCGAACCCACACGTGCTCGTCGAGCAGCTGCTTGAGCTCCGGAAGCTTCTTCTTCCGCGAGTTCCAGCCCCCGAAGCGGTTCTGGTAGCAGTAGTCGTCCTCGAACGCGGCCAGTCCGCCGAAGACCCGTCGTAGATCTCCGGTAATCGACAGCATCGACGCCATCTCGTGCACGTTGGCGAGCATGGGGGTGCCGGACGCAGCGATACGGATGCTGCCTGACTTCTTCGCCAGTGATCGGACGGCCTGTGAGCGCTTTGCCCACCAGGTCTTGGCGCGGTGCACTTCGTCGATTGCGAATCCGTCCGGACGCCACTGTGCGATCTGGTCGATCAGTTCCGGGCGCGCTGAGAGCAAAGAGTCCGGCACGATCAGTACTCCGGTCTCGGGGAGGGCAGGTAGTTTCCGGCCGGACTGCCATACGACCACTCGTCCACCCGGTCCCGTGTGCGCCGCGATGCCTGATTGTTCGGTCTCTCGTTCCCAATGGGTGACCACCGGAGGTGGCGGCGTGACGATGACGGACCGCTTGGATCCATGAACTGCGAGCGCGGCTAGAAGCTGACGGGTCTTACCTAGCCCGGGCGGATCGCAGCACGCGCCGTGACCGCCAGCAAGAGCTACTGCCCCAGCCTTCTGAAACGGCTCCAGATCCAGGCCGAACCATTCGGGCACATCGCCGATCACCTCGGTGATCTCGGCGTACGCCTTTTCGTCCTTCGGGTCGGTGAGATCCTGCGCCGCAGCGAGTCTTCGAACGGCGCGTGCCTGCCTGTCGGTCAGTTTCGGTGGCCACTGCCTCGGTGGATTGGCGAGATCCGGGTCCAGATCGAAAGTGTCGGCCGACAGGCGAAGCGCGGATTCGATCGATAGCCGGAATGACCCTGTCGAAGGGTCGTACGAGGCGTCCTCGGGAAGTGCTTGATCGACCGCAGCGACACCGGCTAGTCGCGGGTGTACGAATGCAGTGTCACGAACGCGGCCATCGGGCATCACCAGTGGCACAGCGACGTCCGCCAGACTCTTACCGCCGAGCGCCGAGTCATCCACCGTGAACCCGGCCGATTCAAGCGCGTCGGCCACCCCGAGACCAGGGTCGATGACGGACCAGCATCCGCCCAAATCGCGTCGGACACGAGGCATGGCGCGGATCCACGCTTCGATGGGTTCCCCGGTCCGGGCGTGCACGTCCCCGAGTTCGACGATCAGCTCCAGCTCCGGGTGAATGGCGGTGCCGTGGACGACGGCGCGCATCAGGCCACTCTCCGCGCCTGTCCGCGGTGAGCGCGAGAGCATTGCGGACAGGCCCTACCGAGCGTCCGGTGGTCGATTCGGGCTTGCCACTGGTGCCCCTCGGAGCACACCCAGAACACCTTCCGATTGGACTTGGCGGTCACATCTGACGGCGTGAGGTTGCCGTTCTTCGTACTGCTCCACTCCCCGACAAGGTCTGGCCGGATCGTGGCTAGACAGTTGTCCTCGGTCACGCGCCGGCCCAGGCACACCGGACACCCGTGTCCGCGAACGTATCGGTCACCGATTGAAGCTGTCCATCGATGCCCTTTCTCGCAGATCCAACCGACCGTCGTGTTTGAAAGGCAGGCGACGTCATCCGGGTGCACATCACGGTTAGCCTCGGTGTCCCACTCAGCCATCAGGTAGAGCACATCGGAGATCCGGCTCGCTTCGGGGTGCGAATGCAGACACTTCACGCAACCCCTGCCACGAGCCCGGTCGATTACTCGGGCAGTCCATCGATGATCGTTGACGCACACCCAGTGGACCTTCTTGCCGGATCCGAGGGTGATCTCGTCAGGGTTGAGATCACCGTTGGCTTCGGTGTCCCATTCGAGGGCCAGCTCGATGTTTGACGACACAGCCGGCCTGGTGAACCTGCCGTGCTTGATGTCTTTCGGAATGTCGGTCACGGCGATCAAGCCACCTTTCCATCCGCCGACGCCCTCAACTCGACCTGGCTCGCGAGCCAGGCGAGGGCCTTTTCCCTATTGGAGATCTTGTTGCCGAACTGGCGTATCGGCGACATGTATGCGTTCCTGGTCAGCTCCTGATACGAGAACTTGTTGTTCTTCAGCAATCTCGGATCGAGCACGGCCACCATGCCGCGGTCGGAACCGGAGCGGAGCAGCCGGCCGACCGCTTGCTCCAGAAGCACGGTCGCATCGGCGACGTACACTTTCCGGTCGGCGTCCCAGCGGCTGATTTCGGCTGCATCGGCCAGCATTTCTACCCTGGCATCGTCCACCGGGTTCGACGCCGAGCGCGGCGGACGGTCGAGAACCACCAGCGTGCAGGTGGCGCCCGGTGCGTCCAGACCGGTCATGTACGAGCGCGTTCCTACGAGTACCGCGGTGTGGTCGTTGCGCCATTCCGCGGCCACCGCGCCAGCGAGCCGCCCGTCCCACTGCGACAGCACCTTCCACCGCCCTCGGGCGGCCTTACGCAGTGATTCGGCGTACTTCCGGCCATCAGACGCGGTGGCTGCCAGAACGAGCGAGGACCCCTGATTGGCGTTGACCAACTCGATGATTCTCGGCGCAGACCACTCCGAGTGGCGGTGGGTGGAGAATTTGACCCGGTCGGAACCTTTGTCTTTCAACGCCGCGACGTCGTCCGGACTGAGTTTCGGAATATAGATCGACGAACCTTCATAGGCATCGACCAACGGGGAGCCGAATCGCACCAGCTTGGTGTGCATGGCGACGTCCCGGGTGAAGCCGCGAGGAAGTGTCGCCGAAACGCACGTCACCGACAACGGGACGCGCTCGTCATCCTTCTTCGAGCCGGCGTCCTTCTCGTCGGACAGCAGATCTTCGATGGTCCGCTCGTTGCTCTTGCCCTCGTCGTCTTCGCTGGGGATCACGTCGGTGGTCCACAGATTCGCTGAGATTGCGCCGGCCACATCGACGGGCGTGGCCTTTGCCTCCAAGGTCGGGGCGCCGAACGGACCGCGATCGCGTCGCTGCTCCTCCACCCATCGAGCCGTCCCTACTTGGTGTTCACTGACCTGCTTCACCGCATCCACGAGTGAATCGATTTTGCCGGCTACGCGTGCTTTGTTTCGGGACAGCTCCATGTCGTATCCCACAGGGGTGAGGTCTCTGACGATGCGACGCATGGTGGTGAGCCATGTACCGATCATGGGCGCTGACTCTTCGATCGGATTCGACTCGTCGTCGATCTTGACGACGTGGCCTCGGTCCATCTCTGAGCGGAGCTTGCCGAGCTCCTCGTCGAGACGGTTGGCAACGTGGAAGCCGGCGGCGATCAGTTCCAGGTTCTCCTTCTTCGTTTTGGCGACAGCCTCGATCTGCGTGTTGGACCCACCCACGGCCAGCCGGCTGCCGGAAATCTTGGTGAGGTACTTCGTGGCGGAATCGGCCCAGCCTTCGACAAGTCGATTCATTGAACCGCGCACCGATGCGATCCGCCTGGACGACACCGCCGACGCGCCCTGGGACCGCACCACACCTGGCAATCCGTGCGCTTCGTCAACGATGATGTGCTGGAACTGGCCGAGCGACTTCGACGAGAGCACCGCGGGGATCGACTTCGCCGCCTGTATCCCGAGCATCGTGTGGTTGGTTACGACGATCTGCGCCGCCGCGGCCTTCCGCTTGGCTACAACCGGGCGGCACATGTCATAAAGAGGGCACTTGGAGCCAAGGCAGTCGGACGCCGACACGGACACCGAGTTCCAAACAGCCGAATCGACAGCCCCGGGGTACGAGTGCCTGTCCCCCGGTTTGTTGTCGATCGCCTGACGGATAGCCCAAACCGCGGCTCCGTTCAGTTCGCGGGCGGAGACTTTCGCGCCGTCCTTGCCGGACACCTGAACGAGCGGGCTGATCCCGTCCATTGCTGCTTCTGCTTCGTCGGCGAGTTTGCGCAGCCCATCCATCGTCGTCGGGATCGGCGCGTCCGTGTCCAAACCGCACGAGACTCGCGCTGCAGTGACCGCCTCCAGAAGACATGAGTAGTTCGACCAGCCTTTGAGCACGGCGAACGAAACACTCTGCCCGGTCGTCTCCTTCACCGCTTCAGCGACCACCGGTAGATCCTTCTCAATGATCTGCGCCTGCAGCGATAGCGACTCGGTGGACACGATGGTTCGCTCGCCGGCTTCCGCTGCGGCAAGAGCGGCCGGCACGAGGTACGCCAGTGACTTGCCGCTACCGGTTGGGGCGACGGCGCACACGTGCCCGGCGCCGTCGTCCATGGCCTCCTCGATCCGGTGTGACAGATCGGTCTGCACTTCGCGAGGGCCGGCGTCCGGATTGTCGGTTGCGATCTCGATTGCGCGCTTCAGCGTGTCGTCCAGTGTGCTCACGACACATATATGTGCGGGAGGCTTCTGGCACCCCCGGCGACCGCTCAAGCGGCCCATCTCGTTGCCGATAGCAACCCCCGGGGGTGCCGCCAGAACGCCGCACACAGATCGAGTAACGCCACTCTGAAGGCGGTGCGATCACGAAACAGAAGGGGACACTCCTGAGTCATGGAGAAACGACACACGATAATTGCGGCTATCGCGGCAACCACCCTGCTGGCAACGTCCGCCTGTTCGTCGCCAACGGTTCCTCAGGAACTCTTGGACCAAATCTCTGCACAGGTCGCCGCCTCGATGGCGCCGATCAGTCAAGTCCCGACGGACAGCGAAACGTCCGTGTCCACGGATACCGAGCCAGTCGTGGAATTCGCAGATTCCGGCTTGTTCGTCGAAGACTACGCGCGCGCCGATGAGTATCTGGAGAAAATCACGCCGAAACAGAATCAGAACTATGTGAATGTGGGCGCAACAAGGGTGTCGGTCACGGATGTTTTTGTCCCGACGGGCTACACCATCGACTACAACCAGCCGCCGCTCAAGCCGGCGTCCGGTGAAAAATTTGTGACCTTCACTGTGGGCGCCGTAGACAATAGCGACGAGTGGAGCGCGTCGATCATCTGCAACGGTGTCAACCGCGACATCACAGACTCGATAGGTGAGTCGTCGGCGACAATGTTCGGCGGCAGCTCCTCGCGAGCGCACACCTACCTGGTCAGCTACAAGCCCGACCAGCCGCCGGTGCTGGAAGTGTACCTAGACGGAATGACGCAGAGAATCGATCTCACGACCGGTGAGCGAATTGTTGACCCAAATCTGGAGTACTCCTACATCCCCGGTGACCATCTGACACGAACTTCGAAAGTGATGGAAGACGTTGAACCCGGGGTCACGACCAACTTCGGCACATCACTTTTCTTCAAGGCGACATTGGATGATGCTTCCACATACGCCTACGACTTCCCGCTGGGGTGGGCGAGCGCCGGTAATAAGTGGCTACGCCTTGGTGTCTCGGTGGACTCCTACTACCTGGGCCTGGAGAACCACTGGACGGTTTCGTCGAACGGCAAAACGTACCAACAATCGAACAACACCATCGACAGCGATTCACGCGCCGGAGACCATAAAGGCGAGATTGTCTTCGAGGTTCCGATTGAGAATGACGCTTTCACAGTGCACGCCACATCGGAGGTGTTCTCGGAGTACATCGACGGGCATCTACCGACGAAGCAGAACGACTTTGACATCGTCATCCCCTAGTTCGACACCTGAGCACGGCGGACGGAGTCGCACTGGCCCTGATTCGGATTGGCGTCTCCCATTGCCCGGCCATGACAGCATGGCGACTTGCCTTCAGCTGCCAGCCGTGGCGCTCCATGCTTGCGCGCGTATCTCGGAGTCTTGAAAACCCGCTGATGGCGGAGGGTCAGAGTTGCTGCCGACGGAACGCGGCACGGATTGCCGGGGCGAGCCGGAACGTGCGTCCCGATTCCATCCACGTGCGGTAGATGAGCCATGTATCGCAAGCGATGATCGCCGGGAGCGGGAAGCTGGAGAACAGAACGATGAGCCAGATGGCAAGGGATCTATATCCGGTGACATGTGCCCGTCGAGGAATGGCTGAGCACAAGGCGATGCCGGGGATAGCGAGGATGAGGAAGAGCACCCCGGAACTACTTCCGTGCGCTGCAGCTGTATAGAGAGCCCACGAGTGCACGAAGGCGACCGCGGCCGCCACGAGAAGCAGTGCGATACGGACCACGATGCGGTGGCCCGTATCGCCTTCGTGCGCGGCGGCGTTGATCGTCCTCACGCTCTATGTATGCATGGCACCACCGACCGGCAACGGGTTCGGGTCGGGGGTGCCGCGCCGGTGCCGCGCATAGATTTTGCGTGTTCGCCAACTTCGACCTACCCGTTGACAACGCTGCAGCCGCTGACCGTGCGCACGATGCTCTTCTCGGATGCTGTACCGAGAAGGATGCCCGCACTCAGATCGGCTGGTTGCTGGTCATGTCTTCGCTTCCTGCGAAAGTAGCCGGACGCATCGTGGGCAGGCAGGCCCACCTGGCAGAGGCGGCGGAAATCGAAATCAAGAAGATGCTGATGCGAAAGTGCGTTCAGCCTGCCGACGAGGGAGGACTCGACCTGGTCCGAATCGCCGACGGGACCAAGCTTTCCACCTGGGCCTACCGGCTGATCACATCAAGCAGGTTCGCCGCTACGGTCCTCCGGAACATCAATGCGGATCGTAACCGCCACGGGGCGATCACCTTCTCCCCCGTCCGCGATTACGACCCGTCCATCTTTGATGTCGGGATGATCGAGACCATCACCGCTGAGGTAGAGCGCAGCAACGGAGCTGACGCCGACAAGGTCCGCGACGTCATCTTCTATGCCAAGAAGAAGGCCAAGAGGCTGTCGCGAATCCACATCGGGGCAAGGCATGTCGCGGCCGAGGCCGGCGTAACGATACCGGTCGCCGCGGTGACTGCCGCTGACCGAAAGAGGATCGTCGAAGAACTCACCAGCAGCGCCAGCACCGCAGCTGACGCCGTTGAATACGCCTACCGGCAAGCGGGCCGAAAGAGCGCCGGTGTTCCTTCGGCGCCGACATTGGTGAAGGTGCTCGCGCAGCAGTACACCGCCGCTGAACTGAAGGAACTCACCCATATTCCTCACGCCTCTGCTTACATTCTCGGGATGGCCCTGTCCACTCCGCGTCCGTCCATCAGCCACGAAGTGAAGACCGAGCTGATGTCCGCCGTCAAAGACCTGTCGCCCAAAGTTGGGTGGCGGACCCTTGCCGGACGTCTCGTGCACGCGTTCCACGTGGCGATCACTGATCTGCCGAGTGAGAGCTCACCGAACTTCGCCACAGCCAAGCCGCGCAGCACCAGTGCGGCTGCAGTCGATCAGGCTCGCCTCGGGGAGGTCGCGGATGAGGTTGCCGCCTTCCCCGGGATGCCTATGGGCGCCAGCAGGCAACGGGTGGAGGCGGCGCTCTCAGAGATGCTCGCCGCGGCCGAGACTCGTGTCATTGAGCGGTTCGCGCAAGTTTCCGTTCCGGCGTAGATCGTCAAGTCGGGGGTGCCACTGGTCGATCACCCACGTGTAAGTCACGCACACCGTGCACATCAGCACTCAGAACGGCAGGTAGCGACCAGTGGGAATCTTCTTTGAGTCGACCAATCGACAGCTCTACGAGCGTGACATCGAAGACCGCCGCAGGCACGAAAAAGACGTCCTCGCAGCCCACAGACGAGCTGAAGAAAAAATGGACGCTCAAGCGCGGGTCAGTCAGGCCCAGCTGAAGGTTGAGCGCGGACTGCTCAACGAGCAGCGAAAGCAAACCGGCCTGCACTACGAAATGCTCGCACAACAACAGCAGGAGGCCGAGGCTGCCGCAGCGAGGTACGAAGCAGCTCTATCGCTGGAGCTGCAGCATCGCTGGGCAATGTGGAGCCAGACCGGCGACGGACAGAGCTTCGCGCAATGGAGGCAGGCGGCTGAGCCGTTCGCCAACGCCATCGACGAACTGTATGACACTTGGCGGAACACCGCGATCAGACTGGCCGAACCCTTGACCGGTCCCTACTCACAGCAGGCCGAGGAGGCCATTGCGCAGGACCGTCGGGAGTGGGCCCGCAAGACCAGGAAGATACGGAAGGCCATTCTGGCCGTTTTCGGAGCTGTGTCGCTCGTCTACGTGCTGAACATGGCGCTCTCAGGCATCATTGGCAATGGTGCGACGCCGTCCGCCGGTAACCTCATCTTCATCATTGCTGTTGGTTTGGCGGTCGCGTTCCCGTTAGTGTCCGCGGTGAGAGGGAAGACGGATGCTCGCCGCGGGTTTGTGGAAAGCATTCGAAACTGGGAAATCGGTGCATACGAGTACGCGGTCGGGTTCAACCCCTATGGCCCGCCAAGCACGGCGGTGACCTGGCTCCCTGAGGTATCCCGGTCAATACGAGGTTTCATCCAGGGCGCCTACACCAGCTACCCGAGCGCCGGCGTGCCCAGGCCGCCACTGCAGATACTGATCGACCGGACCTCGGCGACAAGCCCAATTCTCGCCCGCATGGCATCCGCTTTGCCACCGGTTCTCGACCCGACAAACGTCTCGGCCGCGACCCAGTCGCTCCGGGAGCTCTGAACAAGATCATGTCGGGCAGAAGCAATAGCCGCGCCGTCCATCTCAGGCTCGCCGCGCACACCGTGGAATGCCGGCGCTGCCACGCACCAATCGGACACGACTGCCGCACCCGCGAATACGACCCGCTCGTCGGAAACTTCGCTGCCTACCCGCACAAGGTCCGTATCGAAGATGCGCGAGCGCTAAGTCCTTCGGATAGGTAATCACAGTCGTCATGCCCTTGTCATGATCGGCGCTCCGCCTGACGGTGACTCGGATCGCCCCGGCTTGTGCAGAGACCAGACGCCGACAACCCGTGCACGGAGCGAGGCGAAGGGATCACCCCCGGGTGTGCGGGGACCAGGAAGAGCTGCGGCGGGCGGCGTACTGATAGCAAGGATCACCCCCCGCATGTGCCGGGACCAGGCGGTCGCCGGGCCGAGATCAAAATTCAGCTCGGGATCACCCCCGCATGTGCGGGGACCAGCCGCTCGGGCAAAGACCGGTCTTCAAGTACAGCGGATCATCCCCGCATGTGCGGGGACTAGCCGTCGTCCCGCCTCGGTTCCTTCCGCTTACCGGGATCACCCCCGCGTGTGCGGGGACCAGCCTGCGCCCCGACCACAAGGTCCCCTTGCAGGGGGATCACCCCCGCGTGTGCGGGGACCAGACGTGGATTCAGTCCGTTCCGTGCTCGGACCACGGATCACCCCCGCGTGTGCGGGGACCAGTACGTCGCCGACACCGACCCCGTGACGCACGCCGGATCACCCCCGCGTGTGCGGGGACCAGACTTCTTGATCTGCGGCTATGTTAAGCCGCTCGTCTGTTTCTGGTCGTTCCACTACGGCACTGTGTGGGGGTGACGGCTCCATTACTGGAACCGGTTGCATCGTTGGCGAGACCTGGGCCACGCCTCGAATGCTTCGCCGTTTCCGACGGTTTCGGCGTCTTACCCACGGTGGTCCCACAGGGCTCAGTGCCGGTGTGGGGTCCGTGTGCAAGGTGCGATCCGGAGACCGCGTCGCCCGGGACTCGGGTTTGCACAACCCTCTCCGCGCCCCGTCTTTCCATCTCGGCCAGGCCGGCGGAAAGAATGTTCCGTGCCGCGTTCACGTCCCGGTCCATAACCAGTCCGCAATTTTGGCATCGGTAGATGCGCTCACTCAGTTTCAGCTTGGGTTTCACTGAACCGCATGAGGAGCATGTCTTGCTGGTGGGTGTCCAGCGGTCGATGACGACCACTTTCGACCCGTATAGCTTCGACTTGTATTCGAGCTGCCTGCGGAACTCGTAGAAGGAGCTTCGCAGGATGGACTTGTTCAAGCCCTTCTTTCGGGATCTGCCGTTTTGAGCGAACGAACCATCGCCGTTGTCTTTGGCCTTCGGCCGGGCACTCATGTTGGCCACTCGAAGGTCTTCGATGCACACCGTAGCGAACTGGGTGGTGAGCATCTTGGTCTGCTGGTGGATCACCGTTGCGCGCTGCTGGGCGACCAGTCGTTCCGTCTTGCGGATTCCGCGGAGTGTCTCCCGCGACGACGATGTCATCTTCGCGGGCACACCCTTGCCGCCCCGCCATGCGCACGATCCTTTGACGTGCACGCCGGATCCCTCAAAGCACTCCGGTGACTCGGTGACGTGCTGTCGTGAATATTTGCGGCGCAGGCGAGCGAGCTTCGCTTGTTCCTTCTTGCCCACCTGCGGGTTTTCGATCAGTCTGCCGTCCGGAAAGGCAATGAGCGCTCCGAGTCCGAGGTCGATTCCTGTCACTCCGCCAGCAATCTGGATACGGTTCGGCTTAGTAGGTGGTGCCACGTAGGGGTTGTCTGCCTGGAATGACACATTGATGGCGATCTCCCAGCGGTCGCCGTTCCTCACGAATCTAGCGGACTTCGGGTGCCCGCCGCGGCGTACCATTCGACGCAATTTCGTCGTGTTCTGTGTAACGCGAACCGATCCCAGACTAGGGAGATTGATTCGGTGTGATTCGAGCATGGGTTCACCGCTGTGATTCAGCGGCGCCTTCTTGGACGCGCCGCGTCGCTGCAATGGCTTCCAGGAATCGGATACAGCGATGTTGAACAGCGCGAACGCGTCCTGACTACGACCTTTCTTCTTGAACCTGGGCCATCCCCCGGGGAATCCATCGGCGCGCTTCTTGCGGCCCTTACCGCGTTTCGCTGCGCCGGACAGGAACCTCTTCCGCGCGGTATCCAGGTCTCGGAGCGCAGTACTGGCGGCGAACCTGTTCACGCCATGCTTCTCGGTCGACCACCATCCGAATCGAGACTGCGGATCGCGCCCCATCTCGGTGAATCTGGCCGACAGTGCTACGGCGTTCGGCACCTTCCCCAGCTGCTCCTCGGCCATATGGTAGGCAGCGGTGCGCCACTTCTTGTCCGCGAGGAGCTTCTTGGCGGCGTCCCAGTCGTCGCTGCTTTCGGCGAGAGCCTGCCGCTTGACGTGCGCCTGCACCAGTCTCTGCTGCGCGTTGACCTCGGCCAAACCCCAATTCCATGCAGCCCTGGCCGTGCCCGCGTGTCGTTCGAGCAGCTCGCGTTGGGTGTCGGGCATGGCCTTCATGTCGACCATGAACTTGATGACTTTGGTGACCGTTGCCGGCTTGTCCGGCTGCTGCTGAGGCATAACTCGACCTCCTTTCGTGTACTCGATCGAACGACACATGACACGTGTGCGGCAGGCCCGTGGCACCCCCGGAGTTCCTTCGACCCTCTAGTACAGGATCGATGCCTCGATCTGCTGGCCTTGTTCCTTGAGCCGGCGCTCGATGTCGTCCGGGTTGGTGGATGCGAGGTCGAGGAACGATTTAGGTATCCGCACCTCCACGGGGATGGACCGGTCGTCGAGGTCCGAGTAGATGCCGATGGTTCCGCGCAGTACGTCACCGGTCGACGGGTCTCGAAGGGCTCGCATGGAGGCCCAGTTTGGTGCATCGCCGACTCGTGCCCGGGCGGTGATCGCGGCCATCCGTTCTGGCGTGGGCTCCAGGCCGGCGAGCAAACAGGCAGCTTTGGCTTCATCTGGGTCTGAGATTGGCAGAATGATCGTTCGGGAGATGTATCCGGTCAGGCCTGCGTTGAGCGCGTCAGTGCAGCGCTGCGTGTAGAGGATCGGCAGTACCCGCATCGACCGGGCGAGTCGGCCGATCTCCTCCATCTCAGCCTGCCCGGACCCGAGCACGGTCCATGCCTCGTCGAGGTGCAGTACTCCGTCTCGTCCGGATAGTGCCTTCATCGCCCCCACCGTCACCTGTCGGATCAGGTTCAGCGCGGCTCGCTGCGGCGGCGTCATCAATTTTCGGTCCATGCCGGCAGGCGGCAGGTTCAAGGGGTTGTTGCCCACCTTGATCATGGTGATGCCGTCGGATACCCGAAGGCCTGGCGCGTCCGGGTTCATGCCGACGCAGGCCCGAAATGCTGGCGAGGTGTCAGCCAGGTCGAGTACGGGCTGAATAACCTCGCGTGGCGCGCCCTCTTCCAGCGCCAGCTTCATTGCCTGCCCGGTGCAGACCGCGCCTTTGTTGATGCCGGTCTTGAGAGCTTTCATCAGCGGCGTGTAGTAGTCGTCAGCCTTGGATCCCCAGGGGTTTACCGACATGATCATCGCTGCGGTGGGCTCGATCCCCAGAATGGGACTATCCGCGAATCTCATGGGATCCAGGACGCCATCGGCAGAGATGATCGAATCCAGAGAGGCTACTCGGCCGCCAGATGCCATGACTGCGGCGGAAAGATCCGAGTTCGGCTTCGGGTCGAAGATGACTTGTGGCACACGGTTTTTCGCCCACTGGTGTGCGATCCATAAAAGGACAATCGTCTTCCCGGACCCGGTTGCTCCCCAAACCCCAAGGAGGGGAAGTGAGTCTCCGCGGGAGGCTGCGATGTGGGAGATGAAGGACGGCTGGGCGTCACGTTGGGTTAGTCCCAGCTGCGCTCCGGTTCGATCGCCGACCCGGGACAGTGCGGGGAGCCCGGAGTAGGCGATCGAGTGGACGGGGATGTCGTGCAGGTGTGGATTGGCCAGAATTGGCGAGGCCAACCAGGTCTCTCCGATCGCGGCCGACTGCCGGTAGGCCATCTCGGTCAGTGTGTACGAGGAGATGTCGGAGTTGCGGTACAGATCCTTGTGCGGCCCGTTCAATGCGATCGTCACTGCGGTGTCCACAAGGGTCGGCGGGCCACCTTCGGCGTAGGCTGCTTCGACGGCGGTGAGCTCGTCAAGCAGCGACTCCTGCTCGGCGCGTTCCATCTTGCCGTTCTTGTAGCGTTCCTCGATGTCGTCGGTGTATTGCTTGCGCCGCTTACGAAGCTCTGCGCGGGTCACTTTCGCCGGCTCCACCAAGCCACGAATCGACACTGCCAGCGCACCTTGATGGCGTAGAAGATCCGCCCACCTGGCACCGGGGGCGGCTGCAGAGGAGAACGGCAGCGTCAGTGACTGCATCGCGGCCATGGTGAGCACGTACTGGTCGTCGATCTCCGGCCATGTCGAGCAGTCTTCGGCACCGGATCTCTCGGCTGTCTGGGCGGCGTCGATCGTGTCGAAGATGTGCAGGTGACCGGGGTGAGCGACCATGGCGGTGGAAGGGTTGCGGTTCACCGACCACCATGTCTCCGCCAGTCTGAACTCCTCGTCGGTCGGCGCTCTCATCCCGGCGCGCGTTGCGGCGTCGCTGACCATCTTGAAGTCCTGGTCGAAGTCGGACACGGGTGTCGATGCCATTACCAGCGTTTCGACGACCGAGTCGATAGCGGCACGCATGCCCCCTCCGCCACCGACGGAAGCCTTCAGGCGCACCCCGAAAAGTAGAAGCCGTCGCTGCACTTCAGCATCTGCGAACTCGGTGTTCAGGTATCTGGCCAGGCTGTCGTTCCCGGTGAGGTGGTAGCTGTCGGGCACGTTGATCAGCAGCATGTGCACTCGCCGGTACGAACCTTTTGCCGCCGAGCGCCGGGCGATCTTCACCGATGCCATCGACGATAGTTCCTCGAACATCGACAGAATCGGCTCTGCGGGCCCGAGCGATGCTAGGAGTGTCTTAGCATCCGACACCGGCTCCAGCGGCACCGCCCAATAGGCCCACATCGACCCGTCGGTGCCAAGTACGCGGCCGCCCGGCAGCCTCCCCCGCACGGTCGTCGGCCAGTTCGGCTGTGACAGATTGTTGGTCAGGACGAGTTGGGATTTTCCGGCCATGGAGTGGCTTCTCCTGTTTCCGAGTCAGTTCTGGCCGGCGGACGGCGGGTTCGGCGGGAACGCCGTTTGGGTTGTCGATGACACAGGTGACTCGTCGATGGTTCTGACTGGCGGGCGCGGCGTCGTCACCGTGGTGACCGCGGTCGAGGTAACCACGGCAGTGGATGTCAGTGTTTGCTGCGCGGAAGCATCACCCGACTCCGCTGTGAGACCGCGGATGTACGGGGTGTCGTTTCGGGTGATGTCCGACGGGTACGAGTTGGCGTACGGCTGAAGCTGCGGGCCGGTGCCGGCGCCGCCCCATGCGACAACAGCGGGAGCGGCGGTGTCGGCTCGTTTGATCAGGACGTCATAGGAGGCGCTCTGCAGGCCTTGATCGGGGGACGCGGCGCCGTCGGTAGGCAGATTGGCTACTCCGCGGATCATGGTGAGTTCGACGCGCACCAGCATCGTCTTGGCCGTCGTAGTGTTCTTGTCCACTTCGACAGCTGCTCCGGTACCCACCGAGGTGTCCACCAGGTTCATGTCGTAGAGCGGCTCGTATGCGCGTCCGGGTGTTTCGTCGCCGACTGCCAGACGCAATGCGTCCGGATCCCCCGAGGTGAATGCCTTCGCCCATGCCTTCACCGCTGAAGACACTGCGTCGTTCACGCTTGCCGACGGCAGGTCGCCCCATGAAGAGTCGAAAGCCGTCTGGTTCTCTCGGGCACTGGGGATAGGGATCAGCGACGGCTCGCCGATGACCTTCACGCCACCGATCGGATCGAGCGCGGATAGGACCGACACCTGGTACATCTGCCCGGAGTCGTCCACCACGGTGAATTGGTTGACTTCGGTTGTCGTCGGGTCGGACTGTTGGTCCTTGGCCGCGGTGGTCCGGCTGGCGCCGTTCCAGGAAAGGATCTCTCCGCCTCCGATGACCGACAGACCTTCATGGAGCCACTGCTCGACAGCCATTCGCGATGCTGCCTGCCCTTGTGCGTAGACGGGTGTTTCCACCACCGGCTCCGGTGTGGCCTTCCCGAGTTGCACGATCGTCGAGACGATCAGGATCGGCGTCAGGATCAGGCTCGTCTTCACACCTCGGCGCATCCACTTCGCCCGCTTGGCCACAGCCGACATGTTCGGTACTGCCGCCGATGGAACCTCTCTTGCGTCTTCCCAGATTCCAATGACCGGGTCTTTTTTCTTCCTCATCTGGTCATGCCGCCGAGATCAGATGCTCGGCCAGTGCCTTCTCCGCGGCGGTGGCGACTGAGCTGTCAAGGTCGGTGGCCATCAGCCGGAGCACATCGTCGGGCGGGTCGAGCTTGATCAGCGCAAGCCTGACTTTCGGATCGAGATGTGTGGAGAACATCTCGATGCACGTGTCACAGATCGGCCCGTCGCCGGGGACCTTGTTGAAGCAGGGCTTCCAACACTTACGGCAGGTCCCCGGTTCGTGGCCGAACGGATGGCCCGGCTTATCGGCAAACCGCCATGCTCTGCAGCGTGACATCGTGATGGGTCCTTCCCGTCGTGGTGTGGAGATCGGTCCGCGTCGGCTACTTCCGGGCGATCGACACGGCGCTGAGCAAGGTCGATCGCTGCGGGTCGGTTAGCTTCAGCGCGGCCGACGCGACCGCCTTTGCTGCCTTGGGTGCGTTGGTCGAGAGGCTTCCTGCGGCCGCCCCGATCCCAGAGAGGAGAGCCCAGGCCTCAGACCGCTTGTCCGACTCCCATGAGATGACGGTCAGGCCTGCTTCCATCGGGTCCGCGTCGGCGAGGCTGATGAGGTCGTGAATCGTCGTGGTTGCCACACGCGGCGTGCAGATCGCTTCCGTGGCGATCTTCGAGGTGTCGTTCTGGCATCCGAAAATGATCGACAAAACTTCGCGTTCCGTGTCGGTGGCGGCCGAGATCTCTTCGAACTTGGCGATCACCTTGCGGACAGCAGCTCGATCCAATTCGGAAGACTTGGCACGCTTCTTGACGGGCGTCTTCGGCGCCGATTTTTCATCGGATGGGACACCTGGAGCGATCGCATCGGCTTCGTCGGTGCCAGACGATTCATCCAGGTCACGGCCGTCAGCACCGTCCTCCGAAAGGTTATCTCCGGATGTGGTGAGCCAGGAGTCGGCGATGTCGTTGTCGGTGTGCTCATCAAGTGAAGTGGTCATGCCTGTGAGCATGCGCAGAGTGCCGACGAAGGCAGGAGATCAGTCGGATGGGGGGTGCCATTGAGTTGCCGCGCATAGATGAGATTGAAGCGTCCATGCTAACCTGGTCGAGGAGGTCTTGATTCAAGGTCTCAATGCCGTGAAGCAACACAGGAGGTGAAGCGCAACATGTTCGGATTCTTGTATCTGCCGTCCAACGGATCGACCATTGGTCATTCGGCGCTGTCACCTGCCGGAAAACAGCAGAAGTGCAGCCCAATGTATACCGCGACGTCGTTCGCGAGCGAACTGAATATCACGTGGGAAGCGATCCGTAACAGGTGGCGCACCTGAACATTGCCGAACTGAGGCTAAAAGCCAAGGCAGATCAGGAAGCCACCCCGGGAAAACCCGCAGGGTGGCTTTTTTGATGTCGAAACGATCTTCGAAGTGCATACGGGTGTAGCTCAACTGGAAGAGCAGCGGTCTCCAAAACCGCAGGCTGCAGGTTCAAGTCCTGCCGCCCGTGCTGAGCGCCGGCAGCATCATCGTTGACGCGAAACCGATCTACTGCGCGTAGCTCGGGAGTTTCTTTGAGAACTTCACAGCGAACAAGAGCAACGCCGTCGCCAGCTGATTGTGGCGGCGGTTACGCGTCCCGTGATCACGGCGTATCAACCTGACTGTAAATCAGGTGCTTTCGGGCATACGGGGTTCGACTCCCTGGGGGCGCACGCATCCGAGAAGCTTCGGTCGAAGTCACTCGGAAAGCACTCTCGACTCGCACCTGTGAGAGCAGCTCCGGCAACTCGGGTTCGATCCCCGAGCGGGCTGGTTGCTTGACTGGTAGCCGTATTGCGCAAACTCTCCGTGCGGGTCGAGAGATACGAAAACATGAAGCGAACGGTCGAAGGACCGGTGAGAGTTCACGGGCGCATCGCGCCGATCCCACATGTCGCATCCAGAGGTCCCTTGCAGGATGCCATCGCCGTCACAAAGGGCGTGAACCACCGTTCGCATCATTTCTCCAGGCGACGTATCGCCACGCGGTGCGTCGCTCAATGCGGATGAAGCTCATGTGGACGAGCGTCAGTCTTCCAAACTGAAAGCAGCCGGTTCGAGGCCGGCCATCCGCTCCACACCTGTTGGCAGCGCCGAACGAGTCCCGCCGACAGCACAACGTGGAGAGTACCGCCGAATGGTCGGCAATCCGCCTTGAAAGCGGTGGCAGGTGTGAAAGCCTGGGGGTTCGAGTCCTCTACTCTCCGCCAAGGTTTCGTAGCTCAGCAGGTGAGAGCGCCTGATTGTCGATCAGGAGGCCGCGGGTTCGAGTCCCGTCGAGACCGCTCATGTTTTCGCTTTCATGCCTCGCTAGCTCAATTGGCAGAGCAGCGGACTTTTAATCCGTGGGTTCGGGGTTCGACTCCCCGGCGGGGCACAAGTACGACTCGACCGCCGGCTCGGCGGTCACGCTTTCGTAGCCCAATTGGCAGAGGCGCCAGATTTAGGATCTGGACAGTGTGGGTTCGACTCCCTCCGAAAGCACGACGGGTGCCTGCGGAAACCCTTACTCCGCTCGGGTGCTGCGAGGCCAAACGCGATGATCCGCGTGGTGGCTCTCTCGCGGTCAGATTGCAGCACGGTCGTAGAAGGCGACTCCCCGCATTTTCAACGCCCTCGTAGCCCAATTGGCAGAGGCACCGGATTCAAAATCCGGATAGTGCGGGTTCGACTCCCGCTGAGGGCACTGTGTCTGAACGCAAAGAGGTGAGCGGCCAGAATGTGAATCTGGTGCAAGCGGGTTCAACTCCCGCCAGACACCCCCGGGGTATGGCGCAGCTTGGTAGCGCGTCCGGTTTGGGACCGGAAGGCCGGAGGTTCGAGTCCTCCTGCCCCGACTGCGGCTGGATCGTTCCCGCCGAATATTCCCCAGTAGCTCAGTGGCAGAGCGCCCGACTGTTAATCGGGTCCGCGGTGGTTCGAATCCATCCTGGGGAGCGCACCTTTGCCCGCCTAGCTCATTTGGTAGAGCGCCCCACTCGTAATGGGGAGGTAGCCGGTTCGACTCCGGCGGTGGGCTCGATACCGCCGGTGTTCCGGCGGCTTTCTGCCGCTGAAGCTCATTTGGCTGAGCGCCGCATTGGTATTGCGGAGGCAGCGGGTTCGATCCCCGCCGGTGGCTCGTACGATCACCAGCAATGCCCTGTAGTTCAGCGGCAGAACGCCCGGCTCTGGACCGGTCGATCAAGGTTCGAGTCCTTGTGGGGCAGCTCGGTGGGACGTTGGGTAATCGGTAGCCCACCGGACTTTGGTTCCGGCTTGTGTAGGTTCGAGTCCTGCCGTCCCAGCTTTGGAGAGTGAACCGGGCGGGCCGCCCGGGCACCGTTGCTACCGGCTGCGGACGGCCAACCGTCTGGGTTTCGAGTACTCCGCTCTCCGCCATGCCCCGATAGCTCAGATGGACAGAGCAGTCGCCTTGTAAGCGACCGGTCGCCGGTTCGATTCCGGCTCGGGGCTCGCACATATGGTTTCGCCCTTGTAGCTCAGCGGACAGAGCATCCGGTTCCTATCCGGCAGGTCGCAGGTTCGATCCCTGCCAAGGGCTCGCGTGCATGCCTTGTTAGCTCAATTGGTAGAGCAGCGGACTCTTACTCCGCGGGTTCGGGGTTCGAATCCCTGGCGAGGCACTTCAGTTTCAACCAGGTTGATGTAGCTCAGCAGGTTAGAGCACTTCCCTGATAAGGAAGAGGTCGGTGGTTCGAACCCACCCCACGCCGGTGTAGCTCAGGTGGTCAGAGCGGCGGGCTCATAACCCGCAGGGCCCAGGTTCGAGTCCTGGCGCCGGTACCTTGCGGCTACGCAGCCGCATCTTCGTCCTCATCGTCTAGTGGTCTAGGACATCGGGCTTTCACCTCGACAACGCGGGTTCGAGTCCCGCTGGGGATACGCAGCTCTTTTCAGGGGCCGTGGCGTAATTGGCAGCGCACCTGCTTTGCAAGCAGACGATTCGGGGTTCGAGTCCCCGCGGTTCCACGTAGTGGTTTTCGCCTCGGTAGCTCAGTGGGAGAGCAGCCGGCTTACATCCGGCGGGTCGGTGGTTCGAATCCTTCCCGAGGCACGTTCTACAGATTGTCCCCATCGTCTAGTGGCCTAGGACATCGCGTTCTCAGCGCGACAACGCGGGTTCGAGTCCCGCTTGGGATACGTATCAATTCGGGTTTGCCTCCGTAGCTCAGTGGACAGAGCGTCTGGCTTCGGACCAGACGGTCGCGGGTTCGAATCCTGCCGGGGGCGCAATGGTGCTGTAGCTCAGTTGGTAGAGCGACCGAGTGAAGTTCGGTAAGTCGGTGGTTCGACTCCACCCGGCACCACCACGTCCGAGTGGCCGAGATGGAAAGGCGGCGGCCTGCAAAGCCGTTCACACCGGTTCAAGTCCGGTCTTGGACTCAAGGGGGTCTCGACCCTCACTCGTTGCTCTCGTTCGCAGTGAAAGAGCGGCACAGCAATGAATGGAGGGCCCGATAGCACAGACAAGGACATGACATGGGAAGCGAGAACAGCAGGCGCGTCGAGACCCAGCGCGTTGTGGTGCTCAATGCGTCGTACGAGCTTCTGGCAGTGGTCACCGTCCCCCGTGCCGTCGGCTACCTGATGCTGGAGAAGGCCGAAGTGGTCACGAACTGCCCCAGTGCGCCGTTACGGTCCGCCGGCGGCTTCGAGATGCCCGTGCCCGCGGTCGTTCGCCTTGTTCGGTACGTCCGGATCCCGGTGAAGTCTCTGGTTCCGGCGTGGACTCACAATGGTTTGATGTGCCGTGACGGGCACAGCTGCGCGTACTGCGGCAAGAAGGCGATGACCGTTGACCATCTACTTCCGACGTCACGAGGCGGGCGCTCCACCTGGATGAACACAGTCGCCGCGTGCTCCAGATGCAACGGACGAAAAGCAGACCGGACACCGGACGAAGCCGGGATGACGCTCCGATTCGGCCCGACAGAACCGACGATGAAGTCGGCGATGATGTTCAAGCTGAGGCACGCCGAGGTCCAAGCTCTGGTCGATATCGGTTTGGCCGTCGCCTAGGTGAACCTTTCGGCGTGGCAGTCAAAGCCGCTCGGCTCCGGCACCCTGTGATCGGGGTGCCGGAGCCGAGGCTCGCCTACCGTCCCTCGGGTGCGCCGATCGACCAGACGGACGCGGTGTCGTAGCTCGTCGCCACAATCAGTCTGCTGGCGGGATGAGCGGTGATTTGGCTCGGGTTCGTCTTCACGGATAAATTCGCCTTGCCTGTGAGCTCACCGGATGAGTCGATCGACGCGAACGTGATCGTCTTACTGGCGTAGCTGGAAATCGCGAGCCGGCCATCCGACATGAATGCGATCGAGGTCGGACCGGTGCCGACCTTCGCATCGGACTTCTTGTCGAGCATATTATTCGACCCGACGGACAGGATCGTCACCGATGTCTCTGTGTCTTTGGCGACGACGAGGGACTTGCCGTCCGGTGTGAACAGCGCTGATGTCGGCATCGACCCCACGATGGCATCCACAGATTTCGGGTCGCCGCGGTCGGTGGAGACGTCGATCATCGACACTGTTCCGCTGCCCCAGTTAGCGGTGACGAGCGTACGCCCGTCTGGTGAGAACGCCACGGATCTGGGGGACTTCCCCACCGCAACGGTTCTCATCCCGGAAAGCGCCCCTCCGCTCTCGACGTCGAAGATTGTGACGGTGCTGTCTCCCCAGTCGGCCACGGCGAGCATTGCGCCGTTCGGTGAGAATGCAACAGAGACCGGGAAGGCGCCAACGGTCTCCCCCGCGACCTTCGTGGGGTTCCCCGACTGATCCACCTGGAAGATGACAACATCGTCGTTACCCGCATTCGTGGACGCGAGCAGAGATCCATCAGGTGAGAAGGCAACAGCCTGTGTGTCTGCACCGGTCTTGATCTCGATCGGGTCGGTGAGGAGCCCTTCGCTCATCACCGTGTAGAGCGACACGGAACCGCTCTTGGAGTTCGCTACTGCGAAGCGGGTGCCATCGGGTGTGAATGCGCCATCGGTGGGCTTTCGTCCTGTGTCGGCCCTTCCCAGTTCCCCTTGTGTGGTGATCGTCAAGTGGGCTGCTTCCGAGTGGTGCGTGGACTTGGCGTTGGACAGGTTGAGCAAGATTGCCCCAACGGCTACGCCGATGAGGATGGCCGCGATGGCCACCCAGGTGACTGTTCGATTCGTCGCTCTACTTCGTGTCGTGCCTTCTACCAGTGGGTTCATCTGCTGATTGCCTGTCTTGCGTTTGGTCGATAAGCGGTGTGGTGGGTTCGCCGCCGCGCCGGTGACACGGAAACCAGCGCGGCGGCGAAGTCTTGTAGCGTCACGCCGCTCGGTGGGACTCCTCATCGTCGTCCGCGGCCAAACCGAGGTCCTCGCAGTGTCGGATGACGCGCATCTTGCGGCTGGTGCCGGCCTTCGTCGTGAACTTCTCGACCTCGACCCACACCAGCACGCGATGCCCCTTGAGGGAGCGGAGCCGTCTAGCCATCGCGAGTCCCACCGGGTCATCGGTGCGCTCGGTGCGGACCTCTTCGGTTCCCTCGGGTGCGACCTCCGGATGGAACTTCGTCTTGAGCTTCACAATGCCGCGCGTCGTCTTTTCTTCCTTGGTGACCTTCAAAACGGTGCCGGTGAACATCTTCACGTCGGGGCCGGCCACCTGGTTGATGGCCTTGTTCGCCCACGACTTCTCGTCGGTTGCGGTGACGGTGATCTGGTAGATCGCCTCGGTCACCCGGGCCCGGTGCTCTGCCGCGGCCTGTGCGGGATCGACGTCTTCGCCGGTGGCGATGGGACCCGCTGCGGAGAATGCCGCGGCAATGATCGCCGTCTTGGTCTGCTGATCCATGTCTGTTGATTCCTTTCCGTGTTGAGGTGAGCCAGGTCAGGCAGCGGCAGTGGTCGCGCGCCACGGGTCGGTCTTCTTCGCCGTCGTCAGCGCGGAGAACTCCGGCATGACCGGCTCGCCTGCGTCCCACAGGCCAATCGCGACCTTGGCGATGTTGCGGACCCGCTGCGTGATGCGTTCGGTCCATGCAGTGATGGCCTCGGCCGGATCGCCGATCGGGCAGCGCTCGGTCTCCATCGCGGTCTTGAGGGCGCCTCGCAAGCGAGTGTTCAGACCGTCCTGGAACGAGGTTCGTCCCGTCAACTCCGACTGCACCGTCGCAACGATCGCAGCCAAGGTTCGCGCCATTTCGGTCACAGCCGAACCGGTGAGTTTGTACCCCTGCTCATGCAAGGCCTCCACCGACCATGCAGCGTAGGAGAAGGCCGCCTGAGCCGCGTACGAGTTCGGATTCAACGTGGAGTGCTTACCGCTGGTCTCCTCGAACGGCTTGTCCTCATAGAGCATGTGGGCCATCGTCTTTCCTCCGTGTCTGTCCGAGTCGATCGCCTTACGTCACATCTATGTGCGGGATGCCATTGGCACCCCCGTGACGCAGCTCAGCCAGCCGTGACCTGCTGTTTATCGGCATTGGAGAGCGCCGCGAAATTCGGCATTTCCGGCTCTTCGGTGTCCCAGAGATCAACCGCGATGGACGAGATCGTCCGCACCCTCTTAGTCGCGCGATCGACCCAATCAGCGATGACTTCTTCTGGCTCACCGAGCGGAAAAGGATCGATTCGCAGCACTGATCGCAGAGCACTACGCAGCCTGGTGTGGAGTCCGGCCTGCAATGACGGCGTCTTCTGCAGCTCATTTTGTACGACGGCGACCACAGCCGCCAGAGTGGTGGCCAGTGACCGTACTACCATGCCGTTGAGGACGAATCCCTGCATGGTGCTGATCTCCACTGCGAGCGCCGTCAAACCGAACGACGCGCCGGCGGCGTACGAGTTCGGGTTCAACTCCCCCGAATCACCGGACTCCACCCACGGCTTGTCCTCGTCGATGACGACCCTTGGCGGCGGGGTGCGACGCGCGGCCGCGACCAATTCGGCTGCGGTCACTTTCGCTGCCGCGGCACCTTTCCCCGACACGGACACCGGCATGGGAGCATCGATCGGCGTCAGAATGGGTATGTTCCACTGCCCAGCCTTAGGGAGCGTGTCGATCCGAGCTACATATCCGGCCTTGATCGCCGCAGGGCACACCGACACAAGTGGACACCAACCGCACAGCGGGCCCGGCTTGCAGGGAAAGACGCCCGTCTCGGTGCACTTGTTGTGCGTCTCCCACGCCTCGACGAAATGTCTGCGCGTGAAGTCGAGGCGACGTGTCGGAGCAGATACGTCCTCTTTTCGAGAGAACGCCTTCTTCGTGAAGTAGAGCGCTCCTTTCAGGTGCGCAGTCGGCAAGTCCAGGTGCTTCGCCATTGCCAGGATGTACAGGCGAATCTGCTCGTGCTGGTGGTTCGGTTTGCCACCGAACGAGCGTGATGGCTTACCTGTCTTGTAGTCCTTGATTCCCAGGCGCGGCTCCTTAGCCGAGGAGACGGTGTTGTCGGTTCTGTCGACGAATCCGATGAACGGGACTCCATCGATCTCCACGTCGTCGAGCCGAAGCTCAGTCCCGTACACACTGACGTCGCGGGGATCCTCGATTGCCCAGAGGCCTTCGAAGTTCTCGTGCACAGCGGCGACCCACTCTGCAGCTCTCGCCGAGGGTATGCCGGGCCAGCCTCGGTGATCTGGGTTGGATCGCTTCACCAGCCTGGCCATGAGTATTTCGTCGGCACGCTCGATCGTTCGCTCCGGCGCCGGAAGTTGCATCAGGTCTTCCAAAACGGCGTGTGCATCGGTGCCGAGCGGCGCCGGAGCGAACGGATCTTCCTGTTCGGTTAGTAGCTTCTCGATCGCGAACCGGGCAGGTGAGTCCATGATCGACGCTGCGGTCGATGCCGAAAGCCGCTTTCGGCGAATCTTGTCGATCGCCCACTGCTCCGTGATCACCAACCGGTCGCGATCCCACGCGAGGGGAAGGTTGATCTTTGGTAGCGACACCTGGTCGTTCATCGTGTTCTCCCTGACTGCGACGGATGCCGCTGAATCCTGCTGCGTGTGGCAGCCGCTAGGTCACCAGTCGTCGTCGTCCGCGTCGTCCTGGGAGGCTGCAGGTGCGGGCTTTGATCGCCTCTTAGGCTTGTTTTCTTCCTGCTCCGGCTCATCGGCTTCTACGGAATCATCGTCCGTGTCGTTCACTGTCGATTGATCCTCGTCATCCGGGTTGTCGCCGGCAGCGTCCTCGGACTCGTCGGGCCCGTCGGACGCGGGCGGATCCTCTGCCTCCTGCTGTGATGCGGGCTCGGCCTCAGGTGTTGCTTCGTCAGGATCAGGCTCGTCCTCCCGCTCCACAGCAGCGACGGCATCGGGCTCGATGGCCGGTTCGGGGGCCTTCTCAGGGGCGGCGAGCTTCACCTTCTTGGGGGCCCGCTTCTTCGCCGGGGCGGAAGCGCCCTTTCTACGGTCGATCTCCGCTTCGATGTTCTGCACCGCCTGTTCCAGGTCGGCGGCATCCGAAGAAGTCAGGATCAGGACGAGTGCGAAACCGACACGGAAGTTCATGTGCTCAGCGATGGACGTCGGATCGACGCTCCAGGTCGGCATTGTCCAGGTGTCGCCGGCCAGATTGGCGCGGTGGATCTCCCGGATGAGGTACCACGCGGCCTTTTCCAGATCCTCAATCGGCGACCCTTTGTCATCTGTGCGCCACAAGTACTTGACGGAGTTGCCGATGTTGAAGTTCAGCTGCTCGACGATGTCGATGCACTCGACGCCTGACGGATTCGAGTTGTAGTGGGTGGGGTGGTTCACTGCTTCTGCCATGGTGATGCCTTCCGTGTTTTCGGTCCGTGTGCGCACCCAGCGCCCCGCTGAGCGGCGTCAGCAAGACATGTGTGCGGCGGAGGCGTGGCACCCCCGGGTGTGGGTCAGAATTGGAGGCCGGCTTCGGTGAGCCATTGGCCTCGTAGACCCTTCACTGATGGTGGGCAGATGGTCTTGACTTTTCTGCCGCGCCGGTTGATGCGCCATGCCGGGTAGCACCATTCGGGCCGGAACGACCGGAAGGAGTGGTCGGATTGGTCGATCGTCGTGATCGAGCCATCCCCGCCAACCCCTACGATCTTGAACTCGGAGCGGATGCCCTCGACGCGTACGATGTCGCCGTAGGTGAAACCGAACGAGTTGAGGTAGTCCTGGTCGGCTTCGGCCTTCTTTGCGGCCGCTTCTTTCTCAGCCCTGGCCCGCAGGACCTTCTTGGTGATGGCCACGGCTCACCACACCAATGTGGGAGAAGTCGCCGGCGTGTAGACATGAATATCGAAATTTACGGACTGTGATGCTGATTCGATTTCGTAGAGAACGTGGCCGAAGTCAAGACCTCCGATGCCGCATCCGATCCTTGGGATCGCCAGCTCCGCGATGCCTAGATCGGAGAGCTTCCTTCCTGCGTCGATCAAGGAGAACCAGATCCACTCCAGCCTGGCACGGGCCCCGATATCGTCTTGGGTGGCCAGATTCACCAGGACGGGCTTGCCGGGCTCCTGTGGATGGAACAGATGGGCCTGTCCGACGGTCAGCGAGCCGGTCCGGCAGGCAGTCTTGTACTCGGCGTAGACGCCGGGGTAGCGAGCGCGAATTTGCTTGGCGATGCCGGCGCCCATCAGGCCGCGTGTATTCACGCCGTGCCCGATGGCCGGCGACTCGCAAGCAAACAAGTCGCCCGTGATGAGCCTGACCATCAAGTTTCCGATCTTAGTTTCATGGGATTGACGTGTCGGGTTCTGTTCGCGCGACGCCCAGTGAGGTCGATCGCCCGGGGTGATCGGCTGTCCGATCTTCCGCATCAGTGACAGGAAAGCCAGTGGCAGGAAGATCCACAGCGCTATTGCAATGACCAGGGATGCGATGATCAGCGCCACGCCCCACTTATGTGCGGCGCGGCGCCGGCCATCGCTCCCAGCTACGCTTCGCCGCCCCGGTAGGGGTCATCGATATCGGCAAGCTGCGCTTCCATGCCGGCGATGATCTCGTCATCCGCGCTGAGATCTTCGTCGTTGTAGAGGTCGGTCCCCAGGATTGTCGAGAGCCGGAACGGCACACCGATCAAGATCTGCTTGGAGGCCATCACTCGCACAATGTGCCGCTTCTTTCGGCCACGGATCGTCGGTCTCTTCCACGGTTCACCGTCCGGGCAGGTGAGCTTCTCCTCCCAGGTCGAGTTCCATGCCTGCGACGGTGTCGAGCCGTACAGCACCAGGTCGCGGTTGTTCTTAGCCGCGATCGAGAACGCATTCTGCGAGTCGAGCAGCACGACAGGGTCCGGGTCATCCTCCCGGACGAGGTAGCCGATGTTCGCTCCTCCCGGTCGCAGGCCGCCGTCGCCGTCTGCCATCCAGCCCAGCCGCCGAGAGATCAGCGACGATTTCGGCTCACCAACCACCGGTGCCGAGCCTGGCGTGTCCACCGAGGAGATGTGCGCCTGGCCAGCGGAAAGCGTCGCCCGGATCGCCTGCAGTAGAGCCTGCCCAGGGGTGCGTTCGTTCTGCACCTCGACGTGCTCGGACACCAGGGAGATGATGTCCTTGCGCATCTCGTCGAAGCGGTCCGCCTCTTCCGGCATTCCGTAGACGCGGCACAGCTGTTCCCACACCCACAGGCCGAGCATGAAGTCGCCGGCGGTCTCATGGGCGCGCTTGTTGTTCGAGTCGATGAACAGTGACGTGGCGTAGACGCCCTGCCAGTGCGCTTGTTCGACCTGCTCCATCACGTCCGCCCAGGTCTGGCTCATCGGCTCTCCCGTTTCCCAGTCCTGGATGAACGATCCGGAGGCTAGCATCTTGATCGCGGCGAAGGTCAACTCGGACTGGATGGTAGTGCCGCTGGTCATATCGTTGACCTGCTCCATGTGCGCCGTTTCGAGAGAACCTTTCGGAAATTCCAACAACATGTAGCGCGATTGCACCGAAGCGGTGAAGCGATTGTTCTCCCCGGTGACCATCAGGAAAGCCCGGGGCATCTTCACCTCGCGGGACTTCATGTCCACGCCCGCCCGGCGCCGGCCCGACCGGTTGAAGACTGCGCGAATGACGGCGTCGAGTTTTTTCGCCTCCGCCTTCTCGCTGTGCTCGTCCACTGACGGCGCTAGGTCGTCGATGACCCAGATCGGAGTCTTGGAGATGGCGATCTCTGTGGATGCTGCAGTGTCCGCGGCCGAGCCGGGTAGACGATGCGCCGACCATGTGCCTGGCCGCGGCTGCCAGAACGCCATGATTGCGCCGGCGGTCCAGGATTTGCCGGAACGGGGAGAGCCGATCAAAGTCAGCGGCACCCGGCAGGGCAACGGGACTACAGGTCGCATCGCTGCAGCCAGCGCAACGGACGCGAACCGCTTGTCGGTCCAGGCGTGCCCGTAGGAGTCGAGAACAGCCCTGATTCCGTTGCGGACGGCGTCATCATTTGCCGGCGCCGCGACACCGAACATGGTCGCACCATCGAGCTCGGCGGCGTCCACACCGGGGTTAGCCCGAGTGTTGAAACCTTCGCGCCCGACCACTTGCTTGCCGACGATGAAAACTGGCTCCCCTGGAGTGCTCGTTGGCACCCACCCCATGTGGCCCCACTGCTCGGAGCGCTCGATCTCGCTGGAGCGGTTTCGCTTGATAGCTGAGAGCCACTCCGCCGATGCCGGCCAGTCCGGATGGAGCGACAGGTCCGGTGGCACGTGCGCGCCGACCTTGCTGCCGCGCCAGTCCCGCGGATAGGAATCCAGCAGCATCTCCGGCCCGGTGACTGTTTCGATCTGGTGTTCACCGGTGTCCTGGTCCACCCATGACACCTCGATGCTGACCTCTGTCGAATCGGCGGCCGCATCCGACAGAGTGCCAGAGTCGACCTCGATGTCATCAGCTGTGCGCTTACCGACCATCGACAGCACTCGTCCGATGATCTGCTCGGCCGGCTCCCACCGGGTGATGGGGTTGCCCTGCGAGTCATGGCCCTTGGTGTACTTCTCGACGACCATCAGTTCTTCGTTGACGCGGACGTCCCCGATTCGCCAGTTCTGGGTCACCGAACGGACCGTCTTCGGCAGCTGCTGTTCCAGCAGAGCCGGCAATGAGCCCCAATCACCGGCGTGAGCCAGATAGTCGTCGAGACCGGATTGCTTCTTGGTGCCGTCGCCGCGGTCGATCGTCGGCAGCTTGAGCCACAGCGGGCTGGCCTTCTTCGACGCGAGGAACCGCCACATCTGGGTGGCCTGGTTCCACACGTTGCGGTTCGTCTCGACGTCGCCGTCGAATGCGAGCCACGCGGCCCGACCGGTCATGCGGATGTCGTTCCATTCCGGGTTCTGGTGCCAGGACGCGACACCGGAGGTCGCCAAGAACATGACCCGACGGTCCTGCGGGACCTGCTCCATTGCTTGACGCAACGCGTCGACCGCAGCGCCCCACGTTTCGGGCACCGACGTCAGGTCCGCGTCCGGGATTCCGGCCGACCGCAACATCGCCGTCAGACCGGAGTCCGCCTTCAGAACGCCTTCGGTGATGACGACGACCGGTGTGTGCTCCAGCCACTCGGCGGGTGTCGCGGGGTTCAGATCGATGACCGTGGGCGCACCGAAAAGGCCGGTGTACTTCAACTGCTTGGTGCGGGTGGCGTCCTTGTCATCGACGACGAGGATCGGCAGGATTGGCCGAAACTCGGCGACGGTCACCAGCGGATCGGATCCGGAACCGACGCGGTACTGGGCGGCCACGCCGGGGCGGAAGCGAGGCATGAGCATCGCTCCACCGCCCTCTTCGAGAATCGAATCGAGGTGACGGTGCTGCTTCGAGTTGCGGGACTTGATCCGCAGCATCACGCCGATGTTCTTCGAGTCGGCGAGCTCGACGTACCGGTAGCCGCGCGCCGCAGCCACGAGCGGTGCGACGCCGGAGTCGGCGAGCTTGGCACCCGACACGTCGTCGACGAGTTTCGTGTAGTCGCTCGCGCTCCACGGAGTGAGGGTCTGGTCCTTGTCGCCGGCGTCCGGCGCAGCTGTGTTCGTCATGAAGTATCTATGCGCGGACGGTCGGACCGGTAGCGAAATTCGTGCACAATCTTGCCCTGGGTTGAAAACCATCGGCTTGTGCACCACGAAGAGCCAGTTCTAGCTGATCAACAGGCGTAATGGCCTTGGTTGAACACTTGAACACGGCTATCGACAGAACTACGGTGCCACGGTTGTCGAATACGTCATGACCTGCTAGAACAGAAATCATTGGATAGTCCTTGAGCCGCAGAGCTCAGGCGGAACGAGAACCCGACTCGATGGACCGTTCCTATCGAGTCGCACAACACGTCTCGAAGCTGTAGGTGGAATCGCCACGAAATGAGGCTGCGCGCCCCTCAGACCGTCACTGGGCCTTAAACGCGTGCATCGATGCCAACGGGACAGGGGTACGCGCTACGGCGATCTGAGAGCCCCGGGCGCGGGTTCACTGACGCACTGCAGCTCCGCAATCATCGCTGTGCATCAGTGATCGGGACGGAGCCAGCGAGCCTGTGTGCTGTGATCCCGTGAATTCGATCCGGTCTGGTCTGAGCGCCGACTGCACCGAAGTGGAGCGCCGACTGATGGCCATCTTCCGTCCGAGGGCGTCCTGTGCCGGCGATCCTGCCCTCCGTTGACTGTTGAGCATCGTTGGCGGCGAATGACCACAGGTGTGACAACCGTGAAGCGGCTGGTCAGGGGCCCTAATAATAATAATTTGTACACTTGTACTCACTCATATATATATACATATAGGGGTATATGGGTATATGAGGGTTCCTGTATATGTGTCCCCCTGTCCTTATAGAAGTACCCCTGTTCCCCTATATGTGTTCTGGTGGTAGGTCGATTTTTGGTACAAACGCATCTCTGGTCCATTTCCGAGCGACTCCCGGCCAGGTCATCAACCACGCCTCGAACATGTGTTGGTGGTACACACCCTGTTCAAACGGGGTACTTTCCGCGTGGGAGTTGCGGTCTTCTTGACAGGGTTGTTAGGATCAGCTCCGGCGCCCCGACGGCTCGACACTCGCCCCCGTGACGCCGGAGCTGCGGCCCGATGTTGGTATTTCGGCCGATTATCCGTATTAGTCCGAATGTCTGCTTTTTTGTGAAGCAGTGCCATCCGCAGCCGCACGCGATCGCATGAATCTTCCAGAACGTGAAAAGCGCACACTTTCGACCTGTTGAATCTCCATTGCGTGAACACGGTTCCGGGAACACGATTTTGAAGTGGCACATCTTCGCAGCTCAACGCCGGCGTCGTTCCCAGAATCCAGCCTGAACGTGATTACGCGAAGCCTGGTACCGGTCCAAATCCTGGTCAAGCGCTCCACAGATGGAGACGGGCCATGCCAGGCCGCACGCGGGGGCCGCCACGTGCGGCGACGCAGAAGCCGCGGGACGCCGTGATCGGAAAACGGATCATTGCGTGAACACGAGTCCGAAAACCATAACGCGTGTCGCGTCATCAGCGCAGGTCAGATCGTGTGCCGTTCCTGAAATCGACTCTAAACGAAGTTGCCGAAAGGCAGCGAAGCCTCGATCCCCGACATGGTTGGCTCCTGCTACGACTCCCACAGGTCCCCGACGGACGCCTCCTCCAAATCGGAGATGCCCCAATGTTCGACCGGCAGGCCCGACAAGCCTCGAATATCCATGGCGGCGGTCCACCTCTTGACTGACCGCTCTCCCCAGCTGTCTGACGTCCACCGCGGCCCTAGATACATGCGACGCCGCCACAACGCCCACCTGAGCGCCATCAGTGCAGTACCCGCAGTCCTGACGCCGGCGATCTCACGGCGCGCCTCGACAGTGGACGCACGGGCGCTTTCCTCGAACTGGTGGTGCAGCACGATCAACGCAGCCGGCGCCGCAACCCACGACTCGGAGATGTGCCCGTGCCGATCGACGATGCCGATCCTTGCGAATGCTGAACTGACAGCCTCCGAAGCAACTGATTCATCCACGGTCACTTTTCGGGACCGCCCGTCTGCTCGGTTGATCGACCCGCAACCAGCCAACGAAAGTACCTGCTGCGCGACAACCGGGATCCCGTTCGGGAAGGTTCGAAGCGCCGTCTGCCCGTCATCTGAGTAGTCGGTGATGAACCCAGCCGGATACCCCCATTCACCGGCAGCCACCCCGCCTTCGGGAGGGATCTCTTCTTCGGGCGAGTCGATTATGCTCAGAGGACCCAGTCGCACGCTCATGTTCCGAACCTGGTCGAAGCTCGGCAATGACGAGACGACGTCTGCCACGACACCGCCCAGGACTGTCGCCGACTTCTCTGGGTGCGCAGCGACCACGCGCGCCAGAGTGGACTCGGTTGAAACACGCTCCCCGGTTGGAATCAGTGGGTCGTACGTCTGGAGCACCACGGACAGAAACACCCCGGAGGACCAGCCCTTCACAGCGGGCCACCTCCCTCTTGGAGAGTCGAGCGTCGTGTCAGCCGGACCCCCCGATCCAAACCTCCAGACTCGAAGCGCCGACTCGTCACACGCGAACCCCCGTCACGTCGTTGGATGGAATCATCTCAGACGGCGGCAACGAAAACACCAACCGGTCATGGTGTTTATCGCATACATGATTCATGGATGCCACCCAACTCGCCGTCGGCTTGATGCAACTACCGGAACTGGAGGCGCCGCTGTCCGCGGCTGGAATCGTTCCCATCCTCGGCGATGATTTGCGATCGACCGCATCGGCGATCAAGGACGCGATCGTCTCCGGCGCCGAGGTCAAAGTGATCGCACGCTTCGATGGACAGGTAGCGGTGACCAATTTCGTCACCAGGGCCGCCACCGCAATCCGGACACCAGGCAACATTGCCGTGCTGTGCGCCACCGGACAGAAGCCGAAGCTCCCCGACACAGTCGTCGTCTTCACGCTCCCGGTACGTATGTCAAAGGTCACCGAAGCCATCGGCATCCAGGACTTCCGCTTCGATTCCATCGTCGTCGATGAGAACGGCACACCGGTCATCACCGCGCCGGAGCCTGAGATCGAGGAAGACGACTGGCTGGTGGCGCCGCCCACAGACAGCGACCTGACCGTTGAGACCGAAACGTCCACCGATGCGATTTCGACCACTGGCCCGGACATGGAGCCAGGCGTTGCTGAGCACGCATTGAACTACGAAGAACACCCAGACGATGAGGTAGACGCAGGAAGCCAAGTATCACCACCAGCCAAGGTTCCACCCCCGCCGCGCGGAAAATGGGTCTACCGCTTCGAGGACGATGACAACGAGGAGCGAGCCGGGGATCAAACCATTTCAACGCCGGGCAACGAGCACGAGCAACCAGCGCAGGGCGTTGAACCCGAATCGCTGGCTCACACTGCCCAGGTCCCCCAACCACTGACGGAACCGATCGCCACCACAACAGCGGATGGAGAAGGCACAGATAGCGCGCGCGCGCTCATCGCGAAAATCGCAGATCCAACACTGCCTGCGCACACACCCGAACCCACGGGACCCGAGCCGATCGGCGCCGGCAGCCATGAAGTCATTCTCGACGCGATGGATATCGTCACCGGCACTGCCAACGACAGCAGGCCCGGCGCGACACCGGTTCGCCGGATCGACGGCAGGACCACTCTCGCACCCGTCCTGATCGTCTTCGCGGGTAAAGGCGGCGTCGGCAAGACAACATTTTCCCTCAACGTAGCCCAACGCGCCGCTGAGAAGATCAACGACTTCAAAGTCACGCTCATAGACGCGAACAGAGGGCAGGGTGACACCAGGAAATACCTGCGCGTCCCCCGGGACGCCTCCGTGCGTTCCGTCGGCGATGCAACCGTCTCCGGCAACCCCGCAAGCGGGATCATTTCCGCGTCTGAGCTCAATGCAGCCCGCGGCAGCAAACTACCGGACGCGATGTTCTCGATCGCGCTTGCGCCGCCATACGCTCAGTCGGACGCGACACTAGCTGATACCGATACCTATGTCCGCGTCGTCGAACTCGCTCGCAGGCACTCCGACCTGGTCGTTATCGACACTCAGATCATCGAGTCGCTCGACCCACTGGGCGTCGTTGACCGGCTCATCGCACCGCTACTGATCGACGGCGCTTGGGGACTTGCGGTCACCGACACCTCATCAGTTGGCATGTCGAATCTCCTCGACGCACTCAAGATGTTCTCCGCCAAAGGCGTGACCAGCGACCGGATCTCGCTCGTGGTCAACCGAGTTGTCGCCGAGGTATCCGACGAAAACCTGCGAACCGTGTTCGGTGCCTTTGCATCGTCACTAGCACGGGCTGGAAACGACGACTCCATCGTTCTGCAGATGAACGTCGGACGGTTCGTGCACTCCGAGGACACACTGGCACCGATCATCGACCACGTTCTTTACCGGGTTACCGGTGCCGACGAGGTTGCCCCGAAGCCTTCAAAGAAGTCGAACAAGGCACGGCGTGACTCCAATAGAAAGGCGGCGAAGAGGAAACTGTGGTCATCCAGATGACAAACCAGCCCACCACCCAGACCGACAACAGGTACGACAACCAGCGACACGAATGGATCTCCGATACCTGTGAACTCCTGGAGAAGATCGTCTGGGGCGGGCAGGCCGCGGAGATCCTCAACAGCACTGGCGGCACCATCCCGTCGTATGGCTCATGCCAAGTCCTGCCCGTCTGGGCGTGGCGCGAGCCGAAGATCGACATGGGCCGCAAGGCCCAGTTCATCGCCAGCGCCGGCACCAAGCTCATGCCCATCCGAGTCACACGAACCGAAGGACACATCGCACTCGTTCCGTCCGGACGCACCGAGGAGATGCCATGGCGAGCCAAAGGTCTAGGGCATGACCTTTCGGGACACACCACTGTCACCTGCACACCGCTTGCCGACGAGACACGGGATAATGTCCCGGATCTGAGTAACAACCAGATCCATGTGCCTGCGTTCAGTAGAGAGACCGTCACCTCGATGCTGAAATCGATCGTCAGCGACGGAACATCCGCGCGATGGGATCTGACGTTCCGGTTAGAGCGCTACGTCCGACGGTCCGTCAACCAGGCGAACTCGTACGTGGCCCACGAGCTTGCCGCCGACGCGAGCACCACGCTCAAAGTCCTATCCGAACAAGACGTGGAACAGATTGTCACCACACTCCTGATTGGCGACGTCAACGAGGAAGCCAAGCCGAACACCATCTCCAGGCTCATCGACCGATGCCTCGTTGAGACCGTCTTCCAGAAAGTGGATCCCCTTCGCTACATCGTCCGGGCACTGCGCCGCGACGCCGAACAACAGATCCGTATCCATATCGGCGACCCCCGGGTGGGCCCGAAGGTCCGCGCCATCCAGCGACAGTTCAAAGACGCCAGCATCGACGAAATCGTCGACATCTACCGGGCCCGACACCCGAAGGACCGGCTTGGTCGCAAACGAGCCATTGAATCACTGGCCACCCCGAAGTTGATCATTCGCCGGCACCTGCCTGACAGAAGCCACGATTCGGAGTAAACATGCCGATCGCACCCACACCACCCACACACGTAGCCGTCGCAGCAGCCGCGTCTGCTCGCCGTGAGCGCGCGATCTGGCTCACAGCCTTAGCACAAAAGGAGATTGCGGTAGGGGAATTCTTCTCACACAGCGTTACGATCAGCGGCAGGCCGTTGCTGTCGATCAGGCTGGGGAGACTGATCGAAGCCATGACCGGTCTGGGGGAACAGACCAGCCGAATGAAGGCCACCTCCGTCGCCAAGGCGTGCGGAGCTAGCACAAAAAAGCCGGCGGGCCTGACCGTCCGCTGGTTAATGGCGAACCCGAAGGAACGACTGACCGCACTCCTTCAGGTGGCTGAAACAGGGGGCAGAAAACCAGCATGGCAAGGGTATCCATTCTCGCCAGCAGGCTCCAGCCGGAGCCACCCATGACGAACAAGGTGATCGTCGAAAATCCGACACCGCGAGATGAAGCGTTCTGCGCAATCCTCGAAGAAATCAACGACGACAAGTTCGCCCGGAGGGCACTCGACTTCGTCGATGACAACGAGAGCGTGATCATTGCCGCGTCGTCTAAGGCGGTAAACATGTTCGGCGGGCAGCTGCCCTCCACATGGACGTTCTCCGATCTTCACATGAACGCACGCATCGAGATGTACTGGGTGATCGACGAGGCGCGCAAATCTCCAAAGTCCATACGTCTGACCAACGGTGTTGACTCGTACCTGGTGCAGTGGACCGCCGCCAAGCTCTCCCGCCGCATGGAGCAAGACTTGCCGGAGGGCGTCAGCCAATCCAACCGAAACCGCACATCGATCTTCAAGGCATGTGCCGAACTGTCCACCAGGACGGGGCGAGACGTCACAGTCGACGAGGCCATCGCCTTCGTCAACCGCAATCGGTCGATCGTCCGTGGGATCCGGCCGGCCGTTCGTGAACATCGGATCGTTCGCACTCAGGATCTTCCGCACCTCTCAGCGGGGCAGCGATCCATCCGCCAGACGTTCGTCGAATCGATCGTCCCCGGCGGCTACGCGCTCGACGATCTCGGAGAAAAAGAACGCGAGAACCTCGTCGTCGATTACAACAAGAAAATCATCGACTCGTTCGGATTCGACCAGGTGCTCGCCGACGGTGGCCTCGCTCGCGTCACAGACCTGCTTCCCGAGACAGTCGCCTCGTCGAAGCTATGGGCGGACGAATCGAGGCACAACACCATCATCCTGCGAAAGATCGCCGCTACCAAAGCCGGGACCAAGCCGGAAGATCACGTAGCAGCTGTCAACGCCGAAGCCATCATCGAATGCGGCATGTCGGCGATGCGTACCTCCGGGTCGCTCGTGTCGGCCGACGACATCGACGCCAGCTACAACTTCTCGCTGGACGCCGAGTGGGCCGGCGAGTACACGGACTCATCGAAGACGTCACAGGCGTACATCGTCGCCCCTGATGAGGATTCCGCGCTCATCTCCAACTTGCTCACCGTGTGCGCTCAAGCGCACCCCGAATGGGACAGCCTCGCATTCGAGATGATCGACGCTGTCCGATCCGGCGCCGACATCAAGCCGACCACTCGACTCGCGGGCCAACTGGGAATGCGGCTGGCCGATCTCGCCGACGCCATGGAACAGATCAAAGAGACGATGCGGATGTACGTGCTCAGCCAGATGCCGACCGACTGACTTCAAGAATTCGGTGACGCCGCGCCACATCGACTACCAAGCCTGGGCGCGGCGTCACCGCCTGGGATTACCGGGCATGCGGTCCACATCTTGACCATGAGCACTCCCGGCACCCTTACCTGACATGTGCGTGGCTAAGCGCCGGCACCCCCCGCATTGAGTCACCGACTATACGACGCGCCCAATACCCGAAGTCCGTCCCTGATGGCCGACTGCGCCTCGACATCCGACCTGTTGTAGTCCAGACACCAGCGGACGCAATCTGCGTCGCCCAAGCGTGCGTCGTCGATTCGCCACTGGGACTCCGCGCCGCCAGGATCCTCCACTCCCCAAGCGAAACCGAAGTACGGCGCGACCTTTTTGATCGACGAGCCGGCGCGCGAGAAGAAATGCTCATCGAACCAGCGGAGCAGATCCGTCGTCCGTCCATCCAACAGCTCGGCCACAGCCGGGAACTTGCGAGTGCGCGTCACCTCAACGTGATGCCAGTGGAAAATAGCGACAGTCTTACCGAGCTTCTCAGCCGCCGAGATGATGCCACCCAGCTTGCGGTAGAACTCCTCGGCGAGCGCCAGCTCGGATGCGTCGTCCATCGGCTCGAACGACACCACCGGGTCATACGCCGCAGTCGCATCATCCTGTCCGGACCGTGTGCGAATCCCCCACTGATAGATCCTCCCGTCGGCATCCCACTCGATGTCGAAGTCGATCTCCAAATCAGCTGACGGAACCTCCGGCCACACCTCGGATGCTAGCTCGATGTTCTCGTCCGCGACAGTCATCTGTGCGCGACGAACCAGCGTCTCCAGCTTCGCCTTGGGGCCCATTCCATTCGACACCGCGGAAAGCCTCTTCACGAGATCATCACCAACGGTCAGAGCCGCAAGCTTCGTCAGAGACATACTCGCCAACTCGCCGCCGTAGATCGCGTTCCAGCCATCATGATCCATAAGGCCGGTCTTGATCGCGAACGACGCATCATCCGGCCCAGCCTCACCGAAGCAATAGTCATACCAGGGACACACCGAACACTCATCGATATGTCGCGGACGCACCATCTCACCGCCGGCCAAAGCAGCGTTAGCCACCTTGACTCGGTAGTCGAACTGTTCGTCATACACCTCAAGTGGAGTGCGCATCACCTTCCCGGCCGCCGAAGGTACCTGCATCGACTTCTCATCGAGCCGGTACCACGTGACCGGTACATCCGGCACTCCGTCAACACCGACGAACTCGTCCGATCCGATGATCCCGCCGATAGGGGCCCCATCAGCAGCCGCGAGGCCCAGTGACTCCAACATCCGCGTGTAATGAGCGAGTTGCAGCGCATCATCTCGCCACGACGAACCCTTGTTCGACAGTGGCATAGTCGAATCGAAAGTCTCCGGATCAGTGATCGGCGAAAGCACCGCGGACGGCTTCTTCACGTCCTTGACTGTCTGGTGATTCTTGACGTCCACCGGTACGTAACCGCCGCGCATTCGGATCAACACGTCCGGGGCCCCAGAGCGTCCGCCGACGTTTGGAAGCCGCCCGCCGACGATCACCGGAACCTGCATTTCGATCGCCTGCAAAGTGCGCGACACCTGATCTCCGAAATCCGACTGAATCACAAGTAGACCAGGATCGCCACCGAAAGCAGACCTGATCCGATCGACGACACGGGCCTCGAACACCACGCCCGCATCGAAGATCACCTGAGCTGACCGCGTCGGAGCCGGCTCCCTAGGAGCCGTCGGAGAGAAACGATTGTGCGTGACCCGCGGGCACCGCTTCGCGGCATACCCGCCGAGCACGATCACCTTGCCGCCAGTCGGGCGGTCGAACGAATCAGCTAAGACGGACTCCGTCACCAGAAACACTTCCCCTCTGAGACACATCGTCTGTGGGACGAAATCGGCACCCCCCACGCCGGGGAACATGCGCAGCCGGCGATAGCCGCAGTCATAACAGATGCCACCGACGCCACGTCCAGCCCAGACCGGCACCCCGGGCCAGCGCGCGAAGCGCGCCCGCCCGGCGCTAGCCGTCAGTAAACCGGCGAGAGGTCTATAAGAGTGAAGGGGCTCCGCCGGGCGCTTGCTTCGCTGCGCGTCCCGGCTCCGCCCCGTGGCGTTGTCCGGTTTGCTTCCTCGTTTCGTTTCTACGTTTTCGCCTCTACGTTCCGCTCTCCTCTTCGCTTCCGCGTTTCGTTTTGCCGCCTCGTCTCTGCGGTTCGTCTGCACGGTTCGCCTCCGCGTGACGCAACTACGCGTTTCGCTACACGACTCGACCCTCGCAACATGAATCGAATCCGCCGGCCCGCCGGCCGATCACACTCGGCATTCTCCGGCTCATATTCGTGGGTCCCGGCTCGGTTTCATCCGGCTCGCTTACTGTGTGCTCCGATTCCGGGTGGCCTTCCGGCGGGTGAGCGGTGGCTACTTTCCGTCTCTCACCGCTCATCGCCAAGGATCTTGCCTTCGGCACCGTGCTTGTTTTGGATGTGCCTGTCACTTCTCGAACCTGGTTCACGGCTTCGTCACCGAATGGCTCAGGCCCCGCCCCCGGGTTTCAGGCCTTCGGCACACAGGTCACCTTGGATGTGCAGCAACTGTCCGGAACCCCAGCGCGGTCACGTTACGGAACTCGTTTCGCCGCAGCGGCCCGCCACCACGCAGCGACATGTCCCAGCAGCAGCCGGAACATCCAACCCAGCCACAGTGCGCGAAGCGCCAGCCACCCTCGGCAAGCAAGAATTCGTCCACCAAGACAACCACTCGGGCAGTCTCTCCGTTCACTCGCAGCCGCACCTGACACGCGCCAGCCACCTACAGTCAGCAACCAGCCTGCCGGTCCCACGCGCCCCCGCGCATAATCCAGCAAAGGCCCGCTGCTGCCACCACGTCGACAACCCGCCACGACAGGGACACGACGTCAGCAGCAGGGCACCCAGACCGGCCACACGCGCCCTCCGCGCAGGAGGACCGAACCGAAATTCCGACACCCCACAGCAGCAGCAAACTCGTCCCAGCAGCAGGTGGAGGAATCAGGGAGGGAGTGGGCCCGGGCGGGGGCGGGGTTTCCATCGGGATTTCGCGCATTCGGGCGCACCCGGAAAAGCCGAAAAATTACACAGAGTCACCAATATTGTGACGGGGCACGCGACGGTGGTGCGTCACGGATACTGAGGCGGCAGCCACTGGCTCATGTGCACCACTTCACCGGCACCCCCGGACTGTTTCCCCAGAAAAATCCTCGATCTCTGCGCATGGTCCATGGCATGGGACGAAGAATCGAGCTCGATCACTGGCGCTTCACCCGGGCGGGGAAATCCATGCCCGAACCACGAGCTGTCACCGCGAGAATGCAGTCGTTCGCCTCCGACTCGGCGACGCTCAAATCGGTCACCTTGCTCACGGTCGGCTCCCCCGCCGGCGTGACCGGATACCTTTCCGCCGAGAAGAGCCAGTCGGCCGATTCCGCCGCACTCAACCTTGCACAAGCAGTGTCCGCCAGAGCTGAGAAGGTCAAGACCCTCCCCGATCTGTCCAACACAAACAAGGTCGCGGTCATGCGATTTAACTCCCACTCGGCTACCGACCGAGCCACCCAGTACGACGCTGACCCGAGTGAGGTCGCACGCCGCGTCGCCGCCACACTTCGGTCAGGCGCCGATGACGACTCCCCGTCTTGGATTGCCATCTCGATCAGGCAAGCCAACAACACGGAAAAGAAGCGCGTACGCCGTTGGTACGAGCATCGACTCGCGACTGTTCTCCCCACCCATCACGTCATGGATGGACAGGCAGTGTCGATCAGTGTGACAGCCGGAGGGGATGACGCCGAGCAGGTTCGGCGCCGCATTCGAGCGCTGGCCACGTCGCTCCCCGGTTTCGATCTGGCGATCAGTCCGCGGGTGCTCAACCCGTGGATCGCCGGCGTCTACCCACTCATCGCCGGAGCCGGCGCAGTCACCGCACTGCACCTCCTCGACAAGCCGATCGTGTGGCGTATCGCCGCCGGAGTGGCAGCAGCACTCCTCTCGGCTGCGATCTTCGTCGGCAAGATCCGATCCGCCGATCGACGCGTTATCGACGATGCCCGAGCTGCGATATTCGCGCGGCCGCCGCGGCGGATCCTCCCGCCCCGCAAACCCAAGGCGAAGAAATTCATCGGTGAGCGCGTCAAAGAGGCAACCGCGGGCGATTACCCTCTACCGGCCGATGTCTTCATGGTCGGACCCGGCATGCTCGCCGGCGTCATCGCCCCGCACGCCGGAGCTGCATCCGGCTCATCGGTCACTGAACTCAAGTCCGCACCGGCCGCGCTGATCCAACCCGGAATCGGTCCGTTCATCGGTTTCGCGGGCGACGACAACACGAAGGTGTACCTCTCGGCTACTGACGCCGCCACAGGACTGGCTGCCATTGGCCGACCAGGTTCCGGCAAGTCGGTGCTGATCCACAACATGTTCGCGTGGAACTGCCTGGAACGGATCGATCCACAAGGCATCGCCGGATTCCCCGGGAGGAGCAATACCCTGATCGCCTTCGAGTCGAAAGGCGAAGGCGCCCGGGTCTACCGCAACTGGGCCGATCACATCGGGGACGCATCGATCCTGATCGAGATCGCCGACCCGACGTCCCCTGCCATCGACGTGTTCGACGTTCCCGGCACCCTGCAAGAGCGCGTCCGGTTGTTCACCAACATGCTCGTGTACTCGTTCGCAGACGGCTCCATCCAAGGCCAGTCGTATGAAGCACTGGAGATCGCCATCACCGGGGCGCTCGTCGTCACCGACAACATCGCTAGCAAGTCGGGGCAACCCATCGGCGCCTCACCGATCGTCTATGCCTACACACTGCTCGGCGGCAAAGGCGATGCCGCCGGCAAGGAACTGGCGACCGCCATCGGAAAGGCCGCCGCTGACGCCGCGAAAGCCGAGCTTCCGATGTCCGAGGACCTGACACACGCGAAAGATCAGGTGCTGAAGATCTACAACTCGTCCATCACCGAGAACTCGCGCCGCTCCTTCGTGCAGGCCGCCCGCAACAAGATCTCCGAGCTGGTCGCCGCCGAGTCATGGTGGTCGCCGGATCGGGAGAAGATTTCGTGGCGAGACATCATCTCGGGGCATCTGTCGGTCATCATCAACACCGGACCGTCGATGTCCGGGCATCGCATGGACGAGCGACTGTCGAACTACATGACCTCGATCCTGACGTACGCGATGGTGCAGTCGATCAAGGACAATTGCATCGGCTGGCAGGAAACGGGTCGGTCGGTGTCGATCTTCTCCGACGAACTCTCACAGATGGCCGGCTCGTCGGCCGAGATCATGACGTGGCTGCACGACCAAGGGCGCGCCTACGGCGTGCGTCCGTACCTGGCGACCCAGCGAATCCAGCAGCTGCCGATTGCTCTCCGCGACTCACTCATCGACTACTCAACCGTCCTGTGGTTCGCCCAGTCGAACGCGGACGCCGCCCAGACGGCAGCCAGCGATCTGTCCGCTGACGGCTCCGACTGGTCGGTTTCCGACATCACCGGACTCGACCCGTACGTCGCCGCGGTGCGCACCTACGTCAACCAGTCGAGACAGCCGGCGGTGCCGGTCAGGCTCGCCTTCTTCGACAAGAACATGGGAGCGTTCGCCGGAGAGCAGGGCTACGAGATCTCCGGAGCGCGATGACGTGACGGCAACGATCCATGACCAACGCCAACTCGACGGACCGGAGGCGAACAAGTTCAGTTCGAAATCGTCCCGCTGCCCGATTGAAGGATTCACCGCCGCCGACCGAGCCGACCCGTACTGGGGCAACATGTGGGCAACCGGCGCACACGCCTCATGGGCCAGCCTTCGGTTCGTCCAGCAGGAGATGCGTCGCGGTGCCAAGCTGCCCAAGTCGATGCGTCCGGACGTCACTCCCGACGAGGCACTGGCGAGGCTGATCGACCGCGGGGCCACCGCCACGAAACGCAGGTACCACTCCAAGCGCCGGCAGGACCGACTATCAGCGTTGGCCGCCATCGGCATGTGGCGGACCATCACCGCCGAGCAGCTCGTTGCGATCACCGGATCGACCTACGGCGGCAACGACAACACCTTGCTCGACTTGCTCGGTGCAGGATTGATCGAGATCGGCGAGTTTCACAAGAACTTCACGTCGATGGGAAAGCAACATCGGCGCATCTACCGCCCGGCTGAGTCGAAAATGTTCGAAAGCCTCGCCGACGAGGTCGGGTACAGCGAATGGATGTCGATCACCGCCGGCATGCCGTGGACGAAAGGACCGCCGCACACGCGGCACAACCTCCTGGCCACCGAACTGGCGCTGCGACTGGCCGAATACTGCGATGTCTCAATGACGTTCGGCGAGTCGCTGTCCGGACTCGACCTCCTTTCGACGAACACGATCGATCCGGATGTGTTCGCCAAGGCTGATGCGACCATCATCCGACCGGATGGTCATCGCATCGCCATCGAGATCACGTCATCGACCGGGCCGAGCTTCACAGGAAAAGTCGAACGCTGGGCCAAAACCCTGCGACGCACCAATCCGCGAAAAGTGGGGCTGTCGGTTTTGTTCGTCGACGCTTCACCACCAGACGCGACCGCGAAACACCGGTCCGACAATTGGGCCCGAATCCGCTCGACGGTCGCGAAAGCCGCCACTTCTGAGATGGACTACATCTTCGAAGAAGTGCCGGAGCGGATGGCTGTCACCCGGTGGGAGTGGATGTTCCCGTCGTACGGCACCTTTGCTCACGCCATGACCACTCTGCGGGCGCAGCGGCCGACCCGAAGCGATGGCGACGAAATCTGGGAGACGGTGGACCTCATCGGCGACAACGGGATCCCGTTCACTCCGGATGATCCAGAGGCGGCCGGCGCGGTGATCGCCAGCGCGCAGAACCTGTGGGGCACGCCGGCATGGCTGCGACCCAACCCGACGGTCGACCTATCCGCCGAGATGCTGAAGAACCACTACGGCATCGAGGTCGAGAACCTGAAGAAACCCACGGAGTCGGAATACCGGTCCGCTCGCAAAGAAGCGGCGGGCGAGATAGAAGACGACTGGCTCTCAGGGCAACCAGACGGCGATGACGACGACTGGCTTTCATGACAGGCGACCGGTGAGCGCATGTTCTCCAGCGAAACATCTTCAGACCGTGCGAAAGGGACCTACCCCATGCCGAAAGACGAACCGAGCCGGACCTCCAGGCTCGACAAACGGGAGCAGGCCGAAGCCGATGTCTCCGAGTGGATGAACAACAAAGGCCCCTACGTGCTGGGCACGGTGCTATTCCTGATCATCGCGTTCTTCATCGTCTCGATGTTCATCTGAGGCGCACTGCAGTGACGACAACCGAGCCAAAGAGCACCACGATCCCGTTTCGCGTCGGCGGCCAAGCGGCACCGGACATCCTTGTCGCCGACATTCGAATCGCCGCTGAGCATCGCGACTGCGGGATGGAGCGGCCAGAAATGTTCGACGCGATCTCCACCCAGCTGTCGAAGAACCCCGACTGTTTCGGGGCATCGCCAGGCAACCGAGGCATCATGGCAGTGTTCAAACGCGACACCCATATCGGCGACATCTTCGATGCCATCTCCAGGTCCGCGACGAAAGCTCGACTGAGCCCGGTCGAGTCGGCGTTCCAATCCATCGGCGTCGAGCTGGCGGTCATTGTCATCACCGACCGTCGCATCATCGACACGATCTTTCCTCAGGCTCACATGATCGTGGCGTTGCGTCGATTTCTGACCCGCTGACCCGGGGAACCTCTGCGCATGTTCCCGGGCATGGGACATGTGAAGACGCAAGGGCGAATCATCGGAACCGCGGGCGGGTCACTCGTCGGAGCCGGCTCCACCTGGGCGGCCAGCGAGACGGTCGCCGAGACGGGCCGCCGCGGTGAAATCAAGACCGGTGAGTTGCTCGCGCCGACGGTGTTCACGCACGGGTGGACGATCCTGCATGATCTGAAGATCCCGATCCCCGGCATCATCGCGAACATCGACCACGTCGTCGTCGCCGGCAACCAAGTCGTCCCCATCGACACGAAGGTGTGGAAGCCGGGCTTCTACTGGACCGCGTTCGGAAACACGTTCCGGTCCGGTCTGTCCCGCTTCAAGTACGCCGACACCAAGACCTTCAAAATGGCCTACGAATCGCTGCCCAGATTCCTGCGCCAGCACGGCTGCAGCTCCTTCGTTCGGATTCCACTGGTAGCAGTGTGGTCGTCGTCCGAGTCGAGGAAACCGAACCTCACGTTCTTGAGGGTGGACACTGCCAGAGCAATCCCGGCCGAGAGACTGGAACGTCGGCTTCGGCGTCTACTTCCGAACCAAGCCGCCGACCCACAGATCGTCGCGGCGCTGTCGAATCTGGTGGCGGCCAACCAGAAGGGCTCAGTAGTGCCGAGGCAGCGCACCTCCTCCGGGCTCGACGATGACCCGTTCCGACAGCGATACGCCGCCACACCGGCCACCAGCTTGCATGATGGATGGGATCTGTAATGACGGCCGCATCCAGGCAGCAACAGCAGTCCCTCGGCTCGATCTTCATCGTCGCCGGTGTCGCGGGTGCCGGGCTCGCCGCTTACTTCCGCTACCCGTCCGTCCCGATCGTCTGGCTCGGATTCCTGATTGCCGCATGGATGGAACCGCCGGCGATCCTCACCGGCAAGAAGAACGGATCCGGATTCCCCACTCCTGCGCACCCAGGAGAAGACAAGATCCTGCGCCGCTCCCGCTTCTACGGTCATCTGAAGTTCCGACTGCTACTGCCCAACACATCGTGGCTGCCCGGCTGGCCGGTCTTGACCGCATGGCTATTCGCGGCCGCCGCGGCCGCCGCAGCATGGTTCATTCCGGTCTCCGGCGACATCGACTACTCGCGGCACATCAACGCCGCGTTCACGTTCGTGACTATCGCAACAGTCACGGCGGCAAGGCGAGCCAACATGCCCGATGGGCCCGGATGTCCGGGAACTCGCATCTCGACTTTCGGAAAGCTCACCGAGTCGCCGCGCGGGACTCTCGCGCTGGCCGGAGCAGTCGTGTTCGGAGCAGCCGGCGCCGCGGCTCTGATCATCTACGCACCGGAGGCCGGAGGCTGGGCTATTCGGCAACGCATTTTCGCAGCGGCATGCGTCGGGGTGGTGACTGCCGCACTCACGGTCGCCGTCCCATGGAAGAACGCTGCCTTGGCTCACTGGCGCATGGTGTGTCAGCACCACAAGCTCTGGGAGCCCAAATGGGTCGGCATCAAGATGGACCCGGCGCCGCAGCTCACGGACCACTACGAGGTCGGCCCAGCGATCGTCGACGAGTTCGATGCACCGCCGCATCTCGGGTCGATGGCGTTCCTGCCTCTGGCCGTCAAGATCACCCCAGCACTCGGCGCCGGCTACCGTGTCGCCATCCTCGAAGTTCCTTCGACAGATACGAAGGGCAACCCGCATCCGGGTACCGTCCACCCGATCAAGTTCAAGGTGGTTGCCTGGCCGACCGGCGAGGTTCCGGACCTGGCGTCGTCGAACACCAGCCAAGAGGTCGCCGAGCTTTACGCACAGTCGGCATTCACCTGGACGAACGAGTCCCTCGGCTACGGGCGCCCAGTGCAGATGTCGGTGCAGCGCCTATCCCAAGAGTCCGCGGTGATTGCCGCCTCCGAGCCGCTCGCAAGCGCTGAACCTGAAGATGTGTCGAACGATGGTCAACCGCGCATCGGAGTCGAGCCGGAGGCCCACGTTGATGCCTCAGCCGCGTGGGCATCAACGTGGGCGTTCCCAGCCGGACCAAGTCTGAAGGAGATCGTTCCGCTGCTGGAGCAGCTGTCCGCCAACTTCGGATGCGAGGTCCTCATCGATCACAAAGGCGACGCACTTTACTTCGGAGATCTCACCTCCGGGCGAACCGACTTCACTGACGGCGATGAAGTGCAACGCCGGATGCTGGAACTTCAGACCGACAACGAATGGATGGGCGTCTGGTCGAACGTTCTGAAACAGGATGCCAATCCCCCGGTCATCCAGCACAGCACGTTCAAATCAGTCGAATATCGGGACGCACGAGCCCGCGGTAATCCGACCACCGTAAAACGCGTCGGGTTCGTCACCTTGATGGGTATCGAGCCCGGCGAGTACAAGGGCCTGGAGAAGAAGATCGCCACCGCAAGAAACGCGTCCCCGTTCGTGGCGGTGCTCGGCTGGCCGGATCGAGGGCAGCCGAAGGGTACCCGCCACCCGCAGGCGTTCGCGATCGTGTGGACGGACGGGCCGGTGCCGCAAAATCCCGACCAGATCCCCGACTTCGACGCCGCCGAATGGATCCTGGCGGGACGCATAAACGAAGCGTTCGATGCTGCACGTCTAGCCCGCCCCGAGGTTTCCGCCACCCGAATTCTGACGACACCGCAGTCCCGCAAACACATCTGGGAGATCAACATCCGCCTGTATGGCGGTGTCACCCTGGCTGACGTGCGCGGAATGGCCGCCAAGATCAAACAAGAGCTCGGCGTTCCCTGGCTGCGTATCACACCCGCTGAAGGCGGCTGCGCCATTTTCGCCGGCGGACGTCCCGAAACTGTGTCGCTCACCAACCCGCGACGCGACGAGGTCCGGCTGACCAAGCTTGACTGGGATCAGGCGTTTATCGACTCGAAGATCACCGGAAACAACGGGCTCCTCCCTGAGCTCACAGCCATCGACCACCTGCCAAGAAACGAGAGTGTTTCAGTTCTCGACTTCAATCTGCCGCCTGGGCTCGACCTGACCAGGGTGAAGGCTGGCGTCACGAAACTCGGCGTGGCCACCGGAAACGACTTCGTCGACCCGCGAACTGGCGTCGGCGGAGCGTCCACGATCCGCCTTCTCGTCTCGGAGGAGAACCCGCTGCCAGCACGGGTGGGCTTCGACTTCGACACCGCCGCCGAGGTGGCGATGGATGGCAAGATCGCGTTCGCAACTGGGATCGAGGGTGAACCGATCCTGTTCGACTCGACCGAATCCCCGCATGCGCTGTTGGCAGGCGTGACCGGATCAGGCAAATCGGTGCTCGCCCAGAACTTCCTGTTCGCAGCCGCTTTGATGGGCGCCGACATCTACGTGATCGACCCGATCAAGGGAGGGGCTGACTTCAAGTTCGTCGAGCCGTACGCCAAGGCGTTCGCATCCACTCCTGCTGAGGCCTCCGCGGTGATGAAGGCTGTCTATGCCGAGGTGGTGCGTCGGAAGAATGCGAACGCTAACGCCGGCGTCGGCTCGTACCTCGATCTGCCCGAGCCTCCGAAGCCGATCATCGTATTGATCGACGAGTTCACCTCACTGATGGGGCAGTCGCCGGTGCCAAAGCCCACGGATGATCCGGAAATGGATCTGGAGCGCGAGGAGATCATCGCCGACAACCTAGCAAGGCAGAACGTTGGCACGTTCTCCGGAAAACTCGCCCGTGAAGCACGATCAGCTGGTGTCACTCTGCTTCTCGGCACTCAGAAGCTCACCGCAAAAATGCTCGACACCATTCCTGGCGCCGGCGACCTCAAGGTGAACCTCGCCCGGGTATTGCTCGGCAAAGCGTCGTACGGCGACCGGGCGTCAGCTCTGCGGGCATTCGATGATGCGCCGATGCTGGAGGGAGACATCCCCAAGGGCCGCGGGTTGTGGGAGCCACTGACTTCGTCTGCCATGATCATGCAGACATGGTTCGCGCCGCAGCAGGAGTTGTCGACGAACCTGCGCTCCCGCATCGAACCCCTGGCGCAGGTAGACAAGACCGACTTGGCTCCGTATCTGCCCAAGCCAGTGGATCGGCAGGACGTTCCCGGGGCGATCATTGAACCTGTCGTCGAAAGGCACTCGGCGAGGAAGCCGAAGTTCGATCTCGATGACTTCGAGGAGGCTGATCCCGGCGAACTTGATCTGTCTTTCGATCTCGACGGCACCGACGGCGAGCTCGAAGTACAGGACGTCACCCATGTCGACTACATGCCGGACCCGGATTTGGTCGACTCCGTGATCGTCCTGGATCTGGATGGAACCATCTCGCCGCTCGCCGGCAAGAATGCGAACTGGCCGTCGTGGCAGGTCATAGGCGGAGACGCCGGCGAATCGGCAATCGTCTCGCCGGAGATGCTCTCGGCACTGTGCTCGCTCGGCGCCCCGATGGTGTGGCTTACCAACAGGCGCGGGGAAGCAAATGAGACGCTTGAAGACCTGGTGCCCCACATGAAGGTGCTCGGCTATACCGGCGAGGACTCCGGCTGGTGGAAGATCGACTCGTTGGTCAACTTCGTGGACGCCAACCCGCAGATCCAGCGGGTCATCTGGGCCGACGACGAAGCAACCGAGCCCATGCCGGGCACGGACGGAACGTTCAAGGATTACGTGGTCGCGGAACTCGACAAGCGCGGCGTGACGGTGCTGGTTATCGACACCGATCCCGACGTAGGTCTCCTCCCTGCAGACCTGAATGAGATCGCGGAGACTCTCGCCGGCGACGTCGCTGAGGAAAAGACCGACATTCAACCGGCACGCGTCGAGCACTCCCAGCCGGAAAAGGAGCTGGTCAAGGCGCAAGCAAGAGGCTCGGTCGGCTCCGTCTCGGACGATCCGTTCGCCGTTCCGCCTCCCGCACCGCGGTGGCGTCGCACGGTAGTCGACGACGATGACGATCCGTTCGCCTGACACATCCGGGCAGCGCCCACAACGGTGGTGACGTCCGGCGGCGCACCTTCCTGGCGGTTCCACTGACCAGATGTTGAGCGCGAACCCACCGTGCGGGTCGGATCGCGCCAGGAGTGCCTTCCCCCAAAGGGGCGTTGGGCTAGCCGAACGTCACCACCGTCTACCAGACCCGCCCGTGAGCGCAGCTGATGTAGCTCGCCCGCCGCGGAAGTTGCCGTCGGCGCGCAGATTCGCGAGCCGATCTGATGACGTTCAGAACGCCTGTTACCGCCAAGATTGCGACGCCACTGATCGTGGCGAGGCATACGGCGATCAACGCGACATAGACGACCGTCTGCCACGCGTTCATTCCGACCACTCCATCGACTCGGCAATGGCGGCGCTCCGCTCGTCGCGCCGAGTGCGCTGCCGACGCGCCCCTGCCGCGTGAGGCCCGGCGGCGCTGCTGCGCCGAAGGAGCGCAACGGCGTCCGCCCGCTCCTTGTTCGAGCCGGTCGAAGGCGTCGTCTTCGCGTTCATGACCCATCCATGCGCGGCCCGGGCCCGGCACCCCCGATTTCGTCATCTCAAGTCTGCGCATGGTGTTTTGGTGAGGGCTGTGGTCTCTCGGCGGTCGCTGCCGGCGTTGGGTTCGTGCGGGGCTGTTAGTTGATGGAGGTTGCGGAAAAGCATGCGTAGATCATTTGTGGGCGGGCTGTTGCTTGCCGGGATGACGGTGTCGACGATCGGTCTGGCCGGGACGGCGATGGCTGCTGACCCGCCGGCGCCCAGTGAGGGTGCGGGCACGGTCACGGTCGTGGTGGATTCGTCGATCCAGCTGTCGATGACGGATTCGGCGATCAGTCTGCAGGGCCTGGCCGGCGCTACCGGGGTGACGGCCACGGACAACCAGATGGCCATGAACGTCAAGACCAACAACATCACCGGCTACGCCGTCACCGTCAAGGCCGACCAGGCAGACCTGCTGCCCGGTGACACCACGGCGAACACGGACAAGATCCCGGTGTCGAACATTCGGGTCACCAACAACGACGACGCGGCCAAGGCGGCCCTGTCGGACACGGCCGCGGCACCGGTCGCCTCGAAGGACTCCCGCTCGATCGAAGCCGGCGATGCGATCACCGCCACCTTCGACGGCGACATCCCCTTCGTCAACTCCGACACCTACACCGGCACCATCACCTTCACCGCCACGGCGAAGTAGGCCCACGTCCCCGGGCGGGCAGCACACCGACACCCCCACAGGTCCGCTGCCCGCCCGGCCCGGTAGGTAATCCGGCATTACGGCGACATCACAACGGAGACTGAGCCTTGACACCACACCTGACCCGGCGAATCACCGCCGCACTCACCACCGCCGCACTCGCGGTCGGCCTCACCGTCACAGCGGCGCCAGCGGCATCCGCCGAGGATGTTCCTGCCGTCACCATCACACCGCTGAGGAGCGCTGCAGCCGGCACCGGTCCATACTCGGCCGCGTTTTCCCCGGACGGAAAGTTCCTGGCCACCGCCGACAGAGACAGCAAGACTGTCTCAGTTTTCACGGTCAACCAAGTCACCGGCGAGCCGTCCGGGCGGGTCACAGCGGCCACCGGCACCGGCCCGCGGTCGGCCGCGTTTTCCCCGGACGGAAAGTTCCTGGCCACCGCCGACTACGACAGCAACGCGGTCTCAGTTTTCACGGTTGACAAGGCCACCGGCCAGCCGTCCGGGCGGGTCACAGCGGCCACCGGCACCGGCCCGGAGACGGTCGCATGGTCCCCGGACGGAAAGTTCCTGGTCACCGCCGACTACGACAGCAACGCGGTCTCAGTTTTCACGGTCAACCAAGTCACCGGCGAGCCGTCCGGGCGGGTCACAGCGGCCACCGGCACCGGCCCGCGGTCGGCCGCGTTTTCCCCGGACGGTCGGTTCCTGGCCACCGCCGACAACGGCAACAACGTTGTCTCCGTGTTCACAGTTGACCAGGCCACCGGCCAGCCGTCCGGGCGCCTCACCGCGTCTAGCGGCATAAACCCACGGTCAGTAGCCTGGTCCCCGGACGGGCAGCACCTGGCCACCGCCGACTACAACAGCAACGTTGTCTCCGTGTTCACGGTCGACCCGGTCACCGGCCAGCCGTCCGGGCGCGTCGCCGCAGCCACCGACCGCTATCCAAACTCGGTCGCCTGGTCCCCGGACGGGAAGTTCCTCGCAACCGCCAACTACCAAAGCAGCGTGATCTCCGTGTTCACGGTCGACCATGCCACCGGCCAGCCGGGTGGGCGTGTCGCTGCAGCCACCGGCGCCAAGCCGTACTCGGTCGCATGGTCCCCCGACGGCCGGCACCTGGCCACCGCCGACTACGGCAGCAACGCGGTCTCGCTGTTCTCTGTCGCGCCCTACATTGCGCCCCTGACAGCCGAAAGCGGCGGCTCGATCTCCGTGGCCGTGGACTCGATGCTGTCGCTCACCATGGCCGACTCCGACGTTGCTCTCTCGGGGGTTACAGGAGCTGCCGACACATCCGAGCCGGACTCGCAGATGGCGTACGTGGTAACCACCAACAACACCGCCGGCTACTCGGTTGAGATCACCGCCGACCAGGAGAGCCTCACCGGAGCGACCCCGTCCAACACGGACGTCATCCCGGTCTCGGCGATCACCGCCAGCCAGGACAGTACCGGCAAGCTCTCGGCAGCGACCCCGGTGCAGCTGCACAATCAGGACAAACGCTCAATCGAGGCTGGCGACCAGTTCGTCGTCGGTTTCACCGCCGACATCCCGTTCGTCAACGCCGACACCTACACGGGAACGGTCACCCTGACCGCCACGGCGAAGTAACTTGGCGCCGGATCGAACCCTTACACAGACAGGTAGGAAGCAGCCGCTTTGAGAATCTTTAAGACCAACAAAAAGACAGCCTCCGCTCTCGCCATTACAGCCATGACTCTTGGTTTATCCGTGATGCTGGCCCCGACTGCATCTGCGGAATCCGATCCTGGGTCCGGTCTGATCTACACCATTGCCAGCAACCAGGTGACAATCACCGGTCGTACAGCCGGCAATACAAACACCGATATTGCTATCCCGTCCGCGATCGCCGGATACCCGGTCACCAAGATTGGGATTGGCGCGTTCGAGAACAACCAGCTGACTTCGGTCACGATCCCGAACTCGGTAAAGATAATCGATGATAGAGCGTTCTGGGATAACCAGCTGACTTCGGTCACGATCCCGAACTCGGTCTTTTCACTCGGCGTCAGCGCATTCGCATCCAACCAGCTGACTTCGGTCACGATCCCGAACTCGATCACCAAGATTGGAACCTACGCGCTAAAGGACAACCAGCTGACTTCGGTCACGATCCCGAACTCGGTCATCACGATTGGAACCGGTGCGCTAAAAAACAACCGGCTTACTTCGGTTACCATCCCAGGTTCGGTGACATCTATCGGTAATGAATCGTTCCAGAGCAACCAGCTGACTTCGGTCACGATCCCAGACTCGGTCACCACGATCGGGAGCTCCGCGTTCGCAGGAAATCACCTGACCTCTGTCCTATTCAATGGCCCACTACCAATCACCTACGCGTTCATATTTCAGCAAACGATTCCGGCGTTCACCGGTTGGTTCACGGACCCCGAACTGTCCGCACCATGGGACAATACGGTTCCGTCGGCAATGACGATCTACTCGAACGCTTACGTTCCACTGATTCCACCAGCCGCTGACTCCGGCACCGCCACGGTGATTGTGGATTCGTCGCTTTCGCTCACCATGACCGATGACACCGTGCACCTAAACGGTCTCAGCGACGCAGATGGTGTAAACACTGATGACCCATCCATGGCTTATGCGGTGACCACAAACAACACTGCGGGCTACTCGGTTGCTGTCACCGCGGATCAAGAGAACCTCACCGGTGCAACCGCGGGCAACACTGACGTCATTCCGGTGTCGGCGATCACCGCCAGCCAGGACAGTACCGGCAAGCTTTCGGCCGCGATTCCGGTGCAGCTGCACAACCAGAACTCCCGCTCGGTGCAGACCGGTGACCAGTTCACCGTCGGCTTCACCGCCGACATCCCATTCGTCAACGCCGACACCTACACCGGCGCTGTCACCCTGACCGCCACGGCGAAGTAGCGCAGCCACAACCATCGAGGGCAGCCTAGGAAATCACCTCCGAGGCTGCCCTCGATGTCCTCGCGGCTTCTTCTTCGGGGGTGCCAGGCGTTGGCCACGCACTCCAGTCTGGAAGGGCTCTACCGGCTCTTCGCCGAGCGCGGGCAGTGCGCGGCTTGTGGAGACTTGGAGACCTTGAATGATCGTACGAAAACTCGCGTCACTGGTTCTGGCGACACTCGTGATGGTTGGGCTCGCCTCGCCGGCGCTGGCCGCAGGACCGCCCCAGGCAACGTGCACCGACCATGACGGGAATGTGACGACGAAGAACTGCTTCTCTGCGCTCGTATCACCGGCCAAGGGAATTCTGACGCCGGATGATCTGTCCGGCGGCAAGAAGACGGTGTTCACCGTGTGGGACAACGGCGACACCTCGTACACTATGGAGATCTTCGCCGTCGAGTTCACGCAGGACCGCGGCGGGCAGATGGTGCTGGCGGATCGGAACACCGCCGGCGACTCCGCCGGATGGGTAACGATCGAGCCGTCGACGATCTCACTGGACCCTGGTAAGTCCGCCGAGGTGTCCGTATCGGTTGACGCCCCGGAGTCCGCCCCGGCTGGCGATCACAACATTTCCATCGTCTTCCGGAAGGAAGCTACCGAGACACCTGGCGCTTTGAATGTCGCCCGCCAGATCGGTGCACAGCTTCTCGTTCAGGTTCCGGGCCCGGTGGTGCACGATGTTCGCTTCGCCCCGGTCGGCGGCGATCCGGTACCCACCGGCCAGGTCGTCAATGCAGGATTCCTCGGACTTTACCAGTCAGGTTCGACAAGCGACTTCACCGTCGACGTGGTCAACAAAGGCACGGTGCACGAGTCGTATGAGCAGCCAAACCTGGTGACCGGGACGATCGAAGGCTTCGGTGCTCCCGACGGTGCCACCTTGTCCATGCCGGCTTTCACAGTTCTCCGTGAGTCCACCCGAGAGATGACGGCCACCTGGAATGACGATGCCGTCCAGTCCGGCGCCGCGTCAGCCGCGCCTCCGGCGATCTGCTTCTGCAGCGCGACATTCACACTCCCTGACGGCAATGGCGGCTCTACCACGTTCGTCTCGTCTTTCGTGTTGTTCCCCATCTGGCAGACGATCGTCGGCCTCTTGGCGCTGGTTCTGATCATCTGGCTGTGGATCCACCGGCGTCGCAAGGCACGAAAGCTGCGCGCCGAGCTGTCCGACCTCAGGGCCAAGGTGAGCGAGACCTCCGCGCCTGATGATGTGCTGAAAGAGGAAACGCTCATCCCTTCACAAGGCGTTCGGTCAATGGATGACGCGCCAATGGACAAGGTTTAGGGGTAAGAGAGACCGGCGCGATCGACGCCAGATGCGGGCCTTAGACGTGTGATTGCACGCCTAGGGCCCGCATCTGGCGTCTCCTTATACCGGCACTGCGGCATTCCGAGTCTGCGCATGGTCTCGGGCGTAGGGGTTTGCTGCACGTCGTAAACCCCTCGCATCCGAGCTCGTGAGGGGTAGAGGGTTGTCCAAGCACACTGACGTTGACGCCAAGACTTGGTGGCGCAAGCCCATCACATTGATCTCCGTGATCTCCTTGGTTGCGGGCCTCGTTGTCGCTGGCGCAGTCACAGCATCGGCGGCAAGTGAGAGCGGCTGGACCAGGTGGCATCCGGGGTCTTATTCGTACCCGGTATCGAGCTCAATCACGATCGATGGATCCACTTACTCATTCGGTCCCAGTGAGAGCTCCAGCCAGTACGTCAGGGCAACCACAGGACGAACTATCACACTCAGTGCCACGAAATACGGCGTCGGTGGGCATAACGTCGAAGAAAGCGGGCAAGGCGGCTCATACAACTCATCTTGCACTTCATATTCGTGGCGACGGACAATTACGACCGTCGGTCCGGAACCGGTGTACGGCCAGGCGACCGGATATGCCTTCACTATCGGATACGGATCCTGGGGCTATTCATCGTCTGCTACAACAACTGGTTACGTCTTCGACATCACCGGCGGCGGACAGGTTGCTTATTCCCCACCAGTGGCCATGTATTTCTCCGGAACCGCCGGGTCCCGCACCGCGTACACGAGCAGCGGAAGGGCCAGTGTTTCATACACAGGCATGGAATGTGACAACGGTCTGACCTACTACTCAATGTCCCCATACGACATTGCCGTTCCATCCGGGTATCAACTAGTCAGCAGGTCCGGAAACAACTTCTACATTCGCAAGCAAAGCGACGTCCGGGTTCACCTGACCAACGGAACACCCGGCACCAACTACGGCAAGGGAATCCAGGGCGCAAAATTCACAGCTTCCTCCTCAGGTGGAAGTGCGAGTGGCTCAACGAACGCCAACGGTGATTTGACGCTCACCGTTCCCGCCGCCGCTGGATCGTCAGTAACGATCACCCAGACCAGCGAGGCGCCCACCTACGTTGATTCGCGTCTTAGCGAGAGCGACCCGAAGCCCAGCTTCACGGTGACGTCGGCAAACTTCGGTACCACGTCCCCCACTGCAACCTGGAACGCCTTGAACTACGAGCAGGGCAAGATTTCTATGCACAAGCTCGATTCTGAGACTGGAGAAGACCTAGCTGGAGCAACGTTTACCGTCACAAAGCAAGGTGGTACGGCTTCGCTGTACACCGGCTCTACGGACACTAACGGAAACCTGACAAGCACATATCTTGGCGATAGAACCCGGGTGGGCGACTTCGTCGACGTTACCGAGACCTACGCGCCCGAGGGATTCGAGACGATTGGGAAGTTCGCACTGCAGATCACCCGGGACGGGTTGGGCGCCGGTAAAGCGCAGCCGTCCGACCCACGAGTCCATGTCGACTCGATAATCGACGTCTACGACACTGTCACTAGGGACAACGTCCCGGGGACAACCGTGAAGGTTGACGTCACCAAGGTGAAAGATGGCCACACCGAACCCTTGTCTCACGGTGAGGTCGATACCACTACATTCTCCGGCGGCACTTACACCTCCGGTAGCACCGGGCGTGTAAGCATCGACGGAACAGCTTCAACCCCGGAGCTGGTCTACGGCGACAAGAACACCGTCACGATCGTGACCGTGCCATCCGGGTATGTGCAGCCGGCCACGCCGGTGTCGGCGACCGCAACACTCGGTATCGACGGCGACATCATGCTTGGCATTTCCCCGCAGCGAACGATTACGGCGAGCGTGACCGATAGTTTGACGGCCGACCCAGTGGCCGGGGCTGAGGTTACCGCGTGCTACACGCCGGCGTCGGGCCGCTCGCTCACAATCGCCGAGTTGGCCCAGGTCCTACCGTGTCCGTTTGATGGAGCGGAGTACCGGATCGGAGCGATCACCTCCGGTGAGAACGGAATTGCCGGGCCGACGAGCCCGATGCGTTTCGTTCAGATCGGCGACGTCATCACCGTTCGTCAGACAGGCACCGCAATTGGGCACGAACTCGACCTCGTAGACAAGGTCTTCACCGTCACACCCGAAGGAATCACCGGCGATTCGAACTGCACATCTGCAGGAATCGCCATCACGTGCTCGTTCAAGTCGCAGACCACCCCTGATCTCACGGTCCACAAAACTATCGAGCAGCCGCAAGCAGCTGGCGCAGACCAGGTGACCCCAGATGGCGCCATGTTCCATGTCGTCAATCTGGACCGTCGCGACGTCGAATTCGACACCGCTGGCACCAACATCGACGGCGTCGAGACGATTGCCATCCCGGGAAGCTACGTCGGCGACCGCATCATGATCACTGAAACGCAGGCGCCCTATGGCGGAGCAATCGACTTCAACCCAATCAACGCCAAGGTGATCGTCCACGACAACAAGCCGGTCGTCAGTGTCAACGGGGCCGACCCGTTCGTAGCCCAGCACGACAAGCTGTTGACTATCCCCACAAGCGCGAAAACTGCACAGGGGAAGTACGTGCCGATCAACGGCGGCTCCGTCACCGATACCGTGACCTACTCCGGCCTGATCCCGGGGCGCGAATACCAGATTGCCGGCACACTCATGACTCCGAAGGCGCTAGGCGACTTTGCCGATGCCAAGGCTGTTGTGACCGGCAACGATCCGACGTTCATCCCGGATTCAACTGGCGCAGGCACTGTCGAGGTAACCTTCGATGTCCCCGCGGCTCTCCGTGGCTCAGTTCTGGTTGCGTACGAAAGGCTATTCTTCGCCGACGACTCCGCGAAGACGCGACCACTGGTGACCCACGAAAGCATGATCGATCTTCAGCAGTCCGCATACTTCGCGACGATGACTGGCACCGTAGTCAACAACGACCCAGCCATGGGCAACATCATCATGCCCGGCGACGACGTCATTGTGACGGCGACGATCTGCGCTGCGCAGCCGGACGTCCCGCTGAAGATCGTCGTTGACGCAATTGCGACCGGGCCCGATGGAGTCAACTATCCGGTGACCGTCACGGGCTCGGAAGACTACACACCTGCCGACACCGAATGCCACCCGGTCGAAGTCAAGACACACGTTGGTGACGATCTCCTACCGGGAACGACGCTCGTGTTCGAGGAGGATCTTTTCCAGGTACCTGCTGGAGGCGAAGAAAACTGGACGCCAGGCAGCGGAGACATCCCTGTGGCCACTACCGCTAACGGTGGAAACGGCCATGGAACCGGAGATGATGGTTCGACCACGGATCCAGGTGACTGGACCGGCGGTGCCACTACGCCTCCCGGCGAAGTGACTGACAAGAACCAGACGTCCTACTACCCGCTCCTGAGCGCGACGCGGACCCAGGGACATTTGGCTACCGATCCCCAGTCCCCGGATGACGGGACACAGAACGTCGCCGAGATCAATGACCTCGTCGATACCGTCTCTTACGTCGCATTGCAGCCGAACCGTACTTATGAGCTGACAGCTGACTTGTATTTGTTCGACGGTAACGGGAACCGGTCGAGCGACTCGTCTGCCACGGCTAAGGCAACGTTCATCCCGGACGGAGTCAACGGCTCAACTCGGGTCATCTTCCCGAAGTCGGAACTCGACGAAATCCGCAAGACCGGTGAGTACGGCGTCGTGTACGAGTCACTCCATCTATCCAGCGACGATCAGACTCTGAAGGACGCCGAAACTGGCGCTCCGCAGGACTACGTCAGCACCTCCACCCGTGAGCTTTCCTTCCACCGCGACGCCGCCGATGAAGATCAGTGGGCGTGGATCCCGGCAATCGACACGAGCGCGTCGAACGCGATCGAGGACTTCGCAAAGACGGCTAACCCAGGCGGCACCGTCGTGGACACGGTGACCTTCTCCGGACTGAAGCCGGGGGTCGAGTACACCCTCAAGGGCAGCTTCCAGACCTTGAACGACAACTCGGATCAGCCAGGTCTGCTCGGTCCTTCCGGAGTTGAAGGCGAGACGACCTTCACCCCACAGTCCGAATCGGGCTCCGTGGATGTGCTGCTTACGATCCCGGACTTCGGAACACCGGAGCTGGCTGCCCTTCTCGGCCGCGGCATCGTCGCCTATGAGTACCTCTATGAAGGCGACCTACTGCTGGTGAGCCACACCGACGTTTCCAGCGAGGCGCAGACGGTCTATGTGCCGAACATGGAGACCGACACCCGGAACGACAATGTCCTCGATCAGGACGGCAACATGTCCAAGATCGTGTCGAACCCGGAGATCGCTGAGTCGATGCTCACCCGTCCGGGTGCGAACATCGTCGACGTCATCACGTATCAGATGCTCACGCCGGGAACCGAGTACGTGATCGCCGGCGAACTGAACATGCTCGGCGAAGACGGCACTGCCGCGCCGACTGGAATCAAGGCATCGCAGACGTTCACCGCGGCGCCGGCCGAGTCGGGGAAGCCGTACTCAAATGGCCAGGTTGAGGTCGAGTTCAAGCTCACGTCTGAGCAGTGGAACGTCATTTCCGGCAAGCAATTGGTCGCGTTCGAGGTCATCTCGCAGAAGGTCACAATCGACGTCGGCGACAGTAACCACAACGACCTAGAGAACCCGTCTGATATCGGCGCCACCGACCAGAACGGCGGCAAGACCGACGTCGGCCAACCGGGCCCCGATCCAGATCCCAGCGGTGCCACCGAGCAGAGCAGCCAGGAGGCGGACTCGGGCGAGACCGGAGTCGCAGATCCAGAAGCGGCAGCGCAGGACAACAACGGATCCGAAGGAGCAGGCGCGGCGGAGGAGGCTCAGAGCCAAACAGTCACAGGTGACGGCTCCAATACGCCGCAGACTGTGTCGGTCTATCGGATCATCGCAATCCACATCGATCCGGCCGACGAGCGCCAGATGGCCTACGCACCTTCTATCGTCACGTCCGCGTCGAACCTGAACGCCGAGCTGCAGAGCGTCGTGGTTCGCGGGGGCTCAGTGCTCGACACCGTCAGCTATGCGGGTGTGCAGCCGAACGTCATGTACGTGGCCGAAGGCGAGATATTCGCGGTCGGAGACGACGGAAACCTCATCGATACCGCTATCACCGGATCGACGCAGTTCGTGCCGGAGTCGGTCGCCGGGAGTATCGACGTTCACTTCGACGTGCCGAACGAGCTCGACGAGACGATCGTCGGACTCCGCTGGATCGTGCACGAAACGGTGCGGGCAGCGGGCGCCACCACCATCGCCGAGCACAAGGACAACTGGGATTTTGAGCAGTCCGTGTGGATGCCCGCGATCACAACGCGAGCCTTCAACCAGGACCTCGACTTCGAAAAGGTCGTTGGGCCCGGTCACGTGCTGTCCGACGAGATCTCTTACCGCGGGTTTCAGCCAGACGTCACCTATACGGTCACCGGCTCCGTCCAGGCGATCGGTGATGACGGTGAGCTCATTCCTACCGGTATAGAAAACCAGAAGACCTTCACGCCGCCTGACCTGAACGGCAAGACCGTGATTGATTTCGCGATCCCCGAGAATCTGGATCCGCAGCTGACCGGACGCAAGTGGGTAGTGTTCGAGACAGTCACACTCGCCGGCTACACGATCGCGGCTCATGAAAACCAGCAGGACGAAGAACAGCAGGTGTGGGCACCGTCGATCGCCACCGACGCGAACAACCAGTACGAGGCGCTATCTAAGCTGGTCCGTCCTGGCGACACCCTCGTTGACACGGTGACCTACGCCGGTCTGCAGCCGGGGTTGGAGTATTCGGTCTCCGGAGAGTTCATGGCTCCAGGTGACGGATGCGCCCCGGGCGCCGTGGTCGACGCGGACGGGAGCGATTCCAGCACGGACGAAGCTGATTCGGGTAACTGCGAATTCACCGAGACGGGAATCACGGGCATTTCGACGTTCGTCGCGGATGACACCAACGGCACTGCTCAAGTGGCCTTCTCCGTTCCCGATGCGCTCGACGAGAACCTCGTCGGAACATACTGGGTGGCATTCGAAACTCTCTCGATCTCTGACCGGCAGGTCGCCGGCACCTCCCCGACTGTCCCGGAATCGGGTGCTACAGCTTCTGGCGAAAGCCAGGGTTCGGGTGGCGCCGGCAGCGCTCTTGGCGAAGGTCCTGCCATTGCCGGCATCAACCCGAAGCCGCTTGCCGAGCACAAGGATCCGCGAGACGGCAACCAGACAGTCTGGTCACCATTCATCGAGACCAAAGCAGTCAACTCGAACGAGACGTTGGCGAAGCTGACCAGACCCGGAGATACGCTCACGGACACCGTTACCTACGCCGGTCTGCAACCAGGCGTGGAATACACGATCTCCGGTGAGTTCCAGACGCTCGACGAATCAGGCGCCGCCACACCGAATGGCGTGACCGGCACAACCACGTTCACCCCGGACCAGTCCTACGGTCAGGAACAGGTGACCTTCACGGTCCCTGAAAACCTCGCTGACGAGAATCTCGGCGTGAAGTGGGTAGCGTTCGAGACCGTATCGGTTGGCGATGCAACCGTCATCGAGCACAAGGACCCGGGCGACGAGAAGCAGATCGTCTTCTCGCCACGAATTGAGACTGAGGCAGTCAATGCCGCCAACACGCTGAACAAGCTGGTTCGTCCTGGCGACACCCTGGTTGACACCGTTACCTACGCCGGCGTGCAGCCGGACCAGGAATACCAGATCTCCGGGGAATTCCAGCTAGTCGATGAATCCGGCGCGACTACCGGCACCGGTGTGACGGGCACGGCGACATTCACAGCATCTGAGACGAACGGCACGCAGCAGGTGTCGTTCGCGGTCCCCGACACGCTCGGGCCGGACATCTCGGGACGCAAATGGGTGGCGTTCGAGACCGTCACAATCGGCGGCGTGGTGCTGGTCGAGCACAACGATCCGACGGATGAGAAGCAGACGGTCTACGTTCCGTCGATCACGACACATGCCGCAAACGCCGACCCGAGCCTGAAGAAGATCGTTCGGCCCGGCGACGACATCATCGACACGATCACCTACGCCGGGCTGCAGCCAGGAGTGTCTTACACAGTCTCCGGCGACCTGATTGCGGCTGAAGGCAGCTCCGGCCAAGGAGATTCAGTCGGAGCCCCGGGTAGCGTGACGTTCACTCCGGACACCACCGACGGATCAGTCGACGTCACGCTGCATGTGCCCAGCAACGTGAACCAGTGGTACCTCGGCTCTCGATGGGTTGCTTTCGAGTCCGTGTCCGTCGGTTCACAGATCGTTGTGGAGCACAAGGACTTGAATGACCCGGACCAGTCAGTGTTCTCTCCGGGGATCAAAACCTTCGCCTCGAACGCCGATCTGTCGCTCAGCAAGACGGCAGTTGCCGGTGGTTCGGTGACTGACACCGTCACCTACACAGGTCTGCAGTCTGGCGAGACGTACACGGCTTCCGGCACGATCATGGTGGTTGACGGGTCGTCGGTCAGACCGACGGGTATCACCGGCACGGCCACGTTCGTGGCGAGCTCGTCGTCCGGAACAGTAGATGTGCCTTTCCAGGTCGGCAGCGACATCAGCAAGTATGCCGGTCACCGGTGGGTCGTGTTCGAGACGGTCACCATGGGTAAGGCGGAGGTTGCCAAGCATCAGGATCCGAGCGACACCGACCAGACCCTATGGGCTCCGGCTATCTCGACCGAACTTCTCGGCGAATCCGGTGGTGGCAGTGCAGACCTCTCGGCCGGCGGTGCGACCCTCACTGACGTCATCACCTACGCAGGTCTGGAGCCGGGCAGGACGTACGCGGTTCGGGGGTCCCTGATGTCCAAGGAGTCCGGGACCGACACTGGTGTGGTTTCTAGCTCCACGTTCACGCCGTCTCAGCCGTCCGGGTCGACCGAAGTTTCGTTCCAGGTGCCTCAGTCGTTGTTCGATTCTGGCAGTCACGTAGTCGTCGCCTTCGAGGAGGTCGCCATGGTGTCGAATGACCGCATTGCGGTCGCGAGCCACAAGGACATCAACTCGACTCCGCAGAGCCTGCAGCTCAACTTCGGTCAAGGAGATTCGATCACTATTGAACAGCCGCCAACTGATGAGGTGGCTCCGCCGGTGGCCAAGGCGCCCGACTTCGGTGGAAGCGAGGGTTCTGGCGCGGCCAACTCCGGAGCTGTCGGGCACGACACCGCCGCCATCGACAATCCGACGGAGGCACAGGAGTCCGACACGACGATGAAGATCCTCATCTGGGTGTCGTCCGCGATGATGCTCCTCCTGGCGCTGCTCCTGCTGGTATTCCTGTTCAAGCGTCGCAAGCGCGAGGAAGAGGATGCGGATGCGATTCCATCGCAAGTTCTGGGGGGACCCTCCGTTCCGGATCTTCCGTAGTGCCATCGATGAGAGCGAAAGGATGACGCCTATAAGGGCATAGCGAACACCCCTTACACAGAACCGTGGGAGTAACTCGGAGACATTCGGGCAGCTCCCACGCTTCTGTCTTCGCATCGCAGGAGCCATGCGTGTCTACGGTGCGTAGCCTTTTGAACACAGTCCGTTAGGCTCACCTCGGGGGTGCCGCAAGGATGCCGCACATACGTCGTGTAGCTGCCGGCCACGAAGGTTGGGCAGGACCCGACGGATGACAGATCACGGAAGGATCGGCAACGGGGATGAAGACGATAACGAAAGTGGGAGCGGTGATCGCCGCCGCCGCGGTGTCGATGGGACTGTTCGTCACCAGCTCGTCCGCGGCAACGGGGCAGAATCGAATCGGCGCGTCAGACGCGTTCGCCACGTCCGCGCAAATCGCTCAAGCCTATGGGACTGCGAGCGCGGTGATCATCGCCAATGGAGACGCGGCCAAAGACGGGGCCGACGCGCTGGCTGCGAACTTTCTGGCCGGCGTGAAACACGCACCGATCATCCTCACTTCTGCCAAGAGCATCGGCTCTGCCCAGATCGCCGCAGTGAAGAAGGTCCTTGCCGGAGCGTCGCACCCGACGATATTCGTGATCGGGAAGTCCGACTCGGTCTCCGACGCGATCGTCAGCAAACTGCTGGGCGCCGTACCGGGTGCGAGGCAAACTCGGCTGGCAGGAAACAACCGCTACGAGACCGCAGCTGCGATCATCAAGGCTGCCGGAGTCCCGGCCGCGAAGATCGGCGTCTCCGGCAAGTCGCCGGTGTCCACCGCCATCCTCGCCTCCGGCCAGGTGAACGCCGACGCGCTCGCCGCCGGTCCGCTGTCCGCTGCGTGGGGCATCCCCGTGATCCTGACAATGGACTCCGGGCTTCCCGCGGCATCAGTCGCAGCGCTGAAGGCAGCCGGAATCAAGCATCTCATTGTGCTCGGAAAGACTGACCGTATCCCGGCCAAGATTCTTACCCAGGCTGCGAAGGTTGGCGCATCGACGTCGACGCGGATCGGCGGCAGCAACAGATTCGAAACGTCGGCTCTGATCTATCAGGCGGCGATGACATCGATGACGAACTCCGCCGGCGCGACCTATGGCGCTAAAGGCGCACAGGGGGTGTTTCTCGTCAACGGCATGAACGGCTTCGGTGAGGCACTTGCTGGCGGGCCACTTGCGGCGTTGACAGAGTCGGTGATGGTCACAACCAACGGAAAGGTCTTGGACGCCAAGGTCTCCGCATTCCTCGCCGGTATTTCGTCTGCGTCTGTGACCGCGCTCGGAGCTGCGGCGAAGGTCCCATCGTCGGTTTCTCAGGCTGCGGCAAGCGCGATGGGCGGCTCATGTGCCGTAAAGCAGCTCGCACAGTCTCGATTCTCACCCTCTGGGTACGTCACGGTTTGGACTGACGTCTACGACGCTCCATGTCTCGACGCCCGCGGCACGGCGCCGCAGAACGCGAAGATACTCTACACAATTGATCAGACCCCCATCACAGGGAAGGACGGATCTCTCCAATACGGTCTTTCAGATGTTCCGGCATGGGCTGTCACGGAAGCTAATGGTCGGCCAGACTACTACGCTTACGATCCGACAACGTCACGGCTTGTCGCGGAAGCACTCAATTCCTACCGGACAGCCCATGGAAAGGCGTCGCTGACCATTATCGATGGTGACTTCTTCGACCCGTCGCAGAGTACATCAGATTACTGGCAGGAGTACCGCTCGCCGTACGCTGAGGATGCCTCGGTCAACTCGTTCGGGGGAAGAACGGTTCGACTTGTGATCCAAGACTTCACATCGAATGATAGCGGCAACCAATCCATATTAAGTGATAGCTACTCCACAGTGCAATGTGGACACTGGTACCAGGTAAACGATACCGACATCGTTCATATCGCCGCCGATAACTTCGACGCGCCATCTTACGAGATCTATTCGGCCTGCCGGCTCAAGTAACCAGGACCAGTTGGCTCATATCAGCCGAAGTTGATAGCGCTCCCAACCGGGGCAGGATTCCTTACCACGGGAACCCTGCCCCGGTTTTGCGTTCAGCGCTGATATTACGCATCGGGGGTGCCAAGCCAATCCCCCGCACGGTTCTCAGGAGAGCCGCGCACTGCCACATACGAGTGGTCTGCGCATGGTCCGGAGTGCAGGGGTTTCCGTTGCAGGCTGCCCCCTGTTCTCCGTCGATACTTCTGGAGGAACCAGTGGGAACTGCCGACACATCGACAAGTCCGAACATGGGTGGACGACGTCAGCGATGGGTGTCGAAGAAGATGCTGGCTCTGGTGACTACGTTCGCGCTGGCTGCAGGGGTCGTCTCGCTTGCATCACCATGGTCGGGCGCATCCGGAAATGACGGCGGCGCCATCTCCTTCACGGTCACCCCGGATCCGTTGGTCGACGTCATGGTCGCAACCAGCTCCGCCGGCTTCGACTCTCAGAAGTTCGGTACTGACCTTAAGTCAGCACTCGCCGGCCGCGGCGTGAACACCGACAAGGTCGAGGTCACCACGACGAGCGCCGTCGCATCATCTACCGATCAGGCGAGCGCGGCAGACATTACGAGCAGCTGGGCTTCGATGATCGCGAATCCAGGTTTGGTTGCCGATAGTGGCGGCGGGGGCTGGAATACGACTCAGACAAGCGTGGTGTCCGACAATACGTACAACCAGGCACGGGCGTTCTTGAACACAAGCGCGTCGAAGACACAGAATGCGGATTTCAATTTCAACTGGGGAATCGATCCGGTGAACTACGGGTCATTCGCCCATGGTGAAGTTGGCTTCATCTTCGGCGCCAAGGACGCCAACAACTACTACGCGTACCTGATGGACAACCACAGCGGTTGCGGATTCATCAGGATCGATGGTGGTGAGGCGATCGTTAAGGTTACAAACGGATCACTCAGCATCGTTTCTCAGGCCACCGGCTTCCCCATGTATTACCCAGGCCAAAAAGAGACGATCTCAATCAATATTACTGGCAACAAGATCGCTGTGGCGCGAGTCAACCAGCAGGGCAAGGGAAACCGGACCCTCACATACACCGACCCTTCAACTCAGCAGATCGAGGGATCGTACGGCTTCTATGTCTACAGGCAGTACGGTGCCTACTTCGATTCGATCTCAGCGACGACGCAGGTGCGCCGAGACTTTAACGACATACTGCAAGAGCCGAAGTGGCGCGACAAGTCGCAGCGCTTCATGGTGAACGTGCAGAGTGATGCCGTCAAAGGCCTAGACACACCCAACGGCGCAGCCGAGGCCTCTACCCGTCTGATCACTGAGGATGTCAGCTACATCGGGATCGGTACAGAGTCGAACAAGGCTCAGGCCGATTCGTTGATAGCTCAGATCAACGGCAACGGCATGTTCACCTCCGCTTCGACATATCAGCAGCAGGTCTCCGAAACGGCGGACTACATCGCTGCGAAAATCCAGGCGCAGAACGGTGGCCCCGGGGATCAGTACGTGATTGCCGGCGGCTCCTATTCGGTGAATGTGTCACCGGAGAGCATGGCGACGGGGACGCAGACCGCGGACTTCCCGCAGGGGCGTTGGCGTGTTGACCATGACCAGGAGTTCTTCGAGAACGACTACGGTCAGTACTCCGAATCTGGACAGTACCGTCCAGACTTCCAGCTACCACTGGACAAGCCCGGCAAGTATGAGGTGTTCTTCGGTAACGGGCATCCGAATCCCCAGTTCATCTACGTGCACCGACTCCCGATCGCCCAGTTCAAGGCCGAGTTGAACAAGACCGGTGGCGTGAACACGCTGACCATGGTCGATGTGTCCTATGACCCCGATCGCGAGTCCGACGATGATCACGGGCTGGCCGAAAAGGAGTGGAAGTGGAAGGAGGCGGCCGATGCCGGATGGACCGAAGGGCAACCGCCTGCGACGCTCCCAAATGAAGGTACCTACACAATCCAGCTGCGAGTCAAAGACAAGCAGGGGGCTTGGTCAGAGCCGACATCGAAGTACGTGTCCACGGTCGCAGGATTGGTGACTGAGCCGGTCGCAGACTTCACGCTGCCGGTTACGGCCACCAAGTACGACACCGTCAGCATCGACGATCTGTCCTACGACCCGTCCGGGTCGACGATCACCGGCTCAGAGTGGAAGGTCTACAAAGCAGGTGCACTCGTCTACAAAGGCGCGGCTCCGCTGACCAACTTCAGCGGCACCAAGTATGGCGTCGGCGAGTACAAGGTTACGCTCCAGGCGACCAATGCCGGCGGCAAGACATCCAAGGAGTTCAGCAGATTCATCACAATCACCGAGGACGAGACACCCCCGGAGGCGACCGTCGATCCGGTGCGATCGGACGCGTCCTTCGAGAACGTCACGGTAACGGCCGAATTCACCGATCTGGGCGGATCCGGCTTCGACTCTCAGCGAGTCGCGATTACCTCCGCGGCGGATGCCCCGGCTAGCGATGATCCGGCCTGGAGCACCTGGAACTCGTCTACGACACGGATCGTCACTCTGGATCACAATGGGACCTTCTATGTGCATTTCGAGGCCAAAGACGGCGCAGGGAACCTGCTTCAGAAGACCACGGGAACGTACTCGCTGGACAAGCGCGGCAGAGTCTCGGTCGAAAAGACAGACGGTCGGACCGGACTTCCCGTCGCCGGGGCTTCTTTCGAGGCTAGAAAATCAGATGGCACGGTCGTCGCGGCGGGCGTCACCGATGAGAACGGTGAATGGCTGTCTGACTACCTCACTGGCGACGTGTTCGTTGGCGACGAAGTCACTCTCTACGAGACCCAGGCGCCCGTGGGATACATTCACTCAGAACCGCGCACCGTCACCGTCACGCGAGACGGTGACGCGGACCCTGCTGGTCCAATCGTCGATGCGCGGCAGGCGAACAACGTGTCGATGTCCGTCACCGACTCCATCACGGGAAATCCCGTTGCTGGGGTGACCTTCTCTGGTAGTGCGAACCCAATCGGAGAGTCGGGCCAGTTCAACGAAAGCGCGTCGCCATTCGCAGTCGACGGCGTTTCTGAATTCACCACAGGAGAAGACGGGACGTTCACAATTGACGGCGGAAAGTCTGATCCGAAGCTTGTCTATGGTGATCTGATCGAGTTGCGACAGATCAGCCAGCCAGAGGGGTACACATCCACTCGCGTGACGACGCCCTCTACAGGTTCAGTTCTTCCAGACGGTGAACTTTCCCTGTCAACGACAGTGTCGCCGAAGAGATCGGTCTCTCTCGATGTTCGCGATGCGTCTACAGGCGAGGCAGTGCCCCAGTCCGATTTCGCAGTTTGCTATGCGCCGTCGGGCCCTCCGATGAAGGGAGAGTCGCCTGAGATCGGTCCGTGCCCGGTAGTTACGACGCAGATCACGGTGCAAGAACCGCAACTCGACGACGCCGGTCAAATCATCTTCGATGACAACGGGATCCCTGTGACGGTCGATAAGGTCGTTTCCAATGATGCGCAGTTCCTGCTCGCTGGGCGAGGCGCCACTAATGCCAACGGCAGATTGACGGTCGGACCGATGGACTTCGTAGCCGCAGGCGACAGCATCATTGTCGTCAAGGACGGGGCAGACGACGGGTACGAGAAGCCGGCTGACACCCCGGTTATTCGTGTTGCCGATGGTGAGAACACTGACTCGTGCCAGGTCGGCGAATACCTTGGCTTCGAAACGGCGCCGTCGCTGTCGTCCGACGCTGATAGGTCGACTATCGACTGTGTCGTCTATCAGTACAAAATCCCAACCGCGGAGGTGTCGCTTTCTAATCCGGATGGCGGTTCGGTCGAAGGTGCCATCTACCGGATCACCGCAGCAAGTGGTGGTAGTTGGACGGCAACTACTGACAGTTCAGGACACGCCTCTGTGACAATGCCAGGCGTCAAGCCTGGCGAGAACACCACTGCTGTGCAACTGTCCCCACCCAGCGGCGCCGCCGCGGATGGTCGTGCTATTCATGCGACAGTTGGTGTGCTCGGAGCTGGACTCGCCGCGCAATTCAACATCTCGGTCGACAGTCTGGATATCACTACTGAAGCAAAAGTGGACGGCGGGAAGCTCGTGTACGAAGGCGGTGGCACCGTCGTAGACACCGTTGGCTACAGCGGTCTGATCCCCGGCATGGAGTACACGATCGAAGGATCACTCAACTACGTCACCGCAACCGGATACCAGCCAACGGGATTGACCAAGAAGGTCACATTCACGGCTCCCGGAGAACTACCTAAGGAGCCCGATAGCGGGACGGTGATGACCTTCGAACCCGTCTCGGGCAGTGCGAATGTCACGTTCGATGTCCCGAATTCGATGCGTGGGAACGCATTGGTCGTATTCGAGAAGCTCCATGCTGGCTCAGACACGACAGGCCCGACTATCGCTTACCACACCGACCACCGCGATTCTGCGCAGACCGTGTATTTCCCGGTGATTCGGTCCTCAGTTGCGAACCTCGACCAGGCGATGGGCAATTCTGCCCGATTGAACGACACCATTGTGGACACCATCTCGGTGTGCGCCATCCAGCCTGGCGCTGAATTCGAGCTACGAGCCACTTTGACCACATCCACTGGAAGAACCCTGCCTGCACTTCCCAACGACAGCGCGCCGGTGAGCAGCGACACCGTCGGCTGCACCGACATCGCCTTGAACCTCGACCTGGCCGGCCGGGCAAACCCGGGCGAGACCATTACGGTGTCCAACGCTCTCTACGCCAAGGGAGCCTCCACCGCGGTCGCCACGTCGGGCACCGAATCCAACCCGATGACGGTTTACATCCCGAAGATCTCGACCCTCTTGGCTGACGCGACGACCGGACTGCACACGGTGACTGCCGGCGGCAGCGTCTCGGACACCATCAGCTACGAAAACCTCCGCCCGAATGCCTCCTTCAAGGTGGTCGGCGAGTTGAAGGTGATCGGCGACGACGGGACGATGTCGAGCTCCGGCATCACGGTTACGAACACGTTCAACACTTCCAATCTCCGCAGCGGCACGTACGTTCTGAACTTCGGCCAGATGCCCGCGAGCCTCACCGGGAAGACAGTGGTCGCCTTCGAGAAGATCTACTTCAACTCCTCGGACAATCCGCTCGCCGAGCACACCGACGCGTCCGACCTCAGCCAGACGGTGTGGATCCCGTCGGTTTCGGCGACGGTGGGGAATGTGAAGCCGGATCTGGGCGCGACCGTGAACTTGAATGGCGTTATCAAGTCCGACGTGACGTACTCGTCGGTGGAGCCGGGCGGAAGCTACACGGCCCGCACCACGTTCTTCTACATGTCCGAAGGGAACTGGAAGGCGTCCGGGGTCGCGCTATCGAAGTCTTTCACCGCCAGTGTCTCCAGCGGTTCCCTGTCGATGCAGGTCGGCACACCGGACTCTGCGGAGATTCGAGCGCTCTCCGGAAAGAGACTGTTCGGACTGACCGAGATCCTCTCCGGTGAGACGATGGTCGCGGTCAGCGATGGGCGCACCGACTCAACTCAAGAACTCGACGTCCCGGGCATCTTCACGACCACCTCGAACGGCGACTCGGGCAAGAACGCTCTTGCCGGTGACACGGTTATCGACCTAGTGCACTACTCGAACCTCAACCCGGGCGTGGAGTACACGGTCACGCCGGAGATTCGACTTCTTGGATCGAACAGCTCATCCACTCTCTTGTCGGCGCCGCCGGCAGTAGCATTCACGCCGACTGCCGCATCGGGGACCGTAGAAATTCCACTCGTGCTGCCAGCTTCGACGTCGAACCTGATTGGCTCGACACTGGTAGTCCACGAGACGATCAGCCGCGGCGCGGATCTAATCATCTCCCACAAGGACGATGCGGATTCGGCCCAGTACATCTACCTGCCTGGTGTCTCCACCCAAATCAGCAATCAGAATTCCGCGCTCGGAAAGCTGCTGATCGCCGGAACGAAAGTTACCGATCGAGTCTTCTACCAAGGGCTGCAGACCGGTGTGGAGTACACCGCGTCGGGTGTTCTGGTGACCGTCAACGAGGACGGCACCACCACGGCGACACTGCTCCGCTCCCAGGTGCAGTTCACTCCGACGAAGAACTCCGGGTCTGTCGATGTCGTGTTCAATATCCCGAACGACTTCCGAGCCACCGGCGGGAAGCTGGTCGCCTTCGAGACGATCAAGCTGGGCGATCACGAAGTCGTCTCGCACAAAGACGCGACCGACGCGAACCAGACCGTTTTCTCACCGATCATCTCGACGACCGCTTCCAACAGCGACCCACGGTTGGGCAACACCGTTACGCGGGGAGGAGCGGTCACCGATACGGTGAGCTTCTTCGGTGTCCAGCCGGGCCTGACGTACCAGGTCGCCGGCAAGCTGATGACCGCTTCCGGACTGGCGACAGGAATCACCGCCACCGGCTCGTTCACCCCGGCTACGACTGACGGCGTGACCGCCGTGTCGTTCACTGTGCCGTCGAGCATCCCGGCAGATCTGGCCGGCACTACGTGGGTCGCCGTCGAAACTCTTACCACCTCCGGTGTTCTGATCGCCGAGCACAATGACCTCGCCGACGCTAACCAGACGGTCTACGTGCCGTCGGTCACCGGCGTCGCCGGGAATGCACAGACTGAACTGGGGCGCACCGTCATCGACGGTGGGTCTGTCACCGAGAACATCACCTACGCCGGCCTCAAGCCGAACACCGACTACACGGCTAACGTCACGTTTGCGACCACCGACGGGGTAGACACCGGCGTGGCGGCAGCGAAGACGTTCACAACGGACGTATCGGGCGCCGGGCAGCTGGCACTGGACATCGCCACGTCATCGATGGCCAGCGCAGCTCGCGGCAAGGTGTGGCAGTCGACCGAGACGATCACCGAAGGCGGCAACGTCGTGCTCGTCAACGTGAACGGCGACAACAAGCTCTACTGGCCGAATGTGACCACCGAAGCGAAGAACAAGGACATTGGTCTGGGCAAGATTGCCCGGCCGGGCGACACCATTGTGGACACGATCACCTACACGGGATTTGAGCCCGGGGTGGAGTACGTGGTCGATGGAGAGCTGATGGGCAAGACCTCGGCCGGTGACGCGACTGGCACATCGGTGGCCGCCGGTCACGCGACATTCACCACAACGAAGACGTCAGGCGCCGTGCAGGTCGAGTTCGTCGTTCCCGATTCCGGTACGAGCGAGAAGGGCATGCAGTTCGTCGCCTTCGAAAAGGTGACACGCTCCGATATCCAGGTTGCTGCACACGCGGATCTGTCGGATGCGAGGCAGACTGTGGTGGCGCCGGGCACAACGACAAACGCCGTGAACGCGGATCCGAAGCTGGCGAAGCTCGCCACTCCAGGCTCGGAGATCGTCGATTCGATCACTTACACACAGCTGCAGGTGGGGAAGCGATACGTCGCCTCCGGAGAGCTCTTCGCAGATATCGACGGGGTGATGACTCCAACCAGCATCACCGCCCAGACGACGTTCATCACGCGGGGCCCGGACGGCATCGTAAACGTCCGCTTCCGCATCCCGCGGGATCTCGACGCGAAGTTCACCGGCGTGAAGCTGGTGGCCTACGAAGACATCATTCTTGACGGCGCCGTCGTCGATGGGCACAAGGACCCGTCCGACACAGCGCAGACGGTTTACGTGCCGAATATCGAAGCGACCCCGTCGAACAAGGATAAGAACCTCGGGCGGAACGCGATCGCCGGCGGCACCGTCGTAGACACTATCGACTACGCGGGATTGCAGCCGGGTCTGACGTACGCGATTAACGGCGCGCTCACCACAATCGCCGGCGCTGCTACCGGGGTCGCGGCCACGATCGAGTTCACCCCGGACACATCCGCGGGAAGCGTTGATGTCGAGTATGTGCTCCCGAGCGATCTGAAGGCTTCCCTGACTGGAAAGCTGTGGAAGTCCGTCGAGCGCGTCACCTTGAACGGCGTTCTGATCGCGTCGAACAAGACCGCCTACACGGACGCGAAGACTGTCTTCGTTCCGAGCCTGGTGACTGCGGCAAGCAACGCGGAGAAGGCTCTGTCGAAGGTTGTGCTGCGCGACGGCGGGATTCTCGACACGGTCACCTACGCCGGCCTGCAGCCCGGCCTCGACTACCTGATAACCGGCAAGCTGATGGCTGACGGAGGCAACGGGCCCGTCACCGAGACCGGCATCTCCCTGCAGTCCACCCTTACCCCGAAGGAAAGCTCGGGCACCATCGACGTGCTGTTCGATATCCCGGCGGAGATCTCTACATCCTTGACCGGCAAGAGCTGGGTGGCCTTCGAAGAGCTGTCGATCAACGGAAGTACGGTCGTCGCTCACGCCGACAGCGCCGATCTCAAGCAGACGGTGTACATGCCGGCGATCACGTCCCGCGTGTTCAACACGGATGCGAACCTTGGCCAGCTCGCTGCCCGCGGCGGCACGATCACCGACGAGGTGCATTATTCAGGGCTTCAGCCTGGGATCTCGTACGTCGCCCAAGGGTCTCTTGAAGGGATCGACGAGAACGGCACCGCGCGCGCACTGGCGATCACCGGGTCGAAGAAGTTCACGGCCAAGGACGAGACGGGTGTCGTGTCGGTGACGATGACAATCCCGAAGGATGTTTACTCGGGCGACTTGGGCATGCGCTGGATCGCCTCCGAAAAGATCACTCTGTCGGACATCGTCATCGCCGCGCACACGGACATGATGGACAGCGACCAGAACCTGTTCGCCCCGAGCATCTCCGGCCAGGCAGGCAACGACAACGCCACCTACGGCAAGATCGTGCTGCCAGACAGCGCCGCGCGCGTGGACGTGTCTTACAAGGGCTTCCAGCCGGGTGCCACATACAAGGTGATCGCCGACCTGTGGAAGGTCACCGACACTGGCACCTCCCCCACCGGGCTCAGTACGGAGACTTCGTTCACCGCCTCGCATTCGACCGGCACCGAGCCGGTTTTGGTGGCCGTGCCGAAGGACCTGGATCCGCGACTGGCCGGCGCCCGCTGGTCGGCTCACATCAAAGTCATGGTTTCCGACGTTCTGATCGCCGAGATCGTTGATGACGTGCGCACCGACTTGTCGGTCTACGTTCCGTCGATCGCGACGAGCGCTACTAACGCGAACAAGAAGTTCCGCTCAGTGGTCGTTCCGGGCGGCAAACTGGTGGACACCATCTCGTTCGCCGGTTTGGAGCCGGGCCGCTCCTACCAGGTGCAAGGCGTGTTCGCCCCAGTCGAAGGCGCCGCCATCGCGAGCGGACGCATCACCGCGACGTCGGAGTTCACACCGAGATCACAGACGGGTTCGACGAACGTCGTCTTCGAGGTACCGGCCGATGCCGTCACTAAGGGTGGCAAGTGGGTGGCATCCGAAGTGATCTCGGTCGATGGCAAGGTCATCGCAGTTCACGATGACTCCAAAGACCTCGACCAGACCGTGTTCGCCCCGGAGTTCACCGTGGCAATCGGCAACTCGAACGAGGGCCTCGGGAAGGTTCTGCGCGCCGGCGACACGGTCGTCGAAACGATCACATACCGCGGCCTGGAGCCGGGAGTCGAGTACTCCGTGTCCGGACGTCTCGTCGATGGGGCAGGCCGGGCAAGGGGTCTGACGGCCGCGACGACGTTCACTCCGGGCTCGCACGATGGATCCGTGGCTGTGTCGTACGCCGTGCCGAAGGACTACCAGGCCAGCGGTCTGACACTGTCGTCGGTAGAGACAGTGTCGATGAACGGCGTCGCGATCAAGGCCACGGACTCAACGCCGGCTGGCGGGCGCGAGGTATTCGACCCGCAGCTGTCGTCCGGACTGCGGAACTCCGACGACAGCTTGTCGAACGTTGTCGTCTACGGCGGGAAGGTCACCGACACTGTTACCTACGCGGGTCTGCAGCCTGGCTTGGAGTACGAGGCCGCTGTCGAGCTTTTCGTCGATGGCAACAACGGCCGGCCGGTGTCCAGCGGGATCACGAAGAAAGCCACGTTCGTCCCGTCATCCACATCCGGGACCGTGAACGTCGATCTATCCGTGCCGCTCGACATTGATCCTGCTCTGGTGGGCCGCACCTGGTTCGCATCCGACTCGGTAACGCTCGCAGGAAAGACACTCCTCGCCAATGAGTACGCCAAGGACGCAGCGCACCAGATGTTCGCTCCGGTGATTTCCGGTGTTGATCTCGGCGCCGGGGCCGACTCCGGACGCAAAGTCATCACCGCTGGAGAGAAGATCACTGGAAAGGCAACGTTCCGCGGCCTGCAGCCGGGGCTCACCTACGCCGTGTCCAGCATCCTCTACTCGCTTGATTCCGACGGGGCCAAGGTTCACACCGGCGTACAGGCCAAGGCGACGTTCACTGCGGCGGCCAGTGATGTCGCCGTCGCACTGGACTACCTCACGCCCGAGAACCTCGACGACGCGGTGGTGGGTCGCTCGTGGATTGCAGACACCAAGATCTCCCTGGCCAGCATCGTCATCGCCAAGCATCTCAGCACCGGAGACGATGTTTTCCTGCCTCAGATCAGCATGATCGCCCGGAACTTCGAGGATGTGTTCGGGGACATGGTGATCGGCGATGGGAAGATCGCCGGCGAGATGACCTTCTCGGGTCTGCAGGTGGACCGGCTCTATACGGCGACAGCTACCATCTACCGGCCCGACGCCGACGGCAGCCTTGTCTCAACAGGGTTGACCGGCACGACGGAGTTCGTGCCGGACGCCACTGCCGGCACGGTGGTCGTCGGAGTCAACACCCCGGGTAACGAGTTCGAGAGGCTACGCGGACAGAAGCTGGTGCTATTCGCGACGGTATCGATCGATGGCAAGTCGATCTTCGACGTGGACTACATCGACGGAGCAAACAACTCGGTGTTCGTGCCGAGTCTGAAGTCCGGTTTCAAGTTCTCCGGCGGCGTGCTCAGTGCGGACTCGGCCTATCAGAACCTGTCCGCGGACAAGAAGTACGCGCTCACCTCCACTCTGCAGATGCATGGCGGCACCGGCGAGTCCGGAGACCTGACGGCGACTGACACGTTCGTCGCCATCGGATCTGACGGCGGTCTCGGTTATTCGATCAACGTCCCGGCCAACGTGCTGGCGCTGGCGGTCGGCTCGATCACCGTTACCACCGATGTAGCCGTGGACGGTGCGAGCGGCACCTCGGTCGTCTCCGAACGGCATACGGTCACCGCCAATCTGGTGCAGCAAGCCGCGAAAGGTCACATGGACAAGGTCACGGTCGAAGACATGCTCAAATACCTGTCCGGCGACTTCCGCTTCGACACTGTGCAGGACTCCGGCGGATTCCCGTGGTGGATCGTCCTGATTGGTCTCGCCGCGTTGATGTTGCTTGGCGGAGGCTGGTTGTGGGCTCGGCGTCGCCGAAGAGGAGGAAGACCGGGACAAGGCGAAGCCGACCAGCTCATGGAGACGGTGGAACTGTAGAGAATCCGGGTGCGTGGCCGGCACCTTCGCCAGGCCGCGCACCCGGGCTCAACGAGCGACTGACGGGTCCGTATGCGCAAACTCGTTCGGGAACTGGAGAGCGTCAACACAGCAGTCATTGACCGACGCTCACTCGGTCCTGCGTTTCTGCCAAGACTCGCAGGCCTGCCCGGAATGGCATTGCTGATGGCCGCGATGATCGCAGCGTCCGCGTTCCTGGGAATGGTCACCGTCCCCGGAGTCAACTCGATCGGTGACATCACGGTGATTGCCGGCGGCATTCGGATGCATGATCGCGCGGTTCCATTGGACACCACTGTCGCCGATGTGCTCCGGCGGCATTCGATCACGGTCGGATTGGACGACGTGGTCAATCCGAGCGCGGAACTGATTGTTCGAAAAGGCCAGACGATCACTGTCACCCGCGTTTCGCATGTGGTGTCCGAGGTCAAGGAGGTGGTGCCGCCGCCGCAGGACATCTACATACGCGCCGACGATCTTCAGCCCGGCGAGCGTCGCGTCGTCCGCAAAGCGGAACACGGCATCGACGAGGTGTTCTACCTCTCCACGATCATGAACGATGCGGTCACCGACCGCACGGAGGTGTCCCGCAAGACGATCGCGACACCGAAACCGGGCATCGTTCGAGCTGGTGACTCTCCACCTGAAGGATCAGGCGCCAACAAGCTGTCGGTCGCATGCCCTGTCGGCGCGTCGGTGGAGTTCACGATCTACGGAAGCGACCCTGTCTTCCTGGCCGAGGACTCGGGCGAGCGGATCTGGCTCGACTCTGCCAAGGTCCGGCGGACCTTGGCCACGGGCAAAGGCGGGGAGCTGTCGGTCCTGTGGTTCGGCGATCGGTATACCTGGTCGAGCAGCGGCAATGCCGGCCAGTGTCGTGAGCTGTCAGGCTGAAGATCTCCGGGGGTGCCACGTCGATACCCCGCACAGTCCCATCAGAAGTGTCGATGCCCTGCCTCTTGCGCAGGCATGACGGGTGCGTGTCGAGGGAATCCGCAGCGGAGGAGAAAGAATGTCAACGGATCAGGACGGCGAATACCGGCTGCTACGCACCCGGATTCAGACCCTTCTGTTCTACCTCCGCGGCCCATTCGGCCCGATCAGCGCATCTGTCCTCATCCTCGTTCTCGTCGCTTCACTTCTGCTGTCCGGATTGGTGTCAGTGCCCGGCTTGAACACGATCCGTGGAGTTGGGCTCGTCGTCGGTGCTGAGCCGATCACCTATCCTGCGGTACCAAAGGGTTACGACGTTGGCCAGCTTCTGACCCGGGAGGGCGTCTCGACGGCCGGCGACGACACCGTGGATCCGGAGCCAGGCACGAAGATCACCTCTGGAATGGTCATCAAGGTCACTCGTATTTCCTTCGAGACGCGAACCGAAAAGGAGACTATCCCGCAGCCGAAAACACTCTTCGCCCGCAACAACGATCTCCAGCCCGGCGAAAAGAAAGTGACCCGCAACGGCAAAGCCGGCACCGCCGAGGTCACGTACCAGGTAAAGGTCGTCAACGGGAAGGACGCCGACAAGAAGCAAGTCTCCCGCAAGGTGATCAGCGAGCCGGTCGCCGAAGTCGTCAATATCGGCCCAGGTGTCGTCCCCGGCGAGAAAGTGAACGTCTTTTCGCTGCAGTGCGACGCCGGCGCGCTCGTGGAGTTCACGATCAACGGCGCAGCCGAGGTGAGTCTGGCCCTGTCAACGGGCCCGTCATGGACTGGCACCAAGGTGATTAACGAGAAGACCACGATCAAGACTGGGAATCGAGTTGACGTCACGTGGTCTGGCAAGACCTACAAGTGGAAGTCCTCCGATGGGATCTGCCGTGAGTAGACGGGTATGCGCATGTTCTCGGGCATGGAGCAGGCAGACGAAGACATTTTCGACCTCGGGGTACCGGGCGTGAAGTTCAGCAGCGGCGCAATGGACGCACTGTTGGAGCTGGATCCAGGCGAGGCGGCCGGCCTGGTCAGGATCATCGCCGAAATCTCGGGGCCCGATCCAACGAGCGAGCAGTTGGGAAAGGCAATGCGGTGACGAAATCAAGAAGGGCCAACAAGGAACCCCGCCGGGCAGGCAAGCTCGTCGCGGTCACGGTCGCTGCGGCGATCGGGGCAGCCTCACTTTCTAGCTGTGCGTTTCTCACCGGGAAGCACGGACGCTACGAAATCACCTACCAATCGAACGACATGTCCCAGGTGATGCGAGTCGCGCCATCGTCGATTCCGAACCTGGCGACCTTCCTCGACCGCGGTGCGAAGCCGGTGTATCTGAAGACGAACGCAGCGGGCGACGGAACCGACCCAGATCTCGACTGCTGGTACCTGCAGCAGCCCGACGGAACCTTCATCTCGCCAGACGAGTCGTCCGACGGGACAGCCACCATCGTCTGCGGCGCACCCGACCCAGACACTTGGGTGAAAGCCCAGGTCACGCAGGACAAGGATGGCAACCTCGTCGCGCCGAAGAGCGCCAGCGCATTCACGAAGCTTGGCCTGGAAGAGTTCCTGGCGATTCGGCCTGACAGTTCGCTGTCGGCCAGCAAGAATGCTTCCTGACACCTGTTACTGAAGGGGGGTGCCGGGAGCAGGCCACGTACCTATGCAATAGGCGAGACCTACGCCAGCTCATTCGGGCACCCGCCCGAGCGAGCAGCGCCGATACAACATCCATACGGAAAGACGAACACCACGATGATCAATACGGTTGCGATGAACGAGGATCCGCCGGTCAGAGAAGACGGCAGCGCCTACCCGTTCCTGATGATCCACACCGGATCAGACGGAGAGAGCGTGGTCAGCGTCTCCGACAGCAACACCGAGCTCATCGGTGAGCTGATCGACGGCTACCTCGATCTGACGCACGACGAGGCCCTCGTGGCACGCTATGAGCATGCCGTCCATGTCGCAACGGTCGTGCAGACGAGCGTTGCCGCACAAGCTACCGAGTCCGGCGATCTTGTTTCGGCGAACGAACCGGAAGACGTGCTGACCGCGATCTTCCAGGAGCGATCCGTCCCTTTCATCGGCACCGAAACCGCCGGCGGCGAGCGGCTGCTCTATTGGGATCACCCGGTACCGCTGACTCTGATCGACACCGACTATCAGCCGCACACCAGCCGGCTGCGCCCTGAGGGACGCATCGTGTGGCTTTCGCCGTCGAACGAGGTCGAGTACCTGAAGTCGCTCACGGATGTCGGATTCATCCATTACCTGCAGGCGACGACCGCCGACTCGTAATCGCCGCCGTCAGCGCAGCATGGGCGGCTCGGGCAGCAGTTTGGAAACGGTGACCTTCACGGCAGCCTGCGCCGCTGGCCGGAAGATCCCGTCCCCGGGCGGCGCGAACGGGTGTAACTTCGGTGCTGGCTCGGCTTCATGAAGAGTGAGCCAACGTGTCGTCGGGCTGGCGTTCCCAAGGACGAGGACTGACGCGCCGATCATCTTCAAAGCCCAATTCTGTGCGGGCGCTACCCCGACGGCATCGGTCATCGAGCCGACAATGTAGATCCGCGCCCGAGGCCCGCCCTCGATGATCGCAGCAACCATCATAGAAACAGCGAATTGATTCTGATTCTGCTCGTCGTTCGTGATCGTCTGTCCGACGCGCCGCCCGCCGCGGGATAACGTTGCGATCGGATCCATCTCGTCGATGAACAGCCACACGCGTTCGAAACTGGCGAGCGGAACCGACCCGTCCTTATCCCGATAGGACTTCGACCGGTGTGGGATAGACGAAGCGACCTCCGATATCACTGCGCGAGCCTCATCGATACCCCGCGCAGTGCGGGCGTTCACATGCTTAAGGGCCGGGCAAGGCCGGTCGGAGAGATTGACGACGCGCACCGCGTCTCCCGCGTCGAGTGCGAGCAACGCCAGTGTCCCGATTACGGTCGACTTTCCCGACCTCGGCGGCCCCACAATGGCCAGCCGACGGTCGCGCACCGGGTCGAAGAACACCGTCCCGCCTGACTCGTCTGTTGCGAACGGAAGACGTCCGTCAACCTGACTTGGTAACCCAGAATGCGACATCGTCATACCAGTGACCATGCGCAGAAACATGTGCCGCGGCTCGGGAGATTCCAGCAGACTTCGCACATCAGCAGAGTCCGCGCCACGGACCGTCGCGCTCGATCTATAGCCAACATTCATCCGCGCCTTGCACGAAATCATGTGGCCGACGCCACACCAGGGATCGAAAACCCTCCCGACCACTACGTTCTCGTCGGTTGCACCCTGCAACCATAACCGCAGGTCAGAGACATTGTCCGATTCGCGGCATTCGCTGAACACCCAGGTGGGGGTGCCGGCAAATCGCCGCACACATATCGGGCATGACGAACAAAACAGCTACCGAATCGAAGTCCGCACCGCGCCACCGCAAACCAAAGCCGGGACAGTCCCTCGCTGAAGTGAACCCGGAACTAGCGAAGCAGTGGCACCCGACTAAGAACGGGGCGTTTACCGCCTACGACGTCACTGCCGGGGGGACTGTACGGATTTTGGTGTAACCGGCCTGACACGCCGACGATGGTCGGCGGGGAAGGTCATCATGACCGAGACACTGGCGGACATGGGTTCGTCGATGAAAGCAGCAGCACAGAAGTTCAAGGATCCCGCTTCGGCGGATCAGGCCACGATCGCGCAGCTGGTGAAGGCAGCTCGCGCCCGTGGCGACGATCTGACCGGGCCGAACGGGCTTCTCAAGCGGCTCACCGCAACCGTTTTGGAGACGGCCCTCGATGGTGAGATGGACGAGCACCTCGGCTACGAGAAGCACGACGTCGCCGGGCGCGGCACCGGCAACTCGCGCAACGGCACCCGCACGAAGACGGTATTGACCGACAACGCCGGACCGGTGCAGATCGCAGTGCCACGGGACCGCAACGGCAGCTTCGAGCCGGTCATCGTCGCCAAGCACCAGCGCCGGCTCGGGGACGTGGACACGATCGCACTGTCCCTTTATGCGAAAGGCCTTACCACCGGCGAAATCTCGGCGCATTTCGAAGAGATCTACGGGGCTTCCATCTCCAAGGACCGCATCTCGATGATCACTGACCGGGTGGTCGAGGAGATGAACGAGTGGTGCGCCCGCCCGCTGCTTCCGGTCTATGCGGCGGTGTTCATCGACGCGATCCATGTCAAGGTGCGCGACGGCCAGGTCGCCAACCGTGCCTTCTATGCGGCGATCGGCGTCGATCTGGAGGGCCACCGGGACGTGCTCGGAATCTGGGCCGGCACCGACGGCCGAGGCGAGTCCGCGAAGTACTGGATGAGCGTGCTGACAGAGATCAAAAACCGCGGCGTGGCCGACGTGTTCTTCATCGTCTGCGACGGCCTCAAAGGCCTGCCGGACAGCGCGAACGCGGTGTTCCCGCTGGCCACGATCCAAACCTGCATCATCCATCTGATCCGAGGCACGTTCCGCTACGCCTCGAAGAAATACTGGGACCGCATCGCCCGGGAGCTCAAACCGATCTATACAGCCCCGTCGGCGGCGGCCGCGTGGGCGGCGTTCGAAGAATTCGAAGCCGAATGGGCGCCGAAATACCCTGCCATATCAGGGCTTTGGCGATCCGCATGGGAGCAGTTCACGCCGTTCCTCGACTACGACATCGAGATCCGCAAGGTGCTGTGCTCCACGAACGCGATCGAGTCCCTCAATGCCAGGTTCCGGCGCGCCGTGCGAACACGGGGGCACTTCCCGTCCGAACAGGCAGCACTCAAGACGCTCTACCTCGTGACCCGATCGCTGGACCCGAAGGGCACCGGACAGGCACGATGGACCATGCGGTGGAAACCAGCGCTCAACGCATTCGCCGTCACCTTCGCCGACCGCATGCCGGCCGCCGAAAACCTGTAGTACCAAAAACGCCGGTTACACCGAAATCCGGACACTCCCCTGCCGGGTCGGGCAGGAAGGTTTGGTGGCTGTGCGGCGAGGGGCATGAGTGGGAAGCCGCTGTCGGCAATCGTTCCAGGGGTGACGGCTGCCCCGCGTGCCCGCCCAAACCAAAGCTGGGGCGGTCGCTCGCCGAGGTGAATTCGGGGCTGGCGGCGGAGTGGCACCCGACCAAGAACGGGTCGCTGACCGCCTATGACGTCAGTGCCGGGTCGGACAAGAAAGTCTGGTGGCTGTGCGGCGAGGGACACGAATGGGGGGCAAAGGTCGGAAGTCGTTCAAGTGGTAGAGGCTGCTCTGCGTGCGCAGCCAAACCGAAGCCGGGACAGTCGCTCGCCGAGGTGAATTCGGGGCTGGCAGCGGAGTGGCACCCGACCAAGAACGGGTCGCTGACCGCCTATGACGTCAGTGCCGGGTCGGGCAGGAAGGTTTGGTGGCTGTGCGGCGAGGGGCACGAGTGGGAGGCTAAGGTCAGTGGTCGTTCCAGGGGTGACGGCTGCCCCGCGTGCAGGGCCAAACCGAAGCCGGGACAGTCGCTCGCCGAAGTGAACGAGGATCTGGCGGCGCAGTGGCACCCGACCAAGAACGGGTCGCTGACCGCCTATGACGTCAGTGCCGGGTC